>Ga0207678_10003353_pt1 | contig 14451 bp, 10 predicted proteins | sample KBSC63metaG_FD_184319 | JGI IMG/M metagenome (GOLD analysis project Ga0207678, IMG submission 184319) | Corn rhizosphere microbial communities from Kellogg Biological Station, Michigan, USA - KBS C6-3 metaG (SPAdes) (version 2) | ecosystem: Host-associated > Plants > Roots > Rhizosphere > Soil ... | reverse complement strand
TCTTACGTCGAGCCGTACCAGGGCGCGGCCACTGGCGTCGGCGGCATCGTCCGGGACATCTTGACCATGGGTGCGCGCCCGGTGGCCGTGATGGACTCGTTGCGGTTCGGGCCGGCTACGGCGCGAGATACCGGCCGGATGTTGCCGGGTGTGGTCGCGGGCATCGGCGGATACGGCAACTGTCTCGGCTTGCCAAACATCGGTGGCGAGGTTGATTTCGACCGGTCGTATGTCGGTAACCCGCTGGTCAACGCGCTGTGTGTCGGTGTCATGCGCCGAGATGGGATCAAGCTCGCCCGGGCTACCGGTGTCGGCAACCGGGTGATCCTGTTCGGAGCCAAGACCGGACGGGATGGCATCGGAGGCGTGTCCGTACTCGCCAGCGCCACCTTCGACGAAGGCGACGCCAAGCGGCCGAGTGTTCAGGTTGGCGACCCGTTCGCCGAGAAGGTCCTCATCGAGTGCTGCCTGGAGATCTTTGCCGCTGATCTGGTGGTCGGCATCCAGGACCTGGGCGGCGCCGGGCTGTCATGCGCCACCACCGAGCTCGCCAGCGCGGGTGAGGGTGGCATGCACATCGATCTGGACAAGGTCCCGCTGCGGGAACCCTCGATGAGCGCGGAGGAAATCCTTGCCTCCGAGTCCCAGGAGCGGATGTGCGCCGTCGTCAGGCCGGAGCACGTGAACGCCTTCTTCGCCGTGTGCGCCAAGTGGGATGTCCTCGCCACCGTTATCGGCGAGGTGACCGATACCGGTCGGCTCCAGGTGGACTGGCACGGCGCGCGGATCGTGGACGTGCCGCCGCGAACGGTCGCCCACGAGGGGCCGATCTATCGGCGTTCCATCCAGCGCCCAGCCGAGCAGGACGCATTCGTCAACCACGACGGGCGCACCTTGCCCCGCCCGCACACGCGCGATCAATTGCGGGCCACCGTGCAGCAACTCGCCGCGTCGCCCGGTCTCGCCGACAAGTCCTGGATCACCGACCAGTACGACCGGTACGTACTCGGCAACACGGTGCTCGCGCAGCCGGAGAACGCCGGAATGGTCCGCCTCGCCGACAACACGACACGGGGCGTCGCGATCTCGATTGACGGCAATGGCCGTTACACCCGGCTGGATCCCTACGCCGGAGCGCAGCTTGCCCTCGCCGAGGCGTACCGCAACGTCGCCGCGACCGGCGCCCGGCCACTCGCAGTCACGAACTGCCTGAACTTCGGCTCGCCCGAGGATCCCAGTGTCATGTGGCAGTTCAGCGAGGCAGTGCGCGGCCTGGCTGACGGATGCCGCGAACTCGGCATCCCGGTTACGGGTGGCAACGTCAGCTTCTACAACCAAACAGGGGCAACCCCGATCTTGCCGACTCCGATCGTCGGCGTGCTGGGGGTGATCGAGGACGTCAACCGCCGGACGCCGCACGGGTTCTGGTCCGACGGTTCGCTCATCTACCTGCTCGGCGAGACACGTGAGGAGTTCGGCGGCTCCGAATGGATGCACGTCGTGCACGGCTTCCTCGGTGGGCAACCGCCGCGGGTCGACCTGCGCCGGGAGAAAGTGCTCGCCGACGTCATGATCGATGCGGCCCGGGATCGACTGATCGATTCGGCGCACGATCTGTCCCAGGGTGGCCTGGCTCAGGGCCTCGTCGAGTGCTGTCTGCGGCACGCGTTCGGGGCGCGCATCGCGCTGCCGCCGGGCACGGACGCATTCGTAGCGCTGCTGTCCGAATCGGCCGGCCGCGCGATCGTCACGGTGCCGCGGAGCATGGAAGCTCGCTTCACCGCGCTGTGCATCGCCCGCGGACTGCCGCACGGTTGTATCGGGGTCGTCGACTCGCTCAGCACCGCCCTCGAGATCGAGGACCAGTTCCGGATCGCGCTGCCAGAGCTGCTTCAGGCGTGGTCCGCGACCTTCCCGCGCTTGTTCGGATAGCAGCGCCTATCAGCCAGCACGCGAACCGATCAGCCGGTACCCGGAACAAACACTCCGAATCCCCCTATAATTCCGCCGTGCGATCGCTGGTCCGGGTCTCGATGACCACTACCTCGTGATGACCTCGTCCTCTCGGCTAGCAGCGCCCGCCGCCGCGATCCATGCGCAGGCTGAGTTGATCGCGGATTGGTTGGACACGCTTGTCGCCACCGATTTCGATCGACCGTCGGTGCTGCCGGATTGGGACGTGCGCACGCTGACCGGGCATGTGGCGCTCATCCTCGCCGGGCTGTCCGAGCGGCTGGCAACGCGGTCCGTGCCGCCGGCAACCTCGGTCGGCGAGTTCGTGACCCGTTATCGGCGGGACGTCGCGATGATCGAGGAGAGCACGCGGAATCACATCGAGGGGCGTACGCCAGCGGAACTGATCGCCGCGCTGCGCAAGGAGGCGGATCCCCGGCCGGCGATTATCGGGGTGTCGCCATCGACAATCCTGCAAACGCCACGCGGGCCACTGCGCGCCGACGACTGGCTCAACACCCGGCTCATCGAGTTGGTGGTGCACGCAGATGACCTGTCCCGCTCGGTGCCCGATCGGGATCCGGTGGCAATCCACCGAGCCGCGCTGGCCATCGCCGTGCGAATGCTCGCCGAGATCCTCGCCGCCCGAGCGCCCGGCCGGGCCGTCGAGGTGCGGGTGTCGCCGTTCGTCGCGGTCCAGGCGATCGCCGGTCAACGGCATACCCGAGGCACTCCGCCCAACGTCGTGGAGACCGATCCGCTGACCTGGGTCCGGCTGGCCACGGGGCGGACTACCTGGGCAGATGCCGTGAATGCCGGATCAGTCACCGCCAGCGGCACCCGCGCGAGTCTCGAGGATCATCTGCCGCTGCTGAGCTGACCAGCCTGCCGCGCGGCGGGAATGCCGGCCTGAGGCCGCCCCGTAGACTCCGATTTGTGGCACGCGCTGACGGACGGCTGACCCATCAGCTCAATCCCGGCGAGAAAGGCCCGCAAGACGCGTGCGGAGTCTTCGGCGTATGGGCCTCCGGAGAGGAGGTCGCCAAGCTCGCCTACTTCGCTCTCTATGCGCTTCAGCATCGTGGCCAGGAGTCCGCCGGCATCGCGGTGAGTGACGGCTCATCGGTGCTGGTCTACAAGGACCTCGGCCTGGTTTCTCAAGTGTTCGACGAGGCCACGCTCAACACGCTGAGGGGGCATATCGCGGTCGGCCACACGAGGTATTCCACGACCGGATCCACGACCTGGGAGAACGCCCAGCCGGCGTTCCGTACGACCCGGGCGGGCACGGGACTGGCCTTGGGGCACAACGGAAATCTGGTGAACACGGCCGAGCTCGCGGCCGAGGCCGAGCGCGCCGGATTATTGCGCGGCGGGTCCACGACCGATTCCGATCTGGTGACGGCGCTGCTCGCTGCCCGCCCGGATGTCTCACTTGAGCAAGCGGCCCTCGAGGTACTGCCGATCCTGCGGGGCGCGTTCTCGTTCGTCTTCATGGACGAGAACACCCTCTACGCCGCTCGCGATGCGCAGGGTGTGCGTCCTCTCGTCCTGGGGCGACTCGCCCGCGGCTGGGTGGTGACGTCCGAGACCGCCGCGCTGGACATCGTCGGGGCGTCGTTCGTGCGTGAGATCGAACCAGGCGAGCTCATCGCGATCGATGAGGACGGACTGCGCTCGTCGCACTTCGCGGTGGCCGAACCCAAGGGCTGCCTGTTCGAGTACGTCTACCTGGCTCGGCCGGACACCACGATCGCCGGACGCAGCGTGTATGCCACGCGGGTCGAGATCGGCCGGCGGCTCGCGCGACAGCATCCGGTCGAGGCCGACCTGGTTATTCCGGTACCCGAGTCGGGCACGCCCGGAGCCATTGGCTACGCGGAGGCGTCGGGCATCCCGTACGGGACGGGCCTGGTCAAGAACGCTTATGTCGGGCGGACCTTTATCCAGCCGTCGCAGACGATCCGTCAGCTCGGCATCAGGATGAAGCTCAACCCGCTCCGCGACGTCATCCGGGGCAAGCGGCTGATCGTTGTCGACGACTCGATCGTTCGGGGGAACACCCAACGTGCCTTGATCCGCATGCTCCGCGAGGCGGGCGCTATCGAGGTGCACGTCCGCATCGCGTCGCCACCGGTGAAATGGCCCTGCTTCTACGGCATCGACTTCGCCTCGCGCGCCGAGCTGATCGCGAACGGACTGGACGTCGATGCGATCCGGGCGTCCATCGGCGCGGACTCGCTGGGGTACGTATCGCTCGATGGGCTGATCGCCGCGAGCGAGCAACCCAAGAACCGGTTGTGCCGGGCGTGTTACGACGGCGAATACCCCATTCCGGTGCCGGACATCGTCGGCAAGCACGTGCTCGAGGGGATCGAACGCTCCGTCAACAGCGGTGCCCGAGGGGCGGAGCGGGTAAGCGGCTACCCGGCCGAGGACGCCCTGTCGCGGCCGTGACCGGCGGCTCCGAGGCGTCTTATTCCGCAGCCGGCGTAGACATCGAAGCTGGAGAACGCGCCGTCGACTTGATGAAGGCGGCGGTCGAACGTACCCAGCGGCCCGAATCGCTGACCGGACTTGGCGGATTCGCCGGTCTGTTCCAGCTCGATCTCGCCCGATATCCGCAGCCCGTGCTCGCGTGTTCCACGGACGGGGTGGGCACCAAGGTCGCAATTGCGCAAGCCGTTGACCGGCACGACACGATCGGCATCGATCTGGTCGCCATGGTCGTCGACGACCTCGTGGTTGTCGGCGCCGAGCCGCTCTTTCTCTCCGACTACATCGCCACCGGCCGGCTGGTTCCGGAGAAGATTGCGGCCATCGTGTCCGGCATCGCGGCCGGGTGCGTGCAGGCCGGTTGCGCGCTCATTGGCGGCGAGACCGCGGAGCATCCGGGCGTTATGCGGGCTGACGAGTACGACCTCTCCGGCACCGGAATCGGGGTGCTGAACGCCGGCAGCGTGCTCGGTGCCGACCAGGTCAAGCCGGGCGACGCGCTCATCGCGCTAGAGGCGTCAGGTCTGCACAGCAACGGGTACTCGCTCGTCCGCCATGTCCTGGCTAGGACCAGCCTGGCGCTGGATGCCACCCCGGCGCGCCTTGGCGGCCGAACGCTTGCCGACGAGCTGCTCGAGCCGACGCGCATCTACGCCCAGGATTGTCTCGTGCTGGCCTCCGAGTGCGGCGCGCACGCATTTGCCCATGTCACGGGTGGCGGGCTGGCGGCGAACTTGCGGCGGGTGTTACCGGCCACGCTCGATGCGATCGTCGACCGGTCCACCTGGGCCCCGTTGCCGATTTTCGACTTGATCGCGGATCTTGGTGGCGTGCCTGCGCCCGAGATGGAGCGAACATTCAACCTCGGTGTCGGCATGGTGGCCGTCGTTCCCCCGGAGCAGGCTGCCGACGCCCTGAGCCTCGCGGAAACGCGTGGGCTTTGCGCCTGGCGCGTCGGGTCCACCGAGCTTGGCACAGGGTCGGTGCGAATGATCGGCAACCACGCCGCACGCCGCTAGCCGGTCTCGCCGGCTGTCTCCCGGTCCCTGCCTGTCGCCCACGTCACGAAGCGATGATGATCGTGCGGCCATCGCCCCGGTGCGGCTATCCGTCAAAGATCACGACCCGTATCAGGATCGGTTGCGGCCGGATGACCCGGTCAGTGACGTGCAGTCGCCCAATCGTCAGAGTCGTACTCGCCCGAATCGCCGTCTTCGGCGCCTTCGGCAGGCTCTGTGGACCCGGAAAGCTCACGCTGCAGCGCATCAAGATCGGTGTAATGGGAGTTGTACTTCAGCTCCCGGGCCACCTTCTGCTGCTTCGCTTTCGCACGGCCGCGCCCCATGGCTCGACCCCCTCGCTACACGGTCGTCCGGGCGGCGTGCCGCTCTCCGGGAAACTTGGTCATCGTCGTGTTCCCAGCGTACCGCGCAGGGAAAAGCACGCGCACGCATTGCGAAAGGCACGTCGAGGTGGCCTCGAGCACCGGATCCTCGCGCATCGGGCGTGCCGCCCCCATGGCACATAGTGGACAGTGCAACTGTCACATGCGCGAAATTCTCATACTCCAGTGCATACTTGGTTCGTAACGCCAGAACGTGGAGGCGCGTTACATACCGTATAGAAGGGGGCGCCGGGATGACACACTCACGTCACCGTCCGGAGTCAGAGCCGCTGTTGACCCCATCGGAGGTGGCCACGCTCTTCCGCGTGGATCCGAAGACCGTCACCCGCTGGGCCAAGGCGGGCAAGCTGACCTCCATTCGCACCCTCGGCGGACACCGCCGCTACCGTGAATCGGAAGTACGAGCGCTGCTCGAAGGCAACACCAACGCAACAGTCGAGAGCTGAGCTGAACCCGAGGCGCCGTACCGCTGGTCCGAATCAGGCTTCGGTACGGCGCTCTTCGCTTGTCCGAGCAGGGTCGCCGTTGGCTAGCCACGGCCGTTCGGGCGAGCGCCGAGCGCCTGAGGTGATTACGGAGAGTACATAGTTACTGACAGGTCGCGCCCTGGGTTGCCAATCGGTGACGACCAGGTGAATACTTGTACTCTGCAATTAGTTGTATGAACCACCCAAAGGATTTCTTGGTGACATCCGTGCGCCCTGATCTGGACTACCCCCCGGCCCAGCAGCCCGTTTCCGCTTATTCCGCTTCTCCCGACTCCGCTTCTCCCGATTCCGGGTCACCGTTCACGCGACCGATCGAGGTACCGCCTGGCGGCCCGAGCGAAGCGGATGTACGAGAGCTGGGGGCGAGCATCGCGTCCCTCATGAGGTCGTTCCATCGCGCGAAGGCGCAGTTCGTCGCTGCGACCGAGCATGACGTCGCCTGGTCGGCGCATGTCGTTCTTGCCCGCCTGGCCACTGAGGGTCCGCTGCGGGCGGGCGAGCTGGCCGAGCTCATCCAGTCCGACCCGTCAACCGTCAGCCGCCAAGTGGCGTCGATCGTCAAGGCCGGCTTGGTGAAACGCGAGGCCGACCCGGACGACGGCCGCGCCTCCTTGCTCGTCCTAACCGAGGAGGGTCGCCGGGTTTACCGCCAGCAGCTCGACGTACGCAGTCGGCACATGGCGACGATGCTGCGGGATTGGTCGGAGCAGGACTGCCGCCAGCTCACATTCCTCCTCGCCCGGCTGACCGTCGATTTCGAGAAGTACCGCTCCGAGATGTACGGCGCGGCTAGCCCGGCCCCGGCGGCCGGAGGAGGCTCCTGATGTCATCGATCCCCGCCACCGCGCCCGCGACTGACGGTGCCCTGACTCACAAGCAGATTCTCACGATCCTCACCGGCCTGATGCTCGGCATGTTCCTGGCCGCGCTCGATCAGACGATCGTGGCCACGGCGATCCGCACGATTGGCGACGACCTGCACGGCCTGTCGGCCCAGGCGTGGGTCACCACCGCGTTCCTGATCACGTCGACGATTGCGACTCCGCTGTACGGCAAGCTGTCCGACATCTACGGGCGCAAGCCGTTGTTCATGATCGCGATCACGATCTTCCTCGTCGGATCGGCGTTGTGTGGCTTGGCGCAGAACATGTACATGCTGGCGGTGTTCCGCGCGTTCCAGGGCATTGGCGCCGGCGGCTTGTTCTCGCTGGCCTTGGCGATCCTCGGCGACTTGGTCGCGCCCCGGGAACGCGCGCGCTACCAGGGCTACTTCCTGGCCGTCTTCGCCACGTCGAGCGTGCTGGGTCCGGTCATCGGCGGCTTCTTCGCCGGTCAGCAGAGCATCCTCGGCATCACCGGGTGGCGCTGGATCTTCTACATCAACCTCCCGATCGGGCTCATCGCGCTGGTCGTCGTCAACCGCACCCTGCACCTTCACCAGGAGCGCCGCAGCCACCGCATCGACTGGTTCGGCGCCACCGCGCTGATCGTCGGGCTGGTCCCCCTGCTCATCATCGCCGAGCAGGGCCGGCTATGGGGCTGGGCGTCACCGATTGCGTTCGCCTGCTACCTGATCGGTGTCGCCGGGATAGTGTCCTTCGTCTATGTCGAGAGCCGCATGGGCGACGACGCGCTGATTCCGCTGCGGCTGTTCCGCAGCCGGAACTTCGCGGTCGGGTCGGGACAGTCGATCGTGATCGGGGTGGGCCTGTTCGGGGGAATCGCCTCGATCCCGCTCTACCTGCAGATCGTCAAGGGAGCGTCGCCCACTGAGGCCGGGCTGCTCATCCTGCCGATGGTGGCCGGCATCATGGCCGCCGCGGTGATCTCGGGCCAGCTCACCTCCCGCACGGGGCACTACCGGATCTTTCCCATCATCGGCAGCGCGTTCCTGGTGATCGCCATGCTGCTCCTCTACACGATCAGCGCCCACACCCCGTTGTGGCAAACCGACCTGTACATGGTCGTATTCGGCGCCGGCCTGGGCCTGAACATGCAGTCGATCATCCTGGCCATGCAAAATGCCGTACCGGTGCGCGACATGGGCGTGGCCACGTCGTCTGTCACGTTCTTCCGGCAGATGGGTGGCGCGCTCGGCACGGCGGTGTTCCTGTCCATCCTGTTCTCGGCGGCGCCGAGCAAGATCGCCGAGCGATTCCAGGCGGCGGGCGTCCGTCCACCAACGGGCTCGGTCGACCTCAACGACACGTCGAACCTCAACCGGCTGCCGTCAGCCGTGCGAGAACCGATCCTGGCTGGGTTCTCTGACGCAATGAGCGTCGTGTTCCTGGTTGGTGCCTGCGTCCTCGTTGTCGCGTTCGTGCTGTCCACCATGATGAAAGAGGTTCCGCTCCGGCAGATGTCGGGCATCGAGCAGGCTCGCGCGGACGCGGCGGCCGCTGCCGCGGCGGCCGCACCGGCGAATGGGCAGGCAGCGGTGCCGGAGGGGGCGGCGGCCGGGTCGGCCAATGGCCGGCGCTCGGCCGGGTTACCCAGCGAGAACGGCTCCGCTCAGGTTGCGCGGCCACCCACTCGATAGCGCGATCAACGAAAAGCTTGCGGCCAGGGGCTCGACCCGAGTCCGCCGAGCCCCTGGACCGTGGCTTAACGCAGTAGATAGCTCATCGCCCGGCCGAGGATGGTGTTGCGGGTGTCGGCACCGGTGATGCCCTCCAGGCCGAAACCCAGGTAGATGGTGTCTGCCGTGTCGACGACCGCCGCCTCGGGGAAGCTGCCCGCGGCCAGCCGGACGAAGTTGTTGGCGTTCGGCGCGCTGTCACTGGGCTGCGTCGCCGTCCATCCGTCGAGGCCGGACTCGAAGGACGTGCTGCCCTCACCGGTCGACACCGCAATGTCGTCGACGAACATGCCGAGGCCCTGGGTCGCCCAGTCGCTCGCGTACGAGATCGACACCTCCGCCGTCTTGCCTGCGAACGCCGAGAGGTCGACGTCCCACTGCTGCCAGCCGGCCGAGTTGCCCGACGCCGCGTTCCAGGTGCCGGTGGAGCCGGTCGGGCTGCAGGTGTTGTCGGCGTTGAGCGTCTGGTAATGGTCCAGCTGCGGGTGCAGGGTCCGCCAGCCCGCCGGGCAGCTATCGCCGGTGTCCTGGCTGGTGTTGCCGTTCCGGTCGGGCAGCGTCGTCCAGTCGTCGCCGCCCGCGGTGCGGGCCTCCACGAACACGTGGTCCCAGCCCGCCTCGGTGTCGTACGACGTCCAGAACGACATGCTCGCTCCGCCGACCGGGACGTTTATCGTCCGGGTCAGCCGCTTGTACGACACATCGCTGATCTGCGAGTACGTGTAGAACGAGCCGGTGTGCGGGTCGAACGGGCCGCCGGGCCGGTCGTACTTCGCCGTGGGAACGCTCGTGAACTGCGGGTACTGGTTGGCGGGCAGCAGCGCGCTGGTCGGGATGAACGACGCGCTGTGGTCCTGGTTCGCGGCGCTGTCGGTGCCGTTGAAGCCCCAGGACAGGCCGGTGAACGGGGTATCGGAGCCGAACACGTCGTACAGGTTGTCGGTCGCGGGGTTTGCGCCGGCGTTGTCGTTGTACACGCCGGCGCCGAACCAATACTCGAGCACGTCGTTGGTGCTGTCGCCGGAACCGCCCAGCGGCCGGCAGCGCGCCGTAATCGTCGGATCCGACGAGCATTGCTTGTTCTCGAACGGGTCGTAGAGCTGGGCAGTCGCGGTTGAGTACTCGAAGCCTGCGTACTTGCCGGTGTAGAGAACCCGGCCGCCCTCGTTGAGGTAGTCGCGGACCGACAGCAGTTCGGTCAGGGCGAGCCGGGATGCGTTACCGCCCGCCCAGCCGGGCTCGCGGGTGATGATGTCGTCGCCGGTGTACCAGATGACGGCGGCGTAGTGGCCGAGCACGCCGAGCGGGTCGGGCGCGGTGCGCCCGTTCGCGTCGACGTCATACACGTCGTAGCTGATGCCGTTCGCGTCGAGGGCGTTCGTGTAGTAGGAGAGGTACTTCGGCGCGGTAACCCCCTGCGCCGGCGAAGCGCCGGTGTAGTCCTCGGCGGCGAGGATCAGCACGCGGTGGTGGGTGTTCGACACGGCCCGGTAAGTGAACGAGTCGCTGGTCGCGCCGCCGCCGGTGAACCAGACCTTCACCGAGTCGCCCGGGCTGGTGCCCGTGACCGCGCCGCGCATGACGCGGTAGTAGTTCGCGTTGCCGACGCCATACTTCTCGCCCTGCGTCCACTCGGACGTGCCCGCGGTGTGCTCGGCGCCACCGTTCACCTGCCAGTGCAGGGTGACGGCGCCGAGGCTTCGTAGGGCAAGCACCCGGACGTCCTGGGGGTCGCCGTAGGACTTGTCGAACCGGAAGTCGAACATCGACAGCGCGGCGTTCTCCGCGTCGACCTCGGTCTGGCTGAGATAGAACGGCTTGGTCGTGGCGCCGACGGCCGAGTCCGGCGTCGCCACGTGCGTGGCCGACGTCGCCAGCGACAAGTCGAACGGCAACGTCTTGACGAACTCGGCCTGCACGGCTGTCTCGTCGTCCGGGAACACGAACCCGCAGTTTAGGCAGCCCTCCTCGAGTTCCGGGGTGAACGAGATCGTGCCGTCATGCTTGTCGGCGTAGTCCGTGGTCTCGCCGTTAGTCACGTACAGCTCGTCCGAGCTGATACCCGGGTCGAATCCGGCGATCGCGGGGTGCGCGTCCGTGCCGCCCAGCGCCGTGTAGATCGGGTTGTCGGCGTCCGGCGTCGCCACCTGCCAGCCTTGCGGGTAGAGGATGTACGGCCCGAACGAGTGGAAGTTCGACTGCAGTTTCGGCTTGATCCGGTCGAGCAGCCCTTGCATGGCCTGCGTCTCCGGCTCGGACGCGGCTGCTGGACCGCGATAGGTGTCACTCGAGGTCAGCGTCGACGATCCCTCGTTGTCGTAGTTGAAATGCTCGTTGAAGTTTCGGTTCGGATCGACGCCGTCGACGCCGGTGATCTGGCCGTCGCCGTTGTTGTCGCGCAGGTTCTTCCGCCACAGGCGTTCGTGGTCGAACGTGTACTGGTAGCCGTCCGGGTTCGCGACGACGACGAACCACAGCTCCGTGTTCTTCAGCAGGTTCTTGATCGTCTTGTCGTTCGCGCGCCATCGGTCGATGAAGTAGTGCAGCAGCCGCCGGTCGACCTCGGTGCTGATCCACTCGCGGGCATGCTGAGTGGCGCTGTAAAGGACCGCTGGGCGGGTGCCGTCAGGGGTGCCGCGGGCCCCCTGAGTGATCTTCAGGGCGAGCAGCTCGCGGCCCTGGTAGGTGTGGCCGAGCACCTCGAGCTTGACCAGCTGCGGATTCTGCGCTGCGACGGCGTGCAGCTCGTCACGAATGCCGCCCGGCTCGTCCCACGATCGGTAGACCGTATAGCCGGACGCGGCTTGCGCCGCCGCGCGCTGGGCTTCCGAGCGCCCTTGCTTGTCCTTAGTGACGGCAATGTCGTAGCCGCGGGCGTGGAGGCTGTCGCGCTCAGCCGGACTCAGGACCATTTGGGCCTCGGTCATCGCGCCGGAGGGTTTGAGCGAGACGACGTCGAACCCGCTACGAGCGAATCCGGCCGCCTGCGCCGCCGGAGCTCGGACGGTGTACATGTCGAGGTGCTCGTCGACCGGCGGTTTGGCCTGTGCTGTCTGGATCGCGACCGCGGAGCTGATAGCTAGTGCGGCCGCTGCGAGAACGATGGGGTAATGACGTCTCACCAGAACCTCCGAAGAACCTTGAGGGATGCGGAGATTCGTCAGACGCTACGAGAGTTCCGGGCCAACGGGCCGTTGGATTACAGACCTGTCATGTTCGGCGAGACGATGTCGAATACGCCCAATGGTTCAGCGGCCGGTCGGACTCCAGCCGGCCATGACAACCGTTTCGCGGGCATGCCGCGCCTCCAGGAGTTGCTCGCCGCGCCGCCGTAACTCCACGGGTCCGTCAGTCACGGCGACCTCGAGTGCCGCCGCCAGCACGTCGCCGGCCCGGGTGTAGCGCTCGACCACCGTGTCGAGGTCCAGCCCGATCTCAGCGTTGTCGAGGCGGCCGAGCAGCGCAGCGAGCTCCTCGCGAGGCGCTTCCTCGAGCACCGCTCGGGCATACGAATCGATCAGCGGGATTTCTTCGTCCATCCACGCGATTTCGTGGGCGCAGCGGACGGCGGCGTTGCGCAGCACCTGCTCGATCATGAAGATTCGCACCACGGCGGTTTGGTCTGAGACGGCGGGCAGCACGCCTTGCATCAGTTCCTTGCAGCAGTCCAGTAACAACTGCTCGGTGCTCGGCCGGACGATCATGACAGCTCACCCTTGTCGCCGATCCGACGGGCAATCTCGAAATACGTGCCGTACTGGTAAGAGATGGCATTGACCAGGTATGTCGCCATGACACCTCGAGATTCGCCATCGGCAACCGCGTCAGCGGCTTCCATCATCTGCCCGTAGAGCCGGATCAGGCCAAGCAGGTAGAAGAACTCCACGACCTCGGGATTGACCTGCTCCTCCGACAAGCCGCTGTCTTCGCGATAGCGACGCAGGAACGCCTCTGGATCCGCTTGGTAGACATTGGGCAACACCGGGATGTGCGAGTAGTACCCGAGGTCTTCCCGAGGATCGCCGATCCGGCCGAACTCCCAGTCGATCACCTTGCGCCCGGCGTCACCGAGCAGGACGTTGCTCGGCTGACAGTCGCCGTGTACCAGGGTGAGTGGCACGGTCGGCGGTCGGTACGACCGCAGGCGTGCCGCCGCGTAGCGCAGCCCGGGGCGGGAGTCACGACCAGTTCGGCTGGCCTGGTCGATGAGATCGAGTAGGCCGTCGATGTACGCGTCCCAGTCTTGGGCCTGGGGGAGATCGGCCGGGAGATCATCGACGGGGGTGCGATGGATGTCGACGATCGTGTCGACGAACTCGTCCCGCACCTGGCCGAGGTCGTCTTCGTGCTCCCGGGCGAGATCCTGCAGCGTCCGGCTCTCGTAGAACTCGCTGACGATGCACTTGGCTCCGAAGTAGGTGCCGTCAGCGTCGAACCACCGGGGGGCGGGTATGGACAGCGGACCGGAGCTTGTCGCGAGGGCTTGAAGCAGCCGCCATTCGCTGCTGCGATCGCTGATGAAAACGCTGGGCGGTGGGTCACCGCGCAGTACGAAACGCTCGCTCGCGCCGGCCGCCCATTGGACCTCGGCAATCGCGGTATCCCGGCTATAGCCGCCAGCAACCGGCGTTACCGAGATCACCACCGGTTGCCGGCCCGGTTCGATCGCATCCAAGAACCGCTGTAGCGCTGCGGCCGTCAACCCGAGCGTCGTCACTTGCACCGCTCCACCCATCTCGTCGATGAACTCGACTCGTGCCGGCCCGAAGGGCACTGTGACCGGGGCTCGAGCACCGGGGCTCAAGCGAGGTAACTGTATAGCTCATTGCGTTACTCCAGTAGCCCCACGGTGGCGCACAGCAAGATCGCCTGGTGGCGCGCCTACGGGTGGCTATCCGTCGATAGATCGGCAGATCGCCGCTGAGGCGACCCCTTTGATGCTTCGATGGCGCCCGGCGCCCCGAGCCACTACTTCTGTGGCCAGGGGCGGGATCGAGCCGCCGACCTACCGCTTGTCAGGCGGCAGCCTGCATCTATCGGGGGTGCTAAGGCCCGAAATTCCTGGACTTGCTCGACTTGCTCATGAGCAGGACAGCGACAATTACCGTGTCGCTGAAGTCGGGCCCCCGCGCCGCGCGACATGGCTCGACACCGAGGCACCACATGGCGTCGACTTTGTCGCTGCCGCCGGCAGCTGAGCCGCTACGGGCCAGCCAGCGAGACCTGGCAGCGTGTGGGCAGCTACCCCGAGCGCCGCGAGGGAGCAATCAGCGCCGCCGCCTACGGAGAGAACCAGTGCTAGAAGAGGGATCGGTACCCAGCGGCGCCCCGGACCGGCCATCCTTGCGGGGCCCCTGAGGCGCAGGACCGGTACCGCGGCCAAGACCGCGGCGGCCCAGGTAGGCAAACGCTGCCAGTTGTCCAACGGGACTCGTCATGGCTACATCATCGCCCACACCTACGACAACGCTCCGGGCGTTGCCTGGCCTGCCGTTCCCTAGGGTTTTCGCGGCGGGCCGGGGCTCACAGGC
>Ga0207678_10003351_pt1 | contig 14452 bp, 13 predicted proteins | sample KBSC63metaG_FD_184319 | JGI IMG/M metagenome (GOLD analysis project Ga0207678, IMG submission 184319) | Corn rhizosphere microbial communities from Kellogg Biological Station, Michigan, USA - KBS C6-3 metaG (SPAdes) (version 2) | ecosystem: Host-associated > Plants > Roots > Rhizosphere > Soil ... | reverse complement strand
CGAAGGCGCATTCTCGGTCCAGGATGGCGCCGCCCAGTTCGCCGCCGCCCTGCTTGATCCCCGCGCCGGCCAGCGCGTGCTCGACGCCTGCGCGGCGCCGGGTGGCAAGTCCGCGCACATCCTGGAGCACGCGGATGTGCACCTGACCGCGCTCGACAGCGATAGGCACCGCTTGACTCGCATCGAGGAAAATCTTGCGCGCCTGGGTCTCAAGGCTGCGATCCGCGCCGGCGATGCGGCCGTGCCTGCGGCGTGGTGGGACGGCACGCCGTTCGATCGCATCCTCATCGACGCGCCATGCTCGGCGACCGGCATCGTGCGCCGCCAACCCGATATCAAGCTGCACCGGCGCGCGGACGACATCGCCCGCCTCGTCGACGAACAGGCGCGCATCCTCGATGCGCTGTGGCCTTTGCTTGGGCTGCGCGGGCGCTTAGTCTATGCGACGTGTTCCGTGCTCGCCGAGGAGAACGCGCATCAGATTGCGCGCTTTCTCGAGCGCCATGCCGATGCGCGGTCGCTCGACGCCGCTCCGCCGGAATGGCGCAACTGCGGCGAAGGCGGCGCGCAGAACCTGCCGGGGGAGAACGGCATGGACGGATTCTATTATGCGGTACTCGAAAAAGTTAATTAATATACTTTTTCTCATCGCAACCGCTGCGCTGGCTGCCGCCTGCGCGCGCAGCGACGATGGCGCGCGCTTCGGCGTGCGTGAAGCCGCAGTCGCGGGAAGCACGTTGAGCGCGCAGCTCGACTGGCAGCCGAGCGAGACGCTGCTCGACGGTCTCGATCACGGCATCCCGCTCGTGTTCGACATCAGCCTGTCGGCGCAGGCGCGCGGCAGACTTGGTCTGCAGGCGAATCTTGCCGAGCAGCGCTGGCGCCGCGAACTGCGCTACTTCCCGCTGACGCGCCAGTATCAGCTGCGCGATCCCGATGTCGCGCGCAGCGGCACGCAGGCGCGCAGCTATGCGGTGCGCGCGCTCGTCATCGCGGCGCTCGCCGATCTGCGCCTGCCGCTCGATCCGGCGCTGACCGCCGCCTCGGCGCAGCGCTATGTGCTGCGCATCGAGCTCGAGCGCGATGCCTTGCCCGGCGCGTTGCGCCTGCCGGCGCTGATCGACGCGGACTGGCGCCTTTCCACGGGGGACTACGCATGGCAGGCCGGATCCGGCGCGCGCTGAGCTTCGTCGCCCGGCGCGTGCTGCCTGCGCTCGCCATCGCCGCCTTGCTGGCGGCGACGCTGCTGCTCGCGCGCGATGCGACGAGCGACACGAACCGGCTCGGGCGCTTCTATCTGTGGATCCTCGGTGCCTCGGCGCTGGCGCTGGTCGTCTTGGTCGCCATCATCGCGCAACGCCTGTTGCGGCTGTCGCGCGAACTCAAGCGCTCGGTGCCGGGTGCGCGCCTGACCCGGCGCTGGCTGCTCATGCTGATCGCGCTCGCCGTACCGCCGGTGCTCGTGGTCTACGGGTTCTCGCTCTACTTCCTCAATGCGACGATCGACACCTGGTTCAATGCGCGCCTCGAACAAGGCCTGTCTGCCGCGCTCGGCGTCGGCAAGGCTTATCTCGACGAGCGCCTGCGTGCGGCCGAGACCAGCGCGACCGGCATCGCGCGCGATCTGGCCAACCTGCCCGACGCCGATTTGCAGGCGCGGCTCAAGGCGGCGCTCGACGCGCAATTGATCACCCAACTCGTCGTGTTCGGTGACGACCGCCGCGTGCTCGCGAACGAGGGCTCCGATCCACACTTCCTCGACGCGGTCTATCCGGATGCGAACGCGCTGAACCAGCTCAAGATCACCGGTCGCTACGCCGCCGCGGAACCGCTCGGCGAACCGGTCGTGCTCAAGTTGCGCGTCGTGTTGCCGCTCGCCGACGCCGCGCCCGGCGCGAACCGTCTGCTGCAGGCGCTGTATCCGGTGCCCGAGCAGATGCAGCCGCTGATGGCGACCGTAGAACAAGCTGGCTACGACTTCCAGCGCCTGAAATTCCTGCGTGATTCGCTCAAGCTCACGTTCACCCTCGTCCTTACCTTCGTGCTGCTGCTGTCGGCGCTGTTCGCGGTACTGACCGCGTTCGGCGTCGCGCGCCGGCTGACCGCGCCGATCGGCCGCCTCGCCGCGGCGACGCGCGCGGTCGGCGCCGGCCGCTACGACACACCGTTGCCGGTCGCGGGCGACGACGAGCTCAGCTTCCTCACCCAGTCGTTCAACCAGATGCAGGGCGAGCTCGAACGCGCGAGCTCGCGTCTTGTGCGCAGCGCGCAGGAGACCGACAGCCAGCGCACCTATCTGCGCGCCGTGCTCGAGCGTCTGTCCGCCGGCGTGCTCGGTCTCGACCGCGAAGGCGTTCTGCGCACGGCCAACCACGCCGCCGAAGTGATCCTCGACCTGCCGCTGTCGCGGCACATCGGCCAGCATCTCGGCGTGCTGCGCCGCGAACGTCCCGCGCTCGCACCGCTGGTCGATCCGATCCTCAAGCACATGCGCGAGGCCGCGCGCGAATGGCGTGAAGAAGTCGTGCTCGACGATCCGGATCAACGCTCGGGCAACGAGCGTCGTGTGTTGATGCTGCGCGGTGCGGAACTCTCGCCAATGCTCGGTGAGGATGCCGGCATCGTCGCCGTGTTCGACGATCTGACCCTGCTCAACCGCGCGCAGCGCGATGCGGCCTGGGCCGAGGTCGCGCGCCGCCTCGCCCACGAGGTCAAGAATCCGCTGACCCCGATCCAGCTCGCCGCCGAACGCCTGCGCCGTCGTTTCATCGGTCGCCTGCCGCCGGAGGAAACCGAGATCCTCGATCGCGCCACGCTGACCATCGTCAACCAGGTCGAGGCGCTCAAATCGATGGTGAACGCGTTCGGCGACTACGCCCGCCCGCCGCAGATCGACGCCCGCGCATTGTCGATCAATGCGCTCGCCGGCGAGGTCGTCGATCTGTACGAGAACGACCAGCGCATTCAACTGACTCGCCAGTTCGCCGCGAGCGACCCGAGCCTGCGTGCCGACGCGGTGCGCCTGCGTCAGCTGCTCCACAACTTGATCAAGAATTCGCTCGAAGCCGTCACCGGCGAGCACAAGCCGCATATCGAGGTGATCACGCGCGAGATCGACGAGGGCGGTCGCCACTGGGTCGAGCTGGCTGTCGCCGACAACGGTCCCGGCCTGCCCGAAGGCTTCGACGCGCGCTGGTTCGAGCCCTACACCACGAGCAAGGTCAAGGGCACGGGCCTGGGCCTCGCAGTCGCGAAGAAGATCGTCGAGGAACACGGCGGCACGATCCGCGCCGAGAACCGCGTCGAAGGTGGCGCCGTGTTCACCCTGCGTCTGCCGCGCGATGGGGATGCTTCGTGAATGCAAAAACAAACTTAACGCGGATCAGAGCAGATAAAAACGGATAAGAGCGGATGAAGATGAAGATGAAAAATTCGCTTTGATCGGCCTTTATCCGCTCTGATCCGCGTTAAAACTGCTGCCAATAACATGATGACCTCCCAGACCTCGACCTCCCAATCCCGCCGCGAGTTGTGGCTGTTTTTGCTGTTCGCCCTGGTCGTGATCGGCGCCGGCATCGGCTTGCGCGATCCGTGGCCGGCGGACGAGCCGCGCTTCGCGCTGTCGGCGCAGCAGATGGTCGAGTCGGGCGACTGGCTGATCCCGCATCGCGGCCACGAGATCTACGCCGACAAGCCGCCGGCGTTCATGGCCATGCAGGCCGCGGCGTTCGAGCTCGTGCGCAACTGGCGCATCGCCTTCCTGCTGCCCTCGCTGCTCGCCGCGCTCGGCACGCTGCTGCTCGTCTATGACCTCGCGCGGCGGCTCTGGGACCATCGCGCCGGCCTCTACGCCGGCGTCGCCCTGCTCTGCGTGTTCCAGTTTGTCTATCAGGCCAAGCGCGCGCAGATCGATCCGATGGTGACGTTCTTCATCACCCTCGCCAACTACGGCTTGCTGCGCCACTTCCTCACCGGCCCCGATTGGCGCATGTACTGGCTCGGCTGTTTCGCCGCCGGCCTCGGCGTGATCACCAAGGGTGTCGGCGTGCTCGCGCTGCTCATGTTCCTTCCCTACGTTTTCGCGCGCAGCACACATTGGAATTTCGTCGCCGCGACGAAGGATTCCGCCTGGCGCTGGGCCGGCGGGTTCGCCGCGCTGTTTGTCGCGATCGCACTGTGGCTACTGCCGCTCGCGCTCGCGGTGTCGCTGCATCCCGCATCGGAATACCAGGCCTATCTGCACGACATCCTGTTCAAGCAGACGGCGGCGCGCTACACCGATTCGTGGGACCACCAGCAGCCGCCGTGGTACTACCTCGGCGTGATCCTGAGCGGCTGGATGCCGTTGTGGCTGGCCTGGTTCGGTACCGTGCCGGCCTGGGCGCGGGCGCTTCGCGAACACGATGCGCGCATTCTGTTGCCGTTGGCCTGGGCGTTGCTCGTGATCGCGTTTTTCAGCATCCCCTCGGGCAAGCGCGACATGTACATCATGCCGGCGCTGCCGATGGTCGTGCTCGCCTGCGCGCCGTACCTGCCGCAGATCGTCGAACGAAGCTGGTTTCGCCGGCTCGCGCTTGGAGTGCTCGTCGCCCTCGGTGTCGTGCTCGCCGGTGCCGGACTGCATGCCTGGTCGGGGCACTGGAAATTTGCCAACGACCTCGCCGAGCAACGCGGCTTCGACGGCGGCGGTGCGGCATTGTGGAGCCTGCTCATCGCGCTCGGCGCCTGGCTGCTGGCGTGCGCGGCCTGGTTCCGTCTCGCGCGCGCGGCAAACGGGCTCGTCGCGGGCCTGGCCGGCCTCTGGCTGCTCTGGGGCCTGTGGGCCTCGCCGCTGCTCAACGATTCGAGTTCGGCGCGCGGGCTGATGCGCCAGGCCGGCGCGGCGATCGGGCCCGATGCCGAGCTCGCCCTCGTCGCGTGGAAAGAGCAGAACCTGTTGCTGGCCGACCGGAAGGTCGTCGAATTCGGTTTCGTCAAACCCGTCCATCTACAACTCGGCGAGGCGATCCGCTGGCAGGAGGCGAAGCCCGATGCGCGTTGGATCTTCATCCTCGCCGACGCGATGGCGCCATGCATCGACCAAGCGAAGGCGCGCTACGTCGGCCATGCGAACCGGCGCGAGTGGTGGCTGTTCCGCGGCGATGCGGTGGCCGAGGCTTGCCGCGGCGGCAATGTCCCTGCGCCACGCAAGGAAGTGGACGCCGAAGCGGAATGATCTGAATGGGGTGCACAACCCCATCCTGGGGTTGGCAGCCCACGCCGGGCCCGAAGCAAGTTCGGGTTTGTACCCTGCATCAAGCAAGTTCGTACTTGATTCGCGGCGGACCATCCTGGGCTCCGCGAAAACTCTGCACCTGTGCAGAGTTTTCATTGCAGCTAGACTGCGCGGCTATGACGCAACCGATACGCCACAGCAACGATTCTCCCGCGAAAAGTCTGCGTCGCCGCGTCGCACGCTGGTTTTCACACCGCTTGGCGTCGCCATCGGCGCCCGCCGACAATCTTCCGCAGCACATCCCCGCGCGCGGTATCCACCGCATCCTGATTTGCCGGGCGACGCGGACGCTGGGCGAGACCTTGCTGCTGTCGCCGTTGCTGCGCGAGATCGAGGCGCGTTTTCCCGGCGCTGAAGTCGACATCATCAGCGGTTGCGCAGCGGCGCCGACCTTGTTCCAGCGCTTTGCCCAGGTGCGGCGCATAAGCGTGCTGCCACGCAGTATCGCCAAGGCACCTCTGCGTTACCGGCGCTTGCTCAAGGAGTTGCGCGCGGCGAAATACGATCTAGCGATCGATCCCTACCTGCTGTCGAATTCCGATCGGTTGCTCGTGCGCACTTCACGCGCGCGGTTTCGCATCGGCTTCGACGGAGCGAAAAAAAGCGGCCATCTCACGCACCCGCTCGCCCAGCCGCGCGAGGAGGAGCACGCGGCGAAGCTGCCGGTGTATTTGCTGCGTAGGACGATGGGTGTCGCGGGCGATCCAGCGCGGTGGACGTATCCGGAACTCGACTTGCATCTTTCCGCTGCGGAACGCGAACAGGGGCGCGAAACGCTGCGTGCCGTTGCCGCCGGAGCGTTGGCGCAAGCGCGCGGGACGATCGGCGTCTACGCCTTCGCCACCGGCGTGAAAAATTACTCGCGCGATTGGTGGCTGCGTTTTCTTGCCGCGCTCGCCGCGCGCTATCCACAGCATGCGATCGTCGAGATCGTGCCCGGCTTCGGCCGCTCGCTGCTCGGCGATGCGTATCCGACGTATTTCTCCTCCGATATCCGCAAGCTCGGCGGCGTGCTCGCGAACCTCTCGCTCTACGTCAGCGCCGACTGCGGCATCATGCATCTCGCTGCCGCGAGTGGCGCACCGACGGTCGGTATCTTCTCGGTCACCGACATCCCGGGCTGGAGCGTCTACGGCGCGCGCAACCATACGATCGACGCGCGCGATCTCGATGCGGAGCAGGCGGCCGCCGCGACCATCGCGGCGCTCGGCGAAGCCGGGCTTACGCCAGCGAGCGCCACGCCGCAATGACCTGTCCGGGGGATATGTCCGCCGCGGTCGCGGCGCGGGGCGAGGTACCCACATTGATTACCGGCTTGGCGTATGGGCTGCGCCGATCCCATTTTTCCGGACCGTACTTGCCGGCATAGAGCACGACAAGCGGGCAGCCCATCGCCGCGGCCAAATGCGCGGGGCCGGTATCGACCGAGACCATGCTGTGCGCGCGCTCGAGTACGCCAAGCAAGCGACGCACGGGCAGGTCGCTCGTCGCGATCTTGACCGCGGCAAGTCCCGTCGCATCCGCGATTGCCCGACAGACGGCCGATTCGGACGGTGCTCCCGCGAGCACGAGATTTGCGGTCGGCAAAGTTTCGTGCATCGCGCGCAGCAACGCGGCCCAGGATTCGATCGGCCAGAACTTCGGATCATCGTCGCGTTGATGCAGCCTGCGCTTGACCTTCCAGTTTCCCGGTTGCAGCAGCACGAACGGCGCGTCGGTGAAGCCACGTTCGCGCAGCCAGGCGTCGGCGTCGCGGCGGTCTGCCGCATCGAGGTAGAGGCGTGGCGCGGCCTGCAGGTCGTCGGCTTGCCAGCGGTAGTCGGCCTCGCGGTACGCGCTGGGCGTCATGCGGCCGAAACGCAGGGCTTGGTCGACCCAGTGTTCGTCCTTGTGCAGCGCCATGTCATGCAGGAAAACGCAGCGTTGCTGCGGCACACCGGCGAAGCGCAGCAGCCAGCGGATGCGTTTGAGCGATCCGCGGGTGTCCTCGCTTATGTAGATGGGGCCGTCGTGAGCGCGAATTTTTGCTATGACTCGCCAGCGTTCCGGACTGAAGGCGAGCAGTTGGTGGCGATTGGCGAGTTCCCAGATCTCGCCGACATCGGGATGCCCGCGGTACAGCTCACTGGTCCACGAACCGCGAGCGAGAATGCGACAGGGACGGCCATAGCGCCGGTGCAGCAGATGAAGCAGCGGTTCCTGCAGCAGCATGTCGCCGAGACGGCCAAAGCGGATGACCAGCGGAACCTGGGACCGGGCTGGCCCGTTTTGCGCAGACATGCAGGGAATTGCTCGACGGCCGATGCGACGGGATCGACTTGGCCGCAATTATAGGTGGGCGTGGTTAAGCAAACTTGAAGACATCGTGCAGAACCTGCGCAATTTAGCCGGGTGACCCGCCGTTCCGTGCACGGATCTTTGCGCTATCCTAGGCGTCGCATTTTCGCAACAGGCATTCGCATGGCTTCCGGCCGCATCCTCGTCGTCGACGACGAACCCGACATCCGCACGACGGTGAAGGAAATCCTCGAAGACGAGGGTTATCAGGTCGCAGTCGCCGCTGACGCCGCTGCCGCGCGCGAGGCGCGCACGCAGAGCCGGCCCGACGTGATCCTGCTCGATATCTGGATGCCGGAAACCGACGGCATCAGCCTGCTGCGCGAATGGTCGCAGGCCGGCGCGCTGACCACGCCGGTGATCATGATGAGCGGTCACGGCACGGTCGAGACCGCGGTCGAAGCGACGCGCCTGGGTGCCTACGATTTCGTCGAGAAACCCATCTCGTTGGCCAAGCTCTTGCTCACGATCGATCGTGCGCGTGAGGCGAGCCGGCTCAAGCGCGAAAACGAGGGCCTGCGCGAGCAACTCGCGCTGCCGCTGGAGCCGATCGGCGCGTCCAAGGCGATGGCCGCGTTGCGCGCGCAGCTCGACAAGCTGGCCCAGCACGACACCTCGATCCTGATTCAGGGCGAGGCCGGCACGGGCAAAGAATCGCTCGCGCGCTGGCTGCATGCGCGCTCGCTGCGCCAGGGCGGACCGTTCGTCGCAGTCGCGGCCGGCGGCGTCCCGCGCGAACATCTCGCCGCCGCGCTGTTCGGCAGCGAGGACGCGAACGGCGTGCAGCCGGGCCTGATCGAGCAGGCCAACGGCGGCACGCTGTTCCTCGACGAAGTCGCCGAGCTCGACGCCGAGTTGCAGCAGCGCCTGTCCTCGGTGCTCGAACGCCGCGCGCTCGTGCGCTCGGGCGGCGCGGGCAGCGTGCCGCTCGATCTGCGCGTGATCGCGGCGACCGCACAGAATCTCGAAACGCTGGTGAAAGCCGGCGCGTTCCGCGAAGAGCTCTACTACCTGATCAATATCGTTCCGCTCAGCGTGCCGCCGCTGCGCCAGCGGCTGGAGGATGTGCCCGAGCTGCTGCGCACGTTCGCCGATTTCTTCGCCCACCGCGACAAGCTGCCGTACCGCGTGTTCCCGGTCGCGGTGCAGAACCGCTTGCGCAACCACGACTGGCCCGGCAACGTGCGCGAACTGCGCAACCTCGTCCAGCGCCTGCTGATCATGGGCAATGGCGACGAGGTGACGATCGAGGAAGTCGAAGCCGCGCTCGGCAAGGGCGTGGTCGCGCCGCCGCCGCGTCCCGTGGCGGCCGATTCGCCGGCCGCGGCGATCGATTTCAACCTGCCGCTGCGCGAGGCGCGCGAGCAGTTCGAGCGTGCCTACCTGCTGCGCCAGCTGCAGGACGCAGGCGGCAGCGTCGGCAAGCTCGCCAAGATGGTCGGCATGGAGCGCACGCACCTGTATCGCAAGCTGCGCGACCTCGGCGTCGATGTGAAGTCGTCCGGCAAGGAAGAGTGATTCGCGCACGGCGCCGATACGGCGCCCGTGCTTTAAGACAATTGCAATCCTGTCCGGGTTACCTTACTTCCTGAGCTGAGCGCGTTGATCGCGCCGAGAATTCCTCCCTCATCCAAGGAACAGTCATGAGCGTAAAAGGCAAAGTCGCCCTGATCACGGGCGCAGCAAGCGGCATCGGCAAGCGCATCGCCGAGGTGTACGCGGACAACGGTTGTCATATCGCGATCGCCGACATCAACCAGGCGGCGGCTGATGCCGCTGCCGCGGAAATCCGCGCGCGTGGCGTCAATGCGACGACGGTGATCATGGACGTGACCGACGAAGCCGCGGTCGATGCCGGCATCGACAAGTGCGTGAAGGACCTCGGCAGCATCGATATCCTCGTCTCCAATGCCGGCATCCAGATCGTCAATCCGGTCGAGAATTTCTCCTATGCCGACTGGAAGAAACTCATGGCGATCCATGTCGACGGCGCGTTCCTGACCACACGCGCGGCGCTCAAGCACATGTACGCCGGCAAAGGCGGCGCGATCATCTACATGGGTTCGGTGCATTCGAAGGAAGCGTCCAAGCTCAAGGCACCGTACGTCACCGCCAAGCACGGCCTGATCGGCCTGGCCAAGGTCGTGGCCAAGGAAGGCGCGGCACACAATGTGCGCGCGAATGTCATTTGCCCGGGCTTCGTGCGCACGCCGCTGGTCGAGAAGCAGATTCCCGAACAGGCCAAGGAACTCGGCATCTCCGAGGACGATGTGGTGAAGAAAGTCATGTTGAAAGACACCGTCGACGGCGAGTTCACCACGGTCGATGACGTCGCCAACGTCGCGCTGTTCCTCGGCGGCTTCGATACCAACGCGCTGACCGGGCAGTCGCTCGTCGTCAGCCACGGCTGGTTCATGCAATGACGACGCGCAAGCGCGGCGGCTCGGCGCGCGCGGCGAAGCCTAAGCCTGCCGTCGTGCGCGAAAAAGCATCGACGGCAAGGGCGGCGAAAGTCGGGGTGGCTGCGAAAGCGCCCTCGCCGCTCGAATCGGCGCGCAAGTACGCAACGATCGCGTTGATGCTGCAGGGCGGTGGCGCGCTCGGCTCGTATCAGTGCGGCGTCTACGAGGGCCTGCAACGGGCCGGCATCCTGCCGAATTGGTTCGCCGGTATCTCGATCGGCGCGATCAATGCGGCGTTGCTCGCCGGCAACGCGCCGGAGCATCGCCTCGATCGGCTGCGTGCGTTCTGGGAGCGCATTTCGATCCCCGCCATTCCGTTCGGCCACCAGCTCTTCGAGTGGCAGGAAGCACTGCGTCGGAAGCTGCCGCTGGAGAATTCCACGCTCGCGCTCGCCAACGCCCAGGGCGCGCTCGCCGCGATGCTGTTCGGCCAGTCCGGCTTCTTCGTGCCGCGCTTTCCGCCGCCGTACATCGGCGTCGGTCACGTCGAATCGTCGACCAGCTTCTACGACACGGCCCCGCTGAAATCCACGCTCGAGGAGTTCGTCGATTTCGACCGCATCAATGCCGGCGACGTGCGTTTCTCGGTCGGCGCGGTCAACGTGCGCAACGGCAACTTCATCTATTTCGACAACTTCGACAAACCCGGCGAGCCGAAGACGAAAATCCGCGCCGAGCATGTGATGGCCTCGGGCGCGCTGCCGCCGGCGTTCGCGCCGATCGAGATCGACGGCGAGCACTACTGGGACGGCGGCCTCGTATCGAACACGCCGCTCGACCACGTGCTCAGCCAGACGCCGCGCCGCGACAGCCTGGTCTTCCAGGTCGACCTCTGGCGCGCACAGGGTCTGCTGCCGCGCAATATCATGGAAGTGGCCGAACGGCAGAAGGACATCCAGTTTTCGAGCCGCACGCGTTACGGCACCGACGTCGTCAAGCGCCGCCAGAATCTGCGCACCACGCTCTACGCGCTGCTCAAGGAAATCCCGCCCGATCACGTCAGCGCGGAGATGCGCGCCGAGCTCGAACCGTGGCTGTCCGACCGCGTCTACAACATCATCCACCTGATTTACAAAACCAAGCCGTTCGAGGAGCAGTACAAGGACTACGCGTTCGCGCCGAGCACGATGGCCGAGCACTGGCGTGCCGGCCTTGCCGACATGCGCAACACGCTGACACACCCTCAGTTCTTCGTGCCGCCCTCGCGCCGCGACGGCGTGGTCACCCACGACGTGCATCGACACGGGCGCGGCGAGAAAAACGCGAAATAGCCGCGCCATGCAGCCCGACGCGATAGAAAGGCTGCGTGCGCTGTGCGGCGGCGTACGCGACGGCGCGCTGTTGCGCATGTCGATCGCGAGTGCGCTGCTGGCGAACAACGACGCGCCCGCTGCGATCACCGAATTGCGCGAAGCACTGCGCTTTGATCCCGGGTATTCCGCCGCATGGAAACTGCTCGGCAAGACGTTGGCTGACTCGGGCGACACAGCCGCCGCGGCCAATGCCTACCGATCCGGCATCGACGCCGCCATCGAACGCGGCGACAAGCAGGCGGAAAAGGAAATGACGGTTTTCCTGCGTCGGCTTACGAAAGCCTGATCGTCTTCGGCTTGATTTCCGCCGCCGAAAGAGCGCGCGTCAAGGGATCAGCGCGATGTCCCGGTGCGCCATGTCGAGCAGGAGTCGGTGCTGGCGCAGCAGATCCCAGCCGATATGCAGATACGGTTCCTGTTCTTTACGGATGACGCGCATGCCGCCCTCGCCAAGGCTCGCGCGCACCTTTTCCGCGACTACGCTGCCGATGCGGACTTGCTGAAATTCCAGGATTTGCAGGGTCATTTCCCGGTTGGACAACGAGCTGTGAGCGGTTTGATTGACGATGCGCGGATCGCCCGGACGGATGCCGAGCACATCGAGCAGGTTCTGATTCGGCGTGGCCAGTGACCAGCCGGTGTCGATGGCCGACTTGACGCGAACGCCGTCGACGGTCGCATCGACTTCGATGAGCGCGTCGTTATGGATGCTGGCCGCAAGGCGTGAGCCGTCGGGCAGGACGCCGCCGAATACTTCGTCGAGCCGCGTACCGCGCGGATACAGGCGCAATACGCCTTTGCTTCCGTCCAGGTCGATCGTATAGCGGCCGAGGAATTCCATGCCGAGCACGCACGGCATCGGATCACCTTCGTCGAACCAGCTTTGGTCACGCAGCATGAAGCGCACGCCCGTCTGCTTGCTGCCGCCTATCGCGACGTAGTCGATTTCAACCTCGGGCATTTTTACCGCCCGATCCGCAGTTGCGGTGCGCACCGTGCCGATGTATTTGGCGCCGGCAGCGTACTTGGTGGAAAGCACACCTGCGCTGCTGGCTCCCGTATCGACGATGCATTGCACGCCGCGATGTTTGCCGATATCGACCGCGATCCACGGCTGGTTCGAGATTTTCAGCAATTCCGTTTGCGCGAGTGGTTGCGCGCAGTGACCGGTTGGCAAGAACGTGAGCAGCAGCAGACAAGACAACACCGTGCCAGCGCGCGGCAAGCACGCGGCGAGGTTGGAATCAGCGCGCGGCAATGGGATCAAGCACAAGTCCGAGATAGCGTGTGCCCTGGATCGGATTGTGCCGATACGCGGTGATGTCGGTAAAGCCGAAGCTTTCATACAAACGCTGGGCGGAAACCATACTTGGCAGCGTGTCGAGGACCATGCGCCGGTAGCCGATCGCTTGCGCTGTCGCGATCACACGCTCGACGAGGCGCCGCCCGAGCCCGGCCGCGCGGAATTGATCGCGAACGTAGAGGCGCTTCATTTCGCAATCGCGATGGTCGACCGGCCGCAGCGCGATACAGCCGGCGACGGCATCGCCGTCACGTGCGAGTAACAGAGTGCCGCGCGGCGGCGCGTATTCGCCCGGCAGATTCGCTAGCTCCTGGGCGAAGCCCTGGAAGCAAAGGTCGACGCCGAGCGCGCGTTCGTACTCGCGCAGCAACTCCCGCGCGATCGCAATGTCTTCGGCTCGCGTCGCTTCGCGAATCTCCATCGTCACGCCCCGGTTTTCGTCGTGCGGAGCACGAGCGCGATCAATACTCGGCGATCGTCGGGTCGATTTCGCGCGCCCAGGCATTGATGCCGCCGGTGACGTTGTAAACCTTGGTGTAGCCGTGCGCGCGGAACTGCTCGGCCGCCTGCTGGCTGCGGCCGCCACTGCGGCAGAGGAACGCGATGGGCGCGTCCTTCGGCAGGTCGGCGAGCGCGGCGATGCCGGCGTCGAGCGTACGGAACGGCGTCTTGAGCGCGGCGATCGCGCGTTCTTCGGGCGGACGCACGTCGACAATCGTGATCGCCTCGTTCGCTTCGAGGCGCTGTGCGAGTTCACGCACGGACAGCTGCTTGACCGTCGAAGGCGCATTCGGATTGTCGATGGAAAGACCCGCTCCCTGCATCGTCTCGACCCAGTCGATGCGGATACCGCGCGCGCGTTGCGCACTGCCCAAGTCGAACAGCACATCGATGCCGTTCGATTCGGAACGAAGCGCATCATCCGATGGTTCGGCGAGGTGGAATTGCGGCTGGAAGCGCGCATCGATGGAAAGGTGCAGGGCGAGGCCAGGTTCGGCGTCGGCGAGCGCGCTGCGGATCGCCTGCGCAGCCTGGTCGGTGATCGTGATCGCAGGCGGCGTGCGATCGGGCAACGGCAGGCCGAACAAAGCCTGCAGCTCGCCCGAGTTGTACATCGATTGCACGATGTCGGCGCCGCCGACCAGTTCGCCCTTGACGTAAAGCTGCGGAATCGTCGGCCAGTTCGAAAATTCCTTGATTCCCTGCCTGAGCTCGTTGGACGTCAGCACGTTGACGCCTTTGTAGTCGACGCCGAGATAGTCGAGGATCTGCACCACCTGGCCGGAAAAGCCGCACTGCGGAAACCCGGGGGTGCCCTTCATGAAAAGCACCACGTCGTTGCTGTTCACTTCGCTGGCGATGAAATCGTTGATGCCGCTCATGGCGAATTCACCTCATTGGGCCGGAGCCAAGGTCCGGCGTTGTCGGGGTACTGCTATCACCGGACCTCATGTGGTGGCAACCGTCGCCGGTGGCAAGCGAAGCGGTCGAATTCACTCCGGCGCGCTGGTCTGCAAGGCGAGCGCATGCAGCACTCCGCCCATATTGCCCTTGAGCGCGCCGTAGACCATCTGATGCTGCTGCACCCGGGTTTTGCCGCGAAAGCTTTCGGACACGACCTCCGCGGCATAGTGGTCACCGTCGCCGGCGAGATCACGGATCGTCACCTTGGCGTCCGGGATGCCTTCCTTGATCAGCCGTTCGATTTCGCGTGAATCCATCGCCATCGGGCGTCTCCGTCAGCTGCCCATGAAACGCGGAA
>Ga0207678_10003348_pt1 | contig 14458 bp, 15 predicted proteins | sample KBSC63metaG_FD_184319 | JGI IMG/M metagenome (GOLD analysis project Ga0207678, IMG submission 184319) | Corn rhizosphere microbial communities from Kellogg Biological Station, Michigan, USA - KBS C6-3 metaG (SPAdes) (version 2) | ecosystem: Host-associated > Plants > Roots > Rhizosphere > Soil ... | reverse complement strand
CGGCAAGATCTACCTGATCGCCGGTGACCGCGGCCGTCGCGGGCAGCTGCAGAACCTGTTCGACGGCCCGTTCGGGGAAGGGATCCCGGACGACCAGTTCGGCGGCCCGGATCCGGTCAACGATCGATACAGGGTCGCGGCCGCTTACCTGCTGCTCGGAGATAGTCGGCAACGCAGCGGCGACACCGAGGGCGCGAAAGCCGCCTGGAGCGCCGCACTCGCACAACTTCCTCAAAGCGTGACTGAGCGCCCGCAGGACACGAACATCCATGCCGAACTCCTGCGGAAACTCGGACGAGCGGCCGAAGCGCGGCCGCTAACAGCGAGGCTCCAGGCAATCGGATATCGAAGCGCAACCTGATCGGAAGGGGAGGATCGAGAGATGAACGATCGTGTGAAGGAGCTCGGCAAAGACGCCCGGCTAAGCGAAATTGAGGGCGGAATGCCGAAAGGCGAGCCGTGGCTCGTTCAGGTGGACGTCTATCTGGACTCGGTGGATCCGCTGTCCTTCCATCTTGAATCCTGCCTTCCGCAGGATGTCCGCAACTTCGGTGGAAAGGAGGAGAAATATCTGGTCTTCAACAACAATTGCCGTCCCGGATTCAAAATCCTGTTCGAGTTGCACGACCTGACGAATACCGATCCGACCACGAAAGGCTACCGGTTCCCGCACCGCGCTGACGATGCGGTTTGGTCGCAACGGGGCAACGAATGCCCGCGCGAATATTGCGACGACAAGGTCTTTGAACCGGTACGGGTCATCGAGCCCGATGGAGCGACACTCGTCGTCGAATTCAAGAACGAAAAGAGGAAGGGCCAGCCGCTCGGGGATTTTCGCTATACGTTCAACATCACCAAGGACGGTGCCCAGCCCCTTCAACTCGACCCGGGCGGGACGGGCAACAACGGCCAGTCGCTTTGGTACTAGAGCCCAATGGCGCGCCATGCAGCGATCCGTCGCCGCTGCTATTGAATGGCTAAGCCGTTGCCGGCGCGCTAACATTCTTCGGTGAACGTCGAGAGCAGCTCGATCGAGGCTTCGCAGTCGGCCGCGGGCGGCCACCCGCCGCGGCTGCCGTTCGTTCTCACCGTGGGGATCACCGGCCACAGGATCGAGGCTCTCCCAAAAGAGGCCGTGCAGACGATCATCGACCGGATCGGCACGACCCTCGTCCAGCTGAAGGCTAGCGCTCTCGACCTCTTTGAGCGCGAGCGTTCGCTCTTCGCGGTATCCGCCCCGCGGCTGCTGTTCGTCTCGCCGCTCGCCGATGGCTCCGACCAGATCGCCGCGGAGATCGCGCTCGACCTCGGGTTCGAGCTCCAGGCCGTCCTTCCGTTCGACCGCGAAACCTATCGCACGACGCTCCACAATTCTGGGCTCAAGCGCTTCGACGAGCTCGTCTGCCGTGCCACCTGCACGCTTGAGCTGCCCGGTGAGCTCAACGATGAGCTCAAGGCGTTCGTCATGGCGGGGCGCGGGACGGTCGCGCATTGCGATGTGCTCCTTGCGGTCTGGGACGGACGCCCGCCGCGCGGCCGCGGGGGCACGGGAGAGGTCGTCCAGATCGGAATCACCCGCGGCACCGCAATCGCGCACATCCCGGTCGATCCCCTGGCGCAGCCACGGCTGCTGTGGGCTGCGTTCGATCCGATGGTGCGAACCCAGTCGGATGAAACTACCGCGGAGCGCCCGCTCGAACGCGCCAATGTGGATGCGCTACTCGGCGCTCTCCTCCTTCCGCCACCAGGGGGGGAGGACCGAGAATTCGCCGCTGGCTTCACGAACGAAAAGCTGCGGCGGATCCGCACCAGGATCGAATATCCCCTATTGCTTGCCGCCGCAGGGGTCGGCCGATTCGGCCGCAAGGATTTCACCAACGAGCATTGCGTTCGGCAGACCCGCGACGAGTGGCGTCGCTATCGCGAAGTCTGCGCCGAAGCGCACAATATCGCCGCGCCGATCGACATCCTCGAGGAATCCTACAGTTGGGCCGACCGGCTCGCGACCCATTTCGCGCAGACCTATCGAAGCGGCCATATCTTCAACTTCGTCCTCGGCGGCCTGGCCGTGTGCCTCGGGCTTAGCGCCTTCATGGCGCCACACCTGAAGTTCGAAGAGGCGGCGATGGAGATGGGGATCACGATTGCGATCATCCTCAACGCCTGGATCGGTACTCGCAACGAGTGGCACCGCCGCTGGCTCGATTACCGGCAGCTGGCCGAACGGCTGCGGCCGATGCGCAGCCTGAAGTTGCTCGGGATCGCGGCGCCCGATCCGCCCGGAACCCCGACCAACCCGGTCCCCCGCCGATGGATCGACTGGTACGCGAGCGGTATCTGGCGCGCGATGGGCTGTGTCGCCGGCTCGCTCGACGGCGACCGCGCGGCACGTCTGGCGAAGGCAATCGGCGAATACGAGGTCGCGCCCCAGGTCGGTTATCATGAGCGCAATTCGGTCCAGATCCACAAGCTCGACCACCGGCTCGGCGCGATCGCCCTGGGGTTGTTCATCGCGACCGTCGTGGTTTCGCTGGTGACTCTCGTCGGCCTTGCGATCGATTCCGCGTGGGTCAACGAATATGGCAATTGGCTGACGTTGATTTCCGCCGGTTTCCCGGCGCTTGCGACGGCGATCTTCGGTATCCGCTTCCAGGCCGATTTCGGCGGCGATGCGATTCGGTCGAAGTCGGCAGCGAACGCGCTGAGGACCATTGACGAGGAGCTGCAGGCCGGAGTCTCGCTGTCGCGAGCGGCGGACCTCGTCGAAGAAGCTGCCCGCCTGATGCTCGGGCATCTCGACGAATGGCGGCTGATCAACCAGCAGCGCGACCTCTCCGTCGGCTAAACATCTTTCCTTCGCGCGGAGGCCGTTCCAAAGGAGCGGCATGAATCAATCAGGCTGGAAGCTCGTCGTCCACGGCGGCGCCGGAATTATCGAGAAGACACGCATAACGCCCGAGCAAGATCGGGAAATTCGCGCCGGGTTGGACCGTGCGCTGGCCGGCGGCGAAGCGATCCTCGCCGGCGGCGGGAGCGCGATCGACGCCGTCGAGGCAGCAATTCGCGCGCTCGAGGACGATCCCAACTTCAATGCCGGACGCGGCGCCGTCTTTACCTACGACGGCCGCAACGAGCTCGACGCGGCGATCATGGACGGCAGCGATCGCTCCGCCGGAGCCGTGACCGGCGTTACCACCACGCGCCATCCCGTCAGCCTTGCCCGGGCGGTGAAGGATCACTCGCCGCACGTGCTGCTGCGCGGACGCGGCGCCGACGAGTTCTCGCGCGAGCAGGGGCTCGAGCAGGTCGACAACAGTTGGTTCGCGACTTCGGAGCGCCGCCGGCAGCTCGACGAGATGAAGGCGAACAAAATCAGCGCCTTCGACGTCGATCTCAAATACGGGACCGTCGGCGCCGTCGCGCTCGACGTGAGCGGCCATGTCGCAGCCGCGACCTCGACTGGCGGACTTACCGGAAAACGCTGGGGCCGTATCGGCGATTCGCCGATCATCGGCGCGGGCACTTACGCTGACGACGGATCCGCGGCGGTCTCGGCAACCGGCTCCGGGGAATATTTCATCCGCGCGCTGGCCGCCTACCAGGTCGCGGAACGGGTAAAGATCGGTCGCGAATCACTGCAACAGGCACTCGACGAGTCGCTCGCCGATGTTCAATCGCTGGGCGGCACCGGCGGAATGATTGCCGTCGCTGCGACGGGTGAAATGGCGTGGGGTTTTACGACTCCCGGAATGTACCGCGGCAAAGCCGATTCAAACGGACGGAAGGTCGCCCTCTATTCCGACGCGGAGGAGCGATAGGGCAGGTCTCGGGTGAGCCATTCCGCTTCGGCGGCGATGGTGCCGCGCTCTTCGGTCAGGAAATCCGCCACGGCGCGCCGGAATCCCGGGTTGGGGATGAAGTGCGCCGACCGGGTGATCACCGGTTTGTAGCCGCGGGAGAGTTTGTGTTCGCCTTGCGCGCCCGCCTGCACAGACGACAGGCCCCTGGCGATCGCCCACTCGATCGCCTGGTAATAACTCAATTCGAAGTGGAGGAAGCGGACCTCGTGGGTCGTACCCCAATAGCGGCCGTAGAGCGCGTCGCTGCCAATGACGTTGAGCGCTCCGGCTATCGGCTCTGATCCGCGATAGGCGAGAAACAGCAGCAGCCTGTCGCCCATTGCTTCCCCGACGCGATCGAAGAAGGCGCGGGTCAGGTACGGATGCCCCCATTTGCGGTTGCCCGTATCCTGGTAGAAGCGCCACATCGCGTCCCACTCGGCTGTGCCGATTCCCGAGCTGGTCAGCGCCCGAAATTCCAGCCCCTCGCGCGCCGCGGCCCGTTCCTTGCGAATGGTCTTGCGGCGGCGGCTGGTCAGGGAGTCGAGGAAATCATCGAAATCCCGATAGCCACGATTGAACCAGTGATACTGGATACCGTGCCGGATCAGCCACCCGCGCTGTTCCGCCTCGGCGAGATCGGCGTCCTCCATGAACGTGATATGCGCCGACGAAATGGCGTTTTGCGCGGTGATTGTTTCCAGCGCGGCGAGAAGCTGTTGCGGGCGAGAACCGAGCAGGCGTGGACCCGGCACCGGCGTGAAAGGCACCGCCACCTGAAGCTTTGGGTAATAGGCACCGCCGGCGCGCTCCCAGGCGTCGGCCCAGCCGTGGTCGAACACATATTCGCCCTGGCTGTGGCTCTTGAGATAGGCCGGGGCAGCAGCGACGAGATGCTCGCTTTCGTCCTCGATCAGAATCGGCGCGGGAGTCCATCCCGTCCCCGGCCCGACGCTGCCTGACTCTTCGAGCGCGGCAAGGAACGCATGGCTGACGAACGGATGATCGCCGGTCAGACGGTCCCAGGCACGGGCGTTCAAGCCCGATACGCCCGAGGCGATCTTGGCGACGATCCCGGATTCGCGGTCGGCCATACCCGTCAGGTATAGCAGGAAGCCTGAACTACGCCTTCACCGCCACGATGGCGTCCACTTCGACGGCGACTCCGAGCGGGAGCATGGCCCCGACCGCGCTCCTGGCGTGGCGTCCGGCTTCGCCAAACACGTCCTGCATCAGCTCGGACGCACCGTTGGCGACTTTCGGCTGGTCGGTGAACGAGGACGTACTGTTGACGAACACGCCGAGCTTCACGACCCGCTCGACCCGGTCGAGTGAGCCAAGCGCCGCCTTCATCTGCGCGAGAAGCATGATCCCGCAGCGCCGGGCGGCCTCCGTGCCGCGCTCGATGTTCATGTCGTCACCGAGGCGGCCGGTGATCAGGTTGCCCTCTTCGGAAAAACTGATCTGGCCGGAGATATGGAGGAGCCCGCCATGCTCCACGGCTGGCACATAGGCCGCCACCGGGGCAGCGGGTTCGGGAAGGGTGATGCCGAGTTCGGCAAGGCGATGATCGATGCTCATGAAGTCGCTCCTGACCAGTCCGACTGCTTGAATCAAGCCTTGCGGCTGACAATGAAGCCCGCGAAGCTCTGGCTGGTCGGCATCAACTCGAGGGCATTGACGTTGAGGTGCTGCGGCAGGGTCGCAACCCACCAGATGGTTTCCGCGATATCCTCGGCCGTCATCGGGTCCATGTTTGCGTAGAGGGCATCCGACGCGGCCTTGTCACCGCCGGTGCGGACGATCGTGAACTCGGTTTCGACCATTCCCGGCTCGATCGAGGTCACGCGCACGCCGGTCCCGGCAAGGTCGCAGCGAAGGTCGAGCGAGAACTGGCGGACGAAGGCCTTGGTGCCCCCGTAAACCGCACCGCCCTTGTACGGGTATGTCCCTGCGACCGAGGACAAGTTGATGATCGCGCCGGTGCGCTCGATCAGCTTGGGAAGGAGCGCGCGGGTGAGCGCGACGAGCCCGGTCATGTTCGTCTCCATGACCGCTTCCAGCAGGTCCCAATCGGTCTCCGGAAGCGGATCGGTCGGCGGCGCGAGGCCGGCATTGTTAAGGAGCAGGTCGATCTCGCCCCAGGGCGCCGACAGGTTGGCCAGCGAATTGACCGCGTCCAGCTGACGCATGTCGATTTCGAGCGGGAGGAACGAGTCGCCGAGCTCGTCCGAGAGCGCCTTCAGCCGCTCCGCTCTCCGGCCGGTCCCGATCACCTTCCAGCCGCCGCCGGCGAATCGGCGCGCCGCCGCCTCGCCAATTCCGGCCGTTGCGCCCGTGATCAGGATCGTCTTCGTCATTCTGTTTCCTCCAGCGCCCTTCGCGCCGCAACCAGCGCGTCCGGCTTCATGTCCAGTGCATCGGCGACCGCCACCAGGTCAGGCTCATGCGCCTCAAGGAACCGCAGCAGCGCCGCAAGCAGCGCCGGTTCCCCGGCCCGCGCGCGAAGCTCATCCGTCCCGATTCCGGTCAGGTCAAGGAACCGCTGCGCCCGCCGTTCGTCGGAAACGGCGGCAGCGAGCGCAAGAAGGGCAATTGCCTGCGCGTCGGTTGGCTGCGCATGAGCCATGGCTTAAGCTTGGGTCACTGTTTCGGGAGTTCGGTTTGGCAAGGATCCTGATCGTCGAGGACAATGCGCTGAACGTCAAATTGTTCTGCGACCTTCTCGCCGCGCATGGCCACGAGGCGCGACCGGTCAGCGATGGCCGATTCGCGCTGGAGCAGGCGCTCGACTTCGCGCCCGACCTGGTCATCACGGATATCCAGCTTCCACACGTCACCGGCCTCGACCTTATCCGGCTGATGAGGGGCGACGAGAAGCTGAAGGATGTGCCGATCATGGCGGTGACGGCCTATGCCGCCGCGGCAGACGAGGAGCGAATCCGCGCCGCGGGGGCGCAGGCCTATGTGTCCAAGCCGATTTCGGTAGCGAAGTTCGTTGCCCAGGTGAATGAACTGCTGGGAATCGAGAACGCGAGCGGAAAGGCGCCCGCGCAGCAGACTATTTGATCTTGGCTTCCTTGAACTCAACGTGCTTGCGCGCCACGGGGTCGTACTTGCGGAAGCTCAGCTTTTCCGTCTGGGTCCGCGGATTCTTCTTCGTCACATAGAAGAAGCCGGTGTCGGCGCTGCTGACGAGCTTGATCTTTACGGTTGCCGGCTTGGCCATCGGAAGAGTCCCAAATGCTTGAAAAAAGAAGAGCGGCCTAGCGCCGCCCGTTGCCGCGCGCTGTGGCCAATGGGCACCATTTTGTCAAGCTGGAACGCCTCTGGAATCTAATGATCCCACCGTTTGAGAATTTGTTCGAGAGCGGCAGCCCGCCGCAAGATGACGTCGACAGAGACCAGCTTTTGATCGAGGTCGACGAGCTGCCTGTTGAGGTCGAGCTCCAACCCCGGCGTGTTGCGAACCTGATCCACGGCCTTGCGCATGAGTGCTGGATCGAACTCCATCGTACAGCGCTCCGGAAGCGTCATCTCGACCTCGCCGCGCGCGTTCTCCCCGATCTTTTCGCCGCAGAGCGTCCTGATGCGATATTGCGCCGCGTAAGGAAGCGCGCGCCGGATGATGTCGTGATAAGGCATCGCTGACGCGATATTCTTCCCGGTCACGTCGCTGCCGACATAGTAGTTGCTAATCCGGTCGCGCAGATACGTGTCGCCAACCAGCTCCATCTGTCCCGCGGCGGTAATCTGATCGTAGGTGTTCCGTTCGAGCGACCACGGGATGATTTGGCTGGTCTGATAGGCATCCACCAGGAATTGGCCCCCCAGACTCGACCGGGGCTCATTCAGCGCGGCCAGCGTTTTCAGGCCTTCGCCGCGGACCCATTCGTAATAGCGCTTGCGAACCGCAAGATCGTGCTGGTTGACTTCAAGATCGTCGATCAGCATCGCGCGATACGCGCGGCCCTGGGCGCGGTTGACCCGTTCCTGGTTCCAGTTGCTCGCCTGGATGCCGACGAACACGCCCGCGACGACGATAATGAAGTCGACCGCGACCGCGAACCAATTGTGGTGGTTTACGTGCTCGCGAATTCGACGAAGGATCATGGCCGCCCCCAGCGCGAACGTCACAGGATCGTAACGGCTACTTAACCAAAGTGCGAGAGGCTGCGGTTAACGGGGAGACGACGATGGTCGCGGACAGGCTCGCACCGGTGTGGAACCAGATCGGCGACCGGGTCGCCGAGATTGCCAGCCGCGCGGAACGACTTTCGCCCCTGGACATCCACGCCCGTATGGATGCGATCCGCCAGATCGCCGCAGCCAACGGGCTCGATGCGCTCGAGTCACTGATGCACCGATCTTCGCAGCTCGCTCTCATGCCCGGCCACCGGGTCGCGACCCGAACCTGCCTCGAACATCTCGACGAAGCGCTCGAGAGCCGTTCGAGCGCCGACAGCACCGCAATCCTCGCGGCGCTGGCACTGCGCCTGCATTGACCTGAGAAACCCCGGGGGCGCAGGGTTCGTTACGGACCCATGCGCGCTTTCTCGCAGCTGCTCGACGCCATCGTCTACACGCGCTCGCGCAATACCAAGCTCAGGCTGATCGGCGCCTACCTCAGGGAAACACCCGATCCCGACCGCGGCATCGCCCTTGCCGCACTGACCGGCTCGCTCAGCATTCCGGTCGTGAAAGGCGCAGCGATCCGCGCAATCGCCGAGGAACGGCTGGACCCGACCCTCCTCTACATGAGCCGCGATTATGTCGGCGACATGGCCGAAACCGTGTCGCTGCTCTGGCCGGTGCCCGGCGGAGAGCCGGAGATGGATGACGGAACGCTGTCGATCACCGACGCCATCGAGCGATTGACGAGCGCCGGGCGGTCGACCGCACCGCAGGTGCTCGCAGAGATGCTCGATCATCTCGACGCCTCCGGGCGATTTGCGCTGCTCAAGCTTGCTACCGGAAACCTCCGGATCGGGGTCTCCGCGAGGCTGGCGAAGCAGGCGTTCGCCGACGCATTCGGTCTCGACATCGATGCGGTCGAGGAAGTCTGGCACGGCCTCTCGCCGCCCTATGCCGAGTTGTTCGACTGGGCTGAAGGGCGCGCGCAGCAACCAACCGCGAAAGACGTGCCGGTGTTTCGCCCGTTCATGCTCGCCCATCCGCTCGAGGAGACCATGGTCTCGCTCGAGGACTATGCGGCCGAGTGGAAATGGGACGGCATCCGCGTCCAGCTTGTGCGGACCGCGGGCCAGACCCGCCTCTACAGCCGCACCGGCGACGACATCTCGGGGAGTTTCCCGGAGATCGCTTTGGCATTTGAAAGCGAGGGCGTTCTCGACGGCGAGCTTCTCGTGCACGGCTCGGATCAGGGGAGTGCCGACCTCCACGGCGGCGCCGCCGCCTCATTCAACGCACTCCAGCAAAGGCTCGGCCGGAAGACGGTCAGCGCGAAGATGCAGGCGCAATATCCCGCCTTCGTCCGGCTTTACGATGTGCTGATCGACGGCGCGGAGGACGTGCGCGGCCTGCCCTGGGTCGATCGCAGGGCGCGCCTCGAAAGCTTTGCTCCGAACCTCGACCCCGAGCGCTTTGACCTGTCGCAGCTGATCGAAGCCAAGGATTTCGAAGAGCTCGCCGATATCCGCGCCGGCGCCCGCGACGCCGCGATCGAAGGCGTGATGCTGAAGCGCCGCGACAGTCCCTATGTTCCGGGCCGGCGAACGGGCCTCTGGTACAAATGGAAGCGCGATCCACTGACCGCGGACTGCGTGCTGATGTACGCCCAGCGCGGGTCGGGAAAGCGGTCCAGTTTCTACTCCGATTACACCTTCGGCTGCTGGACCGACGACGGCCTGCTCCTTCCCGTCGGCAAGGCCTATTTCGGATTCACCGACGAGGAGCTGAAATGGCTCGACCGTTGGGTCCGCAACCACACGATCGAGCGCTTCGGCCCGGTGCGCGAAGTTGAGAAGGCGCTGGTTCTCGAAGTTGCTTTCGACTCGATCCATTCGAGCACCCGCCACAAGTCCGGCCTGGCGATGCGCTTCCCGCGTATCAGCCGCATTCGGACCGACAAACCGGCGGCCGAGGCCGACCAAGTGGCGACTCTTCGCTCGATGATCAGCTGACCTGTTGCCACCTTGCGGAAGATATCGCAGCCTGCCGCAAAACGGGGGGCGGCAATGGACAATCCGAAGACAAAGATTGCAATCTTCCTGGCGCTGACATTCGTTCTTAGCGCCGCGACCTGGGTGCCGATCATTCGCGCCGGAGATCTCGGGCTCGGCGGCGGGCTCTATGTCCTGGCAACCATGTGGTGCCCCGGGGTGGCAGCCATCCTGACCCGGCTGATCACGCAGCGGAATCTTCGCGGGATGGGCTGGATTCCGCGCACCCCCGGCATCCTCGGCTCCGCCTATGTCCTTCCGGTCCTATACGCCGCACCCGTCTATCTGATCGCGTGGGGCTCTGGCCTGGGCGGGTTCGACTCTGGAAAATGGGTGATCGAGCCGGGACTGACGCCAATCACCGGCCTGCTTCTGCTTGCCAGCCTGGGCGCCTTGACCGGGCTCGTCTCCGCGACCGGCGAGGAAATCGGCTGGCGCGGCCTGCTCGTGCCCGAGCTCGCGAAGGTCACGAGCTTCCGCAACACCGCAATCATTTCCGGGGTGATCTGGGCCTTGTGGCACATGCCGCTGATGATTGGCGCCAACTATCACGGCGAGGGAACGCCGATCGCCTACAGCCTCCTCTGCTTCGGCGCGATGGTTGTAGCGCTCTCCTTCGTCATGGCGTGGATCACTCTGAAGTCGCGGAGCTTCTGGCCGGCTGCTCTTCTTCACGCCACTCACAATCTCTTTGTCCAGGCCGTATTCGATGGCGCGACTATCGAGAATGAGTCGACCAACTGGTGGACCGGCGAGTTCGGGGCGGGTCTCGCCATCACCATTTCCGTTGTCGCATTCGTTCTCCTCCGTTCGTCGAAAAGAATCGACCGCCGAAACATCGGTGCACCGGCCGCGGCTTGAAAGCTGTTGCGCGACCGTTACCGTCGCGTGCCGGAAGGGGGACTTGGGGATGCTGAAGAGATTCGTCGCCATTGCGGCGCTGCTGGTGAGCAGTGCGGCGTCGGCCGAGACCTATGCGGTGCAGGCCGGCCATCTGATCGTCGATGCAGCACAGCCCGCGCGCGCGGCCTCCACCGTCATCGTCGAGGACGGCAAGATCGCGCGAATCGAAAACGGGTTCGTCGCCCCCCAAGGCGCAATTGTCGTCGACCAGCGAGCCAGGACGGTGATGCCCGGAATGACGGACGTCCACGTCCACCTGACCGGCACCAGCGGCCTGCCCTGGTACAACGGTTTCACCAAGAAATATTCGAATTCCTACCGCGCTACGGTCGGACTCACCCACGCGCTGGAAATGGCCCAGGGTGGATTCACCACCGTCCGCGATTTGGGCGGCGACACCAGCACCGTGATCGCCGTCCGTGACGCGGTCAGCGAAGGCAGCTTCCCTGGCCCGCGAATCAAGGTCGCTGGCGCGCCGCTGTCGATTATCGGCGGCCACGCGGACGACGCGACCGGCCTTCCGCCCGAGCTCGCCGAGGCCGTCAACGAAGCCCATCTCAATCCGTCGGTCTGCACGGGTGCCGAGGAATGCCGGAAAGTCGTCCGGCAACTCGCCGCCGACGGCGTCGACTGGATCAAGATCATGGCGACCGGCGGGGTCCTTGATCCTGGCACGCGCGGGCTCGAGCAGCATTTCACCGACGAGGAGATGAAGGCGATCTGCGACATGGCCCACTTCATGGGCCTCAAGGTCGCCGCCCACGCCCATGGGGCACGCGGGATCGACGCCGCGGTTCGCGCTGGGGTCGACTCGATCGAGCACGGCACCTTCATCGACGCGACCGGAATCAAGGACATGAAGGCTCGCGGCACTTATTATGTCGCGACCTTGATGGCGTTCAGCGGCGTCGCCAATGCGCTGGGCAAAGGCATCCTGACTCCCGCCAGCGAGGTGAAGACCCGCCAGACGCTCGGCGTGTGGGGCAAAGGCCTCAACATGGCCTATCGCGGCGGGGTCAACATCGCGCTCGGCACCGACAGCGCGGTCGCCCCGCACACCATGGCCAACCATGAAGTCGAGCTGATGGTCACCAAGGGTGGAATGACCCCGCGCGACGCGCTGATCGCGGCAACCAAGGGCGGTCCTGCGCTGATGGGGCTTTCTGACGTGACCGGAACGCTCGATCCCGGCAAGTCCGCCGACCTCATCGCGGTCGAAGGCGACCCGCTCACCGATCCGACCGCTGTCCAGCACGTCAACTATGTCATGGTCGAAGGCAAACCCATTCCGATGAAAGGTCATCCATGATCCACCCCTCATCACTGATGCGCACCTCGCTGCTCGCCATCGCACTTGCTTTGAGCAGTGTTGCGATTGCCCAGGACACGCCCGCCGGAGACGTTCCGTCGAAGGAGGCCAAGGCCGACGCGCCGAAGCCAAATCCGGACCAGGTCAAGGCGAGCGTCGAGGAAGACGCGCAGCCGGTGAAGCGGTCGATTTCGCTGCACGGCCGGACACTGGCCTACACGGCGACGCCCGGCCACCTCACGATCCACAACGACAAGGGCGAGCCGACGGCGAGCATGTTCTACGTGGCCTACACCGTCCCGTCGGCCAAGCCGCGGCCGGTCACGTTCCTGTTCAACGGCGGCCCCGGCTCTTCGACCATGTGGCTTCACATGGGTTCGTTCGGCCCGATCAAGGTGGACGCCTCGATGCCGGAGACGATTCCCGGCCCGCCGTTCCGCTACGGCCCCAACCCGGACACCTTGCTCGACATCACCGACCTGGTCTTCATCGATGCGCCAACCACGGGGCTGTCGCGCCCGCTCGGCAAGGCGGAGCCGAAGGACTTCTTCGGGGTCGACAAGGACCTCGACGCCTTTACGCGGACCATCCAGCGCTATCTCAGCAAATACCAGCGCTGGAACAGCCCGAAGTTCATCATCGGCGAGAGCTATGGCACGACCCGCGCGGCGGGCCTGTCCGACATGCTTCTCGATCAGGGCGTCCAGCTCAACGGCATCGCCTTCGTCTCGACGGTGTTCAACTTCGCCGACTTCCAGGGCGACCAGTCGCTGATCAACTTCCTTCCCACCTACGCGGCGGACGCCTGGTATCATGACAAGATCGCCAACAAGCCGCCGCTCGATCAATTCCTGCAGCAAGCGCGCGATTTTGCCAGCGGGCCGTACACGCTCGCCCTGCAAAAGGGGAACCGGATCGGCGACGCCGACGCGCAGTCGATCGCACAACAGATGGCGCAACTGACCGGTCTATCCCCAGAATATATCCTGCGCTCGCATCTGCGTGTCGACCCGGACCACTTCCGTCGTGAATTGCTTCGCGACCGGCACCAGATCATCGGCCGGATCGATTCGCGTTATATCGGGACCGAGCCGAACAATATCGGCGAGGGGACCGATTACGACCCGCAGGGGAGCGCCATCACCGGCGCCTTCGTGGGCGCCCTCAATGATTATCTGTTCCGAGATCTCGGCTACAAGACGCCGCTGACTTACCGGCCGAATAACTACGGCGGCATCTACGGCGGCGACGGCTGGGACTTCACGCACAAGGGTCCGGACGGGAAGCAGCAGATCGCCGACACCAGCGTCGATCTGGCCAGTGCTATCCGCCAAAACCCGCGCATGAAGGTGCTGTCGGTCAACGGCTATTATGACCTGGCGACGCCGTTCGGCGGCGCGGAATATGAATTCCAGCACTTGGCACTCGAACCGCAGCTGCAGGCGAATATCCGTTACACTTACTATCCGGCCGGCCACATGATGTACATCGACCCGGCCTCGGCGCGTCAGCTCAAGGCCGACTTCGTCCAGTTCTACGACAGCGCGCTCTAGAGCCGCCTTCGCTCGCATACGGAAACGCCCGCCCGGAGGTTATCCGGACGGGCGCTTCTTACCTATCGGTGCGGTGGGTGGGATCAACCGATAGGCTGGAGATTGACGGCCGCGTGCTTGCCGCGCCGGTCGACTTCAAGCTCGAACGCCAGGCGATCGCCCTCGTTGAGGGTCGGGAGGCCCGCGCGCTCGACTGCTGAAATATGCACAAAGGCATCCGGCTGGCCGTCATCGCGCTGGATGAAGCCGAACCCCTTCATGGCATTGAAGAACTTGACGGTGCCTTCGGCCTTTTCGCCGGTCAGCTGGCGTTGCGGCCCGCGCTCCGCCCGCTCGACCGCCATCGGCTCGCCTTCGATCCGAAGGTTCGTCGCGGAGACTTTGCCGCCGCGATCGACCAACGTGAACTCCAACGGCTGCCCGTCGGCAAGGTCCGTAAGTCCCGCCTGCTCGACTGCTGAAATGTGGACGAACACGTCGTCGCCGCCGTCGTCGCGGACGATGAAGCCGAAACCCTTCTGGGGATTGAAAAACTTCACGACGCCCTTGCCTTCGCCGACAACCTGGGGAGGCATGCCTCCGCCGCCGCGGAAGCCGCCGCCGCCGCCAAAGCCGCCGCGGTCACCACCACCGCCGCCGCCGCCGCTTCCTTTAACGCTGCGGCATCCACCG
>Ga0207678_10003347_pt1 | contig 14460 bp, 12 predicted proteins | sample KBSC63metaG_FD_184319 | JGI IMG/M metagenome (GOLD analysis project Ga0207678, IMG submission 184319) | Corn rhizosphere microbial communities from Kellogg Biological Station, Michigan, USA - KBS C6-3 metaG (SPAdes) (version 2) | ecosystem: Host-associated > Plants > Roots > Rhizosphere > Soil ... | reverse complement strand
CCTTTTGGGCAGATTGGACATGGCCCTTTCCGGGTCGTGGCGTGAAGCCTGCCGGTTCATGGCCGTGAAGCCCATCATCACTCGAGGAATTGCATGACCGCGAAGAAGAGCGCACCCGCTCCCGCCCCCAAGGCCGCAGCCAAAACTGCGCCCAAGACCGCTGCCCACAAGGGCGCGAAGGCCGAGCTCGAAGAGAAGAAAAAGGCCACTGCCGCTGGCGGGAAGCCAGCTGATGACGCGAAAGGCAAGCGCGGTCGAAAGCCAAAGGGTCAAGACAAGGCTGCGACCAAGAAGCCCGAGGGCGATGACGAAGACTTCTCTGATCTCGAGGCTGACCTCGAAGGCGAACCCGAAGTCGAAGTGGCTGACGAAGGAGAAGCCAAGGCCGCCAAGGTCAAGCCGCTTCGCATGAAGGTTTCGCGCGCCAAGGAGCGCGCGCTGATGCGCGAATTCGGTCTGGACGAGACTGCTCTCACCGAAGAGGAAGTTGCAAAGCGTCGCCAAGAGCTCAAGACCCTCATCAAGATGGGCAAAACGCGTGGTTTCCTGACGCACCAGGAAATCAACGACCACCTGCCCGAAAAGCTGGTCGACAACGAGATCCTTGAGGCGATCGTCTCGATGCTCAACGACATGGGCATCGCAGTCTATGAACAGGCGCCCGACGCTGCCACACTCCTGATCGCCGGAGGCGGCACCACCACCGCGACGGAAGAAGAGGCTGAAGAAGCGGCTGAGGCGGCGCTGTCGACGGTCGACTCCGAATTCGGCCGCACGACCGACCCGGTGCGTATGTACATGCGCGAAATGGGCACCGTCGAGCTGCTGACGCGCGAAGGTGAAATCGAAATCGCCAAGCGCATCGAAGGCGGCCTGCAGGCCATGATGCTGGCCATCAGTGCTTCGCCCACGACGATCGCGGAAATCCTCGCCTATGCGGACAAGATTACCGCCGGCGAGATGCAGATCTCCGAGGCCGTCGATGGCTTCGTGTCCGAGGATGAGGCCGACGACTACGTGGCCGAAGAAGACGTGGACTTCTTCGACGAAGAAGACGATGACGACGGCCAGGGCGGCTCCAAGGCGCTGACCAAGAAACTTGAAGAACTAAAGAGCGCGGCGCTCGCGAAATTCGCGAACCTGCGCATCAACTTCGACAAGATGCGCAAGGCTTTCGAGAAGGAAGGCTATCAATCGCCGGCCTACAACAGGGCTCAGCACGCTATCAGCGCAGAGTTGATGACCATCCGCTTCACGGTGAAGACCATCGAGAAGCTGTGCGCCATTTTGCGTTCGCAGGTGGACGACGTTCGCCGCTACGAGCGCGAACTGCGCAAGATCCTGGTCGACAAGTGCGGCATGCCGCAGGACTACTTCATCAAGCACTTCCCGCCCAACATCCTGAATCTCAAGTGGGCAGAAAAGGAAGTGGCGCTGGACAAGCCTTACAGCGCCGTGCTGTCGCGCAACCTGCCACCGGTGCAGGAGCTCCAAAAGAAGCTGACTGACCAGCAAGCCCGCGCCGTCGTGCCGCTCGAAGACCTGAAGAAGATCAACAAGCGCATGAATGAAGGCGAGAAGGCCTCTCGCGACGCGAAGAAGGAAATGATTGAGGCCAACCTGCGCCTCGTGATCTCCATCGCGAAGAAGTACACCAACCGCGGCCTGCAGTTTCTCGACTTGATCCAGGAAGGCAATATCGGCCTGATGAAGGCCGTGGACAAGTTCGAATACCGTCGCGGCTACAAGTTTTCGACCTATGCGACGTGGTGGATCCGCCAGGCCATCACGCGCTCGATCGCCGACCAAGCCCGCACCATCCGAATCCCGGTTCACATGATCGAGACGATCAACAAGATGAACCGCATCTCGCGCCAGCATTTGCAAGAGTTCGGCTTCGAGCCGGACGCACCGACCTTGGCAGAGAAGATGGAGATCCCCGAGGACAAGATCCGCAAGATCATGAAGATCGCCAAAGAGCCGATCTCCATGGAGACGCCGATCGGGGACGACGACGATTCGCATCTGGGCGACTTCATCGAAGACACCAACAACACCGCACCCATCGAGGCTGCAATGCAGGCGGGTCTTCGCGATGTGGTCAAGGACATCCTCGACTCCCTCACCCCGCGTGAAGCCAAGGTGCTTCGCATGCGCTTCGGCATCGAGATGTCCACCGACCACACGTTGGAAGAAGTGGGCAAGCAGTTCGACGTCACGCGCGAGCGCATTCGCCAGATCGAGGCTAAGGCGATCCGAAAGCTCAAGCACCCAAGTCGCTCGGACAAGTTGCGCACATATCTCGACAACCTGTAAGGCTGGTTAGATACGTGGTTCGCGTGAGCGAGCTGCCGAGAAGCGGCAAGACAACCTGGGGCGAAGCCACAAGCTGCGCACGTATCGCAAACATCTAAAAAGGGTCGTCCTATCGCAAGAAGAAGCCCGGCAATGCCGGGCTTCTTCTTTGTGTGATCTTTGTCACAGGACGCTAAACTCACTTCCCATGAGCCAGATCTTCCAGCGCACTGTCCTGTTTGCCGATCTGCGCGGCAGCACGGCGCTCTATGAGTCGCTAGGCAACGCTGAAGCCACATCGGTCGTCACGCAAAGCGTTGCACTACTTGCTCGCGTGGTAAAGAACTGCGACGGGACTGTCGTCAAGACCTTGGGCGATGGCCTGATGGCGATGTTCATGTCGGCCTCCTCCGCGGTCATGGCCGCCGACGAGATGCATGACCAACTCGAGCGCATTGGCACCCACCCTCCCGACAAACACCCACGTCCCGCTCTCAAGCTCCAGGTCGGCCTCGCCCTGGGTGAAGTGGTGCAAATGGCCGACGACTATTTCGGCGATGCGGTGAACGTTGCCGCCCGCCTGCTCGACCACGCCGGCGACAACGAAACCCTGGTCACCTCGGCCCTGCTCAATGCGCTCGACCCACTCGAGCGATACCGATTCAGAAGCCTCGACCGCATGCAGCTTCGCGGCCGCGTAGAGCCGGTCTATGTTCATCTGCTCGAAACCCATCGCTGGGGCGACACTGCGGCCACGGCATATGGCGACGTATTGCGTGCGCCTGAGCCTGAAGGCATCCGCCTCGTTTGGATGGAAACCAACCGCGTGTACTCGCCGTACAGCCTTCCCGTGGTGCTAGGTCGAAGCCCGCAAGCCACCTATTGCATCGACGACTCGCGCGTATCGCGCTCGCATGTGCGCATAGACTGGCACGGCGGCACATTCCAGCTCACGGACCTGAGCTACAACGGCACTTATGTACGCTTCTCGGGTGACACTGAAATCGTGAGCCTGAGGCGGGGAACTTGCACGCTGCATGGCAGTGGGTTCATCGGTTTGGGTTCGCCACCAGCTGACGCCACGGCGCCGGTGGTTTGCTTCGAGGTGATGAAATTCGCCGATACGCAGCCTCAGGCCGGCCCGGGCATTTGAATTCGAACTGGGATCAAATCCTCGGTTATGAACAGCCCAGCCGATCGGCCAGCGCCTTCAGGCACGATACAGTCGCAAGGTCGCGATACCGATCATCCTCGACGGGCTGGCACCCTTCACGGCGCAGCCAGAATGTGTGCAGGCCCGCGTCGCGCGCCGCCAGCACATCAAGCTCCAGGTCATCACCTACATGAAGCACCTGCGCCGGCTTGCAGCCGAGCATCCGGCATGCTTCATGAAAGATTCGCGGATCGGGCTTTCCGATGCCGAACTCGCGCGCACTGATCGCGCCGGAGAACAAGTGGCCGAGGGAAGTTTTCGCAATCACTGCATTGCCATTGCTCAAGGCCATCAGCGGAAACTTGGATGCAAGTCGTTGCAGCGCGTGTGGCACCTCAGGGTAAAACTCCAGCTCATGCCGCGCCGCAAAAAAAGCCTCGAATGCTGCCTCGGCCAGGGACGGATGGTCGCCAGCCGCCACCAGCGCGCACCGGATGCTCTCGCGGCGAATGGCGCTGAAGTCGTGCGCAATCTCAGGTCGGTCACGCAACACTTCATCTCGCATCGCGCGCAGCGCCACGATGTCGAAGCGCTTCGCGGTATTCGCCGCATATTCGACAAGCCACGCATGCAACACGGTTTCTGCTCGCGCAATAGCCGGCGCGATGGGCCACAAGGTGTCGTCAAGGTCGAGGGTGACCGCTCGGACTTGCGGAATGGATTCTGGCGTCATGGCAGATCGTGGAGCCCCTACAAGCCTGGAGTGTCATCGGCACATTGTCCGCTACAGTTGCCGCCGCCTTGCGCCTCAGTCACCATCCCTATGAATCCGTCAGCCTTACCTGCCGACGAAGCAAGCTCGCCAACGCCGGCTGGCGTCGTGCGTTGGTCCACCGAGCCCGACATTAATCCGACGCGGCGCCTGAGCGGCAAAGCCAACGGCTTGGGATTCGAGCCCGGCGCAACTGGAACGACTCTTCCAATCCTTCGAGCGGCTGAGCAAGGAAACCTCCACCATCGAGGGCACCCGGGCTCGGCCTCTGCTCGCAGTCTCGCAGGTGCCATGGGCGACTCTCTTCATGTCCCTGCCGGTATCCAGCACACGCGTTCTCGTCGAATTACCAATGGCCAAGCAAACAGTTTTTCCCTTTGCACAAGACACACCGGACGAGCAAGAACTTGCGCAAACGTCCACCACGTCACCTGTGAGCATCCTTGTGCCAAGCCCGCCCTCGGATGTCTCTGTCATGCGCATCCTCTACGTTGAAGACAACTTCATCAACGCAATCATTTTCGAAGAAACCATTCGCCTTCGTGACGGCGTCGAACTTCGTATCGCAGAAGACGGTGCCGAGGCACTCGAACGCGTTCGCAGCTGGACGCCCAACGTGCTTGTGCTCGACGCGCACCTGCCGGGCATGGACGGCTTCGAACTCTTGCGTGCCCTGCGATGCGAACCCGGCTTGGCCAAGGTGCCCGCCTTCATGTGCTCAGCCGACGCCATGCCCGACGACGTGAAACGCGCGGCCGAGGCGGGCTTCACTGGCTACTGGTCCAAGCCGATCAATATCGCGAAGATCATGAGCGACTTGGATGAGATCTGCGCGGTCCGCGTGGCCATGGCAGGTATTTCGGGCGCACCGCTGTGACGCCTCGCGGATAATTCCCGCGCTTTCCCCCTCGCGTTCCTGCCGGACTTCACGCATGCGCTTTGCGCCCGAACCCGATCATTGCCACGGTGCTGCGGCCAAGTCACCACGCACGGCAGTCTTGCTGTGCAATCTCGGCACACCCGATGCGCCGACGGCACCAGCCCTGCGCAAGTACCTTGCAGAGTTTTTAAGCGATCCGCGGGTGGTGGAAATTCCGCGCCTTGCTTGGTGGCTCATCCTGCACGGCATCATTCTGCGGGTGCGGCCGGGGAAGTCAGCGGCCAAGTACGCAAGCATCTGGACGCCCGAAGGGTCGCCGCTTCGCGTATGGACAGAGAAGCAATCGAAGCTGCTCGGAGGCTACCTCGGCCAACGCGGGCACCGAGTCACCGTGCGCTACGCAATGCGCTACGGCAACCCATCCATCGCATCCGCGCTCGATGAGCTCAAGGCCGCAGGCGTCGATCGCGTGCTCCTGTTGCCGCTGTACCCGCAGTACTGCGCAGCGACCACCGCAAGTGTGTTCGATGCGGTATTTCAATGGGCCGGCAAACGCCGATCGCTGCCCGAGATGCGCTTTGTCAATCGATATCACGACGACCCCAGCTACATCAACGCGCTCGCCAAACGGGTCATCGATCATTCGAAGACGCATGGGCGCCCCGAGAAACTTGTGCTGAGTTTTCACGGCGTGCCCAAGCGCACTTTGCTGCTGGGAGACCCTTATCACTGCGAATGCCAGAAGACTGCGAGGCTCTTGGCCGATCGCCTTAACTTCACGCCCGGGGAGGTGGTCGTCACCTTTCAGAGTCGGTTCGGCAAAGCGCAGTGGCTGCAGCCTTACACCGAGCCCACCCTCGTCGAACTCGCCAAGCAAGGCGTGAGGCGCGTGGACGTGATGTGCCCGGGATTCACGTCCGACTGCCTTGAAACGTTGGAAGAAATCGACCAGGAAGCGCGCGCGGCCTACCTGTCGGCGGGCGGAGGCGAGTTCAACTACATCCCTTGCCTGAACGATCAGCATGAATGGATCGTCGCGTTGTCCGCTGTGGCCTTGCGCCAGTTGCAGGGCTGGCCAACCACGGGAAGCGACGATGAATCCGGCCTCGCCGCCCAGCGCGAGCGTGCCCTGGCGCTCGGTGCAGAACGCTGATCCTTGTTTGCAAAGACTCTCATTTGAACGGGGATTACGATTGTCGTAATGGATGAAGTCAGGCTCGACAAGTGGCTCTGGGCGGCGCGGTTCTACAAAACGCGGAGTCTGGCTGTTGATGAAATTGGCAAGGGGCGCGTCAGCGTCAACGACCAAGCCGTCAAGCCTGCGCGATCGGTGCACGTGGGCGACAGGATCGAGATGCGCCGCGATGGCGTCGTCCGCACAGTGCGCGTCCAGCGGCTCAGCGAGATGAGAGGCCCGGCGCCGGTTGCTCAGCAGCTCTACGAAGAAACGCCCGAAAGCATCGCCAAGCGCGCTGAACAGGCCCAGGAGCGGCGCTTCAGCGCCGAGCCTTCGCAGTCCATCGAGCAAGGCCGCCCAACCAAGCGGGACCGCCGAAAGCTTGCCGACTGGAACCGCTGGAGCGCCACTGCAGATCCGGAATAAACATGACCCGCAACAATGTCCTCTTATCGGGTCATGTTTTAAGCCACAAATCGGGCTGTTTCCACAACAGTCTGGGTTGATCAGCGCGAGTTTGGACCCATCTGGCTGCGATGCGATGGAAGTTCAGATCACCCCTTGAAAGACGTAAATCCGGCCCAAGATCGGCCGCTGTGGAAACGAGTACCGATATGACGACAGAGCAAAACACTCACGAATCCCAGGGAGCGGCGCCGCAAGACGTTACGGCACAGCCGCAGCCGACCGACATCCCCGTGCCCGATCCGGCGTCGGACGCGCAGCAAAAGCTCAACGAGCTCGAGGCTAAGCACGCAGAAGTGGCCGACGCTTATCTGCGAGCCAAGGCCGACTCGGAAAACATACGTCGCCGCGCCGAGGAAGAGATGTCCAAGGCCCGCAAGTTTGCTATTGAGAGCTTTGCCGACAGCCTGCTTCCAGTCAAAGACAGCCTAGAAGCTGCCATCGCCATCCAGGGGGCAACGCCCGAGCAATTGCTCGAGGGCGTACAGGCCACGCTGCGCCAGCTCAGTGCCGCCCTCGAGCGCAACAAGGTCGTTGAAATCAACCCGAGCGCCAGCACCAAGTTCGATCCGCATCAGCATCAGGCCATCAGTGTGGTGCCTGCCGACCAGGAACCCAACACGGTCGTCACCGTGCTGCAAAAGGGCTACCTGATCTCCGACCGCGTGCTGCGCCCCGCATTGGTGACGGTCACCGCCCCGAAGTGATTCGTGGACTGAAGGATCGATCCACAAGATCGAGTCCCTTGAAAAAATAATAGTTATCCACAACTCGAAGACAACCGAACACCCCCGTTTTCAGGAGAACAGAACATGGCAAAGATCATCGGCATCGACTTAGGTACCACGAATTCGTGCGTCTCCATCATGGAAGGCAACAACACGAAAGTGATCGAGAACAGCGAAGGCGCTCGCACCACGCCATCGATCGTGGCCTACCAGGAAGACGGGGAGATCCTCGTCGGTGCGTCGGCCAAGCGCCAGGCCGTCACAAACCCCAAGAACACCATTTATGCGGTAAAGCGCCTCATCGGCCGCAAGTTCACCGAAAAGGAGGTGCAAAAGGACATTGATCTGATGCCTTACAAGATCGTGGCCGCAGAAAACGGCGACGCTTGGGTCGAAGTGCGCGGCCAGAAGCTCGCGCCGCAGCAGATCAGCGCTGAAATTCTTCGCAAAATGAAGAAGACGGCTGAGGACTATCTCGGCGAGCCGGTGACCGAAGCTGTCATCACCGTGCCCGCGTACTTCAACGACTCGCAACGCCAAGCCACCAAGGACGCTGGCCGTATTGCAGGTCTGGACGTCAAGCGCATCATCAACGAGCCGACCGCGGCAGCGCTTGCCTTCGGCCTAGACAAGAACGAAAAGGGCGACCGCAAGATCGCCGTGTACGACCTGGGCGGCGGCACCTTCGACATCTCCATCATCGAGATTGCGGACGTCGACGGCGAGATGCAATTCGAAGTGCTGTCCACCAACGGCGACACCTTCCTGGGTGGCGAAGACTTCGACCAGCGCATCATCGACTACATCATTTCCGAGTTCAAGAAGGACCAGGGTGTCGACCTGTCCAAGGACGTGCTCGCCCTGCAGCGCCTGAAGGAAGCAGCCGAGAAGGCAAAGATCGAGCTGTCGAGCAGCACGCAGACCGATATCAACCTGCCATACATCACAGCCGACGCATCGGGCCCAAAGCACCTGAACATCAAGCTCTCGCGCGCAAAGCTCGAAGCCCTGGTCGAAGACCTGATCGAGCGCACGATTGCGCCTTGTCGCACCGCGATCAAGGATGCAGGCGTGTCTGTGGGTGAGATCGACGACGTGATCCTCGTGGGTGGCATGACCCGCATGCCCAAGGTGCAGGAGAAGGTCAAGGAGTTCTTCGGAAAGGACCCGCGCAAGGACGTGAACCCCGACGAAGCGGTCGCCGTTGGCGCCGCCATTCAGGGCCAGGTGCTGGCCGGCGACCGCAAGGACGTGCTGCTCCTCGACGTCACTCCGCTGTCACTGGGCATCGAGACGCTCGGCGGCGTGATGACGAAAATGATCAAGAAGAACACGACCATCCCGACCAAGTTCGCGCAGACCTTCTCTACAGCCGATGACAATCAACCGGCCGTCACCATCAAGGTCTACCAGGGCGAACGCGAGATGGCGTCCGGCAACAAGAGCCTGGGCGAATTCAACCTCGAAGGAATTCCGCCGGCTCCTCGCGGCATGCCGCAGATCGAGGTCACCTTCGACATTGATGCCAACGGAATCTTGCACGTTCACGCCAAGGACAAGGGCACTGGCAAGGAAAACAAGATCACCATCAAGGCAAATTCGGGCTTGTCGGAAGAAGAGATCCAGAAGATGGTGAAGGACGCCGAACTGAATGCGGCTGAAGACAAGAGGAAGCTCGATCTGATTCAGGCGCGCAATGCCGGCGACGCAATGATCCATAGCGTGAAAAAGAGCCTTGCCGAACATGCCGACAAGCTCGATGCTGCCGAGAAGGAAAAGGTCGAGGCCGCGCTGAAGGCTGCCGAGGAATCGCTCAAGGGCGACGACAAAGCAGACATCGAAGCCAAGACCGAAGCCCTCGTGATGGCGAGCCAGAAGCTCGGCGAGAAGGTGTACGCCGAGTCGCAGGCGGCGGCCGCGGCAGCGAGTGGCGCGGCAGGCGCCGGCGGCCCGCAAGCGGCGAACGAGCCTCCGAAAGCCTCGACCGCGGCGGCCGACGACAACGTGGTTGACGCAGAGTTCAAGGAAGTCAAGGACCGTAAATGACGGTCGACACCGGGACGGCGTGCCGCCCCGGCGTCTTCGCCGCGCACGAGTTTCCCGACGGCGTCGGCATCTCGGCGCGGCGTTCTCATTTCAAAGACTCTGAGTTGCATGACGGATTGAGCAATGGCAAAGCGCGATTACTACGAAGTCCTGGGAGTGGCTAAAAACGCCAGTGAGGACGACATCAAGAAGGCCTACCGCAAGCTGGCCATGAAGCATCACCCCGACCGCAATCAAGGTGACGGGGCGAAAAAGTCCGAGGAGCATTTCAAGGAGGCGAAGGAGGCCTATGAGATGCTCTCCGACGCGCAAAAGCGCGCCGCATACGATCAGTACGGCCACGCAGGCGTGGACCCGAACATGGGCGGAGCGGGCTTCCGTGGTGGCCCGGGCGCGGAAGGTTTCGGCGGTTTTGCCGAGGCGTTCGGTGACATCTTCGGTGACATCTTCGGCGGCGGCGCTGCGGGGCAACGCCGCGGCGCGGGCCAGCAGATGTACCGCGGTAGCGACCTCAGCTACGCGATGGAAATCACGCTCGAGGAAGCGGCCGTCGGCAAGGAAACTCAGATCCGCATCCCGAGCTGGGAGTCTTGCGACACCTGCCACGGTTCCGGTGCGAAGCCGGGCACGGCGCCCAAGGTCTGCTCGACTTGCAGCGGATCGGGGACGGTGCACCTGCGCCAAGGCTTCTTCAGCATCCAACAGACCTGCCCGAACTGCCATGGCACGGGTAAGATCATCCCTGAGCCCTGCACGACGTGTCACGGCCAGGGCAAGATCAAGAAGAACAAGACGCTGGAAGTGAAGATTCCGGCGGGCATCAACGAAGGCATGCGCATCCGCTCGGCCGGCAATGGCGAGCCCGGCACCAACGGCGGCCCGCCGGGGGATCTCTACATTGAGATCCGCATGAAGCGACATGAGATCTTCGAGCGCGATGGCGACGACCTGCACTGCACGATACCCGTGTCCCTCACAACAGCGGCACTGGGCGGCGGCATCGAGGTCCCGACGCTGGGCGGCAAGGCCGAGATCGAACTGCCCGAGGGGACGCAGCACGGCAAGACGTTCCGGCTACGCGGCAAGGGCATCAAAGGCGTGCGCTCGAGCTACCCCGGCGATCTGTACTGCCACGTGCAGGTCGAGACACCGGTCAAGCTTACCGAGCATCAGCGCAAGCTGCTCAAGGAACTGGACGAGTCCTTCCGCAAGAGCGGTGATAGGCATTCGCCCAATTCCAAGTCGTGGTCTGACCGGGTGAAGGACTTGTTCAAGTAAGCGGGCGTAGCTGCCGATAACGAGGCAGCCACGCCCGAAACATGTCCCGCCTCGACCACGACATTCACACCTGCCGCGCCCTCGTCATCGACGGCAACCCGACGTCGCGAAGCGTGCTTACAGCACAGCTTCGCGATTTCGGCGTGGGTACCGTCGTGCAGACCGGCCGGGTCAAGGATGCGCGGACCCTCCTCGAAAACAGGCAGTTCGACGTGGTGCTGTGCGACTACCACTTCGACGGCAGCAACATGTCCGGGCAAGACTTGCTCGATGAACTGCGCCGCGAGCAACTGCTGCCTTTTTCCACCGTCTTTCTAATGGTGACTGGAGAGGCCTCCTACGCCAAGGTCACCGAAGCCGCCGAATCTGCCCTTGACGGCTACCTGCTCAAGCCACACAACGCGACCAGCCTCGGCAACCGCGTGCGCGAGGCCAGGCAACGCAAGCGTGTGCTCAGGCACATCTTCGAAGGGATCGAGCGCGGCGATTTCAGCGCCGCGGCACAACTGTGCCAAGCGCGCTTCGAGCAGCGCGCGCAATATTGGTTATATGCGGCGCGTATCGGCGCTGAGCTTTATCTGCGGCTCGACATGCATGCACAGGCGCAAGCCTTGTATGCCGCAGTCGTCGAGGCGCGCGCCCTCCCCTGGGCCAAGCTCGGTATCGCAAGAACGCAGTTGGCGTCAGGTCAGCTCATCCCGGCCAGGCGCACGCTCGACGCCCTGATCGGCGAAATGCCGCAGCACGCCGATTCGTACGATGTGTTGGGCCGGGTGCTCGTCGAGCAAGGCGAGATGCAGGCCGCTTTCGAGATCTACCAGAAGGCCGCGACACTGACTCCCGGCAGCGTGACGCGCTTGCTGCACGCGGGCACCCTGGCTTTCTACGCGGGCCAGTTCGATCAAGCACTCTCAGCACTGGATCGCGCCTGCGTGATCGGCGTGGCATCGAAGATGTTCGACGAACATGCGCTGGTGTTGCTCGCACTCTTACAGTTCGATGCGAAGGACCCGAAGGGTTTGCTGCGAACCCGCGATCATCTGACACGCCGCATGGAGCGCGCCCCCGAAAGCAAGCGGCTCATGCGTTTCGCCAAAGTCATTGAGACCTTGCGAAACATGCAGGCCAAGAAGGTGGCTGAAGCCTTGCGCATGCTGCGCGAGTTGACCACAGAGGTCGACCTCCCCGACATGGACATGGAGGCGGCTTGCAATGTGGTGGCCCTGTGGGCGCGGCTCAATTCGCAGGAGATCGAACTCGAGGACATGCCCGGTGAGGTCAAACGTGTGTCGCAACGATTCTGCGTATCACGCGCCTCAATGGAAATGATCATCGCATCGGCCCAAGGCACGGAGCCTACCGCAACCATCGTTCGCGAATGCCATGCAGGCATTTCCGCCATGGCAGAGAGGGCGATGGGGCATGCCATGAAGGGTGCGCCTGGCGAAGCGGTGAAGGCGCTGCTTGCCCAAGGTGCTGAGACGCGCAATGCGAAGCTCATCGAATTGGCCAGCCTGGTGGCGCAACGGCACCACGAGAAGATCGCCGATGTGGCCGGCCTGCAAACACGTGCGAAGGAACTGGTGCAGCAGTATTGCAGCCAAGGTGCGCTGATCGGTGCGAAGCAAGGCGGGCGATCGGCGGGCGGATTGAGCCTGAGAACCTGAGGACGCAAAAACACTCGGGGCAACACGCGGGACAATAGGCGGATGCCTCGTCTGCCCTCCCCGCTGAATCCCACCACGATCTCGTTGCTCGTTGCCACCTGGATCGGCAGCTTGACGAACTTTCCGCTCTGGCGTGCGCTGAGCACACTGCCCGAGATGTCATCGGGACGAGGGACGGTCTTCATTTTCGGCTTTGCAGTCGCGGTCATCGCCCTCACTTTCGCGCTTCTCACGGTCTTCGCTACGCGCCACACCATCAAGCCTGTCGCAGCCCTATTTCTGCTGTCGGCCGCTTTCGGCGCGCATTTCATGGGCACCTATGGCATCGTCATCGACCCGACGATGATGGTCAACGTGCTTCAGACCGATGCGCGCGAAACACGTGACCTCATGAGTTGGCGGATGGTGGGCACGGTACTTCTTCTCGCAGGCTTGCCGATGTGGGCCCTGTGGCGGATCCAGGTGAATCCCACCTCGGTCTTCAGGCAGATCGGACGAAATGCGATCGCCGTCATCGTGTCGCTGGCGCTTGTGGTGGCCATCGTCCTCGCGCTCTTCGCCGACCTCTCGGCAACGATGCGCAATCACAAGCAGGTGCGCTACCTGATCAACCCGCTCAACTCTTTCTTTGCCCTTGCCGTGCTTGCTGCGCAAAGCGGCGCGAAGCCGGCCGGGCCGCCGATGGCCATCGGCTTGGACGCGAAGGCGTTGCCTCGGACTGCAGGGGCAAGGCCACCATTGCTGTTGCTCGTGGTCGGAGAGACAGGGCGAGCCGATCACTTCTCGCTCAATGGTTATTCGCGTGCGACCAATGCCGAACTGGCGCACCGGCAGGTGCTGAGCTTTGCGGAAGTGAGTTCGTGCGGTACGAGCACGGCGGCGTCCCTGCCCTGCATGTTCTCGCAACTAGGTCGAAAAGCTTTCGAAAAGCGTGATCGAGACCAGGAGAATTTGCTCGATGTGCTTCAACGCGCCGGCTACGCCGTGTTGTGGCTGGACAACCAGGCAGGATGCAAGGGCCTGTGCGATCGCGTGCCGAATGCAATGGCGGGCGACGTCGTCGCCGGCGATGAGAAAGCGATCAAAGGCCTGTGCGATCCGCAAGGCGAATGCCTGGACGAAACCTTGATGCTCGGCCTGGACAAGAGGCTTGCTACGCTTCCCGCTGAACGACGCGCTAAAGGTGTGGTGCTCGTGCTGCATCAAATGGGCAGCCACGGACCGGCCTACTACAAGCGCTCGCCGCAGAGCCACAAGCGCTTCACGCCCGAATGCACGACGAATGTGTTGCAGCAGTGCGAAAACAGCGCGCTCGTCAATGCCTACGACAACTCCATTGTGTACACCGACCACGTGCTCGCCTTGGGCATCGATTGGCTGAAGACTCATGTGGGAGATTACGCACCGGCGATGCTCTACGTGTCCGATCACGGCGAATCGCTGGGCGAGAACAATCTGTACCTGCACGGGCTGCCATACGCCGTCGCGCCTCGGGAGCAGACGCACGTCCCGATGGTGATCTGGCTGCCGGAACAAGATCCTTTGACGTCCTGCCTCGCCGCCCAGACCAAGGATGCGCTCAGCCACGACAACCTGTTCCATACGGTGCTCGGCCTGGTCGGTGCGCGCTCGTCTGAGTACAAGACCGCTTGGGACATCACTGCCAAATGTGCGCTGCGATAAACATCCGCTAGTGTCGCTTTACGCATCAAATGTCGCTTGATCGCGCCGCTGTCGGAGCGCAGTGCAATGACCCAAGTTTGTATTGATTGAGTCAAGTTTTTCAGGCGACGATATGGACGTCATCACACCACTTGACGGTTGCCTCGGTGGCGTGGAATTGACGCATTGAGGCCTTTGAATCGGCGGGGGCAAACGGGATGACCGGGGCCATGGCCGAACGCAGCAGGCGCGAGTAGATGCGCGTGTAGAACATGGCCGTTCGCAGACCTTCACCGGTGAGCCGATAGCGATGGGTTTTGGGCAATCGCTCGATCAG
>Ga0207678_10003341_pt1 | contig 14469 bp, 12 predicted proteins | sample KBSC63metaG_FD_184319 | JGI IMG/M metagenome (GOLD analysis project Ga0207678, IMG submission 184319) | Corn rhizosphere microbial communities from Kellogg Biological Station, Michigan, USA - KBS C6-3 metaG (SPAdes) (version 2) | ecosystem: Host-associated > Plants > Roots > Rhizosphere > Soil ... | reverse complement strand
ATGGTTGATTGCCTGCGCGATGCGCACGAGATCATCGACCTGATGGTCCTGGTGGGCGGGCAGCCCGAGCGCTACCGCGACGTGCTGGCTCGGCGCTTCCCGGCGATTCCTGTCTTCATCATGCCGGAGCCGCTGTCTGCAAACGTGCGTGGTTTTCAGCTGATCGGTGAGGCTCTGGTCGAGGAAGTCTGAGGCCCCCCGAACGCCGACGCATTGTGGCCGTCATCTGCCTGGAGCTGGACATCGACAGCGATGTCTACCCTGAGCTGTACGCCAAACTGGTGGCTATCAGCGCGCCTGGTGCGCGCTGCGAACGCGTGCGCCAGCTCGCGGCGGGCGGGCTTGTGTGGGAGACCCTGCGCATCGAAGGACAGGCGCCGCCCATCGGTCGACGGCCTGCAGGCCCGCAGTCACCGGCAAAGTCGGCGGTGCAGCCCAAGGTGCTTTCTGAGCCAGTCGCATCACGCACTGCGCGTGCGACCTCGGCCAAGGCGAGTTTCGTCGATCTCGCCATCAATGCGCCGCCCGTGCCGCACTCGCTGGATCGAGCTGTGGCGGGCGACCTCGGCAGAGCCATTAGAGCTGTGGGCGCCAAGCTTCCGGTGCTGACGGACGTACTGGAATCCACCGTGGAGCCGCCGATCAACGAAGGAGCCGAGGGAATGGATGACACCACGCCCGCGGAGGTGCGCCACACTCAGCCCCTGTGGCCACATGGCACGAAGCCTCCGCCCACAACGCGCTCACGCCTCATGCGGATGAAGGAGCGCGGGCTGTTCAAGAACGGATGACGCCGAGCGCGTTGCACGCCCCATCGCGTCAGTTGTCCGCGAACTGCCTTGCTGGTGCGGGATGACAGGTCTTGCTTATGGATGGACCTTGGCGGTCCCCACGAGGCTCAACAGGAGTTTGGATGCACGCGGCTTTCGGCCGCCTCGCCCGGCCTTGGACGGGTCATGCCGCTTGCTACTGGGCTTTTGAAGTGCGATGGGTGCAGGCAATGGTGCAGTCTGGGGCGCATCCACTTGTCGGGCTGTGGTCGATTGGACGGCGAGCTTCTGCGCCTCGCTCAGCGGCGTCAGCCCTTCCGGAGGGCGAAGGACTTGCTGGCGACGAGCACGCTTGGGCTTGTGCTCGTCCGTCGAATACGCGGTGATGGGGGCGATGGGGGCGATGGGGCTTATGCGACCCACACGAGACACAGAACTCACAGTAGACCTCACCTTAACTCAGCGGAAAGGGAACATTTTGGCCAAGCCAGCAAGTCTGCATCGTCATGCGCACGAAGCGGTGTATTCGCAGGCGAATTTGATGCCTGTGCAGGCGATGGATGTTCTATCGTTGGTACTGCCCGTCAGGCGACACACATGAGCGTCGATGGCGCAGCAGCAGTGCGCTGTCCACATGCTGCCGGACATCTGGCTGGAGGCTTCATAATTGCTGCAATGCAGCATAGTCATCTGGCCGCGCTCATGCTTGCGCAAGCACAGCGCCTAAACAGGACAAAGTCGTGGAACTGGACATCGACAACGCGTTCGCCGAGCTAGGTTTGACCCCCAACGCGACAGAACTCGAGGTAAAAGCGGCATGGCGCCGCTTGGTCTCGCGTTGGCATCCTGACCGCAACGCCAGCGCTGCGGCTGTCGCCAAGATGCAGCGCATCAACCGCGCCATCGAGGCGATTCGCCAAGCCGGCTTCCGCCAGCCCAGCCCGTCGGCCGGTGGGGGCCACACCAATCCTGGGCGGTCGGATGAACCCTGGCGCCGTGGCGATGACGAGCGTGGCGAAACTCACTTCGATGATGCCGAAGAGGCGAGTTCAAGTGAGCCCGATGACGCCACGCAGGCTGATCAGAAGGCATCCGAACCGCCGGCTCGAACGATCAACCGAAGGGTCAGGCTGACTCTTGAAGAGGCCGCCTTCGGATGCACCAAGGTATTGCGAGGAAAGATCACGCAGTCTTGTAAGGACTGCGAGGGGCTGGGATACCGTGTCTTGGGCGGGCATTGCCGACAGTGCCACGGGTCAGGCGCGATTCGCGAGCACTCCTGGTTCGGCTGGATTGCTAGACAGACTGAGTGTGACGCCTGTCATGGCAGCGGCATTGCGAGGCAGCTCTGCAGTTGCTGTACCGGTACAGGGAAGGCTTCAATCCATCGATACAAGATGACGGTGCGGTTGCCACATGGCGTGCGTGATGGCGATCTGCTCAGCGTAGACAGCCGTCCAGGCAAGCCAGGCTCGCCGCCAGACGATCTGAGCATTCGCGTTGAAGTGCAAAAACACCATCTATTCAAGCTCGACCAGGATGGCATGTTGCTGTGCAATGTTCCGGTGGACGGATTCGCATGGATCGCGAACCGGTCTATCGACGTGCCCACTCTCGACGGCTTGCAGACGATTCAACTGCAACGCGACCAACTCAGCTATAGGCTGAAGGGCCAAGGCTTTCCAGTCGAACGCCGAGGCCCCCGGGGCGATCAGATGATCACCATCTCGCCGATATTTCCGAAACGCATGAGCACGGACCAGCAGATCCTGCTGGATCAGTTGATCGCCACCACGTCTGGTCCCGATGCGACGCACCCGGACGAGAGTCTTCGCAGGTGGAATCAGGATCTGCGCGCCAGGAAAGAGCGCGGGCGATGTCGCAGCTGACGGCTTTTCATGGCTGTTGCTGCCAGTTGCAGTCACTGGATCGACCTCGCCGGTCGCAGTAGCGCGTGCACCACGTCAAGCCAATGACGATCGACGGAACTAGATCACGATTTTGTTGGCAAGTGCGTCATTGACGCCCGGCTTCGGGGGGCTCAATGTTCACATCCTTCGACTGTGTGCCTTTTGTTTGAGTTGCGAACTACCACCATCAGAGGAATACCGATGAGAATCCATCGGAAATATTGCATTGCGGCTTTTGTCGTTGCGCCGATCGCGCTCGCAGCTGTCCCCTTGGTCACCGCGGCCCGGCGCGTTGCGATCGAGACGCGACGGACGACTCCTGTGTGGATGAGGCAATTGCACTTGCGCGTGCGCTACTTGTTATTTGCGGTCCTTACAGCGGCAGCCCATGCAGCCAATGCCACGGAGATCCGTGTCGCTCACGCGCTCTCCGACGATTCGCACGTCGGGCGGGCGCTCGCGAAAGTAGCCGACCAGCTGGCCAAAGAGTCTGCGGGGCGTCTGGTGCTCAAGCCCCTTGGAAAGGGCATCGCCGGCAATGACCAGAAAGCGATGCAGGACGGAATCGACGGGAAGCTGGAGATCTTCATCAGTTCCACAACGACCATCGTGCCCATTTACAAGCCGCTGGCGCTGCTGGATATGCCATTCCTCTTCACTACCCCCGAGGAGGCGCACGCCGTGCTCGACGGCAAGGTCGGCCAGCAGCTGCTCGCGGGTACATCGTCGGGTGGACTGGTGGGGTTGGTATTTTGGGAGCTTGGGTTTCGAAACCTCACCAACAACCTCCACCCGGTGACGCGGCTGGCGGATTTCGACGGCATCCGCCTGCGCACCATGCCTAGCCCGCTTGCAATCGACACCTTCAAGCGCTTGGGGGCCGACGCCAAGCCGCTTCCCTTCCCGCAACTTCGCGAGGCTCTTGCGACTGGTGCCTTCGATGGTCAGGAGAATCCTTTACCTACCATCGTGTCGGCGAGACTCCACGAGGTGCAGAAGTACCTAACCATTACGAAGCACCTGTACGGTGCCTACGGCGTCATGGCATCTAAGAAGTGGTGGGACAGTCTGAACAGGGGCGATCAGGAACTCATCAGAAAGGCCTTCTGGGAGGCTCGAATCTTCCAGCGTGCGGAGTCGCAACGCGCGACGGACGAATCCCTCGCGACGATCAAAGCAGCCGGCATGAAGGTTGCGGAACTCGATCCTGGCGAGCGCTGGCGAATTTCATATCGGCTCGAAAAGGTGATTGCGCCCGTCGCCGAAAATGCGGGTCTGCCACTATGGATAGAAACGACCACCGAACTCTCCCGACTGCGATTTGTCGTGCCGAAGTGACGAGGGCGAAAGTCCCGAATCACGGTCGCATCGTCGCGCGCTCGTCGGGTGAGTGACGAATCACCGTGGGCTAGCCGAGCTAGCGGGGCCGCACGATCACGGCGCACCGTGCAAGATCCCCGTTGTGCGTACGCCGGACCACGGTCACTCCCGACATGCCAGAAAGGACCGCCATGCAGCGCGCGCGAAAGACTTTGCCGCGAAAAGCCGTGCAGAACGAGCTGCCGTTCCAGACGGTCGCGCTGGTGCTGCAAGGAGGTGGTGCGCTTGGGGCGTATCAGGCTGGCGTGTACGAGGGCCTTGCGGAGGCCGGCATTGAGCCGAACTGGATCGCGGGAATCTCCATCGGTGCGCTCAATACCGCATTGATCGCGGGCAACCCGCCCGAGACGCGCGTGCAAAAGTTGCGCCAGTTCTGGGAGACGATCTGCCGGCCGGCCTTTTCGTTTCCGCCTGCTGACGTCATGCAGGCAATCGTGGAGCAGGCAGGGCCGTCAGCGCGCAAGGCCTTCGGGGCTTTTGAGGCCTGGCGCGCCGTGGTCGAGGGGCAGCGCGCCTTCTTCGTGCCGCGCGGCCTCACGCCATGGCTGGGCGGCAAGCAAGGGGTGACGCACGCGAGCTTCTACGACACGGCGGTACTCAAGTCCACCCTTGAACGGTTGGTCGATTTTGATCGCATCAACGAAGGTGACATGCGCGTGTCGGTGGGCGCGGTCAACGTCCGCACAGGGAATTTCTCATATTTCGACAACCACAACGGCCATGGGCACGGGGCCTTGCGGGCCGAGCACTTTATGGCCTCGGGTGCGTTGCCGCCGGCCTTTCCCGCAGTGGAAATCGACGGCGAGTTCTATTGGGACGGCGGACTGGTGTCGAATACCCCGCTCAGTCATGTGCTTGCTGCCGCGCCGCGCCGCAACACGATCGCTTTCCAGGTCGACTTGTGGAGCGCCATCGGTCGGCTACCCGACAACGTCTACGACGTGCAGGAACGGCAAAAGGACATCCAGTATTCAAGTCGCACCCGCGCAGTCACCACGACCATGGCGCAATCGCAACACTATCGCCGGCTGCTGCGGGAGGTTCTCGACCATGTTCCGGCAGATGTGCGCGAGAACGACCTCTGGTGCCGTCGTGCACAGGAACTGGCTTGCGAGAGGCAGTACAGCGTCATTCACCTCATCTACCAGGACAAGGAGTGGGAAGGCCTGTCCAAGGACTACGAGTTCAGCCCGATCACCATGCGCGAGCATTGGAAAAGCGGCTTGGTGGACATCCAGCGCACGCTGGCACATGAATCCTGGCTGGACCTTCCGCCGGATGGTCAGGAGTTCGTGACCCACGATCACCATCGCACCCGCTTGTAACGCCTGCCCGCGCAGCCGGGTGTAAATTTTTCCACCCCGGCATGCGTAACAAGTCAAGAAATGTCGTTGTCCGAGAACCACTCAGATGTAACGAAAGGAACGACTCTGCCAAATAGGACCATCCATTCAGGGGAGGGGCCATGGAAGCAGATGACTGATCAGGTTACGCTGACCTTGTCCTTGAGATTGGGAGGCAACATCATGAGCATATTGGGTGAAATTCATGCAAGCCTTGATGCCATTGGGGTAGAGCAGCAGGCCTGTGTGTTTGCATTTCTGATGAGTTATCCACTCGCGCTGGGGGGCTTGCTCGATTGGCGGGGGCGCCACATTGCGGCAGGTGTATCGGTGGCCTCAGTGGCGGGTTTCGCGTTCTTTACCGACCCGTGGTTTCACGCGGTTGTGCTCGTCGTGCTCGCAGTTGGAGCGACTGGAGTGTTCATCGCCGCGGTGTATGTCGTCGATCGACTGGCACGGAACTTCGCCTTCAGCGGCTTGCCGATCAATGAAGTTGAATTCGTAGACGACGTAGCCCTTCCTGAACCGGCATTGCCCGAACCCGACCCAGGGCGACATCGTCTGCCGATCGTTGCCATCGTGTCTGTCAAGCACTGACTACCCTCACGCACCTCTTCTGAACGACCTGACGAGCGTCAGGTCGTCGATCTTTCATCGGCACATTAAAGTCTCTCGCTAGTTCGGCTGGTATTAACTTCGTAAAACTGCACACGCGATCACGCAGCCCTCATGGTCGCGCAACTCATTTGAAAGGGCGGCTCAGATAGGCCGAACCCGCCAACCCGAACCTCCAGGGCAAGTCAATGGCTTTGGAAATGCCGATGCGCGGGCCGCTGATCGAATTGACGCGCTTGTCCGGTGCGAGCAGTTGGAACGGCGGCTGATCGAGCTGCAGGCCGTCGTGGTCCCGGGTGATTCCAAGCGCCTGGCACAAGCGACCCGGCCCCGCGCAAAGCAGGCGCTCGTCCTCAATCCCGCGTCGCTCTCGCATTGTGGGAATTCCCGTCAAGGGTTCCATCGCGCGGATCAGCACTCCTGCGCCATGCCCCGCTTCGCGGCAGACGAAGTTGAGGCACCAGTGGATGCCGTACGACCTGTACACGTAGGCGTGGCCGGGCGGACCGAACATCGTCGCGTTGCGCGGCGTTGGTCCTGAGTAGCTGTGAGAGGCAGGGTCCTCCCTGTCATAGGCCTCGGTTTCCACGATGCGTCCGCCGACACCGTCAACAAGAACGATGGTGCCGATGAGTTTCCGAGCGACGACGGCAGAGTCAGCTGAAAAATCGAGCACGAGAGTCATGTCATCGGTGGGGGCGGACAGATGTCATGGAACCTGTAAGGCAAGTTCGTACATGGCGCATGTCAGGGCGCTGACTATTCGTTCCAGGGGCACTTCTCTACATTCGTTTCTATCGATTTCGGTCATCAGTGTCGGGTGTGTCGGAGTCGTCGGGTGTCCTGCGTGACCCATTGTCGCTACCCAACAAAATCGCCGCAGAGCTTTTCACTTTCTCGTTCCACGCAGGCTTGAGTGAAGTACCGCGTTCGTGGCGTGCATCCGCCGCGAACGTGGCCAGGTTCCGCCGCTGCGACGCGGCCGGGACCGCCAGTCATCGGTGAGCGCCACATAAGGCCTGCCGATAGGGAGCGGGCATGGTCTCGAGCAAGAAATGGGAATCAGGGAAATTTTCCCTTCCGCTCGTGGTTTTCTCTGCGGGCGTGGCGCTGTCCATCGCACTTGGGTTGGCGGCCCGCCAGGAAATTACCCGTGGTGCCCAGGCGCGTTTCGACGCGATGGCCACTGACGTGGCACGCAAAGTGGAAGGTCGCTTCGACGACTACATCGCAGTCCTGATCGGATTGCGTGCGCGATTCAACACTTCCGAAACGGTCACCCGAAGCGAATTCAGGGACTATGTCGCGGGCCTAAACCTCGCGAGCAGCTACCCTGGCTTCCAGGTCGTGAACTATGCACCTTATGTTGATGCTGCGGACAAGCGCCACTTCGAAGAACAAGTTCGCCACGATCCCGACCTCGACGCAGCCAGCGCAACAAGCTTCTCGATTCAACCGCCCGGCGAGCGTGCCGGCTATTACCCGCTGACCTTCATTGAGCCGTTGAAGGGCAATGAGAAACTGATGGGCAAGGATCTCGGCGCAATGCCCAACAGGGGTAATGCGCTGGAGCAGGCGCGCGATACCGGTGGATTTGTCTCATCCGGCCGCAAGATTCCCATAAAGGGGCGGAATTCCGATATCGCACTTGCCGTCCGGTTGCCGGTGTATCGCCCGCACATGCCGATCGACACCGTGCAACAGCGACGCGCTGCCTACATCGGGTCTGTAGGCGCAGGTTTCGGTGTTGCCGACATGATGCGCAATGTGATCGCCGACGACACTGCGCTCCGGTTGCGTCTGATCGACGCAGGCCCCAACCCTGACGCGATCGGATCGCGCATCGAAAGCAGGTTCGTGACACCGTCGTCGCCAGTCGACCAGCAGCTCTTGTTCGACAGCGCCAACGTGCCCGCTTCCGCTGCCTCTCAATCTGCAAACGCAGCATCCGCCTCGACTGCCAAGGCGGCCACCGCCCGCTTCGAGCGCACGCTCGGCTTCGACCTTGGGGGCCATTCCTGGCTGGTCGAGGTCGGTTTAGAGCGCAGCGAACTCATCGGACGGATCGAGAAAGATGCCCCATGGCTCATCGTCTTGTGCGGCATTGCAATCAGCGGCTTGATTGCAGGCATCGTCTATTCGCTCAACACCTTGCGCGAGCGCGCTGAAGAAATAGCGCTGTCCATGACGCGTGACCTGCGTACCAGCCAGCAGCAGCTGGATGAAGCCCAACACATCGCCAGCGTTGGCAGTTGGTTGGTGGATGCGAAAACCGGTCAACTGCAATGCTCTGACGAGACGCTTCGCATATTTGGCTTTCCGAAAGGGGAGCAGGTCGATGTTGCAACGCTGATGACTCGCATTCCAGAGCATGAGCGCTCCGATGTCAGGAAGAACATCGATCAAGCGAGAGCCTCGCGTCAGCGCGTCGAATTCGAGCACACCATCAATCTCCCGAACGGCGCCCAACGCTGGGTTCAGGTCATTGCGCAGGTTGTGGAAGAGGACGGACGAATCGGCCTTCGCGGCATCCTTCGTGACGACACATATCGACACAAGGCGGGGATGCGCATGCGGCTTGAACACGAAGTTGCTCAACTTCTCGTCAGCGATGGTGAGAGCGAAGCAGTGATCTCCCGTGTACTTGCGGCCGTCTGCTCCCACATCGGCTGGGACTGCGGCGCGTTCTGGGCCGTGCGCGAAAGCCGCATGGTGTGTTGTAACGCTACGTGGCATGTGGCCGGCAACCCGGTGCTGGACCAATTCATCCGCATCAGCCGCACGCTGACGTACAGGCCCGACGAGGGCTCACTCGGCCGTGCGTGGGTGAGAGGCGAAGTGGAGATCGTCAATACGGCATCGGCCACCGACCACTTCACGCGCGATGCCTTGGCCGCTCAGGCCGGCCTGGCAACGGGACTCATCGTGCCCACGATCACGGGCGGAACGCCAACGGTGATGGAACTCTTCAGCCAGAGGCACAGCGAGATCGATGCCGACACGATGGAATCGTTGCGCGCGATCTCGCTTCAGTTGTCGCAGTATGAGCAGCGTAAACAGGCCGAGCAAGCTTTGCGCTACGTGGCAAGCCACGACGAGCTCACTGGCTTGTCTAACCGCATGACCTTGCAGCGAGACCTCGCGCGTGCCATGAAACGCAGCGATCGGTATCGCAAGCGCTTCGCGGTGATGTTTGTCGACCTCGACCACTTCAAGCGCATCAACGACACGCTAGGGCACGGTGTGGGTGACGCACTGCTCAAGGCCTGCGCCGATCGCCTCTCGGGCGTGCTGCGCGAGGAAGATGCGGTAGCACGCTTTGGCGGCGATGAATTCGTACTGGTGGTCGAGAATTTGTCGCAGGCGAGCGATGCGGCGATGGTGGCCGACAAAGTACTGGCCTCCTGCGCAGAGCCCTTCATCATCGATGGGCGCGAGCTGCATGTGAGCGCGAGTATCGGCGTGAGCATGTTCCCCGAAGACGGCGCCGACGGTGAAACACTGCTCAAGAACGCAGACACCGCCATGTACCGCGCCAAGGACAAAGGCCGCGGTAGCTACGAGTTCTATGCGGCGCAGATGAACGCGCAGGGCACCGAACGCCTGATGCTAGAGAGCGGGCTGCGTCGCGCCCTGGACCGCGGCGAGCTCGAAATGCACTACCAGCCCAAAATGGACCTGCAATCGCAGCGCGTCGTCGGCGTGGAGGCGCTGATGCGTTGGCGCCATCCGGTACTAGGCCTGGTGTCGCCAGCGCAATTCATCCCCATTGCTGAAGAAACCGGCTTGATCGTCCCCATGGGGATGTGGGCGTTGCGCACGGCCTGCGCCGATGCACGCGAATGGCAGCAGCGTGGGCTACCCGCGGTGCAGATGAGCGTGAACCTTTCTGTGCGCCAGTTCGCAAGCCCGACGCTGATCGACGACATCGCCGGGGTTCTCGACAAGACTGGCTTCGATCCGGAGTTGCTCGAACTTGAGATCACCGAGAGCGTGATGATGAGGAACCCCGAGACCGCCGCGGAACTGCTCAAGCAGCTTCGAAAGCTGGGGGTGGGCCTTGCCATCGATGACTTCGGTACCGGCTATTCGTCGTTGTCTTACCTCAAGCGCTTCCCGCTCACGACGGTGAAGATTGATCGCTCCTTCGTCAAGGATCTGTCGCAGGACCGCGATGCCGAGGCCCTGACCGACGGCATCGTGACCCTGGCGCACGGCCTTCGCATGAAGGTGGTGGCTGAGGGCGTGGAGACGGTGGAGCAACTCAACTATTTGCGCAGCCACGGCTGCGACGAGATTCAAGGTTATTGGCTATGCAAGCCGTTAGCCGCCGATGACGTGTGCGCCTTCATGGCTCGACACCTTCGGACCCTGTTCGCCGCGCCGGTGGCCGCGTAAGCGGCGCCGCGTGCGGTGACTCGCGATCCCAGGGGCGGGCGTCCCAGGGGCATTTCAATACTCATCGGAGTCTTCCATGACCATTTCGACAAGCAAAAGATCGTTGGCACAGACAATCGCCGCCATTGAGTCGATGGACTTGAGCATGATCAAGTTCAAGGCCACGCGCAAGGAAGATGGCTACGGCTGGTCTGCCGAGTACGCGGACAAGATGGAAGTCGCCTACAAGCGCTACCTGATCTTGCACGCGAAGTACCCAGAGATGACACTCGCACCAGAGCAGGACATCGATCGCTTCTGGCACATGCATATTCTCGACACGAGGAAATACGCAGCCGACTGCGAGGCGACCTTCGGGCACTTTCTGCATCATTTCCCCTATCTCGGGTTGCGAGGCGAGGCGGACGCCGAGGCATTGCAAGCGGCATTTTTGAAGATGCAGCACTTGTACGCACAGGAGTTCGGCGAGGCGATGCCTTCGCTCCAGCGCGATGCCTCAAGGCGTGCGATCGAACCGAGCCAGGCCTCTGCTGCGTTCTGCTCGATCGAACCAAGCCGGACCTCGGCTGCGTTCTGCTCCATCGAACCGACTCAGGCCTCGGCTGCGTTCTGCTCCATCGAAACGAGCCAAGCCTCGGCTGCGTTCTGCTCCATCGAACCGAGCCAAGCCTCGGCTGCGTTCTGCTCGATCGAACCGAGTCAGGCCTCGGCTGCGTTCTGCTCGATCGAACCGAGCCAGGCCTCGGCTGCGTTCTGCTCGATCGAACCGAGCCAGACACAGCCGCGTTCTGCTCCGTCGAAACGAATTGCGCGCAGACAGCAGTAGCTTGCGCCCCCGTCAGGCTATCGTTATGACCGATTGCCCCAAAGACTGGGTCTTCCTGGGAGCACACCGACGGGCACGTCGTTGGCCAGTGTGGACTTCATCGGCTTGACGTCGCTACTGTAGTGCTGTTGGTCCGAGCTTCGGCACTATGATGTCAACGTGAAACTCGCATTCGCCAGGCCCGTCACTCCTCTCCCAAGCGCGTTGCACGATTGGGTGAAGCGAGTGGCCGCACGTGGCTGGCATGATGTTTCATGCAACTTTCTATCCATTCGAATTCGCCAGGATCGTTGAGCTGCGGCGTGCCGGTGCTCAGCGGTCCCGAGTCTTCTCGCGCGCTGCATGGCGCATCACGTGAATCTCGACATTCGAATGGAGAACCCCATGTCTTTCGTCGTTGCTGACACCGACGTGTCTGCCTACCCGACTCTCGATCAAATCCACCGCACCGCCGAGCGCCTTGCCGGCAAAGTGCTTGAAACCCCCGTGTGGCGCTGGCGCACGGGCATCGTCGAACGGGCGCTGAGCCCGGACACCGAGGTCTGGCTCAAGCTCGAACTCTTCCAGCGCACTGGCACATTCAAGCTGCGTGGCGCTCTCAACGGCATCTCGGCGCTGGACGCCAGCGCCCTGTCGCGCGGCGTGGTAGCAGCAAGCGCGGGCAACCACGCCGTGGCGGTCGCCTACGCCGCAAAAGCAGCCGGCACCCACGCCAAGCTTTTTATGCCGCGCCACGCGAGCCCAGCCCGAATTGCGGCTTGTCAGGCGGACGGCGCAGAAGTTTTACTCACCAACACCGTGCACGAAGCCTTCGCGCTAGCGCTGCGGCTGGTCGAGGAGGAACGCCGCACGATGATCCACCCGTTCGACGGGCCGAGGACGGCCGAAGGCACGGCCACCGTCGGGCTCGAGCTCATGCGGCAAGTGCCCAATCTCGACGCGGTCGTCGTGCCCGTGGGCGGTGGCGGGCTGTGCGCGGGCATTGCGGCGGCGGTGAAGCAGATCAATCCGAGCTGCCTCGTCTTCGGCATCGAACCCTTCGGGGCAGATGCGATGTACCGCAGCTTCCGTGCCGGCGAGACCACGAAGCTGCAGACCATCGACACCGCTGCCGATAGCCTGGGCGCTCCTTACACCCTGCCGTACAGCTACGGCGTGTGCCGCCGCTTTGTCGACGACATCGTGCGGGTGTGGGACGAAGAAATATTCCGCGGCATGCATCATCTGTTCCGCGACATGAAGCTGGTGGCGGAACCGGCGGTAGCCGCGGCGATTGCTGCGCTGCTCGGGCCCTTGAGGGCACGACTTGATGGGAAGAAGGTGGCGCTGATCATGTGCGGATCAAACATCGATGCGCAACGGTTCAGCGAATTGGTAGCAAAAGGTGCGGAGGCTGCCTCATAGGGCGGGCACGCTGCGCTTTGCCCGCCCTACTGAAATTCACTTCTCGACGAAGGCCCGCTCGATCACGTAGTCACCCTGCTCGCCTTGCCGCGGGCTGATGTGGAATCCGCGGCCATCGAGCAGCTTGCAGGTGTCCTTCAGCATGGCCTCGCTGCCACAGATCATCACGCGGTCCACCGCCGGATCGATTTGCGGCAATCCAATGTCGGCCGACAGCTTGCCCGACTCGATCAGGTCGGTCAGGCGCCCCATGTTGCGGAACTGCTCGCGCGTCACGGTGGGGTAGTAAATGAGCTTGTCGCGCAGCATCTCGCCCAGGAACTCATGCTCGGGCAGTTGATTCTGGAAGAAGTCGGCGTAGGCCAGCTCGTCGATTTGCCGCACGCCGTGAACGAGGACGACCTTCTCGAATCGCTCGTAGGTCTCCGGATCTTGAATGATGCTGATGAAGGGCGCGAGGCCTGTTCCGGTGGACAGAAGATAAAGGTTCTTGCCCGGACGCAGGTCGTCGAGCACCAATGTGCCCACGGGCTTGCGGCCGACGATGACTTCGTCGCCAGGTTTCAGGTGCTGCAGCCGCGAAGTCAGCGGACCGTTCTCGACCTTGATGCTGAAGAACTCGAGGTGCTCGTCGTGGTTGGCGCTGGCGACGCTGTAAGCGCGCAAGAGAGGCTTGCCATCGACCGGCAGGCCGATCATCACGAAGTGGCCGTTGCGAAAGCGCAGGGCGGGGTCGCGGGTGGTTCGGAACGAAAAGAGCGTGTCGTTCCAGTGGTGCACGTGAAGGACGCGTTCGGTGCCGAGGTTTGCCATGATCTGTGAAAGTGGTCAGTCAGGTTGTCAAGGGCGCGGACAAAGCCTCGCCGGCATTCGCAAAGGAGACAGGGCGGATCCTGCTGTTCGGAAACCTCCAGTGCCATCTTTCGCATATGCGCCTTTGGACAAATTCTTCATTCGTGGCGGTCGGTGAAGACGGGCTTCAGCCCACGAGGCGGATGTCGTAGATTCGCACATTGAGGACCTTGGTCCAAACACTTGCGAGGCGTCGCTGCGGGTCGCAGCTGGCGCAGCGATCGTATCAAATGAAGGGGTTGCGCCAGTCCCGGCCGCGCAGTTTCGCGATTTCCACGGTCCCACGAAGGCCTTCCAGAGAACCCAAGGAGCAAAAGAAATGACTATCACAATCAGACGGGCCAATCCCAAGGACGCCGCTGCGTACGCGCAATTCATGAGCCACCCCGACGTGTATGCCGGCCTCATGCAACTGCCTTTTACCGATGAAGATGTCTGGCGTTCGAAACTTGCCGACGGTTGTGGACCTGGCAAGACCGACTTGCTGTTGGCCGCTGAACTGCATGGCGAGGTTGTGGGCTCCGCAGGGCTTCATCCAGTCGGCTTGGCATTGCGCCGGCGGCATGCGCTGACGCTGGGCATTTCGGTCGCACCGCAGGCGCAAGGCCAAGGCGTCGGAACGGCACTCATGGAAGCCATGTGCAACTACGCCGACAACTGGATCGGCGCGCTGCGCATCGAGCTCACGGTGTACACCGACAATGAGCGTGCCCTCGCCCTGTACCGGAAGTTCAGTTTCGAAATCGAAGGCACATTCAAAGGATATGCAATGCGAAATGGTCAATACGCCGATTCGCATTCAATGGCGCGCTTGCACCCCAATCCGCCGCGGATCTATTCCGGGGCCGTGACGTCATGAGGTGCACCGTGGCCAAGCCTGTCGTCTCAGAGGCTGAGAGTTTTTCGATCATGCCCGCTCATCACGCCAAAAGACCCCTGCTCGTCGTTGCAAATGCTCGCCATAGCCAAGC
>Ga0207678_10003337_pt1 | contig 14478 bp, 11 predicted proteins | sample KBSC63metaG_FD_184319 | JGI IMG/M metagenome (GOLD analysis project Ga0207678, IMG submission 184319) | Corn rhizosphere microbial communities from Kellogg Biological Station, Michigan, USA - KBS C6-3 metaG (SPAdes) (version 2) | ecosystem: Host-associated > Plants > Roots > Rhizosphere > Soil ... | reverse complement strand
AAGGTTAGAGGCCTGGACGATTGGGGACCGGTCTAGGGCGCGTACTCATAAATTGGCAAATCGGATGTCCGCTTTTAGGGGCGGGTGCAGCGGACATTCGCGTCATGAGGGTCGATGTCTGCAAATGACCCGAAGCGGACGCCGAGCCGATTTATGCCCGCCTGCCGTCCACAAGGTGCTAGCCTTGCACGCATTGGCTGGACCGGCCCTTCGGAGGTCCGATGCGACGACGCGAGTTCATGACGGCTGTTGTGGGCGCGGCGGCGTTTATCCCGCACCCCGCATGGGCCCAGCGATTGCAGCCTCCGCTGATAGCCGTGCTGGAAGGTGCGTCTGCGGCAACGATGGCGCGCAGATTCGACGCATTTCGCAGCAGACTGCGTGAGCTCGGCTACGTCGAAGGAGGCAACATTCGCATCGAGTACCGTTACGCCGACGGTTTTCTCGATCGCCTTCCCGCCCTGGCGGCGGAGCTAGTCAGTTTGCAGCCCAGCATTATCGTTTCGGGACCTCTGCCTGCCAATCTCGCCGCGAGCAAGGCTACCACTACGATCCCGATCGTCATGGCGAATGGTGCAGACCCGGTCAGCTTCGGACTTGTGCAGAGCCTGTCTCAACCGGGCGGCAACGTCACGGGGCTCACAAACTTCGCCGAGGACCTGGCGTCCAAACAGATCGATATCATGCGCGAATTGCTCCCCCATCTTGCGCGCGTCGGCGCTCTCATCAATGTCGAGAACCCGCTGCACGTACCGCAGTGGCGCGAGATCCAAACGGCGGCGGCCAAGGCTTCGCTCGCCCTCGTGCATCACGATTACCGCGTTCCTGACGACCTGGAGCGTGCCTTTGACAGCTTCACACGAGAGAAGGTCGAGGCAATCCTGGTCCCGCCCGACGTCACGTTCGCGACCCAGCGGGTGCGCATTGCGGGACTGGCGGCGAAGGCGCGGCTGCCGACGATATATTTCCAACGCGAATCGGTTGTGGCCGGTGGCTTGGTGAGCTACGGGCCTGACATTGTGGAGATGTATCGCCATGCAGCGGACTTCGTGGACAAGATCCTGAAAGGCGCCAAGCCCGGAGGGCTGCCTATTGAGCGCCCAACCAAAATCGAACTAGCTATCAACCTCAAGACTGCGAAAGCCCTCGGCCTCACCGTGCCTCCGACGCTGCTCGCGCGCGCCGACGAGGTGATCGAATAGCGACCGATTTATTGCAGTGCATGAGTCCGGTTGTGGCAATTTTCGGACATGCCGCGGTGCTCGTCGCAGTTCGTTATAGCGGGCAAAGCGGAAGCCAAACTTTTGGGGTGGTCAGGGCAGCTTTTGACCCATAGCGGGCAATCGGCTGGCTAAAGCTCTATGCAGGCCACGCCAGCTAACTTACCTTTGAACAGGGAAAATGGCCCTGCTTTGGGCTCGGGGGCAACGCAGATGAAACGACGGGAATTTGTTGCAGGCGTTTGCGCCGCTGCTTCATGGCCAATCGTCGTCCGTGCGCAGAAGCCAATTCCAGTAATCGCATTTCTCAACAGCGGTGCCGCAGAGGCCAGCGCGAGCAAAGCACTGATGTCCCTGACGGAAGCGGGGCTGCTCGAAAACGGCCTCGTTCAGGGGCGGGATTATATGTTCGAGACCCGCTGGGCAAACAGCGACTCCAGCCGCTTCCCAGCCCTCGCAACCGAGCTACTGGCGGGACACCCCAGCGCCGTCGTCGTTTCGACCATTCTCGCGGTGAAGGCCGTGCAGAACCTGACGCGGACTGTGCCGATCGTCATGACGGGCATGAACGATCCCGTGGCTGCCGGTCTTGTCACGAGCCTTGCTCGCCCTGGCGGGAATATCACGGGTGTCTCCACCATGGCGGAAGATGTCTTGCTTAAGCTGATCGAGATCATGCGCGAGGTGCTACCCAACGTGCGCAAGCTGACGGTGATGACGAATCCGACGAACCCGTCCAATCCGCCGATGGTCGAGACACTGATCCGATACGTCGCCAACAAGGACCTTACGATCGGCACAATCGGCGTGAGTTCACCTGCCGAGCTCGATGCGGCCTATACTGAAATGGCGCGACAGCACCCCGGCGCTCTCTTTGTGCTGACCGACAACAGCCTTCAGGCGCTGGCGGAGCCAATCGTCACGCGGGCATTGGCGCAACGGGTGCCAACCTTTGCTAACCTTGGCATAAGTTTTCCGCAGGCAGGCGCGCTGTTCGACTATTCGCGAGATCCGCCGGAAGCATTCAAAAACGTGGCGCGGCTGCTCAAGAAAATCCTGGGTGGCGCCAATCCCGGTGATCTCCCGGTCGAGCAGCCGACCAAGTTTAACCTTTTTATCAATCTGAAGACGGCGAAGACTCTCGGGATTGAAATATCGCAACCGCTGATCGCCCGAGCCGACAAGCTGATCGAATAGGCGCGGGATGTCGCTCATTGGCACAAAACGGGCCTAAGGATCCCGCGCGGCCACGTTCGCTATTGAGTAACGAACGGACATCGCGGAGGCAGGTGCCGATGTCTGCAAATGGCCTGGAACGGACATTCGGCCCGCTTGGAGCTACGCCGTAAAGCGCCTACGGTGGGCTGGAGCAACGGCGAGAGGAGCGGCAATGAAGCGGCGCGAGTTCATCACGCTAATCGGCGGTGCGGCGGCGTCTTGGCCACTTGCCGCGCGTGCGCAGAAAGCGTTGCCCCGGATCGGGTGGCTTGTATACGGCGATGCCCAATTGGGACCGATCGATCGGTCGTTGAAGGAAGCGCTCGCTCAGGCCGGACTCGTTGATGGCCGCAATATCGAAATCATCTTCCGCTATGCGAATGGCATATCGGATCGACTTGCGCAATTGGCCGCTGAACTTGTCGCGCAAAATCCCGACCTTCTGCTCGCCATTGGTGGTGATGTTATCAAGCCGTTGTTCGAGGCAAGTAAAGGCAGCATACCCATTGTCGGTGGGGTCAGCGATAGCCCAATGCGGGCAGGAATTGCGATGTCTCTTGCTCGGCCAGGCAAGAATTTTACCGGGATCACGTATCTCACGGATGAAATGGCCGCCAAGCGGATAGAACTCCTCAAGGAAGTGGCGCCCAATGCAAGGCGTGTTGCGGTGATATTTAATCCCCAGCATTTCGACGACGAAGTGACGTTCGCGCGGCGAGGTGCTGAATCGCTCGGCATCGAGTTAACGACCCACCCGATAAACAAAGTCGCCGATCTTGATGCAGCGCTGAACGAGGTGAGTGCGAGCGGCACTAATAGCCTGCTCGTCATCTCGTCACGGCTGACCGGTCTTGTTGCGACGAAAATCGCTCAGTATGGGCAAGAGCGCCGGCTTCCCGTGATTGCTTCGTGGCGGGAATTCGTATCCAACGGCGCCTTGTTGTCCTACGGACCGAGTCGAATTTTCGAGGCCAAACGTTTGGTGGGCTATGTGCAAAAGGTTTTGAACGGGGCAAAGCCGGGCGATTTGCCTATCGAGCAACCCGTGAAGTTCGAACTTGTTATCAGTCTCAAGACTGCCAAGGCACTCGGCCTCGCGGTGCCCCCAGCGCTGCTCGCTCAAGCCGATGAGGTGATCGAATAAAGACGCTATTTGCCGCGATGCATGAGTCCGTTATTGGCACATGGCGGACATATCAAGATGTCTGTTATTTGGTTGCTTTCGGGGGAAAAGCGGACATCAGCCAGCGATTGCCATTTTTGAGTACACGTCCTAGACCGCCGTCCCTGCCACGACGCCGGTCGAATGCCGCACCGATCCCCGCGCCGCCTCGATCGCAGCGACCAGTTCAGGCGGGCGAAACGGTTTTTGCAGGCATACGACGTCGGACATTTCAGGAGATTTGGTCAGGAAGTCGAGCGCGGTCATTCCGGATATCGCGACAACCGGCAAATCCGGTACGCGCTCGCGCATCGTCGCGATCAGGTCGGAGCCGTTGGTGCCTTGCAGAAAGATATCGACGATCGCGAGATCGAAGCTGGAATTCTCAAATGCCTTCAACGCCGCCGCGGCAGTTGCGGCCTCGACGATTTCGAACTGGTTGACTCGCAATATGATCGAAATCATTGCGCGGACATCTGCCTGGTCGTCGATAACGAGAACGCGGGGCACCAAAACCCTCCCGGTCGGTATCCCGGCAGTTTAAATGGAAACCCGCATTTGGGCCAAAAGCCCGATGGCGTTATTCAATTTGTCGGTAAAGACCCGGTTACTCTCCATACGGCCTTTCGCTCTCGGGCCGGTTGGGTAATATGTAAACCTTGGGTTGATTCCACTCGGCGCGGCCGTGACTTACAAATCCCACCGCCACGCCGCTGCTTTTTTATGCCTGCAGGAAACGCCGCAAGGCAGCATTTCTCCCAGTTGATATTGATATATCGGCTGGATGTTCTCCCGCTGCGAATACGCTACTATCCGCATTTGAAGCGAACTTGATGGCGCGTTGGATGCCGGTTTGCAGGAGACGACAATGCAGACCGGCTACGACCGCAGCATCTTTCTCTCGACCATGCCGGCGACAAGACGCGATCGCACCGCGGCCCTGGCCGTTGTCGGCGTCTCGGCGGTGCTGTTTGCATGCTCCGTTCCGTTTGCCGGTACACCGCTCGCTCCGGTCCCGGCGTTTGTTGCGAGCTATCAATCCGCGCTCGCGATCAACGATCTGATCACCGCCGTCCTGCTGTTTTCGCAGTTCGCCGTTTCGCGCTCACGGGCCCTGTTGCTGCTTGCGAGCGGGTATTTGTTCACGGCTGCGGCTGCGGTGACGCACGCGCTGACCTTTCCCGGCTTGTTTGCGCCCTCGGGGCTTCTCGGCGGCGGCTCGCAAACCACGGTCTGGCTTTTCATGATCTGGCATGGCGGATTTCCGCTGCTCGTGCTGGGTTATGCGCTGCTGAAGGCGAAGGATGACGGCACAAAAATAAAGGGCTCGACCGCGAAGCCGATCATGGGAAGCATCGCCGCTGTGATCGTCGTGATGGCGGCGTTCATTTGGATCGTGACCGGCAAGCACGACATTCTTCCAACGTTGCTGAGTGGGGGTCATTACACGCCTGTCTTTATTGGCGTAGTCACAACTGTGCTGGGTTTTTGCGTTGCCGCACTCGTCTTGTTGTGGATTCGCCGGCCGCATTCCGTCCTCGACATCTGGCTGATGGTCGTGCTCTGCGCATGGGTGTTCGATATCGCGTTGTCGGCGTTGCTGAACGTGGCAAGATTCGATCTCGGCTTCTATCTCGGCCGCATCTACGGGCTCTTCGCCGCCAGTTTCGTGCTGGCGGTACTTCTAGCCGACAATGTCGGCCTGCAGGCCCAATTGTCTCGCCTGCTCGGAATAGTCCGCCAACAGGCCGCCTCTGAAAAGAATCTTCGGACCGAACGCGAACGGCTTTTCAGCGCGGTCGTGGAATCATCCAACGATGCCATCATCACCAAGACGGTCGGCGGCACCATCACCGCCTGGAACCGCGCCGCCGAACGCCTGTTTGGCTTCACGTCGACTGAGGCGGTCGGCAAGCACATCGATATCATCGTCCCGCTTGACCGGCGCGCCGAGCTCCGCACCATGCTCGAGCGGGTCGGCCGCGGCGAGGTGATCGAGCAATACGAGACGCTGCGCGTACACAGGGAGGGCCGCAGCGTGGAGGTATCACTGAGCATCTCACCGATCCGGTCGGTCGCGGGCGAAATCATCGGCGTCTCCAAAACGGCGCGCGATATCACCGAGAGCAAGCGGACGCAGACGGCGCTCAATCAGGAGATCGAGGAACGGCGGCGCATTTTCGAGACCTCGCAGGACCTCATCCTGGTGACGGATACGGCAGGAAATTTCATCCAGGTCAGCCCGAGCGCCAAGACCATCCTCGGTTACGAGGCTTCCGAGATGATCGGGCGGAGCGCGGTGGAGTTCATCCATCCCGACGATCTCGACAGCACGCGCCATGAGATGCGTTCGGCACGGCGCGGACGGCAAATGCGCAGCTTCGAGACCCGTTACGTCCACAGGGATGGACAAGCGGTGACGCTGAACTGGATGGGAACGTGGTCGGAGCCGGTGCGGCGCCACTTCTTCATCGGCCGCGATCTGACCGAGAAGCAGGCCGCGGAAGCGCAAATGCGCCATGTCCAGAAGATGGACGCGATCGGCCAACTGACGGGCGGTGTCGCGCACGACTTCAACAATATTCTGACCGTGATCACGGGGACCATCGGAATCCTGGAAGAGGCCGTCGCCGACAAGCCTGAGCTCGTGGCCATTGCCAAGTTGATCGACGAAGCCGCCGAACGCGGCGCCAATCTAACCAAGCATCTGCTGGCCTTTGCCCGCAAACAGCCGCTGCAGCCCCTTGAAGTCGACGTCAATTCGCTGGTGCTGGAAGCTGCCAAGCTGCTGCACCCCACACTGGGTGAGCACATCGAAATTACGCCGCTGCTGGCCGAGGATGCCTGGACGGCGCTCGTCGACCCCAATCAACTCACCACGGCCGTACTGAATCTGGCCTTGAACGCGCGCGACGCCATGCCGGGCGGCGGCAAGCTGGCCCTGGAGACCAACAACGTCTTTCTCGACGAAAACTACGCAGGCATGCACAGCGAGGTTACGCCCGGCAATTATGTCATGGTGGCCGTCAGCGACACAGGGACTGGAATCCCGGCCGCGCTCGTTGAAAGGGTGTTCGATCCCTTCTTCACCACCAAGGAGGTTGGCAAGGGCACCGGCCTTGGGCTCAGCATGGTATTCGGTTTCGTCAAACAGTCAGGCGGGCATATCAAGATCTACAGCGAGGAAGGCCACGGCACTTCCGTCAAGATGTACCTGCCGCGCGCAACCGGATTGAACCAGACCGCCGCGGAGGCGCTGATATCGGCGACTATCGAGGGCGGTGATGAAGTCGTCCTCGTCGTCGAAGACGATTCGCTGGTGCGCCGATACGTCATGACCCAGATCGCGAGTCTCGGCTACACCACGCTCGAGGCGTCCAATGCCTCCGAAGCCTTGCAGATTGTCGATGCCGTCGGGACCATCGACCTGCTCTTCACCGACGTAATCATGCCCGGCACACTGAACGGCAAGCAGTTGGTCGACGAGGCACTGAAGCGGCGGCCGGCTCTCAAGGTCTTGTTCACGTCGGGATATACCGAGAACGCCATCGTTCACCATGGCCGCCTCGATTCCGGCGTGCTGCTGCTCGCAAAACCCTACCGCAAATCCGAACTCGCCAGGATGCTGAGATTGGCGCTAATCAGTTGAAGGATTTGCCGCGACTGGTATCGTGATGGAGGCTTAACCGGATGCCGCTTGGCGGACCTGTCCCTTGAAAAATCTCCTCACAGATATATCCGGCGTTCGCGTCGGCCACGCCGACGACGCAGCGTTGGCCTCGGGCGTTACCGCGATCATTTTCGACACTCCCGCGATTGCTTCGATCGACGTCCGCGGCGGCGGCCCCGGTACACGCGAGGAAACGGTGCTTGAGCTCCAGAGCACGGTCGACGCTATAGACGCTATTGCTCTTTCCGGCGGCTCCGCCCATGGACTGGATGCCGCAGGCGGCGTGCAGGCATGGCTTGCCGAACAGGGACGCGGCCTGCGGATACGCGACGCGGTTATTCCGATCGTTCCAGGTGCGATCTGCTTCGATCTCCTGAACGGTGGAAACAAGGCCTGGGGACGCTTCCCGCCCTATCGCGATCTCGGCTACGCCGCAGCCAATGCCGCGAGCGCCGATTTCGGGCTCGGCAGCGTCGGCGCGGGGCGCGGTGCAACCACCGCCAATTTTCAGGGCGGCATCGGCTCCGCATCCGCGCAGACCAATGATGGCGTCACAGTTGCAGCGATTGCGGTGGTCAACGCCGTCGGCAGCGTGACCGTTGGCGACGGGCCGTGGTTCTGGGCGGCGCCGTTCGAGATCGACGGCGAATTCGGCGGACGCGGACTGCCGGCAGCGTTCACACCGGACATGCTGAAGGCGCGCCTGAAGGGCGGTCCGGAAGCGACGCCTACGGAAAACACCACGTTGGTGGCGGTCGTCACCGACGCCGTGCTGACGAAGCCGCAGGCCAAGCGGCTCGCGATGATCGCGCAGACCGGAATGGCGCGCGCCATCTATCCCGTGCACGCACCGCTCGATGGCGACGTGGTATTTGCCGCGGCGACCGGGAAGAAGCCGATCGATCCGCTGTACGGTCTCACCGAACTCGGCATGGTGGCGGCCAATACGGTCGCCCGCGCGATCGCGCGCGGTGTCCATTCGGCGACCGCGCTGCCCTTTCCGGGCGCGCTACCGGCGTGGCAGGACCGTTTCGGTTAAGTCGTGTTCCATCGTCGCCGGGTTTCGTGTTCAGGCGCTGACCGAGAGCGATGCGGTGGCCGAGGTCGAGATCGCGTTGGCCTGGCGCTGGATCATCTGCTCGATGAAATTGTAGGAGGATGTGGCGGCGCTGGAAGTCGACGCCTGCGCGGCGGACGTCATCGTCACCTTCGATCCGTCGGCATAGGTCAGCGTTGTCGTGGTCGAGCCGTCGCTGTTGGTTACGGCCGTGCTCGTTGCACCGTCGAGGGCCTGCATCAGCGGATCGGAGCTCGATCCATTGCTGCCGCCGGAATCGCCCGATCCATCCGAACTGGCGACGTGGTGATGGCGATGATGGCCGCCCCTGCCGCCGGCTCCCTTTAGCGCCGACGACATTTCATTGACACTGACCGAACCGTCACTGTCCTTGTCGAGCTTGGAGAACACGTCGTCGGCTTGGGCGAGATTGGTGCCGCCAGCGCCGAGCGCGTTTTCAAATTCGGATTTGGTGATATTGCCGTCACCATCGGCATCGATCTGCGAGAACAGGTCTTTCAGTGCAGCCGAGGGGCTCGCCGATGCTGACGCCGTCGAGCCGGTTGAAGACTGGCTCTGCGCGTCCAGCAGCGCACCCATCGTCTCCGGGGCTATTCGCGAGGCGCCGCTGCCCGCGAGAGGCGTACTCGGACCGGCCGAAGTCGCGGTCGCGGTGCTGGCGGAAGTGTCGAACGGACTTACAGTGTTCTGGGCGAGACCGGTCGATTGGGTCGAGGCGGAGTTCGAGGAAATCAGCCTCTTGAGGGTATCGATGGCCGACGACGCGGCGCCGAGAGCGAACAACATGCAGAACTCCAACAACGCCGCGCGACGCGGCCCTTAAGCTCACGCCGATTTCTGGAGCAAACACCGTGCCAGCGCGAAAAACCCAATAAAATCGCGGTTTCCTGTGTCCCGCTTGGTCCGCATTGACCGGCAATTGGTGCCCGCTGCGGCAGATTTTTCCGCCCACAGGAGAGCTGCCCTGCCCGCATTGCCCCGGGCCGCCCTGCATGTTACGCGGAGCCGTTCCGCATGCTTGGAAGTCTCTCGGGAAGCGCACATGTCTCAGCAATTTGCGTCACGTCCCCTCGTCATCGCACCGTCGATCCTGGCGGCGGACTTCGCCAAACTGGGCGAAGAGGTCCGCGCAGTCGACCAGGCCGGCGCCGACTGGATCCATCTCGACGTGATGGACGGACATTTCGTCCCGAACATTTCTTACGGCCCCGATGTCATCAAGGCCATGCGCCCGCATACGAAGAAGATCTTCGATGCGCATCTGATGATTTCGCCGTGCGATCCCTATCTCGAAGCCTTTGCCAAAGCCGGCTGCGATCACATCACAGTTCATGCCGAAGCAGGTCCGCATCTACATCGGTCGCTGCAGGCGATCCGCGCGCTCGGCAAGAAGGCCGGCGTCTCGCTCAACCCGGGCACGCCGGCGAGCGCGATCGAATATGTGATCGACCTGATCGACCTCGTGCTGGTCATGTCGGTCAATCCCGGCTTCGGCGGTCAGGCCTTTATCAAGTCGGCGCTCGGCAAGATCAGCGACATCAGGGCCATGACCGCGGGGCGTCCGATCGACATCGAGGTTGACGGCGGTGTGGCAGCCGATGTGTCAGGCCAGCTTGCCGCCGCCGGCGCCAACGCTTTTGTCGCGGGCTCCGCCGTGTTCAAGGGCGGCACAAGGCAATCCTACAAGACCAACATCGATGCGATCCGCAACGCTGCAGCGATGGCGCGCGGGGAAGCAATCTAGCCGGAATTAAGCCACCGATTCGCCGCGTAGCGGGAACCTATCCGCGCGATCGCGACGTTTGCGCGCAATGATCGGCGGCAATGGAACCCGATGTTTCATTGTCTGGCCATAAAGGCGGACCAGCGTAGACTTTCATCCGCGACGGACCACGAACATGATCAAAGCCCTCACCGCTGCCGCCATGATCCTGTTGCTCGCACCCTGCGCTGCGCTTGCGCAGCACCGGGCCGGTGACGCCGCATTGGGTGCGGTATCCGGCGCGGTAGTCCTCGGTCCGATCGGCGCAGTGGCCGGGGCGTTCATCGGCTATTCGGCCGGGCCTTCGATCGCGCGGTCCTGGGGAATCGATCGGTCCCGCTCGTCGCGAAATCGAAGGCAAGCCTCGCAAGACGGCGTACGCGGAGCGAGAGCGGAAGTTACCAATGGCGGATCAAGACCGGCTGCCCAAGCCACGACCAATGCGCGCGTAGCAACCTCGGGCAACGCAGCGAGTAATCCACCGCCGGCCGCACCGCCGCCGGCGCCTGCGGCCAAGACGGCACCGCCTGTCCAGTCGCTCGAATAAGCCAATTCAAAGTCTAAATCGATTTCACCGATCAGACGCGATCTGATCCGGTTTGCACACGCGGCACTGACGCCGCGGCAACCCGGGGCGGTCTCACGACGGTAACCGTGCAGGCGGCTTCGGCCGCGACTCTGGCCGAGACGCTACCCAGCAGAGATCGCATCATCGAATTCTGACGCGCGCCAATGACGATATGGTCGACGTGATTGACCTTGGTGAACTCCAGGATCGCCGACGCGGCATCGATCGCTTCCAGCACGTGCACCGTGAGCCGGCTTTCATCGAGCTCCAGCGGTGAGGCCCAATGCCGGAGCGCGACGAGCCGGTCGATGTGCTTGTTGTTGCCTTCCTCGTCCAGCGTCCTGTCGATGGTGATACGGCCGAGTTTGAGCACGTTCAGGCAGGCAAGCCGCGCTGACGGCAACGTCGCCAGCAATTGCGCGGCAGTCATGCGCAGGGACTCATTGAGCGGCCCCGAGCCCTCTTCGGTATCGAGCGCGACCACCACGATCGGCCCCGACGCCAGTTGAACGGCAACATCGGATTTCGGCTTCGGCTGGGTCAGACCGCGATTGAAGCGGCGGCGCAGCACCGTGCTGATCGGATCGCGCTGCGTCCGTTCCGACCGCGCGGTCAGCTTGACTTGCTCGGGATGCGCAAGCTCGAACGCCAATTGCGACGCCGTCGGGTGACGCCAGACCGGCTCGATCTCGAGGCAGCGCAACACGATTTCCTGCAGCCATGGCGGATAATCGCCCCTCAGTTTTCGCGGCGGCTGCGGGTCGCGCCACAGCCGTCGCCGCATCCCGCGCAGCGTTTCGCTCTCGCCGAACGGCCGCTCGCCGGTCGTGAAGAAATACAGGAGCACGCCGAGTGAAAAGAGGTCGCTGCGAGGATCGTCGCGCACACCAAGCAGGCGCTCCGGCGCCATGTAGGGCGCGGTGCCAAAGGGCAAGCGGAATTCTTCCTGCAGCAAATCGGGCAACTGGTTGTGGTGCGACAGCCCGAAATCGATCAGCACAGCTTCGCCGCTTTCGCGGAACATGATGCTGCTCGGCTTGATGTCGTGATGAATGACGTTCTGCCGGTGCAAATCGGCCAGCGCGGTTGCGATCTTTCCAGCGATAACCCTCGCCTCTTCATACGGGATCGGGAGATCGCCGAGCCGGTGGTAGAGCGTCTTGCCGGGAATGCGCTCGATCACGACATAGGGCTGCCGTTCGAAATCGCCGGAGCCGAAGCAACCGGGCACGTGAGGTCCGGCCAGCCGCGGCAGGATCATCTGCTCCATCTCGAAGCTGACGATCGCCGCCGGATCTTCGCCCTCCGCAATCCTGGGAACCTTCATCAACAGCGGCACCGTGATGCCGGGATGCGTCACGGTCCACAGCGTCGCCATGCCTCCACGGTGGACAAGCTCGCCTACGGTGAAGCCATCGAGTACAGCGCCGGGCTCGATCGAGGGCTTGGTCCGCGCAGGTTTGGCCATCGCTTACTTCCCGATCAGCAGGCGTTCGGCCAGCCAGTGCGGCAGGCCGTTGGCGCGAATTCGGCTGGCTGCGGTCTCGACGTCGTAAGGCACGCGGCAATAGGTGATCTCGCGCGAAACGGTATCGAGCATCGCAAACGCGGCGGCCGGATCGCCGTCGCGCGGCTGCCCGACCGAACCGATAACGGCGAGCCACCGCCTGCCGCCCAGCAATTGCACGGGGACATCGGATGTCGGGATAAAGCTCGTGATCTTCGCAGCCGACGACATCGAATACAGCGCCGGCAAGTGGATATGTCCGCAAAATGTGACACGCGCATCGGTCGCCTCGATGCTGTCGGCTGCATCGCTTGCGCTCTGCACGTAACGCCATCGTGCCGGGTGAGAGGCTTCGGAATGCACGTAGAGGCGATCGTCTTCCTGCAAGGTCAACGGCAATTCGGCGAGAAAACGCCGCTGCGGCGCACTTAGCCTGCCGCGGCTCCACTCGATCGCCGCCTGGGCTGCAGCATTCATGGACTCCGAGGGCGTGCCGATCGCATTGTCATGGTTGCCGCGCACAGCCATGGCGCCGTCATCGACGAGAGCCATCACCGTCTCGACCGTCCATTCCGGATCGGCGCCATATCCGACATAGTCGCCGAGGCAGATCATCCGTTCCGCGCCACGCGACCGCGCTGCCTCGAGGCAGGCGCTGAACGCCTGCCGGTTGGCATGGATATCGGCAAAGATAGCGAGACGCACGTTTCCTCCGCGCCCATGATCGCACACGCGCTGGCAGGTGGCTTGACGGATATCAAACAACAGGCGGCGCGCAGCCTGCAATCATGCGAAATGCGGGGGGTGGCCGCAACATGGCGGAATGGATCGCCATTGCGCAGCGACGATCGCATGCGCGCGAGGACGCCTAGCGCTTACGCGGCGCTTCCAGGCCCTTGAACAGCAATGCCAACAGCGCGTCTATCCGCGCCGGGAGTTCCGGATCTTTCCATTCCTCGGCATGAGCGGGATGATGGAAACGGCAGGTCGCGTCGAAAATGGCGCGCGCCGAGGCCTTCGGGTCGGCAACGGCAAACACGCCCTGCTTCACGCCGTCGGACAGGATGGTTGCGATCTGGTCGACCAGGCGTTCCTTGTGCGCCTTCACCACTTCGCAGGCCTCTTGTGCCAGCGCCAGGTAAGTCGCGAACATCTCGGGGTCGTCGCATACCTTCTTATACTTGATCGCAAACATCGTGCGCAGCCAGCGATCGAGCCGCGCTGGAGCTGGGCCCGAACTTTCCGCGACCTTCTCCAGCGGCGCGTTGGCGCGGTCCAGCCAACGCTTCGCGACCGCCTTGCGCAGCGACACCTTGCTCGGGAAATGCCGGTAGACGCTGCCGTGGCTCACATCGAGCGCACGGGCAACGTCCACAACCGTGGCCTTTGCCAGCCCGAAGCGGCGCAGCACGTCCTCGGTGGCCTCCAGAATTTTTTCGGGGGTCAAAACCACTACTTCGTTCATGCGCACACCGTTTGTTGTGAAGCGATATGAAGGGTGGTCATCCGATTCGCTTAACCGGTTAGTGTTTTGTCGGTTCCAGCTTTTCGGCCTGTGCCGCCAGATGGCGGGCAATCCGCAAATTGAGCCAGCGTTGAATTTGTGCAGTCAAATGAATGAGTTCGATCGTCACAGCGTAGTCCTCTTAAAGTCCCCAAGGTCGATCCACGAGCCTGGTAACGCCCAATATCGGCGTCGGAACGGATATAGCATATCCCGCTGACAGATTTCAATATCTGTCAGTCAATGTTTTGTGATTAGCCGACCCCTGGACCGGAAGACCCTTGGAAAGGGCCCTGCCCGGTCAGGCCGAAGCCGGTGCCCGCCCGAGGCATTCGGGTGCCGTTTGGCTCTCGCGTTGTCTTTAGGCGCTTTGTCTTTGGACGTTTGTCTCGCTTGGGCCGCTCTGCTAAAGCGCGGTGTAAAAACAATCGGCCGGGAGTCGTCCACGATGCCCAGCTACGCTCGCTCGGAGTCCTCGATGATCCCCCGCTATACCCGCCCGGAAATGGCTTCCATCTGGGAGTCTCAAACCCGCTTCAAGATCTGGTTCGAGATCGAAGCACATGCGGCGGACGCGCTGGCGGAACTCGGTACCATCCCCAAAGAGGCCGCGAAGACGATCTGGGCCAAGGCGAAAGACGCCACGTTCAATGTGGAGCGGATCGACGAGATCGAGCGCGAGACCAAGCACGACGTCATCGCCTTCCTGACTCATCTGGCCGAAATCGTCGGCCCTGAGGCGCGCTTCGTCCACCAGGGCATGACCTCCTCCGACGTGCTCGACACCTG
>Ga0207678_10003332_pt1 | contig 14483 bp, 6 predicted proteins | sample KBSC63metaG_FD_184319 | JGI IMG/M metagenome (GOLD analysis project Ga0207678, IMG submission 184319) | Corn rhizosphere microbial communities from Kellogg Biological Station, Michigan, USA - KBS C6-3 metaG (SPAdes) (version 2) | ecosystem: Host-associated > Plants > Roots > Rhizosphere > Soil ... | reverse complement strand
ACGAACACCTGCCGCCGCACGCCCTCACGCGGCCCTTCGTAAAGCGAGTCGGCGACGACGCCGATGATCTCGATGTCCAACTTGGTTTTCGGGCCGGTGCCTTGTCCAAGGTGCTTGCCCAGGGCGCTGCCGCCCTTGAAGAAGTGCTCGGCGAAGCGGCGATTGACGATCGCGACTTTGCTGTGCGCCTTCAGATCGGCGACCTGGAAATCGCGCCCTTCGAGGATCGGGATCTTCATCGCTTCGAAGTAGCCCGGCGACAAGGCGTTCATGAACGCCTGCATGTCCTCTCCGTCGGCGGCCTTGTGGCCTTCGACGGACGTGCTGCTATCCCACTCGTCACCGGCCAGGATCGGCACGGTGGCGTAGGCGGCCGAGCGCACCCCCGGCGCCGACCGCAAGCGCTCCTGCAGCTGCTGGTAGAGCGCCACCGTCCGCGCCTCGTCGTAATCGCTGAGCGCCGGCGACAGCTGGAACGAGACCAGATTGTCGAGCGCGACGCCGGTATCCGTGGTCTGGAGGTTCTGCAAGCTGCGCACGAACAGCCCGGCGCCGAACAGGAGGAGGAAGCTGAGGGCGACCTGCGCGGTGACAAGTCCCTTGCGGAGCACCAGCGAGCCGCCGGTTCCGGCGATCGAGCCGACCGTTTCCTTCAGCGTCACCCACGTGTTCAGGCGGCTGGCGCGCAGTGCCGGCAGCAATCCGAAGATGATGCCGGTCAGCGACGTCAGCACGAGCGTGAAGCCGAGGATCCGCAGGTCCGGCTTGGCGCTGATCAAGAGCGGCGCCGATCCGGTCGGAATCAGCGCCAGCAGGCTCCGGGTCAGCGCCGATGACAGGAACACCCCCGCGATCCCGCCCGCGAACGACAGCACCAGGCTCTCGACCAGCAACTGCTGCACCAGGCGGCCGCGCGAGGCGCCGAGTGACAGTCGCACCGCGATCTCACGCTGGCGCATGAAGGCGCGGGCGATCAGCAGGTTGGCGACGTTCGCGCACGCGATGAGCAGCACCAGTCCGACCATCGACATCAGCACCAGCAGGGCGGTCGAGAAGTCGTTGCGCAGGCCGGAGAACCCCATCGCCGCCGGTTCGGCCCGCAACTTGCCCTTCATGAACTGATCGCGTGCATACTGCGACCAGTCCTTGGCCGCCGGCAGCTGCATTTCCTCGGTGCGGATTTGCGTGAACAGGCCCTGGAGCGGAGCCGCGGCGGACTCCACCGTCCAGCCCGGCTTCAGGCGGGCGAAGACCTGCACCCACCGCGCCCGCCGGTCGTCCATGTGCAGCCACCCCCAGTCCGGCACCATGACCGGCTTCATCTGGATCGGAACACGGATCTGCGGGGCTTGCGCCGGATCCAATCCGGCAAACCCCGCGGCCGACACGCCGACGATCGTCATCGGCGAGTTGTTGACGCGAATCGTCCTGCCGACGACGCCCGGGTCGCGCGCGAAGCGAGTAACCCAGTAGTCGTAGCCCAGGACGACGACGGGATGGCCCTGGTAAACCTGATCGTCCTCTTCCGAATTGAACACCCGGCCGACGGCCGGTTTTACGCCGAGCATCGTGAAGTAATTGCCGGACACCATTTCGGCCTCGACGCGCTCGGTCTGGTTGTCGACACTGACCGAGGCCGGCACCAGCCGCCGGCACAGCACTTCGGCCAGCGGCTCGGCCTTCTGCTGGAGGTCCTGATAGAGCGGATACGAATGCATCCGCGTGCCCATATTGCTGCCGTTGTGACTGCCCTGCTGGTACAGCATCACGAGCTCGTCCGGGGCGCGGACGGGCAGCTTGCGCAGCAGAATCTGGTCGATCAGCGTGAAGATGGCGGTATTGGCGCCGATGCCCAGGGCGAGCGACAGGACCGCGACAATCGTGAAGAGCGGGCTCCGGCGCAGACCACGGAGGGCCAGTCGGAGGTCGGCGAGGATGGAGGTCATCGGGCCATTAGACGGGCCCAAACACCGGAACGTTTGCTCCCGGACCCGCGATTTCAATTGATGGGATGCTTCACCAACCAGGGAAACAGCACGAGTATCGTGAGTACCACGAACGCGACGAGCAGCCACATGTCCCGCGTCCAGTTCTCGCGGAAGCGGATGCGGCGCAGGCGGCGACGCGAGCCGCGGTCGGTCAAGCTCGAACGGCGAGACGCCATGGACGATCCCTCAGACTTTCAGGACGTCGTCTTCGCGCGCGACCAGGACGTAGAGCACGGGCGCGAGGAAGATTGACAGCAGCAGCCGCGAGATCAGCCCGCCGACGATGACAATCGCGAAGGGCTTTTGCGAATCGCTGCCGATGCCGGTGGACATCGCCGCCGGGAGAAGCCCCAGGCAGGCGACGAGCGCCGTCATCATGATCGGGCGCAGCCGCAGTAACGCAGCGTCCAGCGTCGCCTCATCGATGGGCTTCCCCGCCCGCCGCAGCTCGTTCACGTACGAGATGTACACGATCGCCGTCTGCACCGAGACGCCGAACAGCGCCAGGAATCCGATGCCCGACGACACCGAGAACGGCGTCCCCGAAAGCTCCAATGCCAGCAAGCCACCGATCGGCGCCGAAAGTACCACGCCCGCGACGGTGATGAACGGGAACTTGAAGTTGTTGTAGAGCGCGAACAGGATCACGAAAATCAGCGCGAGCGTGACTGGCAGGATGAGCTGCAGCTGCGCGCGCGACGCCGTGTACTCCTCGTACTCCCCGCCCCACACGATCCGATACCCCGCCGGCAGCGGCACAGCGGCGGCGACCTTCTTCTGTGCTTCCTGGACCGCGCTCGCGAGGTCGCGCCCCTCCACGGAGTACTGGACTCCAATGAAGCGAGAGTTGTCCTGGCGGTAGATGAACGACGCACCGTTCGCCAGCTTGATGTCCGCCAGCTCGCGCAGCGGCACACGCTGACCGTCCGCCGTCGCGACGAGCACGTTCCCGATCTGCTCCGGCGTCTCGCGATATTGCGGGAGCAGCCTAACGACGAGGTCGAAGAGTCGCTCTCCCTGCGCCACCTGCGTTGCCGCCGAGCCACCCACCGCCGCCTCGATCAACCCGTTGATGTCGGCGACGTTGATCCCGTAGCGCGCGATCTTCGTCCGGTCAATGTCGATCGTCAGACTCGGCTGACCGAGCTCCTGCACCACGGTCACGTGCTTCACGCCCGCGACCTGGTCGAGAATGCGCTTCACGGCGCGTCCTTTCTGCTCGAGCACAGCGAGGTCGCTGCCGAAGACCTTCACGTCGAGTGAGCTCTTGAGGCCCGTCTCGGCCTCGTCGACCGCGTCCTCGGCCGGCTGCGTATAGTTGAACGTGATGCCCGGAAACACCTTGAGCCTCTCGGCTACGGCATCAATGAGCTGCGCCTTGTCCCGATACGCGCCGTGCCACTCGCTGTACGGCTTGAGCCCGACGTAGAACTCGGCGTTGAAGAAGCCGGTGGGATCGGTACCGTCATCCGGGCGGCCGTGCTCGGATGCCACGATCGTCACCTCCGGGAACGAACGCAGAATGCTCGTCACCTGCGGCACGATACGCGACGATTCCTCGAACGAGATCGTGTACGGCATCGTCGCTCTCACCCACAGTGCGCCCTCGTCGAGCTTCGGCATGAACTCGGCGCCGATGTGCGGGATGAAGAGCAGCGAAACCACGAACACCGCCGTCGACAGTCCGATGGTCAACCACGGACGGCCGAGCGCCCGCGTCAGCGTCCGCGCGTACAGGCCGCGGATCCACTCGTACGCCGGATTGCGCCGCTCGCGCACGCCGCGACGCATGAACCACGCGCAGAGCACGGGCAGCAGCGTCAGCGTCACGATGAGCGCGCCAACCAGCGCGAAGATCGTCGTATCCGCCATCGGCTCGAACAACTTGCCCGATGGCCCACGCAGCACGTAGATCGGCAGGAAGCTCGCGATGATCACCGCGACCGCGTAGAAGATCGGCCGGTCCACTTCGGCCGCCGCGGCAATGATCGTGTGCACGACACCAAACCCTTCGGCTTCGGGGTCGGCCAGCCGGCGGTAGATGTTCTCGACCATCACGACCGCGCCGTCGACGAGGATACCAAAGTCGATCGCGCCGATGGACAGGAGGTTCGCGGGAATACCGCGCAGATCGAGGCAGATGAACGCGAACAGCAGCGAGAGCGGAATCGTCACCGCGACGATGAGCCCCGACCTGATGTCGTACAGGAAGAAAATCAGGACGATGATGACGAGCACGATCCCGCGGAGCAGATTGTCTTCGACTGTCCGCGTCGTCAGGTGGATGAGGTCACTGCGGTCGTAGAACGGGAGGACCTTCACATCCTTCGGCAGGATCTGGTTGTTGAGCTCCTCGGTCTTTTTCTGAATGCCCTGAAGCACGGTCTGCGCCTGCTCGCCGGTGCGCAGCTTGACCACGCCTTCGACCGCGTCGTTCTGGTTCTGGTAGCCGAACCGACCGAGTCGCGGTGCGGCACCGATGACGACCTGCCCGATGTCCTTCACGAGAACCGGGATCCCGTTGTGCACCGCGAGCACGACGTTCCCGATGTCCTCGGTCGTCGCGACGCGGCCGAGCCCGCGGACGTAGTAGAACTGGCCACCCTCGGAGTAAAAGCCGCCGCCGGCATTGCCGTTGTTCGCGTCCAGCGCGGTCGAGACGTCGCTCACGCTGAGCCCCGCCCCGGCGAGCTTGTTGGGGTCGATCATCACCTGGTACTGCATCGTCTCGCCGCCTAACGACTCGAGGTCGGCCACGCCAGGCGCCGACTTGTAGGCGCGGTCGATCACCCAGTCCTGCAGGATGTGCAGGTCACGCGCCGAGCGGTCGGGGCTCTGCAGCACGTACCGATACACCAACCCCGACGGCGACGAGAGTGGCGAGACGCCGGCCGTCACGCCGGGTGGCAGCTCGACGTCGGGCACGCGCTCGAACACCTGCTGGCGCGCGAAGTAATTGTCGGTCCCGTCGACGAACGTGAGCGTGACATCTGACAGCCCGTAGAGTGAGATCGAGCGCATCACCCGGAGCCCGGCCAAGCCATTCATCTGCAGCTCGACGGGGGCCGTGATCAGCCGCTCGACCTCCTCCGCGGCATGGCCCGGCCACTGCGTGATGATCTCCACCATTGGCGGCGAAAGATCGGGATACGCGTCCACCGGCAAACGGCGGAACGACCACAACCCGATTCCGATCATCGCCACGCCGGCGAGCACTACCAACAGCCGCTGGCGGAGCGATGCGGCAACAATGCGGTTGACGATCGATGGAGAACGCGTGGCCTCCGCCTCGGCGTGCGTAACCTCGTGCGCCCACGTGTCCGAGCGCACGCGGTCGGGCAGGCCGTCGCCATCATCGTCGCGCGGCGGGCGGCCAACAGGTGGACTGGATCGCTCGCTCACTGCGTCTGCGCGAACTGCACGAACAGCGCGCCCTCGGAGATGATCCGTTCACCCGCCTTGAGCCCCGCCGTCACCTCGTAGCGGTCGCCGACGCGTGAACCGATCGTGATCTGGCGACGCCCGAACGTGTTGGTGCCGTTCCCGGCCTGCACGTACACGAATGGGAGGTTGTCGTCATCGCGGAGCACGGACGTGACGGGAATGAGCAACCCATTCCGCTCGCGCGACCCGTGAATCGCGACCTGGACGTACATGTCCTTCTTCAGGAGTCGTCGCGTGTTCGGCACCAGCACGCGAACGGCCGTCGCCTTCGTGGCGGGGTCCACCAGGGCGGAGATGTAGGTGACCTTGCCGACGAACGGGTTCGGCGAGGCCGGCGTCGTCACCTCCGCGCGATCGCCATTCTGCACCGAGGCGAGGTCGGACTCGAACACGTTGGCCTGCACCCACATCGACGAGAGGTCCGCGACGGTGAAGGCGGGCGTGGAGCCGGCCTGGAGCAGCTGCCCCGGGTTGATCAGGCGTTCGACGACGGTCCCGTCGATCGGCGCGCGGATCGCGCCCTGAAGCTCGGGGATGTCTTTCCCATCACGCAGCGCGGCGATCGATGTCTCATCCACGCCTAACGCGCGAAGCTGCTGCAGCGCCGCATCGCGGTCCGCCGCGGCCGCCGCGGCATCCGTCTCGGCCTGGTCGAGATCGCGCTTCGCGATCGCGTCGTTCTTCCACAGCTGCTCGTCCTGCTCAGCCACCCGCTTGGCCTGCACGTACGCTGCCTGTGCCTTCCGGAAATCGGCGATCGTGGTGGCGAAGTCCGGCGACGACACCAGCGCCAGCGCCTGACCGCGGTGCACCTGCGCACCGACGTCCTCGAGAATCCGCATCACCGGGCCCGAGATCGGCGGGATCACCTGGGTCGAGACGTCGGCGTTGAACTGCGCCGTGCCCGTCACTTGGATCGTCGGACGAAAGTTCGTCTGCGTCACCGCTTCGACGTGAAGGCGCTCGAGCTGTTCGGCTGGAACGACCACCGGACGAGCGGCGCTGGTGTCGCCCGCTGGCGCCGCGGCGGCGGCCGATTCGGACGACGCGCTCGACCGCGCTTCATCCGCCTCCGCGCCCTTGCTGGTGCACCCACCTAACGTCGTTGTGAGCACGGTGACCGCCGCGGCCACGCCCCACGCCATGGTGTTACCGCGCATTGGAGCCTCCGCGGGAAGCTGAAGAGAAAGGCGCGCCGGTCGCGCGTTCGAGATCGGCCATCGCGTCGTTCACCGCGGCCAACGCCGCGGAATACTGGGTTTGTGCGTCGAGCAGCGTGCGCTGCGCGTCGATCACCTCGAGTGCCGACGATCCGCCCAGCGTGTAGCTCGTGGACGCGATGCGGTACGCTTCGCGCGCCGAGGGCACGAGCTGATCCCGGATGTAGATCGCCTGCCGCAGCGATGTGGACGCCGTCGCGTAGGCGTTCCGCAGGTCTTCACCGACCTGCGCCGCCATGTCGCGGTATTGCGCGTCCAGCTCGTTCGCGCGATACCGCGCCTCCGCCACCTCGCCTCTCTGATGCTGCCAGAAAAAGATCGGCAGGCTGAACCCGATGCCCGTCTCATACTCGTAGGGCTCGCCGTTTATCCGACTTCGCGTGACGCTCAGGTCGACGTCGGGAATCAGGTAGTGCTGCGCCAGCTTCTGCGACGCGCGCGCACCGGCTTGCTCGCTCGCGAGCCCGCGGAGCTCCGGTCGTCGCTGCATCGCGAGCGCCTCGAGCTCCTCGAACTCCGGCGGTGCCGATGGAATCGTCAGACTGTCGGCCGCCTCGATCGACGCGCCGAGCACCCGGCCGAGCATCCGGTTCAGCCCTGCGCGCGCGTTGGCAACGCCACGCTCGTTCGCGATCAGGTCGTTCTCCGACTGCGCGAGGGCCACCTGCGCCTTGACCACGTCCAGCTTCGCTACGGTGCCGGCGTTGTAGCGCGCCTGTGTCTTGTCGAGAAATTCCTGCGACAGCTTGCGTGCTTCCTCGAGATCCTGGCGGTGCTTCAGCGACACGAGCAGCGAGTCGTACGCCTGGTTCGTCTGGAACACGATGAGCTGTTTCTGCAGCGTGTACGACTCATCGATGCTCCCCAGGTCACCCTTCGCCGCTCTCCCTTGCAGCGCGATCTTCGTCGGAAACGGCACGGTGATACCGAGCGAGTAGTCGGTTTCGTTTCCCGAGTGCCAACTGAACGCTCCTGTCTGCCCGACGACGCTCGCGCCGAACGACGGCTCCGGAAGCGCGTACGCCTGCGTCACGCGAGCCTGTGCCTGCGCCACCTGCGCGCGAGCGACCGCGAGCGTCGGGTTTCGCGTGAGCGCCTGCTTGATCGCCTCGTCGCGAGTGACTCGAAGAACCTGTGTCGTCGTATCGCGCCGCTGCGCGCTGGCCGTTACGCTCGCACCGAGCGAGAGGATCGTCGCGCCGATCAGCGCACGCCCGAGTCTTCCCGACGAAGATGAATGAAACCGATGGTCCATGCCGATGCCCGTTGACCGAAGGGAGCCGACGCGATGACGTGTCGTCACCACATCGGGTCGAAGTACCGCGGGGTCTCGAGTCGCTCGGCCTAACGAGTACGGCGGCAGCCCGCTCGTCGTGCGGCGGTGCAATGGCGCTCGTAGGGCTGCCCGCGAATCGCGGGCGCCGGGATCAGCCGAGCTGGCGGGGCGTGGGTGGCGCGCGGGCGGTGAGCGGGCCGCGGCGCTCGGCGTCAGGAGGGACGAGCCGCGCTGCCGGTGGCGGCGCGACGAAGCCCACGGCAACCCTGGGCGGCGGCGCCGGCACGGGCGCCGTGCCGGTCAGGTGCCGGGCGATGCATGCCGAGCAGTACGCCTCATCGTGAACGTAGTGGCGTCGCTCGCTCGGCTGCTCGATATGCGCGCCCAGGCGGGACGGCGCGCGGGCCTCGGCAAAGGGAACCACGGCCGAGACGAAAAGCTGGACCAGACCGAGCAGTGCGAACGCCACAACCGCCGCCCGCGTTCGCGTGCGGACAGGCCGAGGGGTTCTCTCTGTTCGGTGATTGGTCGTGTTCATTGCGATAGCACTACAACCTACGGCGGGAATACGGCACGGACCAGCGAAGCGTTGGAATTCCGGGCCCGGGACGTCCCCTCTGGAGGTTCTATGGCGCTAGCTTGACGCCGGTTAAAACATCAGCTTGAGGCACATGTATCGAGCGCGTCCGTTTGCAACGACGATCATCCTGGTTTGGTCGGCCGCCTGCAGCCCCGGAAGGCGTGAGCAGCCGGTATTTCGGCTCCTGAGCCCATCCCGGACCGGCATCACCTTCGCAAACACGATCACCACGAACGACTCGGTGAACGTGCAGAACGACGTCTACGTCTACAACGGCGCAGGCGTCGCCGTCGGGGACATCGATAACGATGGTCTGCCCGACCTGTTCTTCGCCGGCAACATGGTCTCGAGCCGCCTGTACCTGAACAAGGGCGACATGCGGTTCGAGGACATCACCAAACGTGCAGGCGTAGAGACCACTCGATGGGCGACCGGCGTCACGATGGTCGACATCAACAATGACGGTTACCTGGATATCTACGTTTCGGTTTCGGGGCCGGCGTGGTCGAAGCCCGAACAACGCGCGAACGAGCTGTTCATCAATAACGGCAACCGGACGTTCACGGAGGCCGCGGCCCGATACGGCATAGCGGACACGAGCTTCACGACGCACGCCGTGTTTCTGGACTACGACCGCGACGGGTGCCTCGACCTGTTCCTGCTCAACAACTCGCCCGCGGATTTCTCGCGGGGTGAGGTGGTCCAGAGCCCGGTCATGGCGCGCGACTCGACCCCGGGCAGCTACAACCAGCTCTATCGCAACAACTGCAACGGATCGTTCACCAACGTGTCGAAGGAGGCGGGCATCCTTCGCGATCCGGGATACGGGCTGGGCGTCGTGGTCGGCGACCTGAACGCCGACGGCTGGCCGGACATCTACGTGTCGAACGACGGGACGCCTAACGACGTCGTCTACATCAACAATCGGGACGGCACGTTCACGAACAAGGCGGGGCGGTACCTCAAGCACGCGAGCTACGCGGGCATGGGGGTGGACATCGCCGACTTCAACGACGACGGCTGGCCCGACATCATGCAGGTGGACATGATGCCGCATGCGCTCAGCGGGCGGAAACGCACGAGCGGCTACATGACACCCATGCGCCTCCTGCGGTCGCGGAGCGCCGGGATCCGCGATGATTATTCCGTCAACTCGCTCCAGCTGAGCAACGGGGTCACGAAAGATGGCGACATCATCTTCAGCGAGGTTGGTGCGCTCGCCGGCGTCGCGCACACCGACTGGAGCTGGAGCGCGCTGTTCGCCGACTTCGACAATGATGGCTACAAGGACATCTTCATCGGGAATGGTTATCCGAAGACGGTCAACGACCTCGATTACCAGACCGCGATGTTCACGATCCGGCGAGGAAAGGGCATCGATTCGCGCCGGGTCGGGCTGGACCTTCTCGCGCGGCTGCCGACCTACGCGGAGTCCAACTACGTATTTCGGAACGACGGCGACCTGACGTTCACGGACAAGTCGGTGGCATGGGGGCTCACCCAACCGAGTTTCTCGTACGGCGCGGCGTACGCGGATCTGAACAACGACGGCCGGCTGGATCTCGTCGTGAACAACATCGACTCCAAGGCGTTCGTCTACGAGAACGTTGGCGGCGAGCCTAACGATGACGCGCATCATTGGCTGGCGGTGCGCCTCGAAGGCGAAGCGCCCCGGCAACGCTCGGCCGGCATCGGGGCGACGCTCACGCTCACGGCAGGAGGTCGCAAGCAATATCTCTACGCGACGCCGTATCGTGGGTACATGTCGTCGGTCGACGATCGCCTGCACTTCGGCCTGGGGCGCGTGCGTCGGGCGGACACGTTGGACGTGACGTGGCCCGACGGGCGTCGCCAGGTCCTGACGAACATCAATGCGGACCGCCTGATCGTCGTCAGGCAGCAGGAGGCCACGGCCGAGCGCGAAGGTGGCCTCGCGCCGCCGACGACCGAGCGACACGTGTTCGAGCCGGCTGACGCCAGCGCGGCGCTGGCGTACAAGCATCGCGCGAGCGCGTTCATGGACTATAGCGTCCAGCCACTCATCCCGTATCAGGCGTCGCGGCACGGTCCGCCACTCGCCGTCGGTGACGTCGACGGCGACGGGCTCGAGGACGTCTATGTAGGCGGCGGCTCGGGGGTCGCCGGCCAGCTCTTCGTTCAGCGAAAGAACGGCGGGTTCGCCGCGCTCGTTCAGTCGCAGCCGTGGACCGCGGACACGTCTTACGAGGATTGGGGAGCGCTCTTCTTCGACGCGAACGGGGATGGCAAGCCTGACCTGTACGTGGCAAGCGGCGGCTATCAGCTCGGCCCGAGCTCGCGGCTGCTGCAGGATCGCCTCTACATCAACCGCGGCGGTGGCCGGTTCGTGAGAGACACGGCGGCGCTGCCGGCGATGCTCACGAGCACGGCCACCGTCCGTGCCGGGGATTTCAACGGCGATGGGCGGCCGGACCTGTTCGTCGGCGGGCGCCTAACGCCGAGGAGTTATCCGTCTCCCACGCGAAGCTACATCCTGCGCAATGATGGCGGGCGCTTCACGGACGTGACCGCCGAGGTGCTCCCGGAGCTTGTGCAACCGGGCGGCATGATCACCGACGCGGTGTGGGTCGACTTCGATGGCGATGGGAAGCTCGATCTCGTGACCGCGGGCGAGTGGATGCCGATCCAGTTCTATCGCAACGAAGGCACGCGTTTCGTGAACGTGACGGCCTCCACCGGGCTTCCCTCCCTCAGGGGCTGGTGGTTCAGCCTCGCGACTGGCGACTTCGACAACGATGGTCGCCCCGACGTCGTGGCCGGGAATCTCGGACTGAATTACACGTACACGACGTCCCAGGATGGGAAGTTCGGCGTGTACGCGTCCGACTTCGCCCAGCACCGCACGACAGATGTCATTCTCACGAAGGAGATCGGCGGGACGGAGTACCCGTTCGCCGGACTCGCGTCGTTAGGCCCGGAGATCACACTCGTCGGTGCGCGCTATCACACGTACGGTTCGTTCGCGACGGTGTCCGTCCGCGACGCGTTCGGCCAGACAGCCCTGCAGAAGGCCCTGCACTACCAGGTGGACACGTTCGCGAGCATGTACTTCCACAACGACGGCAATGGAAAATTTTCCGCGTCGCCACTCCCGAACCTCGCGCAGATCGCGCCGATCAAGGCGATCGTTCCCACTGACGTCGACGGCGACGGGCACCTCGACCTGATCGTGGCCGGCAACATCTACGACGCCGAGCCGAATGTACCGAGGGCGGATGCGGGGAACGGCTTGTGGTTGAGAGGCGATGGCAAGGGCGGCTTCTCGGCAGTGCGTCCGAGCGAGAGCGGGTTCCTGGCGCCGCTCAATGTCGATGGGCTCGCGCTGATCAACACGCGGGCGAGGAGGTTGGTGCTGGTGGCCAACACGGGCGATTCGCTTCAGGTGTTCGGGATCCGCCAGTCGCGTCAGAGCCCCTAACGGCCGGATCCGCGGCGCATGACCCGGTATCGCTTGGACCGGCATCGCCTTAAAAACAAGCCTTTTAAGGGAACAACGATGAAACGGATGTGGCTGAAACTACCGGATACTGCCTAACGGGTTTAGCCGATCGCACAACGAGCCAGATTTTTAGGAAAGGCCTCGGGATACCGTGTTGTGGCCTCCCGAGGTCGGTTATTCTCACTCCGGGCTCGTTGCGAGAACACTCGAACCTGTTGAGTCGTATCCCGGCATTTTCCGCAACATCCGCGTCATCGCTGTTCCTGGAAAAGGCTTGCCTAACAAAGATGCAAACCCGCACAGATCCGGCCCAAAAGAAAGCTGGGTGACCTCAACCAGCGTCACCCAGCCACCAGCATCACTGACCAGCTACCAGTCTGTAGTTCTTACCAGCCCGGATTCTGTACCAGCGTGTTCTGTCCGTTCGACTTGCTCAACTCGATCTGAATCGCCGGGATCGGGAAGTAGCGGTGGCGCGCCGAGAACGTCTCGGCACTACCCAGCTGGGTTCGCCGGGTTTTCTCGACCGCGATGTACGCATTGAGCGTCGTTTCGGCGATACCCCATCGACGCAGATCGAAGAACCGCTGGCCCTCCATCGCGAGCTCGAGGCGGCGCTCGGCACGCACGGCCTCGCGCGCTTGCGCCTGATTCAACCCCGCCGGATACAGGCCCACGCGATAGGTTGCCCACGTTATGCTCGGATCATTGATCGGAACGGCGATGAATGCGCGATTAGCCAACCCTGCCGCATCGACCCCGGGCCCCTGCGCCTTCTGGCCAGCCCGAGTGCGGATCTCGTTGACGATCGTTATCGCGTTCGCCGGTGACCCTGCCTCGACCTCCGCTTCCGCGAGCAGCAACAGCAGGTCAGCATAGCGGAAGATGTGAATGTTCACGGAGTTCAGCTGCGTCGGCACCCATCCAACGCTGCTCTCGGCGCCACTGGTTTTCTCGTGCGCGTTCTTCTTCGGGCTATAGGTTCCGCCGTACGCTGGGGCCCGGATCCAGCTTGCGGCGTGCTTGCCCCAATCCTTGTACGGCACGCCGTCGCGCCCGACCGTCCAGTCGAGACGAGGATCGACCGCAACGGTGTTGTTCGCCGCGGTGAAGTTGGCGCTGTTGGCGTTCCAGGTCGGATCCGATAACGCCAGCGGAAGACCTGCCGCATCGACGCGGAAATAGTTCACCAGGTTCTGCGACGGCTGATGGAAGCCGCAGCAGCCGAACGGGCTGCCGGAATGCGGGAAGTTCAGACGCTCGCCCCAGTTCGCGTTGTCCCCGTTGGTCTCGCCGTCGTTCGCCGACGCCTGATACGCGAAGATCGTTTCCTTGCCGTTCGCTTCGTCCGTATAGCCGGTCCATACCTTGTCGAAGCTCGTTTCCAGCGCATACGGTCCTGCGGTCCTGACCTCGCCTAACGTCGCCAAGGCCTCGGTATACTTACCCGTATACACCTGGACGCGGCCCTTGTAGGCTTTGGCTGTCCACTGGTCCGCGCGACCCTTCTGGCCATTCCGCGGACCGGTCCCCAACAGTCCGATCGCTTCATCGAGATCCTTCAGGATCTCGGTGGGGACCGCGTCGGCCTGCATGTTGGGCTTCTTGAAGGTCGAATCATCCTCGCGGTAGTACGGAACGTTTCCCCACATCCGCCACGCTTCGAAGTGATAGTGGGCCCTGAGGAATATCGCTTCTCCCTGGATGCCCTTGGCTTCGTCATCGGTGATTTCGCCTGGCTTCGTCTCCTGGACTTGTTTGAGCAGGCGCAGTGTCGCGTTGGCGCGGTTCACGCCTTCGTATACCCCGCTCCACTTGGTGTTCAGGTAGCCTTCAGATTTTCCCGTCGCCCAGTGGAACTGTTCGATGTCATCGATGGGAGGCTGGTCGGTCGCTTCCGACCCTTTGTAGGCGTCGTCGCTCGTGACGCTGCCCCACACCCAGTTGCTGGCGGCGCATCCCCAATCGGGTGAGAACTGGCTCGTGCAGTCCAGAATCCGGTACGCGGAAAGCAGGCTCCCTTCGACGCCTGCCTTGTTCACGAGCGTGTTCTGATCCAGCGTCCCCAGCGGCTCGGACGCGTCCTCCAGGAAATTCTTGCACCCCCATCCGGCTGCAACGGTAGCCATGAGACTCACCGCGAAGACCAGCGGGTGCTTCGTTACGATTTTCATCGTTTCCCCTTCCTTCGCAAAGTGAGTGTGGTCAGAACGAGGTGACGATGCCGAAGCTGAACATCCGATTGCTCGGATACGAGCCACGATCGACTCCTCGATACTGATCGCGAACGTCGCCGGCCACGCACTAGAGGTATCGGGGCGCGTCGCCCCCTGACTGACCAAACTCCAGGATTTCGAATGAGTTCGAACCCGCAAACCAGAAAAGACCTTCCGGCCAAACATGATCTTGAAGCGATGTCTGTGTTCCGCTACGAGCTACGCAAGTTTCTGCGCGTGTCCGAAGAAATCGCCGGCGCGGCGGGCATCACAACGCTTCA
>Ga0207678_10003331_pt1 | contig 14485 bp, 12 predicted proteins | sample KBSC63metaG_FD_184319 | JGI IMG/M metagenome (GOLD analysis project Ga0207678, IMG submission 184319) | Corn rhizosphere microbial communities from Kellogg Biological Station, Michigan, USA - KBS C6-3 metaG (SPAdes) (version 2) | ecosystem: Host-associated > Plants > Roots > Rhizosphere > Soil ... | reverse complement strand
ATGGTTTCGCAAATCCCGATTTGATTAATCGGTCGGCGATTTCTTTGGCAGATTTCTTGTCGTCGCGCTTTTCATGATAGTCCACGACGTCGCGGAGCAATTTCGAATTAGAAACGTCCTGGATCGTGTCATGGAAGCGGGCCAGCTGGGTTGCTGTGGTCTTCCCGACTTCGGGAATCGCCAGCGCAAACAGCCAGCGCGATAGCGGCAACGTTCGCGCGCGCTCGATCGCGTTGATCGCCTTGGTCGCGTTTTTCTCGCCGAAAACGCGCGGTGCTTCCTCGGTCCCGAGATTCAGTTTTGCTAATTGCTCGACCTTTAGGTCGAATAAATCGAGCGGTTCACGCACCAGCCCGCGCTCAACCAATTTGTCCGCAACAATTCCGCCGATGCTTTCGATATCGAGCGCGCCGCGCGCGGCGAAGAATTCCACGCGTCGCGTTGTCTGCGCCGGGCAATACAGATTTTCGCAGCGCCATGCGACAAATTCAGGGTCCCGCCGGATAGCACCGCCGCAAACGGGACATTTCCCGCCAATGTGTTTTGCGAAATCGAACGGCTTCGTGTCTCGCGGCCGCTTCGATTTCACAACTTCAACGACCGCGGGAATGACTTCTCCCGCCTTTTCGATCACGACCGTGTCACCGATGCGAATGTCTTTGCGTTTGATTTCGTCCTCGTTGTGCAAAGTGGCGCGGGCGACGGTGCTTCCGCTTACCAGCACAGGTTCCAGCGCCGCTACAGGCGTTAGGATTCCAGTGCGTCCTACCTGAATGATAATGTCTTGCAGCCGGGTCTCGACGCGTTCCGCGGCGTATTTGTAAGCGATCGCCCACCGCGGTGATTTGGCTGTGAATCCCAGTCTCTCGCGTTGCGCGAGTTCATCGACTTTGATGACTGCGCCGTCGGTCTGGTATGGAAAATCGCGTCGGATTTCGTCGAGTTTGCGGATCGCTTTTAGAATCTCGTCAATCGAATCAGCGACCCACCACTCTTCATGCGTTGGTAGACCAAGTTTTTTGAACAGTCGAAAAATCTTCGAGTGAAGATCAAGTTTTGCTCCTTCAACTGCGCCGGTTCCATAAAAAACAATTCCGAGCGGGCGTTTTGCGACCATTTTTGGGTCGAGATGCTTTAGCGAACCGGCTGCCGCGTTGCGTGGATTCGCAAAGAGGGGAAGACCCGCGGTTTTGCGTTCCTGGTTCAATTTCTCGAAGCCTTTCTTATCGAGATAGGCTTCGCCGCGGACTTCGAGAACGTCCGGCGCATCGCCACGCAATTGATGCGGCACAGATCGAATTGTTTTTACGTTTTGAGTGATGTCATCGCCGACAAGACCGTCGCCACGCGTCGCCGCATATTTCAACCGGCCTTTTTCGTACATCACCGACACGGCAACGCCATCCACTTTGGGCTCGATGACGACAGGGATTTTTTCCTCTGGCAACAGACGCGTGATCCGTTTGTAAAAATTCGCGACTTCATCTTCAGAATAAGTGTTGTCGAGACTGAGCATCGGCGCCCGGTGCTGGATTTGTGCAAAGGCTTCCAGCGGCTTTCCACCTACGCGTTGCGTTGGCGAATCGGGCGTAAGGAGATCAGGAAACTGCGTTTCGAGATCAATGAGGTCCTTGTAAAGCCGGTCGTATTCGCGGTCGCTGATAACAGGCGCGGCGTCCTGGTAATACAGCCGGTCATGTTTGCGGATTTCCTCTCGCAATCGCGCGATATTTTTCTTGGCTCCGGCTTGATCCATCGATCTTTTCACGATACGAACCCGCGAAATTTCGGCAATGGCAGTGTCGCGCGCAGGGGCGGACCGGACGTGTTGCCCCAAGGTCTCCGATCCACAGGTGATATTCGCGCCTCCAGCGATTTTTTTTGGGATCGTCCCGCCGCGGCAGACCGATCCACCTTTCACTTTTCCCAAGAATGGCTAAGGATAGCGAATCGTGAAACCCGGTGAGCGCATCCTCGGGGTTGAAGGCGGCGGAACGAAAACGGTTTGGGCACTGGTCGAGACCGTAGGGAACGCAGCCGGCGCCGAATTTCGCATTCTCGATCAGGGAAAACTGCCGCCATCGAATTTTCGGCTCACTGCGCGTGAGCGCCTGCGAGGCATCCTGGGTGAATTGCCGAAGCAAATCGATCGCGCGGGAGTTTTCCTCGCGGGTTGCGCAACCGAGGAGGATCGTCGCGCGCTCAGAGAAATTTGCCTGGAGATCTGGCCAAACGCCAAAGTCGTGACAGGTAGCGATCGCGCGTCGGGATTGGCGGCGGCGCTAGATCATGGCGATGGGATTGTGGTAAACGCCGGAAGCGGGTCATCGGTGACCGGGCGGCGTGGCGATAAAATCGAGAGAGCCGGCGGATGGGGTCACATTTTGGGCGACGCCGGCGGGGGTTATGCTCTTTCCGTGCAGGCGCTGCGCATGATCCTGCGGGAATACGATTTGCATCGCGTCGAGCTGGATTTCACCGCGAAAATCCTGCACGCGCTTTCATTGAATAATTTCGATGAACTCGTTCGCTGGGTGCAGACCGCGGACAAAATGGAAATCGCCATGCTTGCCCCGGTCGTGTTCGAGACTGCTGCCGGCGGCGGCGTACGAATGATGGAGATCATAGAAGAGGGTGCAGGTGTGCTATGCCAATACACGGAAGCAGTTGCTGACCGCCTGCATCTGCTCGCACCGAAAGTCATTCTTATCGGTGGGCTTTTCTACCGTGATTCGATTTACACGCACGCCTTCCGAAGGCGGCTAAAGAAAAATCTTCCCGACGCGCGGGTAACCACTGCCGAGCGCGCGCCGGAATTGGGTGCTGCCTGGCTTGCTGCCGAAGCGCATGATCACGCAACGTTTCACCCGAAACCGTCTCCGAACGAAATCGATGGTTTGGCCGCGGCATTAACGGAACAACGCAATCCGCGCTCGGAAAATCTTGAAAAAATGAGCGCACAACAATTGGTCCAATTGTTTGTGCGGGAAGAAAAGTCGGTTCAGGAAGCGTTGCACGCGGCTGCGGCTGATCTTGCGCGCGCAATTGAAATTGTCACTGAATCGCTGCGGAACGGCGGACACTTGTTTTATGTTGGCGCGGGCAGCAGCGGACGCATCGGGGTCCTGGATGCGAGCGAAATTCCGCCCACCTTCGGCGCGCCGCCTCATCTTGTGCAGGGCATAATCGCCGGCGGGGCGACAGCGTTGCATCGAAGTGTGGAAGGCGCGGAAGACGAAGAGGCCGCTGGCGCGCTGGCTTTGGATGAAAGGAATGTGAAGCCTGACGATGTCGTGATTGGAATCACAGCCAGTGGCCGGACTCCTTTTGTGCTCGGCGCGCTTGTTAGGGCGAAATCAGTCGGCGCGAAAACTATTTTGCTTACCTGTAATCCGCATTGTAGCCACCGGCCTGCGGCCGGTTCTGATGACGGCTCACGGAGCCATGGCTATAGCGACATCAATCTTCTGATCACGCTTCCTGTGGGACCGGAAATTCTGGCCGGATCGACGAGATTAAAGGCAGGGACGGCAACAAAAGTCGCGCTCAACATTATCAGCACCGGCGCGATGATCCGACTCGGGAAAGTGCGTGGCAATCTCATGGTCGATCTTCGAACCACCAGCGCAAAATTGCGCGATCGTGCCGTTCGGATCGTGGCCGAGGTCACGCAACGTGATTACGAATCTGCCAGTGGCTTGCTGGAGGCGAGCAACTGGAATTTGCGGGCAGCGCTGGAGAAATCTTAAAAATCTCGGTTCCGGATAAGCGCAGCGGAAATAGCTCGTGCGATGATACGTATGTTTAACCGAAAGGAATAAGTTCTATGCTCTGGACAATATTTGTCATTCTGCTGGTGTTATGGCTGCTTGGATTAGTCAGCTCGTATACGCTGGGCGGGTTCATTCACATCCTGCTCGTGATCGCGATTGTCGTGCTGATTATCCAATTGATCTCGGGACGCCGCGCATTATAACGTCGAAGCGATGAAGCCTGCCGGAATTATCGGCATCATTCTTATCGTTATCGGCGTTATCGCTCTGGCGTGGGGCGGGATCACGTACACCAAACGCGAAAAGGTGTTGGATCTCGGCCCCATTCAGGCGACTGCTGAAAAGCAGAAGACCATTCCGTTCCCCCCGATATTGGGCGGGATTTGTTTGGTCGGCGGAATCGTGCTGGTGATCGTCGGTAGCCGGGCAACGTAGGCGACGGAATTCAGCTTTTAGATCAAAACCGATTCTGATTGAATCTGGCGCGTGGCAGGCGTCAGAAATCGATGGGCAATTCGCTGGCTGCGATCGCAGCTTCCAGAGTTGGTAGCCAGCGGCGTGATCACGTCTGAAAACGCGCAAGCGATCGAGCGCCATTACGGGCACGATGAACCTCGAACCAATTTCGCGTTCGTTATATTGGCGACGCTTGGGTCGGCCTTGGTTGCCGCAGGTATCGTTCTTCTCATCGCGCACAATTGGGATGACCTAAGCCGGGCCACCCGAACAGCGATTGCATTCCTGCCCCTTCTCATCGCGCAGGCATTGGTCGTGTTCACGTTGATGCGAAGAAATGAATCGCGGCCATGGTGTGAAGCCGCCGCCATTTTCGACGTGGCAGCAGTAGCCACAGCGATTTCGCTAATCAGCCAAACATATCAACTGCAGGGAACATTCGCCGACTTCATGCGCACATGGTTGTTGCTGAGTATTGCGATCGTTTATCTGCTGCGCACCACTCTTGGCGCGATTGCGTATGTGATTGGCTGTGTTGTGTGGCTGTTTGCGGGGTGGGGAATGTTTTCGCCAGAGGGAAATCCGATGCTGTTCTGGCTTCTGCTGGTACTGGTGGTTCCATATGTCGCGATCCGATTTCGACATGATCATGACAGCCGGGAAACGGCCACACTCGTAATCATTCTCGCCCTCGCGGCATTGTTCGGCGTTGGCGCCACTGCCGAGTTCGCAAACGCCCATGTCGGCGCGATTGCATACGCAGGACTAGCGACAGTTATTTATCTCTGCGGAATGAAATTTTTTCCGCAAGCGACCGGGCGTTTGCATCCGCTCGCCGTTGTCGGTGGAATTGCGATCGGCGTCGTTACGATTGTGCTCAGTTTTGAATCGAACTGGCACATGACGTATTACGTCGGATCAGTTTCACGCAGTTCGACGGCGAATCTGGCGGTGGCTGTCGAACTGCTATTTCCAATTGCCGCTGTGTGTCTGGCGGGTTTCGATCTTTTGGGACGACGCGCGGCATTCAGTCTCTCGGCGGCTCTATTACCGATCTTCGCGGCCGTCGCATGGGCCATTACTCATCTGTGCGAACTTCCTGATAACAAATGGCACAGCACATCATGCTCATTCGCAGCCGCGACGTTGATGAACTGCTACGCTCTGTTGCTCGGAATCGACATTCTCGCCCGCGGCATTCGCACAAACAGCATCGCCCGTGCGAATTTTGGGCTTCTGCTTATCGCGGTACTCGCCATCTGCCGCTTCTTCGATAGTGACCTGAGTTTTGTCGCTCGCGGAGTCGGCTTCATTATTGTCGGCCTGGGATTTCTCGTTGCCAACTTGTTGTTGTTCAAACGACGAACCGCATCATGAACATGTTACGGATTCTAATTTTCTGCGTTCTGGCTCTTGCACAAGTAGCTGTACCGGCCGCGATGGTTTGGCAACGTGAGCAGACCCTCAAGCAGGGCCGCGTTTGGAAATTCCGCACCGCGCCCGTTGATCCGGTGGATGCGATCCGTGGCCGATACATTGCGTTACGTTTCGCTGCGGAGGAATTCAATGCGCCCGTAAAATTCGAATCAGGCAATAAACCCGTTTACGCTGTGCTCAAGCAAGACACGGATGGTTTCGCCGAGGTTGACCATCTCACAACCGAGACGGTGGTAACCGACGATGTGGTTCCGGTTAAATCAGCCTGGTGGTCCAGCGGCAAACAACACGTGAGTTTCCCGTTCGACAAATTCTGGGTTGCCGAAGCAAACGCGCCCGAAGCCGAACGCGCATACATTGAGAACAATCGCCGCGACAAACAGAATGCTTACGTGACCGTCAGGGTGCGACACGGAGACGCCGCCCTCGACCAGCTCTTTATCGACAACAAGCCATTATCTGAGTACCTCCGCTCGCATTTCCCGCGGTAAACGGAATCGATTCGCGCTATCCGCAGTTCTCCCGTAGCCACCGGCCTGTGGCCGGTTCTTTCTTATTTCAGGCGAACCCAAGACGGCCCGCAGGGCCGTGGCTATATCGGATCTACCCGCCTGCCTTTAACACCGCGAAAGTTTTGCTGCCTTTGCGGTCGAGATAAAGAAGAACGCCCCGTTTTGGATCGGCTTTGTTGAGCGCTTCGCGGAACGATTGCACGTTCGTCACAGGCTTCCCGTCGACCTCGTTAATCACATCTTCGCGTTCAATACCCTGAGCAGAAGCGATGCTGTTGTCTTCCACGTCGGTTACAATCACGCCCTGCTGCGGTGATAGATGCAGGCGCTCTGCGACATCTTTCGTCAGTTCCTGCACCTGCAATCCAAACTTGCCGATCCCGCCGTCGCGGGACGGTTTGGGTTCACTCGGCGGCGCCGGCGGATTTGATGCACGGGTAATCTCGTCTGGCAATTCGCCCGTCTTAACAGGCACTTTCATCGCCTGACCTTTTCGCCAAACAGTCAGCTCAACGTTCTGGCCGACTTTTTTCTTCAGAATTTCATGCTGCAGCTGTGAATCGGAAGTGACCGCGCTCCCATCGACATGCGTGATCACGTCGAATGGACGCAGGTTGCTCTTCGAGGCCGGGGCATCCGCCTCGACGGTGCGAACCACAACGCCTTTGTCCGCGCCTTTAAATAAGTCGCGAATGGAAGGATCATCGCCCAGTGTTTCGATCCGAATGCCCAACCAGGGGCGCACGATTTTGTGGCCGGCGATGAGTTCGCCACCGATGTCCCTGGCCATATTAATTGGAATGGCAAAGCCCAGCCCGCGGTTCATTCCATTGATCAGCGTATTCATGCCGATCACTTTGCCGTCAATGTCGCACAGCGGTCCCCCGCTGTTCCCCGGATTAATCGATGCGTCGGTCTGCAAATAGTCCGAAATGGAATAGCCGCCTGTCTGAAGCAACTTGCTCCGGCTTTTGCCGCTGATCACGCCGTACGTAAACGTGTAATCCAGTTTAAACGGCGCGCCGATCGCGAACGCAAATTGCCCCACGCGCACGCCATCGCTGTCGCCAAGCTGGACGACCGGCAAATCTTTTCCTTCGATTTTGATGACCGCAATGTCGGTCCTGTCGTCCGTGCCAACCACGCGCCCCGAAAACTCGCGGCCATCTCTTAACTTCACATCGATTTTGTCCGCGTCCTCAATCACGTGCACGTTCGTAAGGATGTAGCCATCGGGCCGCACAATGAAGCCGGAGCCTTCACTTTGAACCGGCCGAGGTGTACCCGGATTCCGGCGAGGCCGGTTTTCGTCCGGCGGCCCTTGAAAAAACAGATCGTCGAGTGCCGAGCTCTCGCTGACCTCGCCTTTTTTGGAGGTTTCAATGATCACAACGCCCGGCGCGACGGTTTCGAACACTTTTGCGAAAGCGTTGTTCAACTGATGAACGACATCCTTGCCTGCTTCAGCTGCGGATGGATTCAGAGGACCGGCATCGCTGGGCACGGCCTCCGGTTGCGCCGCGAACGAAGTACTGAGCGCAAGGCAGAGGGCGAAAATGGACAAACGCATAGGTTGGAATTTTGACAATAGCCAACATGCAACGTTCAACCCGCCACGTCCAATTCCGCTTCCCCGCAGCAGTCCTCTCCTCTGGCAGCCCGTCTCAAAGACAAATTCGCGGTTGGGTCGCAGCCGTGCCAGATTCCTTGACAAGAATCGTATAATTGGCGGTCCAGCGATCAATATGCGCATCTTCCGCAGGAGATTTGTCTTACGAGCGGGCGTTGTAGCCCTCCTTTTGATTTTTCTGTGGGCAATCGTCATCGGGCCGGAACCCCCGGCACGCGTCGCCATTTCGCCGGAAGAACTGGTGCGCGCCGTGACGGCTCAGCGCGATTCGCTCGTCGATTTATGTCTGATGGAACGCGTCGATCCAAACGGACGCGACGAACAGGGCCGCACGCCATTGTTGATTTCGACGTCGCAACAGGATTGGAAAACGGCGCGCCGGCTCCTCGATGCAGGAGCGGCTGTTGATTTAGCCGACAAAAATGGATTCACGCCGATAATGGCGGCAGCGATGCATGGAGACTGGGAAATGTTCCAGCTCCTCCTGACCCGCTCAAACAATCTTCAGCCGGAAAAACCCTGCGCCGACGGGCAAGACCTTCTGAGCTTTTCCCTCGACGGCGGCCAGCCGGAGATCATCAAAACCGTGGTGCAACGTTTGCCGACGATGCCTGATTGGACGAGCAGCACGCGGCGCGCTTTGTCCAGAGCGTTGCAAACGGGTAAAAACGACGAAATTCGGGTGTTGCTTGGCAAACACGCGGCGCCACCCGTACCCGAAGGCAAAACAGTGCCGTTTCTGGCGTACGCAATCGCGAGCAGCAACGTCTCTTTATTTAACACGCTCCTGAATTGCGGAGCAGATCCCAACACGGTTCTGCCGTCGCGTTGTGACAAAGATTTTCTGGCGCTGCTACCGAAAGGATTGCGCAGTTACATTGAAGACGATCGCAGCGTCACGGTGCTGATGCTCGCCTCGGGTCTGGGCCAGGTCGATTATTTGAAGACTTTGATCGACGGCGGAGCAAACCGGACGCGCCTGACGACCCGGAACAAAATGTCGGCATTGGACGTTGCCGCCGAGACAGGGCACTGGCGGTCCGCGCAAATTCTTCTCGGCGGCGGCCCCGCGCCTGACAAGTTGCGGATCGAGATTTCGCTGGGGATGCAAAGGGTCGCTCTCGTGAGGGACGGCGTCCCGATCTATCACACACGATGCTCTACCGGTCGGTCGGGCTACTCGACGAAACGTGGCGAGTTTGTGATCACCAACAAGGAACGCAGCCATCGTTCCACGATTTACCACGTCGAGATGCCATATTTCATGCGCTTGAGCTGTCTCGATTTCGGAATGCATGCCGGTTATGTGCCAAACTATCCGGCATCGCACGGCTGTATCCGGCTACCGGAAGATGCTGCACGCAAATTCTTCTCCGAAATTCCGGTGGGCACGGTTGTGACGGTGCAATAGCTTTACCGCCGTCAACTTTGGTTGCGTGCAGAATTCCTGATCGCAGCGACAAGCCCATGAGGATCGTTGGTGCCCAGCGCGAGTCTTCTGCCATCATGCAACGTGATCGCTACGGCGTCGAAGCCGGAAACGTTGTAAAGCCAGCCGCAGGGCGTCAGATGAATTCCCCAGCCATACCACCAACGAATACGAATGGGTTCACATCCAACAATATCCGAAAGCCGAACTCTCCTGCGGATAATGCCAGGTCCAAATGAGGCGCACAAAGTCCCATCCTCGATCGTAATCTTGAGTCTGTAGAACAAAACGAGGCAGATCAGGAGCATCATTGAAACAATTAGTGGCGGCGCCTGATGGCCTATTACTCCGCCACTGGCAATCAGAATGATCGGAAGAAGAGACCAAATGATTACGTGACCGACTTGCGTGTGCTCGTAGTGCGTCACAAAAGTTCGCCTTCGGTCGGCGCTTTTGCATCGGAAGATCGCTGGAATTTCTCAAGCGATTTTACCAGGTTCCCTGGCAGCGGCCACACCCGCTCGAAGATGCGGTCGGCCAGTGGTTGGGCGTTTGTGTACCCAGCAGCGAACATCTCCAGCTTTGAATCGAGATCGTCAATGTAATGAAGCGCCATCGCTTCGGGTGTTTTCGGGACAACTGGCGAGCCAAATCCGAGTTCTCGATGGTGAGCGCCTATCAAATGCAAAAGATGCAAGCGGACGTCCTTTGAAGCTGGCACGAGATCCTTCCATGCTTCCACTTTTTCCACGCTAAGTCTTTGCCAAAGGGAATTAACCAGTTCGATTCCAATGGAAATGTGTCCGACCAGTTCGCCGAGCTCATCATAGCCCATAACAAAGCCCGTTTCGGAGAACTGGTTTTCCCAAACCTTCCCGGAATCATGGAAAAGGATACCAACCAGCAGGAGATCGAGATTTAACTGTGGATACAACGTTGCAATTTGCCGGGCGACCCGCATCATTTGCGCGGTGTGCTCCACAAGTCCGCCCCGGCGCGCGTGATGATATTTGCGCGCGGCTGCGGCCCGACGAAAGCGATCTCCCCATTCGTCAACGAACATCCGCGCCAGAGCTTGCAACCTGGGATCCACAATCGCCTCAATGGATTGCAGGATGAAATCCCAATCACTGGTCTGTTTTACACGTAGCTCCGGGGGCCCTGCTAATAATTCGTTCTTCTCCTGTTCACTGAGTGGGCGCGATATCCATTTGTCTACTTCGAGTCCGTATTGGCGGTGTAAGCGGAAGTCACCAGTCAGCTCGACGTAATGTTCGTTGGTATAAGCACTGCACGTTTTGTACGCAGGATGATCACTCCAAACGCGCAGCGTCATCTGATCACAGGCGTCGGCTAGAACCAGCTCGCAGTACGGTTTTCCTTCACGCGTCAGTTTCGCACTCGCGCCTTGCACCTGCACATGTACTCGGGCAGCCACGGCACCATTCTGTGCCGCCCGGCGGATCTCCGTGAGCGTCTGCAAATCCATTTCGTTTATTCTAACACAGCACGCAAACTCGGCCGTCTGCTGTAGCCGTCGCCCTGTGGGCGGCGTGCTGCGTCTCCGGCTTTCCCGTTAGTCGGGCGCTTCGCACAGCAAAGCGGCTACAGCAATTGGCCGTTTCGGCAGATGTACGCTTCAATTGCTTCCATGTTTCTGAAGCGTCTCGAATGCAGCGCTTGCGGGCTTGAGCACGATGGCTCTCGCCTGCAAAATCTTTGTCGATCCTGCAGTAAGCCGTTGTTTGCGATCGTTGATCTCAAGGCCGCGAGTCAAACCATGACTCGCGAAGCACTCCTTGCACGGGAAAAATCGTTGTGGCGTTATCGTGAAGTATTGCCGTTGCCGGCCGATGTCGAACCGGTCTCGTTAGGCGAAGGCGGAACGCCCTTGCTGCGTGCACCAAAGTTTGCTGAGGATTTCGATCTCTGGATAAAGGACGAGTCGCTCAACCCGACACAAAGCTTCAAGGCACGCGGGATGAGCACGGCGGTTTCGATGGCAAAATATCTCGGCGCTACAAAACTCGCGGTCCCCAGCGCGGGTAATGCCGGTGGCGCGCTTGCTGCGTATGCGGCGCGAGGAGGTTTGGAGGCGCACATCTTTATGCCGCGCGACACACCTCGCGCAAACGTTGTTGAGTGTCGCGAGCTGGGCGCTGACGTGACGCTAATCGACGGATTAATCACGGATTGCGGCGCGGAAATCGCCCGGCGCAAAGCAAACGAAGGGTGGTTCGACATGTCCACTCTCAAAGAACCGTACCGCGTCGAAGGAAAAAAAACGCTCGGCTACGAATTGGCGGAACAACTGAACTGGCAGCTGCCCGATGTGATTCTTTATCCGGCTGGCGGCGGCACGGGTCTCATCGGGATGTGGAAAGCATTCGATGAAATGGAAGCACTGGGTTGGATCGGGAAAAAACGGCCGCGAATGTTCGCGGTGCAGGCTGCCGGTTGCGCTCCGATCGTTCGTGCGTTCCAAGCTGGAGAAAAAGTTGCCGCAGAATTTCCCGATGCACATACGATTGCTTCCGGCTTGCGCGTTCCAAAAGCGATCGGCGATTTCCTGATCTTGAAAATTCTTCGCGACTCCAACGGCGGCGCGATTGCCGTCAACGACGAAGAAATGATCCGTATCTCGCGGGAGGTCGGAGCAAGTGAAGGCCTGTTCGTTTGTCCGGAGGGCGGGGCGTGCTTCGCAGCTTTAAAAATGCTTCATTCCGCCGGAAAAATCGCGTCCGCTGAACGCGTGGTGATTTTCAACACGGGTTCAGGAATCAAATATCTTGAAGCCTACGAGCCTGATTGAGCGAATGACACGTTTTACGTGTGTTTACCCGCGAAGATGGAGATGCGTTTTGCAAACGCCTTAGATGGCTCGGCGTAGAAGCGTCGTCCGAGTTCCAGCGCGTCGCGGCGTAGTCGTTTGCAGCGTTTGGTAATTAGTTTCTGGAGCTGAGCTAGTTCGGCGGCCAATCGTTGATCGCCGCATTCTTTTTTTAACCGCGCCCAAAGAAAATCAAGATCGTGTTCGATCCCCAGCAATTCGCCCAGAACCTCCGCATCGTGCGCCATTTCTTCGAGAACCACGCGGTTCAGCGGTTGCAAGATGCGCAATTGATACCAGACATCTTTCACTCGTTTACGCCAGGCATGAAAATGTTCCGGGTCAGGATCATGAATTGCTTTGGCGAGTGCACGTTGACCGCGTCTGTAGATTTTGCACACTGCGCCGCAAATTTGTTTCCAACTCAGGTCGTCCAGTGGCCAGTCCACCAGACGCGCTTTCACCTTTTTCAATTGCGGAATCGCCTGGCGTTGCCAGCCGGCGAACGCCGCGGAAAAACTTTCCCGTTCGAGCAACAACAACTCCTCTGTGCGGGGAAAGAGCTGTCGTCGTTTTTTCTTCGACGCCTTGTCGCGTAGCTCAATGAATGTTTGCAGGCGCACCTGCGCATCGCGCAAGTCGGAAACCAATTTTCCGATCTCGCCTACACAACAGTCTTCTTGCGCGTGACAATTTTTGCCGACCTGACTGATCGCAAGCCGCATTGCGGCACGAAGCTTTTTGAGATTCTTGCGAACCTCGTGGACAGTCACGCCACGTTGTTTGGCGGGGTGTTGGCACAAATGTAAAGCCGAGTGGATTTGTTCACAAAAGACTCGCTTGAGTCCTTGCGGTAGCGGTTCGCGCAATTTCAGGCGGAAAGCCATGACGTTTGCTATTTAAGGGCGAGCCGCACGTTGCTGTAGCGTTTCTCGCCCGTCACTTCCCGCCCAAACCACCATGGCGGTTCGAATTTGCGGCAACTGGCTGTATTAGGAAATTCCACTTCCGCCACGACAAGACCTGCGTGTCGACCGCGATAAATATCGATTTCGATCATGACGCTGTCCCACGGGATTTCGTAACGTACCTTTCGCAGTCTTCTCCCGGCCGTACCAGGCCAGAGGGCTGCGAACTGTTTCGGGCTTAGCTTGATCTCGCGTTCTTCGCGATGGCTTTCCCGGCCGACCTTAAATGTGAGAGATGTAGCTTTACCCGTTTTTCGCAGGCGAACCTGTCGGCCAGCCGACTCAGTTGCCAGATAACCTTGCTCGATAATGAAGTGCCGCCAGCGCTTGAGATTATCCGGCAACCATTTGACTAAAAACTTGCGTTCAATTTCGCGATTGTGTCGCGTTTTATGGTCCCCAGCCATAAGCTGAACATCGTAAACGTGGTGCGTTCGCTGTCGAGACTTTCACGCATGGCGCTGTGAGTTTGAAAATCGACAAATGCTCTCATTAACACCTCGCTGAAATGAGGTGTTCCACACCGACAGTGGTAGCTTCACCGCCTTGCTCGAATAAAGCTCCGTCTGGAAAACCGCTGAAGCGGTTGCAGTTGTCTAATTGAGTCTCCTTCGCACCGAGCTCAAGCACGGTGCCAATGAAACCCACACAAGTGTTTGCTAAACTGGTGCGTGTTGAAGGAATTCGGCGAGCGCCCCAGCAGCCGCTAGGGTTGGCCACGCTGCGATTGCCACGATTATCGCAAAGAACAGCGCTTCGAACGCAAACTCCACTGTCCTTTCGCCAGCAAGATAACATCGAGACAATTCTCGGAATCGTCGCCGCGTTTCCAATCGTTGCGCAGGCCTTCGTCTGAGGATTGTTCGCTTCACTGTAATTTTAGTCATAACTGGAGCCTTCAATAACGCGAAAGCGCGCGGGGTCAGGTTACGAATTGTTAAGAACCAATGGCGACTGAGCAACGAACAGTCCCGGCCTTTCATGGATACGCCTGCAATGCGATAGCTTTAAACAGTCACCGAAGTTTGATTCGGCCGTATGCCGTCGACCTTCGGAGTTGCTGCGCGTCCGCTCGCAGCATGTGAGTGGTAGTTGATCAATGAGATCATCCCATGGTCGTCTTCGACTAATGCAGTGCAGCTTTCGACCCAGTCACCGCAATTGTAATATGCGACCTGGCCAAATTCGCGGATCGCCGCGCTGTGGATGTGACCACAGAGCACTGCGTCAACGTGGTACCGCTCGGCGTAATGAGCTACAGCAGCTTCGAATTTGCCGATGAAGCTAACAGCATCCTTCACTGTTCGCTTGGCATACGCGCTGAGCGACCAGTAACCCAAACCGAAACGCCGCCTGATAAAGTTGATTAGCGGATTGAGCGAGAGGAGAAACTGGTACCCAAGATCACCCGCGAACGCGAGCCACCTCATCCGGCCGCTGCCGGACACTA
>Ga0207678_10003329_pt1 | contig 14493 bp, 12 predicted proteins | sample KBSC63metaG_FD_184319 | JGI IMG/M metagenome (GOLD analysis project Ga0207678, IMG submission 184319) | Corn rhizosphere microbial communities from Kellogg Biological Station, Michigan, USA - KBS C6-3 metaG (SPAdes) (version 2) | ecosystem: Host-associated > Plants > Roots > Rhizosphere > Soil ... | reverse complement strand
TCGTTCGACGTCAACAGCTTCTTCCTCCGCAACTCGGCAAACGGGGCTTTCACTACCCTCCAGTGGGGTGCTGCCGGCGGTTGCGTCTGGGGTGACTGCAACGGCTTGCCGACGAACTCGGTTCGCTATGACTCACCGACGTGGGGTGGTTTCTCGGTGTCGGCTTCTTGGGGTGAAGACGACTTCTGGGATGTCGCAGCCCGCTACGCCGGCGAATGGCCGGAACACCAGATCAAGGTGTCCGTCGCGGCTGCCTTCAGCCACGTCTCGGATTTCTCGAACTTCGGCATTCCGGTCTCGGTCAGCGTCAATACGGCACAACCTGCGGGTAGCGATTACTTCCAGATTGGTGCCTACGCCGAGCACATCCCGACAGGCTTGTTCATCTACGGCGCCTACGGTCATCTCGATCCGGACAGCGATCTCGTTACGAACGACTCTGCCAACAATACCTGGTACCTGAAGGCTGGTCTTCGTTCGCATTGCAACCCGCTCGGTCATACGGTCTTCTACGGCGAGTACCTGAAAGCTGAGAACAATAACGCATCGTTCTTCACCGACGCTACTTTTGCCTCTGATGGTACAGCGACAAACAATGGCGTCGCCGTTAGCGGTGCCGAAACCGAAGTCAGGGTCTGGGGCTTGGGCGTTGTCCAGGAAATCGACGCTGCTGCGATGTCGGTATGGGTCAAGTACCGCCACCTCAGCGAGAGCGACAATGTACCTGGCTTCAACACCGACAACTTCAACTATGTCGGCACCGGCGCTCTGATCAACTTCTGATCTGGTCCCGCCTACATCGACTTCTACAGGAAGCCGCCCTCCCGGGCGGCTTCTTTGCTTTATCGGAGCTTTGCACCTACGTTTCGATGATTTGATAGAAATCACCATCCCCCACTCCATGGCCGGGCTTGACCCGGCCATACTGAGCTAGGTGAAGAACGTCCGCGTCCACTTCAGGGACCCACCATGACGTGAGAGGGTTGTTCAGATGCGCCCACCCGTCCTAAGTTCTTGCCCATGTTCGAGACATTCTTCGCAGAGCTGCGCTCCGCCAAAATCCCAGTGACGTTGAAAGAGTACCTGACGCTGCTTGAAGCCGTCGGCTCCGGCGTCGCCGGAAATCGCGTCGAGGATTTCTATTATCTCGCCCGCGCGAGCCTCGTGAAGGACGAGCGCAACCTCGACCGTTTCGATCAGGTTTTCGGGCACGTCTTCAAAGGGCTGGAGCTGACCACCGATACACTTGAGGCCGAAATCCCGGAAGAGTGGCTGCGCCGCGTTGCAACGCTCTATCTGAGCGAGGAAGACAAGAAAAGGATCGCCGAGCTCGGCGGCTGGGAGGCGATCATGGAGGAGCTGAAAAAGCGCCTCGCAGAACAGAAAGAACGCCACCAGGGCGGCAACAAGTGGATCGGCACCGGCGGCACGTCACCCTACGGCGCCTACGGCTACAATCCGGCCGGCATCCGCATCGGTCAGCACGAAAGCCGGCATCGCCGCGCCATCAAGGTCTGGGACAAACGCGAGTTCAAGGATCTCGCCGGCACTGCGGAAATCGGTACGCGGACAATCAAGGTCGCGCTGCGCCGGCTGAGGCAGTTCGCGCGCTCGGGGGCCGCGTCGGAACTCGATCTCGATAACACGATCCGAGGCACGGCGGAAAAAGGCTATCTCGATATTCGCATGCGCGCCGAGCGGCACAATACTGTAAAGCTTCTGATGTTCTTCGACATCGGCGGTTCGATGGACGATCACATTGCCGAAGTGGAAGATTTGTTCTCGGCGGCACGATCTGAATTCAAGCACCTCGAATACTACTACTTCCACAATTGCCTCTACGAGAGCGTCTGGAAGGACAACGCTCGGCGTTACACCGATAAGTTCGACACTTGGCAGGTGCTGAATACCTATCCCGCCGACTACAAGGTCATCTTCGTCGGCGACGCGTCGATGAGCCCGTACGAGATCACCGTCGCCGGCGGCTCGGTCGAGCACATGAACGAGGAGCCGGGCGGCTTGTGGCTGAAGCGCGTCACAGAAATCTACAAGCATACCGTTTGGCTCAACCCGCTCGATCAACGCCATTGGGACTGGACGCCGTCAATCGGCATGGTTCGCAACCTCGTCGGTGGCCGCATGTTCCCCCTAACGCTCGATGGCCTCGACGCCGCAACGCGCGAGCTGATGCGCTGAGGGATGGACTGTATCGCCATGGCCACGCCTCCGGACTTTTGCGTTCCTCCCTTATTACTGGCCTTAACCGGGAATTCCGCTCCCTATGCTCACGCTTACTCTAATTTCTGCTTGTTCCGGCTCCCCGCCGGGAAGTGGGAAACTCGCCTCGACCGTTGACGTACAGCGCGCTCTGAGCCATTGGATAAAGGGCTGGGTGGGACAATCCGCATGAAAACCGCAAGACTATGCGTCATGGTTTTGGCGACGGTGAGCCTCGGCGGTTGTGGCGCCAGTCTGCCGAGCTTGTCGACGGGGTCGCTGTTCGGCGGCACGTCCAAAGCTGCGACGCCGGTTATCCAGAACGATCCCACGTCACGGGCGATCGAGGTCGGATCGACCTCGGCGCGCGCCATCAAATGCGGCTATAATTTCGACCCGGCGAAACTCAAAAATCAGTTCCTCACGGCCGAGGCAGCGACCAACCCCGCCGACACCGCCAAGCTCACGCAGGTCTACGATGTGACGTTCAACGGCATCTCGAAGGCTCTTGCGACGAAGGGCACCGACTATTGTTCGAAGGCGAAGACGACCCGGATCAAGGAAGCGCTGAACCGCCATCTCGCAGGCGATTACACGCCATCACCCCCGGAGCCGGTGGAACAAGATGAAGGACTGTTCGGCAGCGCTCCGAGTGCCTCCTCGAGCGACACGCCATTCAATTCGAAGGCACCCTTTGAAAATTGAGCCGCCTCTGATCTGACGCCCCGTGCGCCCGAAGTTGATTGCAGGCTAGGCCGTGCGGCAGACGCTTTGATCTGAATTCAACATCAAGGCTGTCGAGGGCAGGCCCCCATCCCCAATCGCTCTTTTTCGATGCGTCGGCCATGTTCGTGCCGCTTCGGCCCGGCAATGCGGTTCCAGCGCACCGCGGAAGGCATAGGGTAATCGCCGCCGCGGCCCTCCTCCTTCGACTTGCAGAGGCCTCGTAACCCTCGCCTAACGATTGCGGACTACAACCGGGGAAAGACCGTGCCCACACGCGGAAAACCTTGCGAAAAGGCTGTCATGGACGCCGCGGCCCGTTCAATGAGTTCACTCGACCTTCAGCAGTTCGGGCAGGACGGCGCGTGCGCCGTGGCAATCGAATCCGCCGCATGCCGGACCGAACTGCAACTGATCACCGCCCGCCGGGACTTCGACGCCCTTGAAGCCGAGTGGAACGATCTCTTCACCCGCGCCGGCAGGCCGACGCAAGTATTCCAATCGTTCAATTTCTGCTGGCACTGGGCAAACCACTATCTCAGCTCCTCGCCCGGCGGCATCCCGAGGCTGACGCTTTCCATCGTGACCGGCCGCCGCAACGGCCGGCTGATCATGGTTTGGCCGCTCGTCTCCGAGCGCGTCCGCGGTGTTACCCAAACATTCTGGATGGGCAACCCGGTCAGCCAATACGGTGACGTGCTGCTTGACGGCGAGGCTGATGCCCTGCCGGTGATGCGCGCTGGTCTCGATTTTCTGCGCGCCAGGTCCAACTCCGATCTTCTGCGGTTGCGGCGCGTCCGGTCCGATTCCAACGTTGCGCCATTGATGGGTGTCATCGACGCGCAAGTCACCGATCGCCAACTCGCGCCCTATATGGATCTGACGACCGCAACGGACTTTGCTGCCTTCGAGCAGCGCTATTCCGGTAAGACGCGGAAGAATCGGCGGCGCTTGGCGCGGCGACTGGAAGAAAAAGGCGCGGTCGAATTCGTGCGTCTGCGCGGCGGCGATGAAGCCCGTGCGTTGGCGATCCAGTCGATCAAGCTCAAGTCATCGTGGCTCAAAGACCGCGGGCTGGTTTCGAACGCCATCGCCGACGAGCGAATGTCCCGTGTTTTCGCCGATCTCGCAGAAGGCAAACTGAAGCCTGTCGAGTGCATCGTGTCGGCAATGAAGTCGAACGGCGAGGCGGCGGCGCTCGAAGTCTCGTTCGCTTGCAAGGGGCGTCTGGCGATGCACCTCATCGCCTTCAATCTCGAGTACGAAAAATCGGGCGCCGGTGTTCTCTTGCTCGAGCAGAGCCTGAAAAAGGGCTACGACGAGGGCCTAGCCGTCTACGACATGCTGGCGCCGGGTGATCCGTACAAATTCGATTGGTGCGATCAATCGGATGCCGTTTCGGACTGGGTGAAGCCGCTGAGCCTCAAGGGCCATCTCTACGCGCGGCTGTATCTCGCGCTGCGTGGTCCGGCAAAAGCACTGCTCAAAAACATGCCTCAGCCAATGCGGCGATTGCTGAGTAAGACCGTCGTGTGATGACATTGGAAACCAGGCATCGCGGCTTCGTCATTTAACGCCAAGCTTCTTCTGCAAGCTCGACGACGACGTTGTGTATTGGAACAGCAGCTTCTTGCCGGGATAAACGACCTTATGCGCGGCTTGCGCCATCAGCGCCGCCTCGTGAAAGCCCGACAGGATGAGCTTCAGTTTCCCCGGATACCAATTGATATCACCGATTGCGAAGATGCCCTTCTCGCTTGACTCGAAACGTTCGGTATCGACGTGGATGAGGTTCTCGTGAAGATTGAGGCCCCAGTCGGCAACCGGACCTAGCTTCATTGTCAGCCCGAAGAAGGGCAGCATGGCGTTGCACGGGACGCGCTCCGGCCCACCGGCGGTCTTGACGACGAGCGAGGAAAGTTGGCCGGCCTCGCCTTCGAGCGTCGTGACCTGGCCGATGAGCAGCCGGACACTGGCTTCAGCGACGAGCTTCCGCATCTTTTCAACCGAGTGCGGCGCAGCGCGAAACTCGTCACGGCGATGAACAAGCGTCAGGCTCTTGGCGATAGGCGCCAAATTCAATGTCCAATCGAGCGCACTGTCGCCGCCGCCGACGATGACGACGTCACGGCCGCGCATCGTCTCCATTTTGCGCACTGAATAAAAAACCGACTTGCCTTCGTAGGCCTCGATGCCTTCGAGCGGCGGGCGCTTCGGCGTGAACGATCCGCCACCCGCCGCAACGACGATGACCTTGGCGAGAAACTCGGTTCCGGCATCGCTAGTCAGGCGAAACCGGCCGTCGCCGGTGCGGCTCAGCGCATCGATCCGCTCGCTGAAATGAAACACAGGAGCGAACGGCTTGATCTGCTCCATCAGGCGGTCGGTCAGCTCCTGACCCGAGACCACCGGCAGCGCCGGCACATCATAGATGGGCTTTTCGGGATAGAGCTCGGCACACTGTCCGCCGGGCCGGTCGAGAATGTCGATGACATGCGCCTTGATGTCGAGAAGGCCCAATTCGAAGACCGCGAAGAGACCGCACGGGCCCGCGCCGATGACGACGGCGTCCGTCTCGATCAGCTCGGTTTTCTCTAGCGCATCTAGCGCCGGCAGGCTCGTCATGTTCATTCGCTTGCTCAAAGTGATTAAGGGACTTCAGAACTGCTTGGCCGGAACACGCACCACCAGCCCGTCGATCGTGTCCGCAACTTTGATCTGGCAGGAAAGCCGGCTCCCTTCCCTGACATCGAAGGCGAAATCGAGCATGTCTTCTTCCATTTCGGAAGGCTTGCCCGTTTTATCGCGCCAGGCTTCGTCAACGTAGACGTGGCAAGTCGCGCACGCGCAAGCCCCCCCGCACTCCGCCTCGATACCGGCAATGTCGTTGAGCTTGGCGGCCTCCATGACCGTTAGTCCATTTTCAGCGTCCACAGTCTGGCTTTCGCCTTCGGGCTGAATGAACGTGATTTTCGTCATAGCTGAATGCGCGTCCTATGGGGATTTCGAGGAGCCGGCCGGATCATAGGCCCGGTGGCAGAGAATATCGTGCGGCAGCGCGCAGACTTAGAGCGACACTGCACGCATTTCAAGCTAAACGCCCGGCCGGAAGGCCGCGGCTTCGGGTCAGCTGCGAGGTGCGATAAGAAGTTTGTCTGTTCGCTACGTTGCGATTAGCCTCGCCCGCATACAGTTTCAATGTATTGACGGACCTCCGAGGCTGCCTTGTCGAACTCGGCCACGGCGGCCTTGCAGGCCTCGCAATCGATGCCGAAAGTCAGCCTCTCCGCGCCTTCGGCGAGGCGCGCGATCCGCCAGGCACCGATCGCGCGGCCCGCCCCCTTGAGGCTATGAGCCGCCATTCGCCAGTCGCGCTCCGTCCGCGCCGTCCGCAATCCCGCGATCAGCTCAGGGAGCTGCGTCACAAAGAGCTGGAAAATTTCCGTTTCGAGTTTCTGATCGCCAAGCGTATAGCGCCGCAAATGCTGCACATCGACGGGCTCGGACGCAAGGTTCCGGTCGCTTGCCGGCGACTTCGGTTCGTCACGACGGGCCGGTATGGTTTGCATAACCCACCAAAAATTTCGATGCTGCAGCGATGCCTAGGCTCCGGCGATTATCGCCGCGCCGCGATAACTTAAGGTGAACCCACCCGGGGTGTTTTCAGCCGATGACGTCAATAGCTGCTTAACCTCACTGCGACCCCACGATCACGTCTTCCAGCGACTTTGCCGCAATGCCGCCGCAATAGCCGCCGCGGCATGCTAACTCCATCAGATGCATAGACATTTCTTATGGTTAGAACATTCTTTCCATTTTGCGGACCGTTTAAAGTCCTATAGTCTCGGGCTCGAGAACCTGGGGGCCTGAAGCGCACGGGCTTGTCTCGCATACAGGGTTCGAGTGGGGGAACTTGCGCCGATGTCACAAGATCAGATTGCGAAACTCATGGCGATCTCCGGCAGGCTGCCGGCGACGGCGCCGGTCGAGCCAACGCTCGGCGGCATGGACGACGGCGTGCGTCAGCCTTCGGCACCGCCGCCCCTGCTTGGTTCCGAAGCGATTCAACTGAGCGTTGGCGCAGCTGAAAAGCCGGCTGCGCCCGACGAGCCGCCAACGCGCCGGGTCGCCCGGCGTCGGCCCGCAGGCCCCGTGCGCGGCAAGATCGCCGCCAACGACGACGTTCCAAGTATCGGCGGCCTCATCTATGCGCTCGAGCAGAAACCGTCGACCAAAGTATTCCGGATAGCCACGGTCGGCAGCATCATTTGGGCCGTCGTCGGATTGGCGTTCGGTGCACTGTCGCTGGCGCCTGAGTGGCACGCAGGCGCTTCACTCGGATCGCTGCTGCTGAACCCCGTTGCCTTCTACACAGCCACCGCGATCGTCGCGCCGATCGGAATCATTTGGCTGCTGGCGTTGCTAAGCTGGCATGTTGCATCGCTGGCGCTTAAATCGGCAACGATGAGCGAGGTCGCCATCCGGCTCGCCGAACCGGATCGCACCGCCGAACAGTCGATCGCCAGCCTCGGACAGGCTGTGCGCCGGCAAGTGTCATTCATGAATGACGCCGTGTCGCGCGCCCTCGGCCGCGCCGGGGAACTCGAGGCCCTCGTCCACAACCACGTCGCCGAACTCGAGAGCTCATACGAACAGAACGAGCGGCGCATCCGCGATTTGATCAAAGAACTGAGCGGCGAACGCGACGCCCTGGTCAACACATCGACCAGCGTTACCGATACGCTGAAGACGCTCGGCACCGAAATTCCGGCACTGATCGAGAAGCTTTCGACACAGCAGGTCACACTCTCCGGCATCATCTCCGGCGCCGGGGAAAATCTCGCAAGTCTCGAAGGCTCGCTCGCGACCGCCACCGGACGCTTCGAAGGCGCGGTCGGCTCGCGCACGCAGCAGCTCCAGAACGTACTCGAGGATTACACGACGGCCTTTTCAACGGCACTCGGGGCGCGAACGGAGCAAATGCGGTCGACGTTCGACGGCTACATGCACACGCTCGACACGACGCTCGGCAACCGTACTGAAAATCTGCAGACCGTATTTGAAGAATACGCACGTGCCCTCGATACGACGCTTGGGAACCGCGCCCAGGCACTAGACATCCAGCTCATTGAGCGCACGAAATCGCTCGACGATGCCTTCCAGCGGCGGCTCCAACACTTCGACGACCAGATTGTTCGCTCGACGAGTGCCATTGACCATGCCGTGAGTGAAAAGGCGTCGCTGCTTAGCAATGCACTGGAGCTGCATTCCAACACGTTCCGCGACACGATTGCGCAACAGGCGTCGGACCTCGACGAATCCGTGATGAACGGCATCAACGCCGTGCGCCAGACCAGCGAGAACATCACACGCCATACGATGAAGGCGATCGACGGATTGGCGAAACAGTCGGGCGTCCTGCAGAACGTAGCGGAGACCCTCTTCTCGCAAATCCACGGCGTCACCGACCGCTTCGAAAATCAGGGCCAGCAGATCCTGAAGGCTGCCAACGTCCTCGACACGGCGAACATCCGGATCGACACGGCCCTGCAGTCGCGTCATGCGGAGCTGGCGCATACCCTCGACCGCTTCTCAGGCAAAGCCGATGAGTTCGGCAGAACACTCGCCGGATATTCCACCAATCTCGAAGGCTCGCTGACGAACATCGAGCACAGGGCGCGGGCCATCGCCGAGGAATTGCGCGACGGCGCTGAAAGCCGCTCTCGCGAGCTGATGGCGGAACTCGACCGGGTCAAGAGCGAAACCGAAACGCAGAGCAACCGGGCCATTGCCGATTTGCGCAGCCGCTTCCATAGCGTTTCGGGCGAACTGTCACGCGAATTCGAAACCATGTCGAACCGGCTTTCGACCGCATCCGAAGAAACCCGCATGCGCGCCGCCGAAGCCGCAAATACCCTCGCCCGCGAGCAGGCCCGCATTCGCGAGGAAGCGGCTCATCTTCCCGCTTCGGCTCGCGAGACTGCGGAAACGATGCGTCGTGCACTGCAAGATCAGCTTCGCGCCATCGATCAGCTGACGCAGATTTCAAAACGCGCCAACGCACCGCGCGACATCGTCAAGCCCGAAATCGGCGCCACCCGGCCGATAGCTTCACTCACTTCCACCATGGCGCAACAGGAGAGCGGTTCGAGCCGGGGCAAGGGCGCCTCGCATTCGGAAAGCCGTGAAGGCTGGTCGCTGGGTGATCTACTGGCTCGGGCGTCGCACGAAGACGAAGCGCAAGCGGCGGCCCGCGAAGCCGCGCCGGCGGCTGGCCCCGTGCGCCTCGACGTCGCAACGATCGCGCGCGCCCTCGATCCGGCGACGGCCTCGGCGATCTGGAGCCGAATTCGGGCCGGTCAGCGCAACGTCCTGGTCCGCAGTATCTATGCGCCCGAAGCCCGCACGCTGTTCGACCAGATAGCGGCCCGCATCCGGACAGACGCCGACCTCGAGCAGTCGGTGTTCCGTTACCTCAACGATTTCGAACGGATCATCAAGGACGCCGAAGGGCGCGACACGAGCGGCCGCAGCGCCCAGGGCCACCTCGTCTCGGATACCGGGCGCGTCTATCTCTTCCTGGCCCACGCCGCCGGGCGAATTCACTAGCTTTGCAATCGACCTAACTCACCAATCTCGATCGCAGATCATGCCCGCTTTCGACGTCGAAGCTCGAAGCGAAGTCTGGCCGCTCAAAGAGGCCTTCACCATTTCGCGTGGATCGAAAACGGCGGCACACGTCGTCGTCGCCATGGTGCGCGACGGCGCGTTCGAGGGCCGCGGCGAGGCCGTTCCCTATGCCCGCTACGGTGAAACGGTTGCCGGCGTCCTCGAACAAATCCGAAGCGCGGCGCCGCTCGTCTCGACGCGCTCGGAACTCGCCATCCTCTTGAAGCCCGGCGCGGCTCTGAACGCTCTCGACTGCGCTCTTTGGGATCTCGAGAGCAAGCGCACCGGCGTGAGCGTTGCCGAGCTGGCGGGGCTGCCCGGTCCGGCTTCTGCGATAACGGCTTTTACGCTGAGCCTCGGCGATCCGGAGGCGATGGCAAAGAAGGCCTCAGAAGCGAAGGGTCTGCCGCTGCTGAAACTGAAGCTTGGCGGCACGGGCGACGATGCTCGTATGCGCGCCGTACGCCAGGCGCGCCCTGATGCACGGCTCATCGTCGATGCCAACGAGGCGTGGAACCCGGATAACTTGTCGGCCCTCATGGCCGTTGCGGTCGAATGCCGTGTCGAAGTGATCGAGCAGCCGCTACCGGCGGGCGACGATGAAGCATTGCGGGACTACCGTCGGGCGGTGCCCGTCTGCGCCGATGAAAGCGCGCATACCGCCGACGACCTTCCGCGTCTCGCGGGTCTTTACGATGCCGTCAACGTCAAGCTTGACAAGGCCGGCGGCCTGACGGGCGCCATCGCTCTCGTGCGCGCGGCGCGTCAGCAAAATTTCAAGGTGATGATCGGCTCGATGGTCGCGACGTCGCTCGCCGTTGCGCCTGCCATGCTGCTGGCATCGCAAGCCGATTGGATCGATCTCGACGGGCCGCTGCTGCTGGCGCGCGATCGCGACCCGGCGCTGCGCATCGCGGCAGGTTGCATCTCCCCTCCGGATCGCGAGCTATGGGGATAATGATCGCGGTCAATTGACCGGCAGCGCGATAAGCGGACCGCCATTCCAAGTCTTGACGAGCCGCAACGCCGCCGTCAGTGAAACCGCCGCGATCGCCGCCATCGCGAGATAGGAGAGCGACCCGGCATCTGCGTAGAACCAGCCCGCGATCAGCGTAGCGCACCCCATTGCAACACCCGACGCGACCGTCGCGTAAAGCGCCTGAGCACTTCCGGACTTTTCGCGAGGTATCGCGTCGTGAATGAAATGAATGGCGCCGATGTGCGACGCGCCGTAGGTGACGCCGTGCAGCACCTGCAGCGGCACCAGCACGGCGACCGATGGTTCGAACGCTAGCGCGACCCAGCGCACGATCGATACGGCAGCGCCGATCGCAATCAGCCGCGCCGCGCCGAATTTCTCCACGACAAGGCCGGAGACGGAAAAGAGTAGCACCTCGGCCGCCACGCCGATGGCCCAAAGTCCGCCGCTCCACGTCGCGGAAATTCCCTGCTTCTGCCAAAGCAACGTGGCGAATGTCAGGAACGTGGCGTGCGCCGCCTGGACGAGACCGGTTGCAATCAGGAAGAGCTGGAACTCCCGTTGCGCGAGGAGTTCCCGAGGCTCCGCCGCCTTCCAGATCGGCACGGTTGCCTCCGTCGGAGGCACGCGTCTCACCTGCTTCGGCAGTGCTTGAGCGGCAATGACCGTGGCGCCGCAGCCGACCGCCACGAGCCACACGCCGGCGCCGCCGCCATATCGCGTAATGACGATGCCGCCGAGAAAGCTCGCGACGACGAAGGTGAGCGATCCCCACAGCCGCATCCGGCCGTAATCGAGACCGCGTGACCGCATTCCTTGGACCGCAATCGTCTCGATCAGTGGCACGAGCGTCGAAAAGCAGACCATCAGCGGGACGGCGAACAAGAGTATCGGCCAGAACGACCGCGTCTGCGACAGCGCCAGGACAAACGCCAAGCCGAGCCACGCGAGCCCGATCAGATAGATGCGATGCGCGCCCTCGCGATCTGCAGCCACCGCTACGGTCGGCGTCACGAACACACGAAGAAAAAGTGGGGCCGCCATAACCGCGCTGATTTCGCCGGCGCTGAGGCCACACCAATCGAGCCAAACCGGCATGAACGGAACGTTCGTTCCGTAGATGATGAAGACGGCGCCGTAGAACAGCGCAATCGGCAGGGCAAAGGCGCGATCCTCGCGTTTCATCTTGGCCATGCTGCCGGATTCTCCTCGGAAAATAATCCGAGCACCGTTCTATATGCCCGATGCGAAATTGATACGATAACCGGCAACGCGTCCGGCTCGTCCGGAGGTTGTGTCTACGATCTGGCCGAATCGCATATCCCTTGAGTTCCATTTTGCGGAGCACAAACGGCCTATGCAGCCCTATTCATCTGCGATCGCTGAGGACACCGAGACCGAGTATCGCGCTATCGAGGCGACGCTGCTTGAGACGGTCCGCGGACGGTGGTTTCTCGCCGAACACGGCCGCCGCGCCCGCCGCCTTGACGGTGCACTTCTCGAAGATGCCATCAGGCGGCTGCAGGCGTCGCTGCGCGAGCCGCCGGCTCTTCTTGGCCAGCTCAAGAGCGAGATCGAGACTGTGAAGGCACGGCTCGCCGAAACGCGCGCCGAATTAATGGCGCGGCCTACGGTCGACGAGAGCATGTTGCCGACGCACGCGATCCTGAAAGCGGCGGAGGACATCCACAACATCGCCTGGTCCTTGCAGGCGAACCCGTTTGACCCAAACGGCTGCGAACAAATCGCCCGCAACGCCGGCAGGCTTTACGCGATGAGCCAGTCGCAGGCGGCGCAGTCGCATCGCGCTGTCAACGCCGCAGGGACGCTCGATGCGGTGGCGGCAAAACTCGAGGCGATACTCGAGAGCGTTTTGCACGAACTCAAGGTCGATGACGGTATGTAGCGTTTGGGCATCCGCAGCCCTCGCCTTTGCTACCAACAAAAAACCGGGCATTCGAGCCCGGTTTTTTAGTGCTTCGATTGACTGCGCTGCCTACCAGCGTGTCCGCATACCAACCGCTATCATATCTACAGACGCTTCGACGGTGCCGGATAGCTCCGGAGCCGGTACCCCCGGGGGAGTGCGCGTGAAATCACCGTCCTGCACGAATATGTGGGAATAGCCGACGTCGAACGTCGTCCACTCGCTATATTTATAGCTTGCGCCGATGCTCAGATACACTTTGTCGTTGTCGGGTATCGCCGTGAAGCGCTTCGACGGATCATCGACCGGAGAAATTTCGTAGCCGACGCCGGTCCGCAACGTCAGCGCGGGCGTGTAATCATACTCGCCACCAACCGAGAAGTACCAGCTGTCGTTCCAATTTGCCGGCGTCGTAATCGAATTCCCTATTGGGCTGAAATCCCCGGTCACCGTCAATTGCTTGAACCGGCTCCAGTTCTCCCACTGAACGGTTCCTAAGAGCCGCGTATTCGGAGTCATTTCTTGCCGCAAACTCAGTGTCACGATGTCGGGTAGATTGACCGTCCCGACTGCGTCCACGTCTCCGATACCGGCCAAGTCCGTTTTGAAGTGACCGTCGAGATCGTGCGTGAGCTGCGAGCGATAGCCGAGGCCGATCGACGTACCTGCGGCAGGTTCGATCGTGATACCCGCAGTCGCGCCAAACGCCCAGTCATCGCCCTTGAACTGAGCGATATCCGACGGCGACGTTCGGAATTGCAGCTTGCCTCTCGCCCACTCCATCTGCACGCCGGCGCCGATCGTGATGCCGGGGGCCACGCGATAGGAAATCATCGGGTTGGCGTTAACGGTCAGGAGCTTGGTCGTAAGCCCCAAAATCGAACCCGCGTAGTTCGTATTCTCGGGCTTCGTCGCCAAGCCGAAGGGCGCGTTGATGGCGATGCCGACCCAAAAATCCTTCGACAGCCGGTAGCTGCCGTAAGTCGAACTTGTGAAGGCATCGATGCCGATGTCGCCACTATTGCTTGAAATTGGCACACCGCCGAAGGACGAGACGTGCACATCGCCGTTCGGAAGAACGAGAATGTAAGACGACTCTGTATTTAATCCCGAAAATTGACCCGCAGCCGCAGAGTTCCAGTACATCGAACCGAGGCTGCCGCCAGCGGCCGCGCCTGCCATCGCAGAGCCAAGGAACACGGTCGACTGCTCGTGAATATCGAAGCCGCCCGCCACCGCCGAACCTGTCACTGCGACGAGTGCCGCTGCGGTCGCACCTACAAGGCGCAACCGATTATTGATGCTCTTGGCACCCTGCATTGAAACCCCGCCCTCCGAACGCCATTCACAGACGCCCCAAATCACTATCCTGCCACATTATCTGCGGCACCGCGCCGGCGCTCAACCGAACTTGGGACAACTTTCGCGCGAAGCGGTTGGAAACGCATCGTGTGTGCCACTCCGGCAACAAAAAACCGGCCCGCCGAAGCGGACCGGTTCTTGCCAAGCTCTGGTTCGAGTTGTCGAAGCGAGCTTGGCGCTCCCCCCGGAGTCCTTCAACGGCGCATAAGCGCCGAAGCCGCGCGCAAACTGCCAAAGTGCGTTTCGCGATGCAAGCCTTGACGCCGGGATTGCACATGCGAGTCGCGCGACGAGTGCATGCCCGCAACACGTAGCGCCATGTAACCGTTGAAAAGCTCGCGTCACTGATCGCGCGACGACTTTCGCAGAGCAAAAAGATGATCGACGGGACCGTTACCGCCGCCGATGGCGAGTGCAGCGCCGGACGACAGGGCGTTCCAGACAAACAGCTTGGCGGCATCGACGGCGTCCCGCATCGATCGGCCTTGTGCGAGGTTAGCCGCGATTGCAGCCGACAGCGTGCAGCCGGTGCCGTGCGTGTTCGCCGTTTCAATGCGTGGCCGGCGCAAGACGTGGCGCATCGTGCCATCGAAAAAGACATCGACGGCCACCGAAC
>Ga0207678_10003326_pt1 | contig 14498 bp, 12 predicted proteins | sample KBSC63metaG_FD_184319 | JGI IMG/M metagenome (GOLD analysis project Ga0207678, IMG submission 184319) | Corn rhizosphere microbial communities from Kellogg Biological Station, Michigan, USA - KBS C6-3 metaG (SPAdes) (version 2) | ecosystem: Host-associated > Plants > Roots > Rhizosphere > Soil ... | reverse complement strand
CGCAGGAAGGCGCTGCGATCGTCGATCGCGCGCCCTATGTCGACCTGGTGTTCGGTCCGCAGACGCTGCATCGCCTGCCTGCGATGATTCGTGCGCGCCGTGCGTCGGGCGTCCCGCAGGTCGACATTTCGTTCCCGGAAATCGAGAAGTTCGATCATCTGCCGCCGCCGCGCGTCGAGCGCGCGACCGCATTCGTGTCGATCATGGAGGGCTGCAGCAAGTACTGCTCGTTCTGCGTCGTTCCGTACACGCGCGGTGAGGAAGTGTCGCGCCCGTTCGACGATGTGCTGACCGAGCTTGCCGACTTGGCACTTTCGGGAGTGAAGGAGGTCACGCTGCTCGGGCAGAACGTCAACGCCTATCGGGGTCCGATGGCGTCGGGCGAAATGGCCGACCTCGCCACGCTCCTCGAATACGCAGCCGACATCCCCGGCATCGAGCGGCTGCGCTACACGACGTCGCATCCGAAGGAGATGACCCCGCGGCTGATCGATGCGTACGGGACGATTGAAAAGCTCGTCTCGCATCTCCACCTGCCCGTGCAATCGGGATCCGACCGCGTGCTCGCGGCGATGAAGCGCGGATACACGGCAATCGAATACAAGTCCACGGTGCGCAAGCTGCGGGCGCGCCGGCCCGATCTTTCGCTCACGTCCGATTTCATCGTCGGCTTTCCCGGCGAAACCGACGACGACTTCGAAAAGACGTTGCGCCTCGTCGAGGACGTCGCGTTCGACGGCGCGTTCAGCTTCGCGTACAGTCCGCGCCCCGGCACGCCGGCCGCCGATCTCGGCGAGCAGGTTCCGGCCGGCGTGAAGCAGGCGCGCCTCGCGCGATTGCAGGCGCTGCTCGATCGTCAGTATCGGGACAACAGCGAGCGGATGGTCGGCACGCGCCAGCGCGTGCTCGTCACTGGAACCGCCGTCAAGAATCCGCGCGAGCTGGCCGCGCGCACAGACAACAACCGGGTCGTCAATTTCGCGGGCGACCCCTCGGCGATCGACCGCTACGTCGACGTCGACATTACGGCGGCGCTGCCGCACTCGTTGCGCGGCGAACTTACGCTCGCGTGAACGGTCTTCGACGCGTCGCTGTTGCGACCGGCGCACGACCTCTCGTGGATTCTGGAGACACCTCGTTCATGTTGCATCGTCATTTTTCCCGCGCGAGCCTTGCCGTCGCGATCCTCGCTCCTTTCGTGATGTCCGGCTGCGCGAGCCTGCCGCAGGCCAATGCGGCGAAGCCGCTCGACGCGGCCGCGATCGCGGCGGCCGCCGCTGCAAGCGCCGAGATCCGCGACGAGCCCGCGGGCAACGGCCGCGGCGAGGCGCCCGGCGCGGCGCGCCCGAGCCCGCTGGCCGCGGCAGCCAGCGCCGCCGCGCAGGCGGCGCAATATTCGAAGCCGTTCGCCGAAGTCGTGAAGGATGCCAAGGAGACGTCGGGTCTCTTCAACATCTGGCAGAAGGACGACAAGGTCTGGCTCGAAATCGGCCCCGACCAGTTCGACCATCCGTTCTTCTTCAAGTCGGCGGTGAATCAAGGCATCGGCGAGCACCGGATTTTCGGCGGCGCGATGACCTACCCGATCGGCGTCGCGCAGATCATCGTGTTCCACAAGCACGGCCAGACGGTCCAGCTGATCGCAAAGAACGTGAAGTACACGGCCAGGGCGGGCACGCCGGAGGCGCGCGCCGTCGAGGCGGGTTTCTCCGACAGCCTGCTCGCCGTGGCACCGATCGCATCGCAGCCGTCGCACGAGCGCAAGTCGGTCCTGATCGACGCGAACGCGCTGCTGCTGTCCGACATCCCGGCCGCCGCGTCGATGCTCGACCGCACCTATCATCAGCCCTACGCCTTCGACTCGCGGAACTCGTCGATCGGCACGACGCGCGGGCAACCGGACAACGTGACGCTCGAGGTGTCCGCACATTACGCGGCCGCGCGCCTCGTTGCGCCGGGTCCGAGCCATGCGCCCGGCGCACAGCAGCCGACGCAGCCGATCACGCTTCCCGATCCGCGCAGCCTCTTCATCGGCTATCACTACACGTTCGCGAAACTGCCTGACGAGCCGATGCACCCGCGTCCCGCCGACGAGCGTGTCGGTTACTTCACGACCGAAGTGCTCGACTTCACGTCGGACGTCCCGCGCGTGCCTGTCGAGCGCTATGCCAATCACTGGCGGCTCGAGAAGAAGGATCCGTCAGCCGCGCTGTCCGAGCCGAAGACCCCGATCGTGTTCTGGCTCGACCGCAACATCCCGGTGAAGTACCGCGAGCCGATCAAGGAAGGCATCCTCGAATGGAACAAGGCGTTCGAGCGCATCGGCTTCAAGGATGCGATCCACGTCGAGGTGCAGCCTGACAACGCCGATTTCGACACCTCCGACATCCGCCACGCTTCGGTGCGCTGGCAGACGGTGGCCAAGACGTCGTACGGTGCCATCGGCCCGTCGGTGGTCGATCCGCGCACCGGAGAAATCCTCGACGCCGACATTGCGATCGACGCAAACAACGTGCGCGTCGTGCGCAACCTGCGCCACGAATACCTGCCGGCGCGCAAGGATGCGTTCGCTGCGTTCGCGGCGGCCACCAGCGGCAATGCGCCGGCGATGACGAATGCCGAGAGCTGCGACTACGACGATGCCGCCACCGAGGAATCGGCGTTCGGCATGTCGCTGCTCGAGGCGCGCGGCGAGCTCGATCCCAACGGCCCCGACGTCGACAAGTTCGTCGCTCTCTTCCTCAAGAACGTCACGATGCACGAGGTCGGCCACACGCTCGGCCTGCGCCACAACTTCCGCGCGTCGACGGTGTACGACGAAGCCGAGCTGTCCGACCCGGCGTTCACGGCGGCGCATGGCATCTCGGGCTCGGTGATGGAATACAACCCCTGGAATCTCGCGGTGAAGGGCGAACGCCAGGGCGAGTACGCGATGTCGACGCTCGGCCCGTACGATTACTGGGCGATCGAATACGGGTACAAGCCGGTCGATCCCGCGCAGGAGACGGCCGAGCTCGCGAAGATCGCCGCGCGCTCGAGCGAGCCGTGGCTCGCCTACTCCACCGATGAGGACGTCGCCTATTTCGCGATCGATCCGGCGGTGAACCAGCTCGATCTCGGCAGCGATCCGCTCGCGTACGCGAAAAAGCGCCTCGCGCTCGTGCACGAGCTGTGGCAGCGCACCGAGAGCATGACGCTTGCGCCCGGCGACAGCTATTCGATCCTGCGCCGCAACTTCACGCGCGGGCTCAACGAAGCGGGACAGGGCGCGCTCTACGCGTCGAAGTACATCGGCGGCCTCACGACGCTGCGCGATCACGCGGGCAGCGGCAGGCAGCCGTTCACGCCGGTGGACGCGACGAAGCAGCGCGCCGCACTCGCGATGCTGGCGAACGAAGTGCTGTCGGCCGGCAGCTTCGACTTCTCGCCTTCGTTCCTGCGCAAGATGACGATCTCGACGTTCGACATCGACGACGCGCAGGAGCTCGGCCGGCCGGCGCCGCCGCTCGACCTGTCGATCGACCAGCAGGTTCTCGGGCTGCAGCGCGGTGTGCTCGATACGCTGATGAGCCCGCCAATCGCGCAGCGGCTTCTGAACAACGCGGCGAAGGTCGACGATCCGAAGAACGCGCTCAAGCTTCCCGAGCTCTACGCGACGCTGCACAACGCGGTGTGGAGCGAGCTTGCGACCGGCAAGGACATCACGCTGTTCCGGCGCAACCTGCAGCGCGAATATGTGACGCGTGTCGCCGACGCGCTGCTCCGCCCATCGGGCTCGATGCCCGCCGACGCGCGCGCACTCCTGCGCGTGGAGGCAACGCGTCTTCGCGCCGATCTTCTCCGCGCACCGACGCGCCGGATGTCCGAGGAGGCGAAGGCGCACATCCTCGAGATGGCGGCCATGCTCGACGAAGCGCAGAAGGCGCCGATCGTTCGCCAGGCGGTTTGACCTCGCCTGCGAATCGTTCCAAGGCCGCGGGGCGCACTGCATCCCGCGGCGAGCGCGCGCCTGACGAGGCGCCCCGAGCGCGGGCGGCCGGGCGCGAAGCGCGCGGCCCGGCCAACCCGCCGCCAGCGTGGGGGGATCAAACCCGTCGCATCACCGAAACACTGACGCTCGCACCCGTCGACAACCGTGCGCTCGCCAACCTGTGCGGACCGCTCGACGCAAACCTGCGCCAGATCGAGGCGGCGCTCGACGTCACCATCGCACGTCGTGGCGCGTCGTTCAGCGTCAGCGGACCGCGGCGCCAGGCGGCGCATGGCGCGCGCGCGCTGCAGCGCTTCTACGGCGATGCCGAAAAGCCGCTGTCGGTGGACGACATCCAGCTCGGCTTGGTCGAGATCGCGGCGCTCGATCCCGACATTGCACCCGATGCGGTCCCGGCGCAGGCGCGCGATGCCGAACCGGCGGGTGACGTTTCCGCGGCGCTGCCCGCCGAAGCGCCACCGCTGCTGCGCACGCGGCGCGCCGACCTGCACGGCCGCACGCCGAACCAGATCGCCTATCTCGATGCGATCCGCACGCACGACATCAGCTTCGGCATCGGTCCGGCCGGCACCGGCAAGACCTACCTCGCCGTCGCGTGCGCCGTCGACGCGCTCGAGCGCGACACGGTGAAGCGCATCGTGCTCGTGCGCCCCGCCGTCGAGGCGGGCGAGCGGCTCGGCTTCCTGCCCGGCGATCTCGCGCAGAAGGTCGATCCGTATCTGCGGCCGCTCTTCGACGCGCTCTACGACCTGATGGGCTTCGACAAGGCGGCACGGCTGCTCGAGCGGCAGACGATCGAGCTCGCACCGCTCGCCTACATGCGCGGCCGCACGCTCAACCATTCGTTCATCATCCTCGACGAGGCGCAGAACACGACGCCCGAGCAGATGAAGATGTTCCTGACGCGCATCGGGTTCGGCACGCGCGCGGTGATCACCGGCGACGTCACGCAGATCGACCTCGCGCGCGGGCAGAAGAGCGGACTGATCGAAGCCGAGCGGGTGCTGAAGGACGTGCGCGGCATCGGCTTCGTCCGCTTCACGAGCGCCGATGTCGTGCGACATCCGCTCGTGCAGAAGATCATCGATGCCTACGACCGCGACACGAGCGCGTAACGTTCCCCGGTCGCGCCCGCCTGGCCGCGCACGCGGAGCGACGGCAACGGCCGCGCGCGAGCCACGCGCCGGCCCGCATTTGTCGCTCGCAATCCAGTCGACGGTCGACAGCGCCGATCTTCCGAAGCGGCCGGCGCTTGCGCGTATCGCGAGCGCCGCGCTCGAGCGCGATGCCGACGTGACATTGCGCTTCGTCGACGGCCGCGAGGGGCGCGCGCTCAACCGGCGCTATCGCGGCCGCGACTACGCCACCAACGTCCTGACATTCGTGTACGATGATGCCGTGTCGCTGACGGGCGACATCGTCTTGTGTGCGCCGGTCATCGCAAAGGAAGCGCGGGAGCAGCACAAGACACTCCGAGCGCATTACGCGCACCTGGTGATCCACGGCATGCTGCATCTGCAGGGATACGACCACGAGCGCGACGCCGACGCCGCGCGGATGGAAGCGCGCGAAATCGCGCTGCTGCGCGACCTGGGATTCGCGAACCCGTACGCATGACGTCCGCGGCTCGAGCTCGCATCGTCACGTGCGTGCGCGCCCGTTGCGCGCCGCTCACCCGTTGGGGCTCGTGATGGCAACGCCGTTCGACGCTCCCGACGACAAGCCGACGCTCCTCGAGCGGCTGTCGGCGCTCCTCACGCGCGAGCCCGAAGATCGCGAGGAGCTGATCGCGCTCTTGCGCGGCGCTTTCGAGCGCCGGCTGCTCGACGCCGACGCGCTGTCCATGATCGAGGGCGTGCTGTCGGTGTCGGAGACGACCGTGCGCGACATCATGATTCCGCGCGCCCAGATGGATTGCGTGTCGATCGACGATTCGCCGGTCGAGTTCATGCCGCTGATCATCGAGACGAAGCATTCGCGCTTCCCGGTGATCGGCGAGTCGAAGGACGACGTCGTCGGCATCCTGCTCGCGAAGGAACTGCTGAACTATTACGCCGATCCCGACGCGTTCAGCCTGCGCGAGACGCTGCGCCCCGCGGTGTTCGTCCCCGAATCCAAGCGGCTCAACGTGCTGCTGCGCGAATTCCGCGCGAACCGCAACCACATCGCGATCGTCGTCGACGAGTACGGCGGCGTATCGGGCCTCGTGACAATCGAGGACGTGCTCGAGCAGATCGTCGGCGACATCGAGGACGAGTACGACTTCGACGAGAGCGAGGACAACGTCATCCCCGAGGCGAACGGCCGCTTCCGCGTGAAGGCGCAGACGGAGATCGCCGACTTCAACGCGCAGTTCGGAACGTCGTTCGACGACGAGGATTTCGACACGGTCGGCGGCCTCGTGCTGAAGGCTTTCGGCCGCCTGCCGAAGCGCGGCGAGGTGACCACCGTCGGCCCGTACCGCTTCCGGGTCCTCCGCGCCGATAGCCGGCGCCTCTACACGCTCCAGGTCGAACGCATCGCGCCGCCGCCCGGCGAAGAGAATCCGTGATTCGGGCGCAATGAGCGCCGCGGAGCCGCCTCAAGGCGCGAACCACGCCCCCGCGGGGGGCAGCGCAGCGGCGAAGCCGCAAGCGTGGGGGGGCCATACCAGCGCCGCGGAGCCGCCTCAACGCGCGAGTCGCGCCTTGTCGCTCGCGCTCGCCGCGTCGGCCGGGGCCGGCACGGTGTTCGCGTTCGCGCCGTTCGGCGTGTCCGGCGTCGTCTTCGTCACGCTCGCGCTGCTGTTCGGCTTGTGGTTGCGCCGCGATTCGCCGTGGCACGCCGCGCAGGACGGCTTTGCGTTCGGCGCCGGCTTGTTCGCCGCCGGATCATCGTGGCTGACGATTGCACTCGTCAACTTCGGCGGCATGGCGCAGTGGCTTGCGCTGCTTGCCATCGCGGTGCTCACGGCGTACCTCGCGTTGTGGCCGGCACTGGCCGGATTCATTGCCGTGCGCTTCACGCGATGCGGCTCGTGGCAACGCGTGCTGGTCGCAGCCGGTGCATTCACCGCGACCGAATGGATGCGCAGTTATCTCTTTACCGGCTTTCCGTGGCTCGCAGTCGGCTACACGCAGGTGCCCGACGGACTGGCTCGCGGCTACGCACCAGTGGGCGGCGTGTATCTCGTCACGCTCGTCGTGGCGCTCATCGCCGGGCTGGTTGCGCTGTTCGCCGATGCGCTTGCGCAGAACGCCGCACGCCGCGCAGGGGCATCCGCGGCGCTGGCAGCGGCGCTCGCGGCGATCGGCGTCGGGCTGGCGAACGTCGATTGGACGCAGGCGTCCGGGGCGCCGCTTCCCGTATCGCTCGTGCAGGGCAACGTCGTGCAGGAACTGAAATTCGATCCCAAGTTCCGCACGGCGACGTTCGATCGCTACCTGAACCTCGTGAGCCAGAGTCGCGGCCGGCTGATCGTGCTGCCCGAAAGCGCATTCCCGATGTTCTCGGACGAAATTCCCGATGCGATCCTGTTGTCGCTGATCCGCACGGCGATCGCGCGCGACGGCGATGTGCTCGCCGGCCTCTTCACCGCGCTGCCGCCCGAGAAGGGCGGCGACGAGCCGCGCTACTACAACACCGTCGTGGCACTCGGCACGAGCCCGTTGCAGTTCTACCGGAAGAATCACCTCGTGCCGTTCGGCGAGACGATCCCGCTGAAGCCCGTGATCGGCTGGTTCATCCGCTCGGTCCTCGCCATTCCGCTCGCCGACCAGGCGCGCGGCGGCGCAACGCAACCCCCGTTGTCGGTGGCCGGCGCACGGGTCGCGGTGGACATCTGCTACGAAGACGCGTTCGGCAGCGAGTTGCGCTACGCCGCCCGCGATGCGCAACTGCTCGTCAACGTGACCAACGACGCGTGGTATGGACGCTCGATCGCGGCGGAGCAGCACAACCAGATCGCCGCGATGCGCGCGCTCGAGCTCGGGCGTCCGATGCTCCGCGCGACGAACACCGGCATCACGTCGGCGATCGGCGAGGATGGCCGCGAAACCGCGCGGTTGCCGTGGTTCACGACCGGCGTGCTCGAAGTCACCGTCACCGGACGCAGCGGCGAGACGCCGTATCTGCGCGCGGGAGACCTCATCGTGCTCGTGCTGTGCGCGGTGCTGATCGTCGCGCCGAGCGTGCGTTACCGGCGAAGGTAGAATCGCGTCAGGCCGCAGCACGCAAGGCACGAACACGATGCAGACGTTCCAGCAGATCATCCAGGCGCTCCAGCACTACTGGGCCGATCGCGGCTGCGCGCTTCTGCAACCGTACGACATCGAAGTGGGTGCCGGCACGTCGCACACGGCCACCTTCCTGCGCGCGCTCGGTCCGGAGCCATGGCGCGCGGCGTATGTGCAACCGTCGCGCCGGCCGAAGGACGGCCGCTACGGCGAAAACCCTAACCGCCTGCAGCATTACTACCAGTTCCAGGTCGTGCTGAAGCCCGCGCCGGCCGACATCCTCGATCTGTATCTCGGCTCGCTCGCCGCACTCGGCTTCGACCTCACGCGAAACGACGTGCGCTTCGTCGAGGACGATTGGGAGAACCCCACGCTCGGTGCGTGGGGACTCGGCTGGGAGGTGTGGCTGAACGGAATGGAAGTGACGCAGTTCACCTATTTCCAGCAGGTGGGCGGAATCGACTGCAATCCGATCACCGGCGAGATCACCTACGGACTCGAGCGCCTCGCGATGTACCTGCAGGGCAAGGAGAACGTGTTCGACCTCGCCTGGACCACGACGCGCGACGACGGCACGCAGCGCACGCTGACGTACGGCGACGTCTATCATCAGAACGAGGTCGAGCAGTCGACGTACAACTTCGAGCAGTCGAACGCGCCGCGGCTGACCGAGCTCTTTGCGTTTTACGAGGCCGAGGCGAAGCGGCTGCTCGGTGCGCGCCTGCCGCTCCCCGGCTATGAAATGATCCTCAAGGCGGCGCACACGTTCAACCTGCTCGACGCGCGCGGCGCGATCTCCGTCACCGAGCGGGCGGCGTACATCGGACGCATCCGCGCATTGTCGCGACAGGTCGCGCAGGCGTACGTCGATTCGCGCGAGGCGCTCGGCTTCCCGATGCTGCCCGCCAACCTCCGGCGTGCAACCGAAGCCGCGCCGGCATGAGAGCCGCCGGGCCGTCCCAAGGCTCGAATTGCGCCCCAGTGGGGGGCAGCGAAGCGGCCAAGCCGCGAGCGTTTGGGGATGATGCAAGCGACGACGCTGCACGACATCCAGCGGATGGGCCGGCCACGGCGACGCTTGTCGTCGAGATCGTCACTGAAGAGCTGCCGCCCAAGGCGCTGAAGGCGCTCGGTACGGCATTCGCCGATACGCTCGCGAGCGAATTGTCGCGACGCCATCTGCTGGCCGACGCGAGCGTCGCGACGCCGTATGCGACACCGCGCCGGCTCGCCGTGGCGATCTCGCAGGTGCGGCGTGTAGCGCCCGATGCGGAAGCGGTCGACAAGCTGATGCCGGCGAAGGTCGCGCGCGATGCACAGGGCGCGGCCACCGACGCCCTGCGAAAGAAGCTCCGCGCGCTCGGACGCCCGCATCTCGCCGACGCCCTCGATGCCGATCGCGGCCCCGATCGGCTCTACACGGCGTCCGACGGGAAGGGCGACTACGTCTATCTGCGCCGCACCCTGCCGGGCATGGCGCTCGATCGCGCGTTGCAGGAAGCGCTCGACGTGGTGCTCGCGCACCTCCCGATCCCCAAGGTCATGCGCTACGCGGCAGCGAACAGCTACTTCACCGACGTCGCCTTCGTGCGTCCGGCGCACCGGCTCGTGGCGCTGCACGGTGACGATGTCGTCCGCGTGCGTGCGCTCGGGCTCGATGCGGGCCGCGTGAGCTCGGGTCACCGCTTTCTCGCCCGTGCGGATCTTGCGATCGCCACCGCCGATGCCTATGCGCCGACGCTCGAGGCGGAGGGCAAGGTGTTGCCGTCGTTCGTCATGCGCCGCGCGGCGATCGCGCGCGCCCTCGAGACAGCGGCCGCCGATGCGCGCGTCATCATGCCCGATGCACTCCTCGACGAGGTGACCGCGCTCGTCGAGTGGCCGGCGGTCCATGAAGGCTCGTTCGACGCCGCATTTCTCGACGTGCCGCAGGAATGCCTGGTGCTGACGATGCAGCAGAACCAGAAGTATTTCGCGCTGGCCGACGCGCGCGGCGCGCTCGTCCCGCGGTTCCTCCTCGTGAGCAATCTCGACACCGCCGACGCTTCCGCAATCGTGCGCGGCAACGAGCGCGTGCTGCGCGCGCGGCTGGCCGACGCCAAGTTCTTCTACGACCAGGATCGCAAGGTCGCGCTCGCGTCGCGCGTCGAGCGGCTGGCAGCGATCGTCTATCACAACAAGCTCGGCACGCTGCGCGATCGCGTCGAGCGATTGCGCTTCCTCGCGCGCGACATCGGCCCGCGCATCGGTGGCGACGCCGCGCTGTGCGATCGCGCGGCGCTCCTCGCGAAGGCCGATCTCGTCACCGACATGGTGGGCGAGTTTCCCGAGCTGCAGGGCACGATGGGGCGCTACTACGCGCTGCACGATGGCGAGCCGGCGCCCGTGGCCGACGCAATCGCACAGCACTACTGGCCGCGCTACGCGGGCGATGCGTTGCCGCAATCGCCGGTGGCCCAGGCGGCCGCGCTCGCCGACAAGCTTGAAACGCTCGCGGGCCTGTTCGGCATCGGTGCCGCGCCTAGCGGCGACAGGGACCCGTTCGGCCTCCGGCGTGCCGCGATCGGCGTGCTGCGCATCCTGATCGAAAAACGCGTCGCACTCCCGCTTGCGCATCTGATCGACGTCGCCTTCGCGGCGTTCGCTGCGCTGCCCGCAGTAAAGCCCGTGCCCGGCGAGCTCGCCGATTTTCTCTACGAGCGGCTGCGCAGCCACCTGCGCGAACAAGGGTATACGTCGAATCAGGTCGAAGCGGTGCTCGCGCAGCGGCCGCAGCGCATCGACGCGGTGCCCGACCGCCTCGCTGCGGTCAAGGCGTTCGAATCGCTACCCGAATCGGGCGCACTGTCGGCGGCGAACAAGCGCATCGTCAATATCCTGCGCAAGAGCGGCACCGATGCGGCGGCGAGCGTCGCCGTCGAGCGGCTGACCGAGGGCGCCGAGCGGGACCTGTGGAACGTCTTCGAGCGGCTGTCGCCGGACGTCGAGCGGCACTGCGAAAGCGGCGACTATGCGAGCGCGCTGCAGTCGCTGGCCGCCGCGAAGCCCGCCGTCGACCGGTTCTTCGACGATGTGATGGTGATGGTGGACGATGCCGGCGTGCGCGCCAATCGGCTCGCGCTTCTCGATCGCATCGCACGCACGATGAACCGCGTGGCGGACATCTCGAGGCTGGCCGCCTGATCCCGCGCCGTCGCCTATTCCTCGACATCCGATGGCGCCGCCCGCATCCGAAGGCATCGTGCAAAGCCGCGCCTCGCGGCTTATCGTGCTCGACCGTGACGGCGTCATCAATCACGACAGCGACCAGTTCATCAAGTCGCCGGACGAATGGCGGCCGATCCCCGGCAGCCTCGAGGCGATTGCACGCCTCAATCACGCCGGCTATCGCGTCGTCGTCGCCACGAACCAGTCGGGCGTCGGTCGCGGGTTGCTCGATTTCTCGACACTGTCGGCCATCCACGACAAGATGCATCGCGCACTCGCGCACGTCGGCGGCCGCGTCGATGCGATCTTCTACTGTCCGCATACCGCCGATTCGCGCTGCGAGTGCCGCAAGCCGAAGGCAGGCATGCTGCGCGAAATCGGCGTGCGCTTCAACGTCGACATGGCCGGTGTCGCGTGCGTCGGCGACGGATTGCGTGACCTGCAGGCGGCGCAGAGCGTGGGGGCGCAGCCGATGCTCGTACTGACCGGCAAGGGCGAGAAAACGCTGCGCGACGGCGGATTCCCGCCGAATACGGTGATCTTCCCCGACCTCGCATTCGTCGCGTCGGCGCTGCTGGTTGCCGCCTGACCGGAATGAAGACCGGGCCCCATGCAACCTCCGCCCTGCGCTCGGTTGCCTTTGCGCTGTTCCAGATGCTGGTCACCCCGCCCTATGCGCTCGCCGTCGTCGCGCTGTTCTGGCTGCCGCCCGTGCCGCGCTATCGCTTCATCACGCATTGGTGCGCGCTGAACCTGTGGGCCGCGCGCGTGCTCTGCGGCATCCGGCATCGCGTGATCGGCATCGAGAACGTGGGCGATGCGCCGAAGATCGTCGCCTGCAAGCACAGCTCCACATGGGAGACGCTGTTCCTGTCGCGACTGCTGCCGCCGCTCGCCTACGTCGCGAAGAAGGAGCTCCTGTCCGTGCCGTTCTTCGGCTGGGGCTTCCGGCTCGCGTCGCCGATCACGATCGATCGTGACGCCGGGCAGGACGCCATGACGCAGATCGCAACGCAGGGCCGCGAGCGCTTCAGGCAGGGCTTCTGGATCATCCTGTATCCGGAAGGCACGCGAATCCCGGCCGGCAAGCGCGTGCGGTACAAGACGGGCGCCGCGCGGCTCGCGATCGAGATGCGCACGCCGATCCTTCCGATCGCGCACAACGCCGGATGGCTGTGGCCGAAGGGGGTGATGGGCAAGCGCCCGGGCACGATCACGCTGTCGATCGGCAAGCCGATCGACCCGGGAACGATGGATCCCGCCCGATTGATGCAGACGGTGGAGCGATGGGTCGAGGCCGAAGTTGCACGCCTCGGCGAACCGTGAAGCTCGAGCCGCTCGTCGCCGATGATCCGCGCGTTGCCCATGGCACGCTGCGCCGCGTGTTGCTGGCCGGGCAGGCGGTCGATTACCGGCTGATCCGCGCACGCCGGCGCTCGATCGGCATGGAAGTTCATTTCGAAGGGCTCACGGTGCGCGCGCCGCGCTGGGTGACGCTGCGCGACATCGACGCCGCCCTCGTCGAACGCGCGGCATGGATTCTGCGCGCGCTTGCCGAATGGCGTGCGCGCCGCCGCGACGTCATGCCGCGCGCGTGGGTGTCGGGCGCGACCATCGCGTTTCGCGGCGCGGCGCTGACGCTTGCGCTATACCCGGCTCGCCAGCCCGCCGTCGACGCCGACCTTTTCCATGTGACGGTGCGTCACCCGAATGCGCACGACGAGCGCCAGATTGCGGATTGCGTACGCGCCTGGCTGCGCGACCAGGCGACAACGCTCGTTGCCGCGCGCGTCGCGCACTACGTGCAGCGTGTCAGCACGCGCATGCCGCTGGTGCGCCTGTCGAACGCGCGCAGCGAATGGGGAAGCTGCAACGCGAAGGGCGAGATCCGGCTCAACTGGCGGCTCGTGCAATTGCCCCCGCCGCTCGCCGAATACGTCGTCGCGCACGAGGTCGCGCATATCGTCGAGCTCAACCATTCGCGCCGGTTCTGGGCGCTCGTCGAATCGCTGCTGCCCGGCCATTCGGCATTGCGCGAGCAGCTCGACGACTGGACGGCGCTGCTCGCGTCTTGACGGGTGGCGTCAGTTCGCCGGCAGTTCGGGCATCCGCACGGCAATGCGCGCCTGCGCCTTGAGCACGCGCACGAGCGCCGCCGCGAGCTCGTCGTTGCCGCGGACGTCGCGCCAGCGACCGTCGTGGGCGCGAAAGTGGAAGCCGCCGCTTTTCGCCGCCACCCAGATCTCGCGGTTCGGCAAATGCCGGTTCACGATGATGCGGCTTTCGTCGTCGCATTCGATCGTCAGCACGCCGTCGTTCAACGACCAGTCGAGCGCGGCGTCGCTCGTTTCCAGCGCCGCGTCGAGCGCCAGGCCGATGCGCGCGAGCGTCGCATCGGCAGCGGTGAGGAAGGCCGATTCGTCCATCACGCCATGCTAGGATTCACGGCGATGCCACGTCAATCCATTCATGCGCGTGCGCTCGGCGTCGCGGTGCTCGCGGCATTCGTCGCGACCGTGTCCGCCTGCGGCATCAAGGGCCCGCTGCGTCCGGCGCCGAAGGCGGCGCCGGCGGCCGCGACACCGCCGGCGAACGCCAATCCGGCCACACCGCCCGCCACGACATCGCCCGCGTTGCCGCCACCGAACTCACCGGCGTCGAAGTGACTGCCGCCCACGGCGCAGCCGGATTCGATTACGCGGACGGAGAGCTTTGCGCCGAGCGCGTGACGTTGTCGGCGCTCGCGCAGCGCTACGGCACGCCATGCTACGTCTATTCGCGAGCGATGCTGACGCGCGCATTTCGCGAATTCGACGCGGCGTTCGACGGCGTGCCGCATCTCGTCTGCTATGCGATGAAGGCGAACGCGTCGCTCGCGATCGTCGATCTGTTCGCCTCGCTCGGCAGCGGCTTCGACATCGTGTCGGGCGGCGAGCTTGCGCGGGTGCAGGCGGCCGGCGGCGACGCGGGCAACGTGGTGTTCTCCGGCGTGGCCAAGAGCGACGCGGAAATGGACGCGGCGCTCGCCGCCGGCATCCTGTGCTTCAACGTGGAATCGGCGGCCGAGCTCGACCATCTCGCGGCGG
>Ga0207678_10003325_pt1 | contig 14499 bp, 12 predicted proteins | sample KBSC63metaG_FD_184319 | JGI IMG/M metagenome (GOLD analysis project Ga0207678, IMG submission 184319) | Corn rhizosphere microbial communities from Kellogg Biological Station, Michigan, USA - KBS C6-3 metaG (SPAdes) (version 2) | ecosystem: Host-associated > Plants > Roots > Rhizosphere > Soil ... | reverse complement strand
GCCCTGCCCGAGGCTCGCGGTCGCGAGCGGCCACAGCGCGAACGGGACGACAAGGCCGGGTACGACCGATTGCAGCAAGAACAGCGCGACGTTGGCGACGATCAGCGCGGTGGTGACGGGTGGCATGCAGTCTCGCCGGAGCGCGCCGCTCGAGCGACGCAATGGTCGGCAGATGGGGGCGCCGGACACGGCGGACAAGTATGGGCCCGCCGCGGCGGCGGTGGCATAAAATGGACCCCGGCCACCTGCCTCCGCCCCTCGAAGGCCCGTTCATCCGTGGAATCGACTGCTGCCGCCGCCGCGCCGCGGACCATCCGTCACCCGGTCGTCATCGTAGACGGACTGCTCGGGGGTGCCGAGTGGTCGGCGCTGCTCGCTCGGGTGCTGGCGAGCGAAGCACAGTTCCAGCCGTCGGCAACGCATGATGCGCGTGCCGACTATCGCCACTCGCTCGTTCTGAATCCGCCGCCGGATCTCGTGGAGCCTGTGGTGCGGCGCGTGCGAAGCCTTACGCCGGACGTGCTCCCCGAGTTGCGCGTGCAACCGATCACCGTCGGCGTCGTCGAGGCGCAGGTCACGGCGAGCATCGACGGCAGCTTCTTCGGCGTGCATACGGACGCCGACCGCCAGAAGGTTCCGAAGCGCTACCTGACGTACGTCTACTATTTCAACCGGCAACCCAAGGCGTTTTCAGGCGGCGAGCTCCGCGTGTACGACGACGTGCTGCGCAACGCCAAGCTGGCGCGGGGCGAGACATTCCAGGTAATCGAGCCACTGCACAACCGGCTCGTGCTCTTCTGGGCGCGAACCATGCACGAGGTGATGCCGGTGCGCATGCCGTCGGGAGCGTTCGGCGATGCGCGCTTCACCGTCAACGGCTGGGTGAACTCGACGTGAACGCACTGGCGCGCATTGCATTCGCGACGCCGCGATCGCGCACTTGGCGCAATCACGTGTCACGGGCGGCTGCAGCTTATTCGCGGCTAGTCGAATCCGCGCACTGAGGGATGCTGGCCGCGGCGCCGTCGCAATAACGAGTGCGGGCCCGCGCCTCGCAGGCCAGGCGCGCAAACAGCGGCTCGCGAGCGCAGTTGTCGAGCGCGTCGGCCAGGCCCAGCACGCGATCGAACGAGTGATGCGAGGGCGACGACACGACCGCGATCTTGTCGTTCGGCGGATCGTGCGCATCCGGCGCAGCTGCACCTACCGGCACCAGCGCCTCGACGCTCACGACCGACTCGCGCGCCGGCTTCTGCTGCGACCTGGCGCGACCCGCAGGGCGATCGATCATCACCGATTCGGCACCGCCGGTGCCCCACGACGCATGGATCGCATAAACGGCGGCCGCGGCGCTCAGACCGACGGCGAATGCGGCGGCGACGACAACCGGACGGGACGGCATGCGCAGCCACGGGCTGGCGCCGATCAACAACAGCTCGTCGGGCCGCGGTCCCTGGGCAAAGCCTCCCTGCGGCCGGGCCGAGCGCGCGAGCTCGAGCTCCTGCTCGCATTCGCGGCACAGCCTGCCCGGACGGGGCAGTCTCTGGCTGCACATCCGGCAGTGCATCACGGCGCCCGCCCGCTTGGCGTACTGGTTGCGCCGCTGGTCGCAAAATAGGTTCGTTTCATAGTCAAATCAACGATCTCGGGAAGGCCCCTTACGAAGGCTGTAGCAAGTCACGGGCCCGCTGCGCCAGGCGGTTGCGCGCTGAACGGACCCATGGCCCATGCCTTGCTTCCCAATGGTCGCGCGCCCGTCCCGCCGGCAGCGCCGCGCCCACACCCACGATGCTCCTGACCGCGACGCAGCCATCGGCCCGTTTACGCCTTGTCCGGCTGATATGGCCGTTCATGGCGATCGTGCTGCTGCTGCTCGTGCTCGGCACGACGAGCCTGCAGGTGATCCGCGGCCTCCGCGCCTACATCACCGCCGAAAGCACGTGGTCGAACGCGCAGAATGCAGCGGTCGAGGCGCTCGAGCAGTACGCGCAGACGCGCAACGAGGATCACTTCGATCGCTACATCGAGGAAGCTCGCGTCGTTGCCGGCGCGCGCATGGCGCGCATCGAGCTCGAAAAGCCGTTCCCCGATTTCGACATCGCACGCGCCGGCCTGCTGGATGCGCGCAACGATCCGACCGACATCGACGGCATGATCGTGCTGTTCCGCCGCTTTCGTCCCGTCGGCTTCATGGCCGGTGGCGTGCGGATCTGGACCGAAGCCGATGCGCTGTTCGGCCGGATCGAAGCGCTCGCACAGGAGATCCACGCGTTGATCCGCAGCGGCCGCGGTAACACCGGCGATCTCGAGCCGGAGCTCGTCGAGTTGCGCACGCTCGATCGCGCACTGACGACACTCGAGCGCTCGTTCGCGGCCACGTTCGCGAGCGCCGCGCGACAGGTCGAGGCGGCGCTGATGATCGTCACGATCGCCCTCGGCGTCGTGCTGGTGCTCGTTGCGCTGGTGCGCACGCAGCGGCTGATCCGCAAGGAGGACGCTTTTCTCGCGGCGCTGCGCACGAGCCAGCAACGGTTCGACTACGTCGTCAGCGGCACCAACGACGGCATCTGGGACTGGAGCCTCGAACGGCGCGAGCTGTACTGCTCGCCGCGATTCGAGTCCTTGCTCGGCTACGCGCCGGGCACGCTTCGCGAAACCGCCGGCACGTTCCTGCGCCGGATGCACGCGGGCGACCGCCGCGAGCTGCTCTCGACGTTGCGCGAACACCTCACGCGCGGCGATCCGTTCGATCTCGAGGCCAGGTTGCGCGTTGCCGGCGGCAGCTATCGCTGGTTCCGGTTGCGCGGCCGCTCGGTCCTGGGCGAGCAGGGCAAGCCGCAGCGGATGGCGGGATCGCTCGCCGACGTGTCGGACCGCAAGCGAGCGGAAGCGCAGACGTTGCAGGAAAAAGAGCGCGCGCAAGTGACGCTCGCGTCGATCGCCGACGCCGTCATCACGATCGACACTGCGGGCAACGTCGAATACATCAATCCCGTCGCCGAGCGGCTGACCGGCTTTGCGAACGAGGAAGCGCACGGAATCCCGTTGCCGACGGTGTTCAGGGTCGAGGACGAGGCCACCGGAAATCCGGTCGGCGATCCGGTGGCCCGGGCATTCGCCGAGGAAATTGCCGTCGGCTCGGAAGGCAACATCGTGCTGCTGAGCCGCCACGCCGGGCCGGTGGCGATCGACTTCTCGGCAGCGCCGATCCGTGATCGCGCCGGATCGGTCAGCGGCGTCGTGCTCGTCTTCCACGACATGAGCCGCGAGCGGCAATATGCGACGCGGCTCGCGCATCTTGCGAGCCACGATGCGCTGACCGGCCTCATCAACCGTCGCGAGTTCGAGCACCGCGTCACCGCGGCGCTGGGCGATCGTCGACAGCACGCGCACCACCACGCGGTGCTGTACCTCGACCTCGACGAGTTCAAGGTCGTCAACGACACGTGCGGGCACGCGGCCGGCGACGAGTTACTGCGCCAGGTAACCGCACTGTTGCGCCCCCGCCTGCGCGAAGGCGACACCCTCGCGCGCCTCGGTGGCGACGAGTTCGGCGTTCTGCTCGAGCACTGCGATCTTCCCTCTGCGATGGTCATCGCCGACGGGTTGCGCAAGGCCGTCGGCGATTTCCACTTCGTCTGGCGGCAGCGATCGTTCAAGATCGGCGTCAGCGTGGGTGTGGTCGATGTGACCGGCAGCCCGGAAACGCTGGCGAGCGTGCTGTCCGCCGCCGACGCCGCGTGCTACATGGCAAAGGACAAGGGCCGCAACCGCGTTCAGCTCTACAGCCCCGACAGCGACGAGGTTGCACTGCGCAAAGGCGAGATGGAATGGGTGAATCGCATCCATCACGCGCTCGCCGACAACCGCTTCTGCCTCTACTCCCAGCCGGTGAGCGCGACCGTGGGTGACGACGCCGCACCGGCCTACACCGAATTGCTGCTACGGCTGCGTGACGACGATGGCGGGCTCGTGTTGCCGGCGGCATTTCTTCCTGCGGCCGAGCGCTACCACATGATGCCGGCGATCGATCGCTGGGTGATCAGCAGCGCGTTCGCGACCCTGGCACGCTATCGGATCTCGCGCGGGCCGGCGTGGACCGAGACCGGCGTATGCGCGATCAACGTTTCGGGCGCTTCCCTCGGCGACGACGACTTCCTGGGCTTCGTGCAGGAGCAGTTCGCAAGACACGGCATCCCACCGGAACAGGTGTGCTTCGAGATTACCGAGACCACGGCGGTGGCATCGCTGACGAAGGCAACCGAGTTCATGACCGCACTGCGAGCAGCCGGCTGCCGATTCGCGCTCGACGACTTCGGCGTTGGCGTGTCGTCGTTCACGTACCTGAAGCATCTGCCGGTCGATTATCTGAAGATCGACGGCAGCTTCGTCAGGGACATGCTCGATGATCCGGTCAATCACGCGATGGTCGAGGCCATTCACCGGATTGGCCACATCATGGGGAAGAAAACCATCGCCGAATCGGTGGAGAATCGCGAAACGCTGCGTGCGCTGTCCGCAATCGGCGTCGATTACGCGCAAGGGTATGCCATCGCGATGCCGGCACCGTTCCGCCGGCTGCACCCCGTGCCCCGGAAGGCTTCGAACAGCAACGTCGCAAGCAACTTCTGACACGCTGCCACGGCGGCCGCCGGCCTCGTGCTGGCGCACAGGCGCGAACACGAGCAATCGACGGCATCCGCGGCGCGTCCGTGCGATCGAGCGTCACGATGTGGCTGCCGACCGCCTTCGACCAATCCTGCTCGCGACGTGCTACGCTTTTCGCTCCGGTCCCATCGAACGGAGGCTCCGATGCGAATTCCCGTTGGCTTGCTCGTCATGATCGCCGGCATTCCGATCGCATCCGCGGCGGACCTCGAGGCCGGCAAGGCCAAGGCGGCGACCGTGTGTGCCGCATGTCACGGCGCGCTCGGCGTCAGCGTGAGCGACACCATCCCCAATCTTGCGGGCCAGAAGGCGCGATATATCGAGTTGCAGCTCAACGCGCTCAAGGACGGGAGCCGCAAGAATGCGCTGATGAATGCGATCGCGGCGCAACTTTCGACCGAGGACATCGCGAATCTGGCTGCGCATTTTTCCGCGCAGCAGGGCGCCATGGCCGGCGCCAAGTCCGATTTCCTGCCCAACGTCGCGAAGACGAATGTTCCGTTTCCCGAGAACTACAAGTCCACGTTCACCAAGTACCACACGATCAATTTTCCCGACACGCGTCAGGTCCGCTACTACTACGCCAACGACACGGCGTTGCAGGCCGCAAAGGCGGGCAAGTCCTTGCCCGACGGCTCGATACTCTTTGCCGAGGTCTATGCGGCAAAGCTCGACGCCGACAAGAAGCCCGTCACCGGCAGCGACGGCTTCTTCGTGGCAGGAGATCTCCTGTTCTATACGGCAATGGGGCGCGAGGCCGGCTGGGGCAAGGACATTCCCGACATGCTGCGCAACGAGGACTGGAACTATGCGGTGTTCACGACCGCAAAAGAGCAGCGGGCGGGCGTCAACCAGGCCGAATGCCTCGCCTGCCACAAGCCCCTCGACAAGGTGAGCTACACCTTTACGCTGAAGCAACTTGCCGACGCAGGCAAGACGAAGTGACGGTTCGCATCCCGCGTCGTGAATGAGCGGGTTCGCGCCGCGCGCGCATGGCGAGAATTCGAGCGCCGTTCGGTGCGACGGGTTGACCTGACGTTTTCAGCCGGCGTAAGATGATTTCATGGATGTAAAAACCGCGGCCCGGACGCTGGACCTGTTCGAGGCGTTCACCGGCGAGTGCAAGCCGCTGTCGCTTTCCGACATCGCCCGCGCCATCGGTGCGCCGGTATCGAGTTGCTTCGGCCTGGTGAACACGCTCGAAAAACGTGGCTACCTGTATTCGTTCGGCGCGCGCCGTGCTTTCTACCCGACCCGCAAGATGCTCGAGAACGTGCGCCGCATCGCCCAGCACGATCCGCTCGCCGATGTCGCGCGCCCCATTCTCGAAGCATTGAGCGCGCGTTCCGGTGAGACCGTGTTGTTCGCGCGGCGCGCCGGCGACCAGGTGGTCTATGTCGACGTGATCGAATCGACACACAAGATCCGATACGCGGCACAGGCTGGAGAATTTTTCCCGATCCACTGCAGCGCCAGCGGCAAGGCGATCCTGGCATCGCTGGCCGAGCCGGAGCGACGGGCATTGGTTGCGCGCCTGCCGCTCGACCGCATGACCCGGAACACCGTAACCCGTCGCCCCGCGCTGCTGAAGGAACTCACGCTTTCCATGCAGCGCGGCTGGTTCGTCAATCGCGGCGAGCACATCGAGGATGTAATGGCGATTGCCTTGCCGGTTCGAGTGAACGGCGAGTGCTGCGCGCTCGGCGTGGCGGGCCCCTTCCAGCGCCTCGAAGCTGCATTCGACAGGCATCTGAAAGCGCTGCAGGCGGAGCATCGGGCGCTGGAGCGTTCCTGCGCGGCCTCGGCATCTATTGAGCGACCCGGGGCTGCGAGTGTAAGAAAACAAGCGATCAAGGAAGCCGGCCATCAACCATGGGGAGTGAAAGCATGAGCGTACGCCGCAAGCTAATCATCACGACGATCGTCGCGGGCCTGGCAACGCTGGCCCCGGCCGCGGCGATGGCGCAGGCCAATGCGCCGTTCAAGATCGGCACGGTGCTCTCGGTGACGGGTCCCGGCGCGTTCCTCGGCGACCACATGAAACGCGGGATGGAGCTTGCCATCGATGAGATCAATGCCAAGGGCGGCATCAACGGCCGCAAGATCGAGTGGGTGTTCTACGATGCCGAAACGCAGGCCAGCAAGGCGGTGACCGCAACGCGTCGCCTGATCGAAGACGACAAGGTCGACATCATCGTCGGCGGCGGCAACGCCAGCGGACTCGCTTTGGCGATGGTCCCTCTGGTCGAGAAGGCGCAGCTCCCCTTCATCTCGACGGAGGGCAGCATGCAGATCGTGAACCCGGTCGCCGAGCGAAAATGGACCTTCAAGAGCACCCTCGACGACGACAAGGTGCTGGAGCGCGCTGCCGATTCCTTCGCCAAGCGCGGCATCACTTCGGTCGCGCTGCTGTACGACAGCTCGGGCTTCGGCCAGAGCGCCAAGGAGCAGATGGAAAAGGTCGCTCCCAAGCGGGGCCTGAAGGTGATCTACGAAACGTTCAACCCGGGCGACACCGATCTGACCGCGCAACTCTCCCGCATCAAGGCCAGCGACGCCAAGGCCATCATCTGCTGGACCATTACACCGGCGGGCGTCGTGTTCATCAAGCAGGCGAAACAGCTCGGCCTCTCCGACCGCGTGATCATGCACAGCTACGGATTCGTCGATGACCGCTACATGAAGCAGGCCGAAGGCGCCGCGGAGGGCATCGATCTCATGTCGCAGAAATTCCCCGTGGGCACCGACCTGCCAGCGACCGATCCGCTCAAGCAGCGCATCGCCGACATCACCGCCCGGTTCGAGAAGAAATTCAATACCAAACCCAACCAGTTCGTCGCCCAGACCTACGATGCGATCTACATGGCCTCCGATGCCTTGGCCAAAGGTGGCAAGGACAAGGACAAGGTTCGCGTAGCGCTCGAAGAAATGAAGGATTTCAAGGGCGTGGGCGGCAATTTCAGCTTCTCGCCGACCACGCACTCCGGCCTGACCAAGGACGACGCGGTGGTGATCACGTGGCGCGACAACGGCTGGCACCTGGCGAACTACTAAAGACCGAAGGAACGACCATGGGCGCTACGGCAATGCGCAGCTTGCTGGACGAATCGGAGTCGCGCTTCCCGCTCGACCTCGGCATCCGCATCCCGAAGATTCGCGAGCTCTATCGCGTCGCGACCGCAAGACAATGGGATCCGCTGAAGGCCATTCCGTGGGATACGCTGCGTCCGGAGGATTACACCGAAGAGCAGCGTCTCGCCGCGCGCATGTACTGGAGCCGGCGAACCTGGAGCGAATATGGCGCAATCTCCGAATCGCCTGCGCTGCAGATTCGGTTCTGCCAGGAGCATCACGAGCCCGATCTGCGTTTTTTCTTCACGCTGCGCACGCAGGAGGAATCGCGCCACGCCGAGGTCTCCTACCTGTTCGCGGAAAAACTCGGCGGCTACATTGCGGAGCCGAAGAAGGCGGCGTTTCAGGGCTCGGTGGCCACACACGGCGTGCGCAAGATGGCGCTTGATCTCGACACTCCGCTTGCCGCGACCATCGCCAGCCTCGTGTGCGCCGCCGAGGAAATTGCCTTCGACATGATCCATCACGTCGCCAAGGTTTCGACGAACCTCGCGGCGAAAACGGTATTCAAGCTGATCGCCCGCGACGAAGTGCGTCATTGCGCGTTCGGCTGGTACTACATGGAACACCGGATACCGAAGATGACTCGCGATGAAATCCTGCACGTCCAGGAAGCCACCGAGATCATGATCGAAAAGGTCTACCTCAACGGCTATCAGGAGCCGTGGCTCGCGCCGGACACGCCGGCGTCGCGCGAGGAAGTCGAGGCCGACCGCATTACCTACGAAGCGGGCCTTGGTGCGACCGTTGAAACATTGCAAAAGCCGGTGTTCATCGGAACGGTGAAGCGCGTGCGCAAGCTGATGCAGCCGTGGGGATTCACGCTCAAACCGTTTTACCATCCGAGGCTCGGCACGATCTAACGCGCGCGTATTCCCGACCGACCAAGGACGCCGCGATGAAACTTTCGCTCGCCGGCGATCTCGTCGCCATCCAATCGCGTTTCCGGCTCGACCGCGGTATACGCGCCGTCAAGATTCTTGGAGTGTTCTGATGACCTTGCTGGCCACTGCTCAGGACCCGCAGACGCGGCGCGCGCGCCGCCGCCGCGCCGATCCGCTGGTCGAACGCCGTTTTCCGCTGCATCTCGAACCGCACATCCAGACCATACGCGGGCTTTACCATCAGGCGAAGGCAGCGCACTGGGATCCCGAGAAGAACATTCCGTGGGCGAAGTTCGATCCGTCGCAGTTCACTTCGCAACAGTTGCGCGCGGCGGCGCTGTCATGGAGCCGGCGCGCGTGGACCGAGTATGGCGGGCTGCCCGAAACACCGGCGATCATCATCCGTTTCTGTCTCGAGCATGACGGCGAGAGCGATCCCAAGATGTTCCTGTCGGTTCGCGGCAGCGAGGAAGCCTGGCACACCGAGTGTTGCTGGCGCTTCGCGGATCTGGCCGGCGGTTACGTCGACAGGCCCGCCAATCCGGAATACGCGCGCCTCTTCAATCAGGACTTCCATCGCGAGGCGTTCGAGCCGGGGATTTCGGTCGACGCCTATATCGCCGTGCATTCGGCGATCCTCGATGGACTCGACCTCGAACTGAACCGCGGGTTCCTCCGCCACGCAACCGACCCGGTCGCAAGCGCCATTCTCAAGCGGATGGTGCAGGACAAGGAGCGGCACGTCGCGTTTGGCTGGATCTATCTGACCGAGCACGCGCCCCACTGGCTTGACGCTCAGCGTGCAGAAATCGGCGCCGAGATCGATCAGGCGCTGGAGGGGCTGCTGTGTTCGGGCGCGATCTGCGCGTGGCTCGCGGGGAATGGGATTGCCGACGACGTGGTAAGCGCCGACGAAATCACGCGCAGCGCGGGACTCGGCGCGATGAGCGCTGCCGAGGAATCGGCGATCGTGGTGCAGTTTCTCGGCGAGGCGCGGGACCATCTCGCCCGCCTGGGCGTGACGATCGCGGACATTCGCGGCCGCCTCACAGTCCCAGCCTGAGGCAGGAGCGTTTGGACCCAAGCCTGCTGCTCCAGCTTGCGTTTGGCGGCATCACGACGGGCTCGATCTACGCGCTGGTCGCCCTCGGATTCAATGTGGTGTTCAAGTCCACCGACGCTATCAATTTCGCGCAGGGCGAGTGGGTGATGGCAGGCGGCATGATGGCCGCCTGGATCCACCAGCAATTCGGCTGGCCGCTTCTGACCTTATTGCCGCTCGCGGTGATCTGCGTGGCACTGCTGGGCCTGGTCTCGGAACGCCTGTCGGTGTATCCGCTGTCGCGGCCCTCGCCAATGGCCGTCACCCTCGTCACCATCGGCATCGCAATCGCGACCAAGGCAATGGTCATGCTGCTGCTTGGCAAGCAGCCGATGAGCCTGCCCAGTTTTTCCGGTGTCGAGCCGATCCGGGTTGGCGGAGCAAGCCTGCAACCGCAGGCGTTATGGATCGTGGGGCTGCTCATCGCGACATCACCCCCATGAGGATGAAACCGGCATAGATCGCCACGGCCGTGAAGTGGGCGATCGCCGCGGCAACGACGAGCACGTGGAAGATCTCGTGGTAGCCGAAGACGCTCGGCCGCGGGTCCGGGCGTTGCAGCGCGTAGATCACGGCGCCGATCGTGTAGAGGACCCCGCCGGCGGCGATCAGGGCCCCGGCGCCGAGCCCGGCGTTGGCGACGATCGAGGGGAAGGCCAGGGCGCCGATCCAGCCGACGATGAGATAGACGACCACCGAGACCCACTTCGGCGAGCTCGTCCAGAGCAGCTCGACGGCGATCCCCGCCGCGGCGCCGGCCCAGACGGCGATCAGCAGCGCCGTCCCGAGCGCGCCGGGGACGACGAGCAGCGCGAACGGCGTGACGGTGCCGGCGATCAGCAGGAAGATCATCGAGTGGTCGAGGCGGCGCATCCACATCCGCGTCCCCGGCCGGCGCCAGTTCACCCGGTGGTAGAGGGCGCTGGTGCCGAGCAGCGCCGAGAGCGAGATCGCGTAGATCGCGAGGGCGAGGCGCTCGCGGCCGCCCGACGCGAAGTAGACGAGCAGCCCGCCGGCGAGCAGCGAGACCGGGAACGAGTACTCGTGGATAACGCCGCGGAGCCTCGGCTTGACCTTCTGCTGGAGCTCGACCGCCGCGGTCTTGGCGGCCTCGACGCGCTCGCCGGCGGCCGCCTTCGCGGCGTCGACGCGCTCGCCGGTCGCCTCGCGGGCGGCGTCGATCCGCCCGCCGACTGCCTCGCGGGCGGCGCTCGCCCGCTCGCGGCCCGCCTCCGCCGCCTTCCGCATCCCGTCGGTCATGACCTGATTATCGCGCCCCCTGCAAGCGGGCACAACACGCCTCCGATCCGCTTCCGGAAACGGGGACGGATGACTGGTGCCGGGAGGGCCGAACCCGTAAAATGCGGGGTCAGTCGCGGGCCGGTTCGAACCCCGTTCCTCCCGGTTTGCGGAAAGCCGCGAAACCCCGTTCGAAGCCGTCCCTACCCTCCCCTCCGGACGCTCAGCGGGACCCGGCGGGGCACCTTCGCCGGCCTTGTTACGTCCGACTCAATCGCAACCATCCTTCGTTACCACTTAAAGGCGTTCCGAGGAGAGAAAAGATGACCAAGGCAGCTTCCGATACCCCCCTCGACACGACCGCGAAGGTCACCGATGGAGGGCTGCGGATAGACCGCCGGTTCACCTCACCGGGCGTCCATCCGTTCGACGAGATCGAGTGGGAGACGCGCGATGCGATCATCGGCGATCCCGCCGCTCCCGCCTTCGAGCAGCGCGATGTCGAGTTCCCGGCGAGCTGGTCGCAGAACGCGACCAACATCGTCGCCCAGAAGTACTTCCGCGGCCCGCTCGGGACGCCGGAGCGCGAGCGCTCCGTCCGGCAGATGATCGGTCGCGTCGCCGGGACGATCGCCGCCTGGGGTCGCGACGGCGGCTACTTCGCGACGGACGCCGACGCCGACGCCTTCGAGGCCGAGCTCGAGCACATCCTCCTCAACCAGAAGGCCGCCTTCAACTCGCCGGTCTGGTTCAACGTCGGCTTCGAGGAGCACCCGCAGTGCTCGGCCTGCTTCATCCTCAGCGTCGAGGACACGATGGAGTCGATCCTCGCCTGGAACACCAAAGAGGGACAGATCTTCCGCGGCGGCTCCGGCTCCGGGATCAACCTCTCGAACATCCGCGGCTCGACCGAGCAGCTCAGCAAGGGCGGCTACGCCTCCGGCCCGGTCAGCTTCATGCGCGGCGCCGACGCCTGGGCGGGCACGATCAAGTCCGGCGGCAAGACGCGCCGCGCCGCGAAGATGGTCGTCCTCGACATCGACCATCCCGACATCGAGGACTTCATCTGGTGCAAGGCCAAGGAGGAGGACAAGGCGGCCGCCCTCCGCGACGCCGGCTTCGACATGTCGATCGACGGTGAGGGCTTCACCTCGATCCAGTACCAGAACGCCAACAACTCGGTCCGCGTCACCGACGCCTTCATGGAGGCCGTCGAGGCGGGCTCCGACTGGGACCTGACCGCCCGCAAGGACGGCGCCGCGTTGAAGTCGCTGCCGGCCCGCGAGCTGCTCGACCAGCTCTCCGAGGCGGCCTGGCGCTGCGCCGATCCCGGCATCCAGTACGACACGACGATCAACCGCTGGCACACCTGCCCGGAATCGGGGCGGATCAACGCCTCGAACCCGTGCTCGGAGTACATGCACGTCGACGACTCGGCCTGCAACCTCGCCTCGATCAACCTGATGAAGTTCCGTCGCCCCGACGGCAGCTTCGACACCGCCGACTTCGAGCACACCGTCGACATCGTCCTGCTTGCGCAGGAGATCGTCGTCGGCCCGTCCAGCTACCCGACCGAGGAGATCGGCAACAACGCCCGCGCGTTCCGCCAGCTCGGGCTCGGCTACGCGAACCTCGGCGCCTTCCTGATGTCGAACGGCATGCCCTACGACTCCGACGAGGGTCGCGCCGCCGCCGCGGCGATCACGGCGCTGATGACCGGGCGCGGCTACCGCAAGTCGGCGGAGATCGCCGCCGCGATCGGTCCCTACGAGGAGTACGGCAAGAACCGCGAGGCCCACAACGGCGTGATGCGGATGCACCGCGACGCCGCCTACGAGATCGCCGACGGCCAGCTCGCCGATGCCGAGCTGCTCGACGCCGCGCGGCGGTCCTGGGACGAGGCGGTCGCGATGGGCGACGAGCACGGCTACCGGAACGCGCAGGCGACGGTGCTGGCCCCGACCGGGACGATCAGCTTCCTGATGGACTGCGACACGACCGGGATCGAGCCCGACTTCTCGCTCGTCAAGTACAAGGAGCTCGTCGGCGGCGGGCAGATGACGATCGTCAACCGCTCGGTGCCGCTGGCGCTCGACACCCTCGGCTACACGGCGGAGGCGATCGAGCAGATCAGCGCCTTCATCAACGAGAAGGGCACGATCGTCGGCGCCCCGGGGCTCGAGGACGGCCACCTGCCGGTCTTCGACGTCGCCGTCGGCGAACGGGCGATCAGCCACATGGGCCACATCCAGATGATGTCGGCGACGCAGCCGTTCCTGAGCGGCGCGATCTCGAAGACGGTGAACCTGCCGGAGTCCGCGACCGTCGGCGACATCGTCGAGGCCTACACCGAGGGCTGGAAGGGCGGCTTGAAGGCGCTCGCGATCTACCGCGACGGCTCGAAGACCGCGCAGGCGCTCCGCACCGACACCAAGGACTCCGCCGACGCGGAGGAGGCCGTCGAGGCCGTCGTCCCGGTCCGTCGTCGGATGCCGGCGGAGCGCGAGTCGATCACCCACAAGTTCTCGATCGCCGGCCAGGAGGGCTACATCACCGCCGGCAAGTACGAGGACGGCACGGTCGGCGAGATCTTCCTGACCGACATCGGCAAGGAGGGCTCGACCCTGCGCGGGATGATGAACGCGTTCGCCACGTCGGTCTCGATCGGCCTCCAGTACGGGGTGCCGCTCGAGGTCCTGGTCAACAAGTTCAGCTACATGCGCTTCGACCCGGAGGGCATGACGAAGAACCAGGAGATCCCGTTCGCCAAGTCGATGCCCGACTACATCATGCGCTGGCTGGCGAGCCGCTTCATCGACGACGCCGACCTGCACGAGGACCTCGGGATCCTCACCGCGGAGGTCCGGGAGCGGAAGAACGCCCAGCAGGCCCTGTTCAGCGCCGACACCTCCGCGCCGGCCAACGGGAACGGGAACGGCAACGGCGCACCCGCGCCTGAGCCTGAGCGCGTCCGTGAGCCCCAGCCGGCGGCCGCGGCGCTGACCGACACCCCGCCGGTCGTCCCGGCGCGGATGTCACGGGAGCTCGACCTCGGCCCCGCCTGCGAGCAGTGCGGCGGGATGATGCAGCGGACGGGCAGTTGTTACACGTGCACCAGCTGCGGCAACAACACCGGCTGCGGCTGATGGCGTCGGAGGGCCGTGGCCGGCGTCCTCGTCGGCTCACGGCCGAAGGCCGCTTCGCCTTCTGCGTCCTTGGCCACGACGCTCCGACGCTCCTCAGCACACTGATCTGACGAGCTGGGAGGCGCCGGGCTCGGCGGCATCGTCGCCTTGCGGCCCATACGGCCGCGGCGCCTCCCTCTTCCTTGATCCCGCGGCTCCCAGCCTCGTCAGATCCGGGGGACTCCCGCCACGTCAGGTTCAGGCTGGGCCGCGGTGGGGGGCGGTGTGGTGTATGAGTTCCCTGCGGGGAAGTTGAAACTGCGACCGGGATCGAGGAGAAGACCGAGAT
>Ga0207678_10003323_pt1 | contig 14500 bp, 11 predicted proteins | sample KBSC63metaG_FD_184319 | JGI IMG/M metagenome (GOLD analysis project Ga0207678, IMG submission 184319) | Corn rhizosphere microbial communities from Kellogg Biological Station, Michigan, USA - KBS C6-3 metaG (SPAdes) (version 2) | ecosystem: Host-associated > Plants > Roots > Rhizosphere > Soil ... | reverse complement strand
ATCGAAGGCGGGCTTGCTCACGGCCGCCAGCACTCGGCCGCTGCGCACATCCACGACCACCACCGCGCCCGCGGCGTGGTTGCGCAGCTCCTTCTGGATGGTCTTCTCCAGCTCGACGTCGATGGTGAGCACGATGTCGCGCCCGGGGATCGGCTCGAGCCGCCGCGGCTCCTCCAGGTAGCGCTCGTCGAGCCCGGGCCGCTGGGCATGCCGGTTGGCGCCACGCACCACCTTCTGCCAGCCGCGCTGCCCGCGCAGATAGCTCTCCCAGCGCCGCTCCACCCCCACCGCGCCCAGGCGATCGCCCGCGCGGTAGTTCTGCCCCTCGTGCTCGGCCAGCGTCTCGGCATCGATCTCGCGCATGTAGCCGAGCAGATGGGACGCGACCTCGCCGTACGGATAGTAGCGGACCGGTGTCGGCACCACGTCCACGCCCGGCAGGTCCGAGGCGTGCGTCTCCAGCGCGGCCACCACGTCGCGGCTCACATCCACTTCGAGCAGCATCTGCTGGAGCTTGCGCTTGCTGTCCTCGGCTCGGACGTCGAGGACCTTGGCCGCTAGCTCCTTGGCGCGCGTGGCGTTCAGCCCCATCAGCTGCACGACCTTGGGCCAGGTCTCATCCATGTCGAGCAGGCCCGGGACGACGTAGATGTCGTACGAAGGGCGGTTCGCCGCCAGCACCAGGCCTTGCGCGTCCCGGATCACGCCGCGCGTGGTGGCCAACGAGACGCGGCCGACCACGTTGCGCCGCGCCTGCGCGCGGTGCAGCGGCGCCTGGATGATCTGCAGCTGCGCCAAGCGCGCGGTCAGGACCACGAACGCCGCCAGCACGCCCAGCACCATGAAGTGATAGCACCGGCGAAAGTCGCCAACGTCCGAGCGCGGCATGAACAGCTTCATGTCAGCCGACCAGCCCCTCGAACGACCGCGAAGATGGCGTGGACCCCTGATGCAGCTTCTGCGCGAGCGGGAAGACGAAGAGCGAGCACAGCGCGGTCGAGGTGGCGTGTGGCAAGGCCACGCTCGCTATCTCCAACGGCCGCTGTGGGTCCGAGCCAAAGATCGCCAGCAGCACCAGCACCAGCACGCTCTCGACCAACGAGAACCCGAACGAGAGTGCCGCCTTCGTCCACCAGGTCTGAGCGGACAGCCGCACGCCCGCGGTGCGCGCCAGCCACCAGACCGCCACACCCGTGAGCGCGAACAATCCGATCGGCGCCGATGCCAGCAGGTCCGTGGCATAGCCGAGCGCAAACGCCAGGAGCGCGCCGCGCGCCGTCGAGGTCTCGTGCACCCCCAAGAAGATCAGCAGCGGCAGCACGAAGCTCGGTGTGGCGCCATGCAGCCCGAGAGAGCCCACCAGCGGGTACAGGTTGCCCTGCGCGAAGATCAGCAGCAGCCCCACCACCAGGAACGCTGCGCTGCGCATGCTAGCGCTCCCCCGCCACACCGGGCTTGCAGTTGTCTTCGCCGCTGGTCACGATCAGCACCTCGCTCAGCCGCGAGAAGTCCACGACCGGCTCTGCTTCCACCGTCTGGTACACGCCGAAGTCCTTCTTCAGCACCTTCGTCACCTTCGCCACTGGCAAGCCCTTCGGGAACCGGCAGCCGACGCCGCTGGTGACCAGGATGTCGCCGTTGTCGATGCTGTCGCTGCTCTGCACTAGCTCGACGCGAACCAGGTAGCGGTTACTGTCTCCCCCGCCGCGTACGAATCCGCGCGCACCGGTGCGCTCCACCACCACGTCGACGCCGAAGCCGCTGTCCACGGCCAGCTGCACCTGCACGCTCTCCCCGGCCACGCGCCGCACCGTGCCCACCACCCCGTCCAGCGACAGCACGGGCATGTTCGGACGAATGCTGCGCACCGGCGCGTCGAGCGTGATCTGCGCCACGCGGAAGTAATCGGTGGTGTCCTTGGACACGACCAGGCCGCTCACGGTCTCGGCCCCCACCCGGTCGCGCAAGCCGAGCAGCCGCCGCAGGCGCCGGTTCTCGGCCTCGATCACCGAGAGCTGGTTCACCTTGGCCTGCAGGCGAGCCGTCTGATACGCGAGCCGGTTATTGTCGCGCTTGACGTCCACCAGGTACACGTATTCGCTGAGCAGGCTGGAGACACCGCGCGCCAGCGCCGAGAAGGTGTACTCGATCGGCGCCGACACGGTGAGCAGGCCGCGATCGATGAAGTTAGTCTGCTCGGGCCGGCGGATGTTTGCCCTCAAGAAGAAGAAGGGCACCGCCAAGAGCAGGATCACGAGCGCGACGTCGCGATAGCGTTTGAACGGTCCCACTCTTCAATCCATCAACTGATCGCCACTTCCCGCAGTAGCTCGATGTGATCCAGCGCCTTGCCGCTGCCGAGCACCACGGCGCTGATCGGGTCGTCGCTCACCATCACGGGCAAGCCGGTTTCTTCGCGCAAGAGCAGATCCAGATTCTTGAGCAGTGCCCCGCCGCCGGTCAGCACGATGCCCTTGTCGACGATGTCGGCGGCCAGCTCGGGCGGCGTGCGCTCCAGGGCCAGCAGAGCCGCCTCGACGATGGCGTTGATCGGCTCAGTCACGGCCTCGCGGATCTCTTCCGCGTTCACCACCACCGTCTTGGGGATACCGGCCACCATGTCGCGGCCCTTCACTTCCATCGAGGCCGAGCGATCCGGCGCGTAGGCGTGTCCGATCGTGATCTTGATGCGCTCGGCGGTCTGCTCACCGATCGCCATGTTGTACTTGCGCTTCATGTAGGCAACGATCGCCTCGTCCATCTTGTCGCCGCCCACGCGCACGCTCTGCGAGTACACGATACCCGCCAGCGAAATCACCGCCACCTCGGTCGTGCCCCCGCCGATGTCGACGATCATGTTGCCGCTGGCTTCCGTGATGGGCAGACCTGCGCCGATGGCCGCGGCCATCGGCTCTTCGATCAGATACACCTCGCGGGCGCCCGCGCTCTCCGCGCTCTCCTTGACGGCGCGCTTCTCCACTTCGGTGATGCCGAAGGGCACACAGATGATGATGCGCGGCTTGACCAGCGTCTTTCGGTTGTGCGCGCGCGCGATGAAGTAGCGCAGCATCGCTTCGGTGATTTCGAAGTCGGCGATCACGCCGTCGCGCAGCGGACGGATCGCGCGGATGTTGCCCGGCGTACGACCGAGCATCTCCTTCGCCTCGCGGCCGACTGCGAGCACGCGATTGTCACCGCGCGCGTCCTTCGTCACCGCGACCACTGACGGCTCGCAGCTGACAATGCCTTTCCCCTTGACGTAGATGAGCGTGTTCGCCGTGCCGAGATCGATGGCGAGATCGTTCGAGAAGAGACCGTAGAGCCAATCGAAGATCATGGAGCTTCAGACCGCACCGGGAATTCTCTCGCGCCTCGGTTGCAGGGAATCCCCGCCAGAGGCGCATTGCCGCGGAACACATTGAGCGGGGCGGGGCGCTCCAACCACGGTACGACACGCGTTGTACCACGGCACAACTGCGCCCGGCGCAATTTGCGGTCACCCCACTCGATACGCCGCGAATAAGTCAAGCATCGAGTGGCAGACCCACCCACAGCCGCGCACGATTGCTCCCCGACGCGCCGCAACGGTTGCTTCGAAGGCAGCCACACTGCTTGCAGCCACACTGCTCGCAGTTACACGGCTCGCAGCTGCCTTCGAAGCGGGACGACTATTTGTCGTCGTCCCAGTCGTCCATCATGCCGCGGGCACGCGGAGCGCTAAAACCCTCGTTCTCACGGCGGGAGTGACCCCGATCCGCGGCGCGCACCTTCTTCTTCTTGGCGGCGGGTTCCTTCTTGCGCTTGTTCGGATCGCGCCGCTCGTCCCACGTCTGCCGTTCCACGGGCGGCGCTCCACCACCCATGTCGTTGGAGAAGGAACGCATGGGCGGACCGCCTCCGCCACCGGGAGGCGGCGGGGGGCGACGGCTCCAAGTGCCGCTGCCGCCAGACGCCATGCGCTCACCGCTGGCGCCAGGTCGCTCGCCGCGCGGACGCGCCACGTCCACCGTGAGCGGACGGCCGCGCAACAGCCGCTCGCGCAGCTTGGGCACGGCTTCGCGCGCCGCCGCTGCGTCACGCAAGGCGATGAAGCCAAAGCCGCGGCGACGCCCGTCGGCATCCACCGGCAGATGCAGCTTCGCGATCGGGCCGACGCCTGCGTCCTTGAAGATCTCGGTCAGCTCGTCTTCACGGCAGTCGCTGGGCAGATTCGCCAAGAACAGCGTGTTCTCGCGATCGTCCCGATCTCCGCCGCCGCCACCGCCGGCGAAGCCACCGCCACCGCCGGCGAAGCCACCGCCACCGCCGGCGAAGCCGCCGCCGCGGTCATCGGGACCACGCGGAGGACGAGAGGGCATGGGGCCAGCACCGGGCGTGCGGTTGCCGCGAAAGGCCCGCACGGAAATGGGCCGACCTTCGTGCAACGAGCCGTCGAGCTGGCTCCGGGCGCGTTCCGCCTCTTCTTCCGAGGCGAGTGTGATGAACCCAAAGCCGCGTCCCCTGCCTGTCTGGCGATCACGGGGCACCGCGACTTCCGCCACGCTTGCCCCCGCAGCCTCAAACAGCTTCCGCAGCTCGGTTTCGTTGACGGTTTCGGACAAGCCCGCAACAAAGAGCTTGCGAGTATCTGGATCGGTCATGTCTCTAGGCGTGGGGGGTTAGAGCCGGGATATTGGGGTGCGGGGTGTCCCCGCAAAACTGGGAGGCGGATGCCTTCGATGCTGACTTGATTCGACGAACGCCAACGCCTAGCGCGAATAAAACAGAACAGTAGCCATCGGGCCGGCGCCGTCAAGCTACACTTTCGGCAGCTATTATTTCGCAGGGGCTACTGGCCGTTGCGCGCGGCTGAACGCTTTTCGCCCCCGGGCTGCTGCGGTCTGCACAGATCGAGCGAACCTGCAGACTTCTGGCTGCAAGTGTTCGCACTCGAACCAGTGCAGAGCACACGAGCCCTTTGCGCCGGCTCGCCGCACGCGGGGACTGGAATTCTGCGAAGGCACGCCGCACGCCGAGCCCCGGCCAAACGCCCAGGGGCTGTTTCGGTCGAGGAGTTGCCGGTCCGCACGCGCGCGGAGTACGAAACTGCTCGGGTGGCGACGCGCGTTTCCGTGGTGGTCAATCCGCGTTCGGGTGCTGGTCGCACGCGCCGCACGCTGGCGGCATTGGAGCGCGGGCTGCGGCGAGTGGGCATCCCCTACGAGCTGCTCGAAACGCGTGAACCGGGACACGCTTCGCAGCTCGCGCGCGACGCCTGTGCCAAAGGCTGCGACGTGCTGGCGGTGGTCGGCGGAGACGGCACTTTGAACGAGGTCGCGCAAGCCTACGTCAACGGCGACGGCGCGCCCGTGGCCGGCCCTCCCCTGGCCGTGATTCCCAGCGGCACCGGCGGCGACTTCGCGCGCTGCTGCGGTTTCGCCGACGGCGACCTGGAGGCCGCGCTGGAGCGGCTGCATGCCCGGAAGCTGCGCGACCTCGACCTCGGCATCCTGCGCCTGAACGATGCCCAGACGCAGCCGCTGTCGCGCGCCTTCATCAACATCGCGAGCGCCGGCATCTCCGGAGATGTCGACGAACGCGTCGCGCGCGGCCCGAAGTGGCTGGGCGGCAAGCTCGCTTTCCTCCTCGCCACGCTGGGCTCGTCGCTGCGCTATCGCAACGTGCCGGTGCAGATCTCGATCGACGGTCGTCCCTGGCACGAAGGGCCGGTCGTGGTGGTCACGATCGCCAATGGCCAGTTCTTCGGAGGCGGAATGCAAGTGGCTCCCGGTGCGGACTGGGGGGACGGGCTGTTCGATGTGGTGCTTGTTGGCGACCTGACGCGGACGCAGTTCCTGACGCAATTTCCGAAGGTCCGATCCGGCGCCCACCTGGAGCTCGAGGCCGTGCGCTGCGTGCGCGCGCACGGGGTCACGGTGCGCGCGCTGGATGTCGAGCGGCCCATTCTCGTCGACGTGGACGGCGAGACACCGGGCTACCTACCGCTCGACGCACAGATTTTGCCGCGCGCCGTGCAGCTCTGCGTCGACTGACGTGTCGATCGTAGCAGGTCCCCAGACCGCTCTTACCCTGGCCGGCGCAATGGCCGTCACTCGTACCAGGGTCTTTCATTTTCCTACATACCGGGGCCGAACGCCGCGCGCACCCGCTCGCGCGCTCTCGGCTTTTCTCGTCGCGTGGACCGGACCCTCGGGGTGCGGGGTATCCCCGCAGAAGTTTTGGGGTTAAGCTGACGCATGTCCCTAAAGATCGATCAGGACTACGGACGGTTCCGCAACATCGTCCGCGGCAAGATTCGCGAAGGGCTCCGCAAGTACATCTCCCAGGGCGACATGATCGGTCGCAAAGGGAAAGACCTGGTCAGCATCCCGATCCCACAGATCGACATCCCGCGCTTCACCTTCGATGGTCGGCATGCGGGCGGCGTAGGGCAAGGCGAAGGCGAAGTCGGTGACTCCCTCGGCGGCAACCCGCAAGAGGGCGACGGCAGCGGCAAGGCCGGCAAAGGCGAAGGCCAGCACATGCTGGAGGTCGACATCACGCTCGACGAGCTCGCTGACATTCTCGGTCAAGAGTTGGAGCTGCCCGACATCAAGAACAAGGGGCAGAGCAAGATCCGCAGCAGCAAGGATCGCTACACCGGCATCCGGCGCACCGGGCCCGAGTCGCTGCGCCACTTCAAGCGCACCTACCGCGAGTCGCTGCGGCGCGCGATCGCCAGCGGCATGTACGACAAGAACGATCCGATGCTGATCCCCCAGCACGAGGACAAGCGCTACCGCTCCTGGCGCGAGACCACGGAACCCGTCGCCAACGCGGTGATCATCTACATGATGGACGTTTCGGGCTCGATGGGTGACGAACAGAAGGAGATCGTGCGCATCGAAAGCTTCTGGATCGACACCTGGCTGCGCCGGCAATACCGCGGCCTGGAGAGCCGCTATATCATCCACGACGCAGTGGCGCGCGAGGTCGACCGCGACACGTTCTTTCACACCCGCGAGTCCGGCGGCACCATGATCTCGAGCGCCTATCGCCTGGCGGCCAAGCTGATCGACCAGGAGTACCCACCGGATCAGTGGAACATCTACCCCTTCCACTTCTCCGACGGCGACAACTGGTCGATGGACGACACGCTCAGCTGCATCGAGATCCTGCGCAAGCAGATCCTGCCGGAGGTCAACATGTTCGCGTACGGTCAGGTGGAAAGCCCGTACGGCTCCGGGCAATTCATCAAAGATCTAAGGGAACATTTGGGGGACGATCAACGCGTGGTGACGAGCGAAATCGAAGACAAGAACGCCATCGTCGCCAGCATCAAAGACTTCCTCGGGAAAGGTAACTGATGCACTCGCACTCGCGCACCTCCCTGCCTCCCTACCTGCGCCAGGAGCAGGAACGCGTCGAGGCCGCGGCTCGCGCCGCCGGCCTGGACTTCTTTCCGGTCATCTTCGAGATCCTCTCCTACGACCAGATCAACGAGATCGCCGCGTACGGCGGTTTTCCGAACCGCTATCCGCACTGGCGCTTCGGCATGGACTACGAGCGGCTCAGCAAGAGCAACGAGTATGGCCTGTCGAAGATCTATGAGCTGGTGATCAACAACAACCCGGCCATTGCCTATCTGCTCGAGGGCAACAGCCTGACCGACCAGAAGCTGGTGATGTGCCACGTGTACGGGCACGTCGACTTCTTCAAGAACAACTTTGCCTTCCGTTCCACCGATCTGAACGCCACCGGCAAGGTGATCAACCCCGTGCTGCAGGGCGAGCATTACAAGCCCAACCGCAAGTGGGTCGACCGTATCGCCAACCACGGTGCCACCGTGCGGCGCATCATCGATCGGCACGGCATCGACGAGGTCGAAAAGTTCATCGACCACTGCCTGTCGCTGGAGAACCTGATCGATCCCTACGCTCCCTTCATGGTGCGGCACGACAGCACCAAGGAGGAAGAGGAGCCGGCTCCGATCGAGGTGCCGCGCCTGCGCGCCAAGTCCTACATGGACAAATTCATCAACCCGGAAGAGTACATCGAACAGCAGCGCGCCAAGCTCGAAGCCAGCCAGAAGGACAAGCGCAACAAATTCCCGCGCGAGCCCGTGCAGGCCGTGCTCACCTTCCTGTTGAACCACGCGCCGCTGGAGCGCTGGGAGCGGGCCGTGCTAGCCATCATCCGCGATGAGGCCTACTACTTCTCGCCGCAGATCCAGACCAAGATCATGAACGAGGGCTGGGCCTCGTACTGGCACTCCAAGTTGATGACGGGCGGCGTGTGCAGCGCCTCGGAGATCGTCGACTACGCCGACAACAACGCGGCCGTGATGGCGACCTCCGCCGGGCAGCTCAACCCGTACAAGCTCGGCGTGGAGTTGTATCGCAACATCGAGGAGCGCTGGGACCGCGGGCAGTTCGGCCGCGACTACGAGCAGTGCGAGGACCTGGATCGCAAGCGCAACTGGGATCTGCGGCTCGGGCTGGGCAAGGAGAAGCTGTTCGAGGTGCGGCGCCTGTACAACGACGTCACCTTCATCGACGAGTTCCTCACGCCGGAGTTCGCGATGGAGCACAAGTTGTTCAGCTTCGAGTGGTCGAAGCGCCACGAGCAGTACGAGATCGCGACGCGCGAGTTCAAGAAGGTGAAAGAGAAGCTGCTCACGCAGCTCACCAACCTGGGCAGCCCGTTCCTGTACGTGGACGAGTCGAACTACGACAACCGCGGAGAGCTGCTCATGATGCACAAGCACCGCGGCGTGGATCTGCGGCACGACTACGCGCAGGCAGCCATGAGCTCACTGGTGCGCATCTGGAAGCGCCCCGTGTGCCTGCGCACCGTCGTCGACGGCAAGCCCACCATGCTGCGCTTCGACGGCAAAGAGCAGACCAGCGTGCAGGAAGCTGCCGCCGAGTAGCCAGCGTGCCCGATCCGGGACGGGGAAAGAGGGGTGGCACTTTGAGCGGCTCGAGGTGCCGCCTGGCGTTCACAACCGGGCTCTGCTGCCTGGCGGCTTGCGCGCCCGGCGCGCCGGCGACCGCGCCCGCTGGCCCCCCACGGACGGCGATCGTGCCGCCCAGCCCCGAACAGCTGGCGCCCCCTGCCCCGCCCGCTCCCGAGGCTCCAGCGCAGCCGGCGCCAACGCCCTCCGCGGCAGCGGCGGAGCCGGTCGCAGCGCCCCCGCCGGAGCCCCCCTCGCCTGCCGACGCCGAGCTGGCCGCCGCCGACGCTGCGCTGGGGCAAGACCAGCTGGACGGAGCGCGCCGCCATTTCGAGCGCGCGCTCGCGCTCGCGCCCGCCGATCCCGCTGCGCGCCTGGGCCCACTGCGCCTGCGCTTCGCCCAGCTGGGCCTGCCGCTGGCCTACGCGGAGGCGCCGCAACATCCCGAGTTGCAGAAGCTGGTGCGCGAAGCGGAAGCCATCTCGAAGGATCACCCTGACTTTGCTCCGGCCCTGCTCGAGCAAGGCCAGTGGCTGATCGTGCTGGGCGACGCGCCGCGCGCCCGCAGCGCGCTGGAACGCGCCGCACGCCTCGATGCGCGGAACCCCGAGATCCCCTCGGCGCTCGGGGCAGCCTACCTCGCCACGGGTGACACCCAGCACGCGCTCGAACAGTTCGAGCATGCGCTGCGGCTCAGCCCGGACGAGCCGGAGCGCTGGACCAACTACGGCACCGCGCTGATGTTGCGCGGCCGCGTCAGCGAGGCGATCCGCGCCTTCGAGCACGCGCTCCAGCTGCGGCCCGACGACGCGCGCGCGGAGAGCGATCTCGGCGCGGCCCACCTCGCCAACCACCGGCCGGATCTGGCACTGCCGCACCTGCTGCGCGCGACCCAGCTGGCGCCGGAGCGCGCCACGTTCCTGACCAACCTCGGCTACGCCTATGAGCTGCAGGGCCAGCTGGACAAGGCCGTCGAGACACAGCGCAAGGCCGTGGCGCTCGATCCCAAGCTGGGCTCGGCCTGGATCAACCTCGGCAACGCGCTCGCGGGGCTGAAGCAATACGAGCAAGCCGAGGTCGCGCTGCGCCAGGCAGCGGCGCTCGACCCGAGTGATCCGCGGCCCCAGGCGAGCTTGCGCGACCTGGCTGAGGTGCGCGCCCGCGGCGCCGCGACACCGCCGGCCCCGACTTCCCCGCCCCAGCGCGGAGCGCCGAACAAGCCATGAGTCGTGTGCCGTAGCTCGACAGCCGCCGCGTGGGAGCTAACTCTCTTCCCACCGGCAGCAAGCGTGGTCCAAACGCGGTCCGGTCCGCCTGCGGCGGACGGAGCCAAGCCGACCAACAGCGCCGACCGCCGTTGGCATCGAAAGGCAAGGTCGTGAGGGCGCCGAGAGTCCCAGCGCGCACACGCTCGCCCCGGACAGTCAGAGCGAGCATCTGAACGGCAGGAACGAGCATTGCTCACTGGTGCAGACCGGATCACTCTCGCTCTCGGCTTTTGGACACGACCGACGGGGATCCCATACCGATGACTCGCCCCAATTTCCTCTCGCCCCTGTACGTAGGCGTGCTGGCTCTGAGCGCCATGGCGTGCGGCAGCGATGCTGTCCCCGGCAAGGGTCCCGGGCTTGGCGCTCTGAACGCGAATCCTTCTGCGCAAGGCGGTAGCGGCGCCGCGCCGGACAGCATTTCCAGCGCGCCTGCACCAGGACAGGCAGATCCCGCGGAAGCGAGCAATCCGGTCCCGTTATCCCCCGCGAGCGCGGCGTCTGCGGTCGGGCCCGGAATGAGCCCCTCGCCGAATGGAGCTGCCGGCTCGACCAGCGCCGCCGATGCGGGCGGCGCGGCCTCCAACACGGGTGGCGCGGGGGAAGCCGGCATGCCCGCCGCTTCCCCGTTCCCGAGCAGCGTTCAGCGCCCGCAGATCATGATCGTGGGCGACTCCATCTCGGCCGGCCCAGGTTGCTACAAGAAGTATCTACTCGGCGAGCTCAACACGAACGGCTACACGAATTTCGACTTCATCGGCGAGTACACCGACGATTGCGGCGGCGGCGTGCGGCATAGCGCGCGCAGCTGTTCCACCGCCGTACAGTACACACAGCCGACCTTCACCCTCGCCGCCGGCAGCTGCAATCCGTCCGGAACCTTTCCCGGCCTGTCGCAGCTGATGATCAAGTATCGACCCGATCTGCTGATGATCCAGCTGGGCGTCAATGACGCCTGGGGCGGCAGGGCTATCGACGCGATCCTCGCCAGCTACACGACGCTGGTTCAGCAGGCGCGAGCACAGAACCCGAATGTGGTGATTGCTGTCGCTCAGATCCAGCAGATCCGTCCGGCGACGAATGGCGACGCGGTCTTCGCACGAGCCGAGCAGTTGATCTCTGCCGTGCCGGACTGGGCGCGCGCTGAAAATCAATCGCAGTCACCGGTGTTCGTGGCCGACCTGTGGACGAACTCGAATCCGGCAGAAACGCTCGACGGCGTGCATCCCGACGATGCCGGAGCACAGCGCATGGGGCTCAACTGGTTCAACGCGCTGCGGGCCATTCTGAAGCCGGACTGACGGAGATACGAAGAATCCGGAGCCGAGGCAGGCGCACGTCGGCACCGCTCCGTTCCGATACGACTCGTCTCGGCGACGAACGTCAGAGTGATTCGGCGGCTTGGACTCGCTTTACTGCCCCGCCGAACATGGATATCCTCGAGCAGGTGTGAATGGCCTGACGTCTTCCACGATCGTGATCGTCGGCGAGAACGAGTTGCCGAGGCCCGGAAGTGACGCGACCTGCTGCCCGGGCCTGGTCAGTAACTACAATGAGCTCGGGCGCGGCCATCACATCGTCCGTCGACGAGGAACGCCCACGTCTTACCTGGTGTATTCTGTTTCCGGGTTCGGTTTCTTCAGGGATTCACGCAACAGAGCGCTCCAGATCGGACCAGGAGATCTGGCCCTCCTGCAGGCTGGCAACTACCAGGAGTATGGAATCTCGCCGACGAGCAGGCAATGGGCGTGTCATTGGGTTCACTTTGATGTGCAGCCACATTGGTGGCCTTGGATCCCCCTTGCGAACAGGGTCGAGCTCCAGGGGCTGAGCCTCGCCCACATCAAGTCGCCGAGCATCCAACAGCAACTCAGCAGTTTGTTCTTCATGTTGCATGACGAACGTCGGCGGCCAGACCTGTGGGGCACGGCCAGTGCACTCAATGTGCTCGAACGCATCCTGATCGTGGCGCGCACCAACGCCGAAGGCGGCGAGGCACTGGTCGCGGACTCTCGCATCTCGCGCGTGCTCCAGGCGATCGAAGCGGCTGGCCCTCCCGCTCCGAGCTTGGCCCAGCTCAGCCGCATTGCCAGCCTTTCGCCATCGCGCCTTGCCCACGTGTTCAAAGAGCAGACCGGCATCTCCATCCTGGCAGCCGTGAATCGCGTGAGGCTGAGCGCGGCGCAGCTTGCGCTGCAGGATTCGTCAGCGACCTTGCAGGAAGCCGCCGAGCGCTGCGGTTTCGCCAGTCCCTACTCCTTTTCGAAATGGTTTTTGAAACAGACGGGATTGCGCCCCGGGGAGTATCAAAGGCGTTGGGCGATCAGGCTAGAGGGAGCGCGCGCGAAGCTGTCGTCGAGAGAGTAATCGCCCGCGGGCTGCGCGCGAGGCTCAGCAGAAATGGCCATTGCTTCGGCCAAAGCGGCGATTCTCGTGCCTGCTGACGGCTGTTACAGTGGCCCTCATGAAGCTGATTGCGCCAACGATCAGCACAGCCCACCGGAACGTTCTGGAGTATGACTAGTCGATTTCGTCTGACCGTTGATCTGCACGTCAGGGTGCTCCTGCTCGCTGGCCTGTCCTGTGCCACCGATGATTCACAGCCCGGGCCGCGCGGCTCGATGCCTGCATTCGTGGAGCCGAGGGAAAGCGCTCGAGGTGACCTGACTGTGCAGGACGCCCCGACTGGCGCGGCGCCGGCCGTAGTGGCGTCGGAGCCAGCAGATCATCCGGGAACGGAAGCTGGCCCCAGCGCCTCGGGCCCCGTCGCCTCAGGAACCGGCGAGATCGGTGGCGGCAGCGCAGGAGCAGATACCGATTTGATGGAGGGCACTGCGCCAGGCACAATCGAGGGGACAGCTCCGATGGCACGAGGCTTTTTCGTCGACGGGCGCACGCTGCGCGATCGCTGCGGCGAGCCGGTAGTGCTGCGCGGAGTGAACGAGATGGTGATCTACACCCAGAGCCAGGACGGGCTGCCGGCGTTCTCGGAGATTGCGCGCTCGGGCGCCAACAGCGTCAGGATCACCTGGAACACCACCGGGCCGGTCGCGAAGCTCGACGCGGTCATGAGCAATGCCATCGCAAACCAAATGATACCAATGGTCGTGCTGAATGACGCGACCGGTGATCTCAGCAAGGTCGGGCGAGAGGTCGACTATTGGGTGCGCGACGACGTGGTGGCCACTATCAAGAAGTACGAGGACAAGGCGCTGGTGAACATCGCCAACGAAGCCGGCGACGGGTCTGTGACTCAGGCTGCCTTCATCAGCACCTACCAGGACGCCATTCAGCGCCTGCGCGGCGCTGACATTCACACTCCGCTCGTGATTGACGGATCGCAGTGGGGGCAGAACATCGACATGCTGCAGGCGGTCGGCCCCGGTCTCATCGCGTTCGATCCCGATCACAACCTGATCTTCTCGGTGCACACGTACTGGAATGATCCGAGCGGTGCGCGCCTGACGGCCGAGATTGACCAGTCGGTGAGCATGAGTCTGCCGCTGATCGTCGGCGAGTTCGCCCAGCATGCCGTCGCCGGCTGCGGGTCGGCTCCGTTCGCGTACAAGGCACTGCTGTCCTTGGCGCAACGCTCCCAGATCGGATTTCTCCCCTGGTCCTGGGGCGCCGTCAGAAACAACGACTGCCAGAATGATCAGCCGTTCGATATGACGAACGACGGTACCTTCGCCGGCCTCCAGGGATGGGGTGCAGAAGTGACCTTGACCGATCCAAACAGCATCCAGAAGACATCGGTGCGTTCGGGCTACATGCTGACGGGCAGCTGCCCCTGAAGGGGAACCCCATCGGTAGAGAAAGTTCTACCGAAGTCGGCGCACAGGCCGCGCTCGTTCCCGAGCCGTAGGCAGCTTGCAGCAGATGCGCTCCGCCATCCATCGGTGGCTCGCGAGCAGCCTTCATCTGGCGCGGCTACAGGAGCATTTTCGGGTGGCGCACCGCTCGCTGCGCCGCCGGATCTCGATCCAAGGAGTGATTTCATGACGACGAGAACAACATACGGAGCCGCGCCTGCGTCCGTGAGAAAGACGACGACTGCTTGGTTGACGGCAGTCGTCGTTCTTGCGCCCGCTTGCGCGGATTCACCAGCAACGGGCGGCTCCGGCGACTCCCCCGGGCAGGCCGGTAGTGTCAGCTCGCGTGGTGCGATGACGAGCGGAGACGGCCCGACCGAAACAGCCAGCAGCCAACCGGCAGCAGAAAGCGGCGCCAGCGCGGAAAACGGCGTCGGTGTGGAAAACCTCGCCCCGGGCGGTCTCACCGCCATGGGTAGTCAACC
>Ga0207678_10003320_pt1 | contig 14508 bp, 14 predicted proteins | sample KBSC63metaG_FD_184319 | JGI IMG/M metagenome (GOLD analysis project Ga0207678, IMG submission 184319) | Corn rhizosphere microbial communities from Kellogg Biological Station, Michigan, USA - KBS C6-3 metaG (SPAdes) (version 2) | ecosystem: Host-associated > Plants > Roots > Rhizosphere > Soil ... | reverse complement strand
CTGCCCCGTGCGGGCCGTGCCTGTCGTAGTGCCTCAGCCAACCCAGCTCCGCCTTCCAGCCCCTGCGTAATAGAACCTAACTCTAGAAGTCTAGCGAGCCGTGTTACCGACGGGTTTCATTGCCCCGCCGTTACGGCGACTGGCAGGGCGCGGAGCGTCGTCCGCGGAGGTGAGCCGTCGGCCGCCTGGCGGGTACGGCTTGCGCGGTGTCGCTGGCCTCCCCTCGAGGCGCGATTTAGAATGAGACTCTAGAATTTGCTGAGTTCGCGGTTGCGGCAAGAGGGCCGGCCCAGTGAACAGGCAAGGTGGCGGACAGCGCGGAGGTGCCGGATGGGGATGCGGATCGGGATCGGCCTCGGGACGGTGACTGGGGGACGGCGGCTGTCTGAGCTGGGCAGCGAGCTGGCCGACTTCGAGAAGGCGGGCGCGGAGGTGATCTTCGTGCCCGAACTGTACGGCCTGGACGCGGTGAGCCGGCTTGGCTACCTGGCCGCGCGGACGAGCACCGCGCACCTCGCCTCCGGCATCCTGCAGCTCTACACCCGGACCCCCACGATGCTGGCAATGACCGCCGCCGGCCTGGACGCGGTCTCCGACGGCCGTTTCGAGCTGGGCATCGGCACCTCCGGGCCGCAGGTCATCGAGGGCTTCCACGGCGTGCCGTTCGACGCGCCGATCGGCACCACCAGGGAGACGATCGAGATCTGCCGTCGCGTCTGGCGGCGCGAGCCGCTGGAATTCTCCGGCCGCCGCTTCACGGTCCCGCTGCCGCCCAACCAGGGCACCGGCCTCGGCAAGCCGCTGAAGATGATCGACCACCCGGTCCGGGACCGCATCCCGATCACGATCGCCGCGATCGGGCCGCGGAACGTGGAGCTCACCGCCGAACTTGCCGAAGGCTGGCAGCCGCCGTTCTTCCTGCCGGAGAAGGTGGCCGAGGTGTGGGGCGAGCCGCTGCGGGCCGGGACAGCCAGGCGCGACCCGGCGCTCGGCCCGCTCGACGTCCATGCCGGAATGTCGCTGGCGATCGGCGACGACGTGCACCACCTGCACGACAGGGAGCGTCCGGGCCGTGCGCTGTACATCGGCGGGATGGGGGCGCGGGAGGCCAACTTCTACAACAACCTCGCCACCTGGTACGGGTACGGTGCCGAAGCCCGGGTGATCCAGGACCTCTACCTGGCGGGCAAGAAGAAGGAGGCCGAGGCGGCGGTGCCCGAGGACCTGCTGGTCAAGACCGCGCTGATCGGCACCGAAGGGCACGTGCGGGACCGGCTCCGCGCCCTGGCGGACTCCGGGGTCGGCACGCTCACCGTCCGGCCGATGGCAGGCGACCACGCGGGCCGCGTGCGCCTGGTGGAACAGTTGCGGTCGCTGATCGACGCGCTCTGACCTGTCCTGCGTCAGGGGACCCCGGTGTCCCCTGACGCAGGACAGGGGCTTAGAGCATCGGCGGGTAGTCCTTGGCCTTGGACAGCGGCCAGTCCGGCGTGCGCTTCTCCAGGAAGGCGGTCACGCCCTCGCGCGCGTCAGGCTGGTTGCCCATCCACCGGAACACCTGGTGCTCGATGGCGTGCGAGTGCTCCCGGTCCTGGCCGAGCCCGTGGTAGACCAGCGCTTTGGTGGCCGCCACGGAGACCGCCGAGGTGTTGGCCGCCAGGTCCCTGGCGAACTCCTGGGCCGCCGGCAGGACCTCGTCAGCGGGCAGCGCCCGGGAGAACAGGCCCATCGCGGCGCCCTCGGCGCCGGAGAAGATCCGCCCGGAGAGCAGCAGTTCCATGGTCTGCGACACCCCGACGAGCCGGGGCAGCATCCAGGTGGAACCCGCTTCGGGCACGATGCCGCGCCGGGTGAACACGAAGCCGTACTTGGCGTCCGCGGCGGCGAACCGGAGGTCCCAGCTGACCGGCAGGGTGATCCCCATGCCGACCGCCGAGCCGTTCATCGCCGCGATGATCGGGGTGCGCATCCGCCTGGGCTCGGCCCGTTCGGTGCGCTGCTGCTGCCCCGTGTTATCCGCATCAGGGGAATCTGCGTCGGCGGAGCGGCTGAACGTGCTGCCGCCCCGCCGGCCCAGGTCCGCCCCGGCGGAGAAGTACTTTCCCGCCCCGGTGACCACGATGGCCCGCACCCCGTCGTCGGCCTCGAACCGCCCGAACGCCTCGTGCAGCTCGCGGGTCATGTCGGGGGAGAAGGAGTTGCGGTGCTCCGGCCGGTTCAGCCAGATCGTCGCCACCTTGTCGGTTACGTCGGTGAGGAGGGTCTGATAGTTGGTCATCTCGTTACCCCTGACCTGGCAGGTGCGGCCGGGCCGGAGACCGGCCGCACCGGGCGAAGGCTTCTCGCGCTTACCTCGGCTGCCTGCCGAGCACGAGCACGCCGGAGGTGGCGAACATGCCGCCGTTGCCCAGGACGACGCTGATCTGCGGCTCGCCCGCCTGGGCCGCCGCTTCGCCGCGTATCTGGCGGACGCCTTCCTGGATGGCGAACATGCCGTACATCCCGGTGTGGGTGTAGGACAGTCCGCCGCCGTTGGTGTTGAGCGGGAGGGACCCGCCTGGCTCCGTGTTGCCCTCGGCGATGAACGGGCCCGCTTCGCCCTTCTTGACGAAGCCGAGCGCCTCGAGCCCGTAGATGGGCACGTGGGCGAACGCGTCGTAGATCATCAGGTGCCCGACGTCGCCGGTGGTGATTCCCGCCTCGGTGAAGGCGGCCTGGCCGGCCAGCCGGAACGCCTGCGACTCGGTGAAGTCCACCATCTGCGAGATCATCGGCGTCTCCGACGCCTCGCCGGTGCCCAGGATGTGCACCGGCGGCTTCGGGAACTCCGCGGCGCGGTCCGCCGCGGTGACGATCAGCGCGCCGCCGCCGTCGGTGACCAGGCAGCACTCCAGCAGGTGGAACGGGTAGGCGACCATCCGCGAGGCGAACACGTCCTCGACGGTGATCTCGTCGGTGAACATCGCCCGGGGGTTCTTCGCCGCCCACTTGCGCTGCGCCACGGCCACGTACGCGAGCTGCTCGTGGGTGAGCCCGTGCTCCTTCATGTACCGCAGCATGGGGATGGTGAAGGTGGTCGTCGGGCCGAGCGTGCCGTAAGGTGCCTCGAACTGGCCGGACGGTGAGGACAGGTCCATCCGGTAACCGCCCGCGCCGACCCGGGACCGGCCGGACTCGCCGTGGGTGATCAGGACGGTCCTGGCGTAGCCGGCCCTGATGGCCGCGACCGCGTGCCGCACGTGCAGCAGGAACGAGGTGCCGCCGACCCCGGTCCCGTCCACCCAGGTCGGCATGATGCCAAGCGCGTGCGCGACCTGGACCGGGCCGGGGGAGGAGACCGTGGCGATGCCGTCGATGTCGCGCGTGGTCAGGCCCGCGTCAGCGAGGGTGTTGCGCGCGGCCTCGAGGTGCAGGGCCAGGGTGGAGTGGCCGGGCAGCCTGCCGACCTTGTCGGTCTCGGCGGCGCCCGCGATGATCACGCCTTGCGCGCCTCTCATGCTGTCGCCCCGCTTCCTTCACCGGGCGCTCCGGCCGGCCCGAAGACGGGCAGGGTCACCTCGCCGCGCTGCTCGAACCGCACGCGCAGCGGCATGTCGAGTTCGAGTGACTCGGGCGTGTTCGGGACGCCCACGATGTTGGTCATCATCCGCGGCCCCTCCGCGAGCTGCACGACCGCGATCGCGTAGGGCGCCTCAGCCTCGAAGCCCGGAGCGGGGCGGTGGTTGATCACATAGGAGTACAAGGTGGCGTCCCCGCTGGCGGTGAACCACTCGACGTTGAATGACCCGCAGTGCGGGCACACCGGACGGGGATAAAAGTAGGGCTGTGCGCAGTCGGTGCAGCGCTGGATGCGCAGCTCCCCGGCGGCGCAGCCGTCGTAGAACGGCTTGGTTTCCGGTGTCGGGACCGGGATGGCCTTGCCTGGCACCGCTTCGCTCACCCCTGTCCGCGCAGCAGCGGGCGGAACGAGCGCTCGACCTGGGCGGCGAGGGCGTCGACGTCCCAGGCGCTGGTGCCGATGATCCGCGAGATCGGCTGCGGGTTGTTGTAGAGCGAGACCTCGTAGCCGGAGGAGTGGAGGACCCGGCCGTTGATCCAGCCGGACTGCTCGCTGGCCAGGTAGGCGACGATCGGCGCGACGTTGTCGGGGGAGCGCTCGTCGCTTTCCGCGGGCAGGCCGCCGCGGCGCCGCTCGTCGGGCACCGACGCGGTCATCCGGGTCGCCGCGCCGGGCGAGATCGCGTTCGCGGTGACGCCGTACTTGGCCAGGGAGTTGGCGCAGGACATGGTGAGGCCGACGATGCCCATCTTGGCGGCGGCGTAGTTCGGCTGGCCGGGCGCGCCGTGCAGCCCGGACACCGAGGTGAAGTTGATGATCCGGTTCTGCGCGGTCTCCTCGCGCAGCGACCGCCAGTGCGCCGCCGCGAACTTGCTGGTGTTGAACGTGCCCTTCAGGTGGACGCGGATGACGTCGTCCCACTCCTGCTCGGCCATGTTGAAGATCATCCGGTCGCGCAGGATGCCTGCGACGTTGACCACCACGTCCAGGCGGCCGAAGTTCTCGATGGCTTCCCGGATCAGCCCTTCGGCGGCCGCGTGGTCCGAGATGTCCGCGCCGCTGGCTGCCGCCTGGCCGCCCGCCGCGGTGATTTCCTTGACTACCTGCTGCGCCGGGCTGGCGTCGGCGCCGGACCCGTCTAGCGCCACGCCCAAGTCGTTGACCACCACGGCCGCGCCCTGCCTGGCCAGCAGCAGCGCCACGGACCTGCCGATTCCTCGTCCGGAGCCAGTGACGATCGCCACCCGGCCATCCAGTCGTGTCATGGAGGCACCCTCTCCTCTCAGCCGTTCACGGATCTCCGCTTTTACGGAACTAAGTACTAGAATTAGCTTCTAGTCCTAGAGCGGCACATGTCAAGGGCCCGGCGGCCGGGCGGTGACGAGCCCGCGGACGGTACATTGGCGGGAAATCGGCTTTTGGATGGTGAGCCATGGCTAGGCAGCGCAAGGGCAGTTCGGTGTCCGCCGCGTGGCAGTGGAGCCGCACGGCGGAGACGCAGGCCGCTTTGCTGGCGGCGGCGCGGGAAGTCTTCACCGCCCACGGCTTCACCGAGTCGAGCATCGCCGACATCGTGGACCGGGCCGGGTCGAGCGTCGGCAGCCTCTACCACCACTTCGGCGGCAAGAGCGAGCTGTTCATCGCGCTATGGCAGCAGCACCAGGCGGCCCACGAGGAGGCCGCGAGCAAGGCCGTGGCCGAGGCCAGGAGCCAGGGCGTCACCGACCCGTGCGAGCTGTTCGACGCGGGGGCCCGCGCCTTCATGAACGGCAGCTGGGAGCGGCGCGACCTCGCCCTGCTGTTCGCCTCCGGCGACGTGCCGCCCGGCTGGGAAGTGATGCGCCGCCGCCGGGGCCGGGAGTGGATCGGCCAGAACGACGCCCTGCTGCGGCTGACCGACCGGCCTGAGGACCGGGTCTACGCCGCGATCCTCACCTCGCTGATCGGCGAGGGTGCTTACGAGGTCGCGGCCGCCCCCAGCCGCCGCGAGGCGGACAGGATCATCGACGCCGTGGGCGAGTACGCGCGGCGGCTGATGCGCGGGGGCCCGTGGCACCCGGGACCGGAGCCGCTGCCCCCGCAGGGGCCCGCGGCAAGCGCGTAGCCGGGCGATAGGGCGCGTAGCCCGGCGAAAAGGGCGTAGCCGGGCGGGCGCGCGCGGCGCCCGCCCGGCTACGGTCCAGTGGTCAGGCGGCCTGGGTCTGGCTCGCCTGCAGCCGGGCCGTCTCCTCAGCGACCCGCGCCTCGTGGGCCTCGTACTCGGCTTTGGCCTTCTTCGGGCTCCAGTGGCCGTGCATGGTGAAGATGAACGGGACGAACACCACCACGCACCCGAAGCACACCCAGTACCAGGCCTTCCAGCCGGAGGCGGTTCCAGGCGTACCGCCGACGATGTGCGGGATGATGATGCCGAACGGCACGCCTACCAGGCGGGTCGCGAACCCGTACAGCGAGCTCCCGGTCGCGATCAGCCCAGGGTTGTAGTGTTCGAGCGTCTCGGTGAAGCTCGCGAACCACGGGGCGTAGCAGCAGGCCAGCGAGACGGACAGCAGGCACAGGATGAGCGTGATGCCGGAGAAGCTGATCCCCGCCTTGGCGTTCATCAGCAGCACGATCGCGATCAGTGTGCCGATTGAGCCGAGCACCATGAACGGCTTGCGGACCATCAGTTTGTCCGACAGGTAGCCCCAGACCACGAGGGCCACGATGTTCGCCGCCCAGTAAATCTCCTGGATGCCGTTGAAGGAGTTCAGCGAGAAGTGCAGGAACGCCGGGATGTAGAAGACGAAGTAGCCGATCGCGGTGAAGTAGATGATCAGGAACAGGTTGATCGCGATCGGGCTGAGTACCGTGTTGACGTGCAGGACCTGCTTCCAGCGGTTCTTGGTGAGCTCGGCGAGGTCAAGGCCGCGGGCCCGCGACTCGACGAGCATCCGGTCCTTGACCGCGGCCATGCGCTGACTGCGGATCTCGGGCGGGAGCTCGCGCAGCAGGAACAGGCAGACTACGAACATGACCAGCGCCGCGTACCCGGAGAAGCGGTACAGCTGCTGCCAGTTGGCGAACGTCACCACGGCCGGCAGGTAGGCGTGGGCGACCGCGCTGAGCACGAAGTAGCCGGCCACCGGGCCGAAGGTCCAGAAGCCCATCGCCACGCCGCGCTGCAGCTGCGGGGACAGGTCGCGCACCAGTGCGGGGGTTCCCACGAAGATCGCGCCGTCGGCGAGGTAGAGCAGGCAGGTGGCGACCGAGTACCACATCTTGCTGCCGGCGTCGGGCACCGCCCAGACCGCGAAGATGCCGTTGATGAGCAGGCCGATGACCACCATGTTGGCCCGGCCCCACTTGTCGCCGAAGCTGGTGATGTAGGCGGCGACGCCGCCCAGGATGCCGGCCACGACCAGCAGGTCGGAGTAGTAGTTCAGCGTCATGCCGAAGTGCGGGAAGATCACCGGGGTGGCGGCCGCTCCGGCCGCCACCGTCCAGGTGAAGACGATGTTCGCGATCACGACGATCGCGAGCAGGAAGATCCGGTAGCCGCCAGTAGGGTAACGGTCGAGGTCGCGCCGCCATAGCCGCTGGATGGCGGTTGGCCTGGCTGGCTGTGTTCCTGGTATCGATGCGGTACTCATGTGAGGACCTCCTCGCGCCACTTTGCGCTTGAGTCTGGATATCCGCCCTACGCCGCGGGCGCCATCTTGGCCCGGCGGCCCGCACAGCTCCTCTCGGCACCTAGTCCGTGGCATCTTCTAGAATGAAATACTAGGATCGTGCGGTCACGGGCCCCTGATGTCAAGGTTTAGCAGGGCTGATCGAAAAGTCTGATGCTGCCGGGTGAGCCGCCGGGGGACGCGGAGCGTGCTGGCGGACGCCGCGGGGAGCATGATCGCCGCGATTGACACGCACGCTGTCGCCCGTGAGAATCATTTCTAGAACCTTGCTCTAACAATGCGGAGGGTTGCCATGGGACTCGACCACAGCGTGGTGGGAATCTCCAGTGAGCCGCAGCTGAGGTCCTGGGACAGCAAAGACGCGCTGCTCTACGCGGTCGGCGTCGGCGCCGGTCTCGGCGACCCGCTAAACGAGCTGGAATTCACCACAGAGAACTCCCAGGGCATCGAGCAGCAGGTGCTGCCGACGTTCGGGGTGCTGATCGCCCAGGCCCGCGGCGCCCGCAGCCTCGGCGACTTCAACCACGCGATGCTGGTGCACGCCGAGCAGTACGTCGAACTGCACCGGCCGCTGCCCGTCTCGGGCACCGTGCGGACCGTCTCGACCGTGACCGGTATCTACGACAAGGGCTCCGGGGCCCTGGTATCCAGCGAGAACCACGCGGTGGACGTGGAGACCGGCGAGCCGCTGGTGACCACCCGCGGCGGCACGTTCATCCGCGGTGAGGGCGGCTTCGGCGGCGAGCGCGGCTCCGACCCGCCGTGGGAGCGCCCGGACCGCGCGCCCGACCACACCGTGGCCCTGGAGACGCGGCCGGAGCAGGCGCTGATCTACCGGCTGTCCGGTGACAGGAACCCGCTGCACGTGGACCCGAAGTTCGCGGCGCGGGGCGGCTTCGACCGGCCGATCCTGCACGGCCTGTGCACCTACGGCGTCACCGGCCGCGCCCTCCTGCACGCGCTGTGCGGCTCCGACCCGGCCAGGTTCGGCTCGATGTACGGCCGGTTCAGCAGGCCGGTGTGGCCCGGCGACACGCTGACGGTCTCCATCTGGGAGACCGGCGACGGCGCTGCCCTCTTCCAGACCACGCGGCCCGACGGAACGGTGGTGATCGACCGGGGCCGCTTCCAGGTGCGCGCGCAGTGACGCCGGAGTTCACCATCATCGGCGTCTCCCGCCTCGATGATCACGTGCTGCTCGCCGACGCGGGCCTGGCCATGGCGATGGTGTCGGCCGGGGCGGAGCGCCTGATCGACCTGCGCGGGGAGACCAAGCCCCCGGGGCTGCCTATCCCGATCGACCACTTCCCGCTCATCGACCTGGAACCAGACCAGGACGAGCTGATCCTCGCCGCCGCGCAGCGGCTCGCCGGCCTGGCGGCCGACGGCGTGCGGGTCGGACTGTACTGCCAGGCGGGCGTCTCCCGCACCTCGGCAGTCGCCATCGCCTACCTGATGGTGCGCGGCATGCCCCTGGCCGAGGCGAACCAGATGGTCCGCCAGGCCCGGCCGCAGGCCATGCCCGCGCTCGAGTTGTGGCGCTCCCTGGAGCGCCTCGCCCCCGGCCTGGCGGGCTGACCGGACTTCAGCCGCTGGCGAGCCCCGCCCCGTCCCCGGGGGCGGGGCTCGCCAGCGCTCAGCCCACGTGCTGCAGTTCTTCGGGCTCGAATGCCTCGATCGCGCTCTCGTCCACCTCGGCGACCCGCATCGTGCGGGCCACCGCGAGTGCCTCGAGCCGCCGCTTGCCCAGCCGCTGGTAGTGCTCCGTCAGCGCGGCGGCCTCGCGCTGCCACGCGGGGTCCGCCTCCGCCCCGTAGCCAACGACCAGGTTCGTGGTGAGCTTCGCCCAGCGCTGTTCGAACCACTCCCACAGCTCGGGGTTTTCCGCGAGGACGCGCCGCGCCAGGTAGGTACCGTAGGCGATGTGCCGCCGCTCGTCGCGCTGGGTGAGCTTCAGCCCGGCCTGCAGGCCGGGGAGCTTGTCGACCCTGCGGAAGGTCTCGTCCCAGCGCTGGTAGCCGGCGACCGCGAGGACCCCTTCGATGAACTGGTTGTAGATGATGGACGCGTCCAGGATGGCCTGCGGCGAACGGTCGGTGTCGAGCCGGCGCATCACCTCGGTCAGCGGGCCCTCGAAGATCCCGCGCCGCTCGCCGCGGGCGGCCTGCTGCTTGGCGACCAGGTCGTCCAGGGAGGACGGGTCGAGGCCGACGGCGTCGAACCAGCGGCGGAACATGTCGGTGTGCTTGGCCTCCTCCATCGTGAACATGGCCAGGTACATCGTGTCTTCGAGCCGTCCCAGGTCGGACATGCAGCGCAGCAGCGGGATGATGTCGAGCGTGACCGCTTCCTCGCCGACCATGAAGCCGCGCGCGGACATGGCGACGAGTTGCCGCTCCTCGTCCGGCATGTCCCGCCAGTCGACGGCGTCCTGCGTGAAGTCGAGGTCGGCGGGGTCCCAGAACAGCTTCTTGGACTTCTCCCACAGCCGCCACGGCACCGACGTGTAGTCGATACCGCCCGTGGTGGCGGTCTGGTAGTGCCCGATCTTCCGCTCCCCGCCCGGCCCGGGTTCCGTCATCGTGTTCTCCTCCCCGCAGCTGCGCCACGCGATGGCCGAGGCCGCAGCTGAAACCGGTAAATTCTAGAATCTTGTTACTTAAATTAGACACCGGCGGACGTCGGCCGGCAAGCGCCGCAAGCGCCCAGGTGGCGCTGCCGGGTGGAACAAGCCCCCGTTCTGGCTGACTCTCGTTTTACTGACGGTAAACGGCGAGCAGCGGGAGGAACAGTTCGTCGATGATCACGGTAATCCGCGTCGCGGGCACGGGCTTGAGCGTTATCAGCAGGTCGTGGCGCATCAGGTCGAACGGCAGCGACAGCACGGCGGGCGGGACCGTCGCCAGGTCGATCTCGCCGCGCTCGTGCGCGCGCTGGTAGATCTCCTGGGACACTCCGCCAAGCGCGCGCGACACCCCGCCAGCGCCGCGCGCCCCACGAGCGCTACACGCCCCATGAGCGCTACACGCCCCGCCAGCGCTGCGCGCCCTGCGCGCCCTGCGCGCCCCGCGTGACCCAGACCCGTACCGTATGTCCGGCTTGTCGGGTATAAGAGGAACGTCCCGCAGCCAGAGCGTGGAGCCTTTTCAGTACGTGGAACTTTCGCACGTCCTGCACGTGTTTTTCTTCCACGTACTGAAAAGGCTCCAAGATCATTGCCTGAAGGGGAGTCGTGCCCCATCTGTCCCGGTTTGTCCCGGCACGCTCAACACGTAAATTTGGTGCAACGTGTAAGAAGTTTTTCGGATGTAGAAAAGTTAGCCGCCAGGCGCACTTTTCTTACCTCGAAAAAATAAATTACACGCTGATCGCCGGTCCGGCTCGCCGAGCGCCGCGCGTGGCCGCAGTGTGCGCTGCCGGCATGCCTTCGCATGCCCCGCACGCCGCGCAGGCACCAGCCGCCTCTTATTGATCCTCATAACGGCCGCGTGTTCCACGACGCCGACCAGTCCGAGCCCCCCTGCCGCGCCGGCCGGGAAGCAACACCTCCACCGGGCTGTGGCCGCGCTCGCCTACGGGCTCACCGGTATGCGCGGCTTAGGGCGAAGTCGCGGAAGGCGGCTGCCGGGGCGGTCAAGGGGCGGTCGTCTGGCCAGGCGATGCCGACGGTGCGGGCCGCCTTCGGCGCGGTGATGCGGATCGCCGTCACCGCCGGGTCGGCCAGTGACGAGGTGGTGGCGGGGAGCAGCGATACGCCGAGCCCGGCGCCGACCAGGCCGCGGGCGGTGTCGGCTTCCTCGCCCTCGAAAGTGATCCGCGGTTCGAAGCCCGCCGCGCGGCACAGGTCGTCGGTGATCGTCCGCAGGCCGTAGCCGGGCTCCATGACGATGAAGTCCTCGTCGGCCGCCTCGGCCAGCGGCAGGCCGTCGCGGCGCCTGGCCGCGAGCCGGTGGCTGGCCGGCACGAACAGGTCGATCCGCTGCTCGTACAGGTCGCGCGTCTGGACGTCTGGTGACTGCGGCAATGGCGCGGTGAGGCACAGGTCGATCTCGCCGTCCCGCAGGCGCGCGAGCAGCCCGTGTGCGCTGTCTTGCACGAGTGCGAACCGGACCAGCGGGTGCTGGGCGCGGAAGTCCTTGAGCAGCTGCGGCACGGTCTCCCCGCCGAGGGTGTGCAGGAACCCGAGTGCCACGCGGCCGCTGGCGGCGTCCGCTTCGCTGGCCAGGCGCTCCAGCGCGCCGCTGAGGGTCGCGACCGTTCGTTCCGCGGCGTCCAGCAGGTACCGGCCATGCCTGGTCAGCCTGATCGACCGGCCGGGACGGGTGAACAGCGGCACCCCGAGTTCGGCTTCCAGCCGGGCGATCGAGCGGGACAGCGTGGGCTGCGGGACGCCGAGCAGTTCGGCGGCGCGGGTGAGGTGCTCTTCGCGGGCCACGACGACGAACTGGCGCAGCCTGGGCACGAGGGCGTCGAGCGCGGTGTCCGCGGCGACGGCAGGTTCATGCATATTTGGATTGTCGCACGGCGATCCATGCATTGGACGTATCGATATCCGCCGGCCTACGGTCGCCAGTGTGACCCTTTCCCTCGAACGGGCGGCGCGGCTGCGGCACGACGATCCCGGGATGCGGCGGGTCAGGCTCGGGCTGTTCGCGGCCGGGCTTGCCACGTTCGCGCTGCTGTACTCGCCGCAGCCGCTGCTGCCGCTGCTCTCCCGCGCGTTTACGGCCAGCCCGGCCGCGGCGAGCCTGGCGATGTCGGCGGGGACCGCCGCGCTGGCGGTCGCGATCATTCCGGTGAGCTCCTTGTCAGAGGTGTGCGGGCGGCGCGCGGTGATGACCGTCTCCGTGCTCGCCGCAGCCGTGCTCGGCCTGGTGGCGCCGTTCTCGGTGAACCTGCCCATGCTCGTCGGAGTCCGCGTCCTGCAGGGGTTCGCCCTGGCGGGGGTGCCCGCGACGGCCATGGCGTACCTCGCCGAGGAAGTCGACAGGAGCGACCTGGGGCGCGCGATGGGCCTGTACATCGCGGGCAACGCGATCGGCGGGCTCAGCGGGCGGGTCATCGCGGGGTTCCTCGCGGAGCACGGGGGATGGCGGGTCGCGATCGCCGGAGTCTCCGCGCTCGCGCTCGCGTGCGCGGTCACGTTCGCGGCCGCGCTGCCCCGGTCGGCGTTCTTCACCCCGTCGGCGCTCAGCCTGCGCACCCTGGGCGGCACGCTGGCGCGCAACCTCACCGACAGCGGGCTGCTGCGGCTTTACCTCGTCGGGTTCGCGATGATGGGCGCGTTCGTCACCGTCTACAACTACCTGACGTTCCGGCTGAGCATTGCGCCGTTCGGCCTGTCGACGAGCGTCATCGGCGCGCTGTTCACGATCTACCTGGTCGGGACGTACTCCTCCACGCTGGCGGGGCGGCTGGCGGACCGGGCCGGGCGGCGCGGCGTGCTGGCGGCCGGCGTCGTGGTCGCCCTCGGCGGCGTCGCGCTGACGCTGCCCGCCTCCATCGGCTGGATCGTGGCGGGGCTCATCGCGATGACCGCGGGCTTCTTCGCAGCCCATTCGGTGGCGAGCGGCTGGGTCGGCGGGCGCGCCCGGGTCGCGCCCGCGCAGGCGTCCGCGCTGTACCTGTGCCTGTACTACATCGGCAGCAGCGTGGCGGGATCGGCGGGCGGCGTGTTCTGGGCGCGTGGCGGATGGCCGGCGGTCGCCGCATTCGCGGCCGCGCTGCTGGCGGTCGCCTTGCTCAGCACGCTCTCCCTGGCCAGTACTCCCAGGTCGCTTAGGCGGTAGCGGCGGGGCCTTCCATAAGGCCTCGCCGCGTCGGCCGATACACCGGTTCAAGATTGCTAATCAGTCGTTTCTGAGCAGCAATTGAATTCGGTGCGGACCGGGCCGATTTCACAGCAGGCGAGCAGGCGGGAAGCCGAGTAGCCGGGTTACCGGCCGGGCGGCAATGTGCTAGGCGGGAAGGTGCGCGCATGGCCGCACCGAAAGTTATCCGGTGGCTCACCGTGACGGATGGCCGCAGTCTGTGGGTCGCTCGCATAAATGGCTTTAATAAGCCTGGCCGCCACTTCCGAAGCGACCACAGAATCAAACAGATTAAAACATATAGCGGGCTGGCGAGGCGGGCGCGGAGCCGCCGTTGGCCGTCCGCGCCCGCCCCTTGCGGTGCCGGGGTTACGTGTGGCTAGCTGGTACTACAGGAGACCGATGGCCAGGTCCACGTACCGTTTGGCGAGATAGTGACGCTCCAGTTGTTGCCACCGCTGCCGGGCGTCGCTTTCATCACGTACTGACTGGGCCAGGTGGCGTTGACACCTGAAGTGGAGTAGACCACCGCCGGCGCCACCATGTTCATCGTCACGGTCCAACTGGTGGAGCCGCTGACCGCGACGTTGAGGTTGTACCAGTTGCTGCCCTGGGACCCGGCCGACAGCGTCGCGGTACAGCTGCCGCTGCCGCCTCCTCCGCCGCCGGTCGAGCCGCCGCCGCCGTTGATGGTAGTGGAGCCGGTGCCGCCGCCCCAGGCCTCGGACCCGACGATCTCGTAGTTCTGCGTGCCGACGGACAGGCCCTTGGCCCTCCAGGCGGCTTGCACGTTCGCCATGTTGACGCTGGCGCTGGTGGTCGGCGAGGACCGGACGGCGATGTACTGCTCGAAGGTGCAGGAGTTGCCGGTGATGCACGGCTGGTTGACCTGCTGGTGCTCGTACAGGGTATAGGTGGAGCTGCCGTCGGTGAACGTGCCGAGGTTGGTGCCGGAGGTGTTCGGCGAGCCGGACCAGTTCTCCTCGACGTAGTACTCGACCAGCGGGTTGGTCATCCAGCCGTAGACCGAGACCAGGGCGGTGCCGGCCGAGTCGCTCACGCTGCTGGTGAAGTTCACCGTGTTGGTGTTGCCGGGGTTCCAGCCGACGCCGGCGGTGAAGTCGCCGATGCTGGACCACGACGTGGAGTAGGCGCTGCCGTTGTAGGTCAGGCACGCGGAGCCGGTGCCGTTCTCCCACAGCGAGTAGTAGTAGCCGCTCTCCGTGCCGGTCTGGTTCGAGCAGACCTGGGTGGCGGCCTTGGCGGTGCCGGGCAGGAACGCCCCGGCGACGGCCAGCAGCGCGGCCGCGGCGATGCCAAGGAACCGCGGGGCGAGTCTACGTCTGGCTTTGTGCTGACTGGGAGGTGGATTGTTCATACGTGTGTGCCTTCCTCTTTACTGAGGGTTGCCAACAGTTTTGATCTGCGCAGCACCTCCGTCAATATATTTCGGAGAGTTTCGTTATTA
>Ga0207678_10003318_pt1 | contig 14516 bp, 15 predicted proteins | sample KBSC63metaG_FD_184319 | JGI IMG/M metagenome (GOLD analysis project Ga0207678, IMG submission 184319) | Corn rhizosphere microbial communities from Kellogg Biological Station, Michigan, USA - KBS C6-3 metaG (SPAdes) (version 2) | ecosystem: Host-associated > Plants > Roots > Rhizosphere > Soil ... | reverse complement strand
CATCATGACGCTGCGCGGAGCAGACGCTGACGACGCCTGGTGTGCCCGGCTGCGCGCGCACGTCGCCGCGGGCCTCCTCGACATCGGTCTGCCCGGCCTCGCGATCAACGTCCGCGACGCCGAGGTGCGCGATTCGTTGATGACGCTGACCACGATGGATCCCCCTGTCGTTGCTTTCGTCAGCGTGTGGGTCCAACAGTCCTACGGCGATCAGGTGCAGGCTGCCAGGGCGCTGCTGGAGCGGGAGTGCGCTGATGTCGCGGCCTACCTGGTGACGGAATCCGTTCCGCTGCGACCGCCGCCGACCGTGGCAGGCCAGCGCACGGCCGGGCTGGCCAATGTGGCCCTTCTGCGCCGACCCGACGACCTGGACGAGGCGACATGGCTGTCGCGTTGGCACGTCGACCACACACCGGTGGCGCTCGAAACCCAGTCCACATTCGGCTACACCCAGAACGCGGTGGTGCGCGCGCTGACCGCTGGCGCGCCCCCCATTTCGGCAATCGTCGAGGAGCTTTTCCCGCCCGAGGCGATCTCCGATCTGCACGCATTCTTCGGCGCGGCCGACGACGATGATCTGCGCGACCGGATGGAGCGCATGCTCGCCAGCACCGCCGCCTTCGGGGCCAACCAGAACGTCGACACCGTGCCCACCAGCCGCTACGTGTACCGCAGCCCGTTCGACGGGGGAAGGCAGAAGGTGACCAGATGACCACACTCGAGGAGGCGGTGGCGTTGGCCCGCGACGAGAGCGGCCTGACGGTCGTATCGACGCTGCGAGCCGACAACACCATCCAGGCATCGCTGGTCAATGCGGGCGTGCTAAGGCATCCCGAAAACCGAAGTCCGGTACTGGCTTTCGTCACCTATGGTCGGGTGAAGCTCGCGAACCTTCGAGCCCGGCCCCAGCTGGCGGCGACATTTCGCAGCGGTTGGCAGTGGGCGACCGTCGAGGGCGACGCCGAATTGGCGGGCCCCGACGATCCGCAGCCCTGGCTCACCGACGCAGACCGGCTTCGGCTGCTGCTGCGCGAGGTGTTCACGGCTGCGGGCGGCACCCATGACGATTGGGACGCCTATGACGCCACGATGATGGAACAACGCCGCACGGCGGTGCTCGTCGCACCCACCCGGGTGTACAGCAACGGTTGACGCTTACGCTGCTCGCGTGCCACTCCTGATCAGTGACGTCAACAGAGTTCGGACTCTCACCCTCGACCGGCCGGATGTGCTCAACGCGTTCAACGAAGCGCTCTATGAGGCGACGGCGATCGCGATCCGGGAGGCCGCCGACGATCCTGGTGTCGCGGTGGTGTTGCTCACCGGCAGCGGAAGGGCGTTCAGCGCCGGAAACGATCTCAAGGAAATGGCTGCGCGGATCACCGACCCGGCGCTCGCCGGCCAAGGCAGCCACTTCACGTCGCTGATCGACGAGCTGACCGACTTCCCGAAGCCGTTCATCTGCGCGGTCAACGGACTCGCTGTCGGCATCGGCACAACCATCCTCGGCTATGCCGACCTGGTCTTCATGTCCTCGGACGCACGGTTGAAGTGTCCGTTCACCAGTCTCGGCGTCGCGCCGGAAGCCGCGTCGTCGTATCTTCTGCCCCGGTTGATCGGTAGACAGAACGCGGCATGGCTGCTGATGTCCTCGGAGTGGGTGTCCGCGCAAGAGGCACTGCAAATGGGTCTGGTGTGGCGGGTGTGTGAGCCGGGCGAACTTCTGCCCGAGGCGCACCGGCACGCCGAAATCCTCGCCGCCAGACCGATTCCCAGTCTGATGGCGGTCAAGAAGACGATCGCAGAGCCGTTCAAATCGGGCATCAGAGCCGCCACCGAACGGGAGAATGCCCATTTCGCCGAGTTGATGGGCGCCGACGCCAACGCCGACGCGCTCGCCGCCTTCACCGACAAGCGGCAAAGGGGAGGCGGCTAGCGGCTCGCCGCCGAGCGGGCGCCGTTGCCGGCGAAATGCGCCTCGATGATCGACCGCACGGTGCGCCTGCACCGTCCGCATTCGGACCCCGCCCCGCACGCGGCCGCCACCTCTTTCGATGTCGATGCGCCTTTGGCGACACAGTCGTGCACCACGTGGCTGGTGGCTCCGGTGCACAGGCAGACGAACATCTATCGGCCGATCAGTTCTGACTGTCGATGCTCATGAGATGGGCGAACCGGCCGACGAACTGCGTCGGATAGGCGCCGAGCCCGGCATTCGACATCCACTCCGCGGCGGCGTCCGGGTGATCGATCCACTGCCTGGCGCTGATCTCGTTGTCGATCTCCTGCAGGATCATCACTTCCTGACCGTCGTCGAGCGCGCGGTACACCCAGATCTTGCGTACTCCGCCGCGCCGGAACCGGTCCAGGCCGGCGTGCACCTTAGCCATCAGCTCCGACACGTCGTCGACCGACGACATGACGCCGACGACTATCCGGCCGACGTGTCGCTCTGAGGAGGGGGCGTCGAGATCGATCTTCTCGACCACCTGGCCACCGAAGATCGGCGGGATGTCGTCGAGGCCTGCGATATCGAACCACTCGAACACCGCGGGGGAGCCGATCACGTCACGAATCGAGCGGGCGTGCCGGATTCCGATTGTCACCAGCACTCGGCCCGGTTCCCAGATCGACGTGTAGAGAACGACATGATGCGCGCCGATTGACGCCAGGTTGTCGCGACGGCCTTTGAGCCAGCTCCACATCCTGTCGACGTCGTCGACACGAAAGTCGCAGGCGAGAATCAGTGAGTGCAGATTGCTCTCACTCATCGGCGTCCTTCGCTCCGCTGCGCTGGCGATCATGTTAGCGCAGTCTAACCTTAGTTAGACCGCCAGTCCACCAGCCTCGGCCCTACTTAGCCTAGCCAGGCCAAGCGCCTGCGTTCATCCTCGCCCGGCATATCGAAGTTCGTTGCCGCAAGGGCGCAAACACGCCCCACACACTGCACAACTTGTCTCGGTGGCGTCTCTGCGTGCACTAGATTGGAGCCTGTCAAAAACAGCCATCGAATGACGAAGCGACCGCCGCAAGGAGCCAGCATGCAAGGGGACCCCGACGTTCTGAAATTGCTCAATGAGCAGTTGACGAGCGAACTTACGGCTATCAACCAGTATTTCCTGCATGCCAAAATGCAGGAGAATTGGGGATTCACCGAATTGGCTTCTCACACGCGTGCAGAGTCTTTCGATGAAATGCGGCACGCCGAGAAGATCACCGATCGCATTCTGCTTCTCGATGGTCTGCCGAATTATCAACGGCTTTTTTCCCTGCGCGTCGGTCAGACGGTACGCGAGCAATTCGAAGCCGATCTCGCGATCGAGTACGAGGTGGTGGGCAGGCTGAGGCCCGGCATCATCATGTGCCGTGAGAAGCAAGACGCGACGTCCGCCAACATCTTCGAGATGATCCTGGCCGACGAAGAAAACCACATCGACTACCTCGAGACCCAGCTCGAGCTCATGAACAAGCTCGGCGAGGAGCTCTACCTGGCGCAGTGCGTGTCCAGGCCTCCGGGCGGCACAGCCGGTTAGTCACATCTGGGCGTTTGCGCATCGCAATCGCGTGTAACCCTGCGTCGGGCCGGTCGCCGTAACTTTTATAGCCTATCTAACGATATGGCTGCAGGAACGGTTGTCCCGGACGGAAGGCAGGTATGACGAGTCAGGCATCGACGGCCGCTGTCTTAGACCCAGAGTCCAGCAGCGCCGGCATCAGCCTCCACCGCCGCAACCTCATCTTCGTTGCGGTGCTGCTCGGCATGCTGCTGGCCGCGCTCGACCAGACGATCGTGGCCACCGCGCTACCCACCGTCGTCGCCGACCTCGGTGGGGCCGGCCACCAGTCCTGGGTGGTCACTAGTTATCTACTCGCAAGCACCATCGTCACGGCGATCGTCGGGAAACTCGGTGATGTTTTCGGCCGAAAGGTGGTCTTTCAGACATCCGTGCTGTTCTTCCTCGCCGGCTCGGTGCTGTGTGGTCTGAGCGCGTCGATGACGATGCTCGTCGCCTCCCGCGCCCTGCAGGGGATCGGCGGCGGCGCCATCATGGTGACAGCCATGGCCGTCATCGGCGAGGTCATCCCGCTGCGCGAGCGCGGTCGCTACCAGGGCGCGCTCGGAGCGGTGTTCGGCGTCACCACCGTGATCGGGCCACTGCTGGGCGGATTTTTCACCGACCACCTCACCTGGCGGTGGGCGTTCTGGATCAACATTCCGGTCGCCGTCGTCGTGCTTGTGGTCGGGGCCGCGGCAATTCCGTCGTTGGCCAAGGCCGCCCGGCCGGTCATCGACTACGCCGGCATCCTGCTGGTCGGCATCGGCGCCTCGGGACTCACCCTGGCCACCAGCTGGGGCGGTGGCGAGTACGCGTGGGGCTCCCCGATGATCATCGGCTTGTTCGTCGCTTCCGCTGTGGCGCTCGCCTTCTTCGTCTGGGTGGAAACCCGTGCGACCGAACCGATTCTGCCCATCCGGCTTTTCACCAGCCCGGTGTTCACCGTCTGCTGCATCCTCGGCTTCATCGTCGGTTTCGCGATGCTCGGGGCGCTCACCTTCCTCCCGACGTTCATGCAGTTCGTCGACGGCGTCTCCGCGACCACCTCGGGCCTGCGCACCCTTCCGATGGTCGCGGGGATGCTCATCACGTCCATCGGCAGCGGCAACATCGTCGGTCGCACCGGCAGATACAAGATCTTCCCCGTCGCCGGCACCGCGACCATGGCGGTGGGATTCGTCCTGCTCTCCGGAATGGATGCCGGCACGCCGACCTGGCAGCAGTCGGCCTACCTGTTCGTGCTCGGATCGGGGATCGGGCTGTGCATGCAGGTGCTCGTGCTCGTCGTGCAGAACACCTCCAGTTTCGCCGATCTTGGCGTGGCCACATCAGGGGTGACCTTCTTTCGCACCATCGGAAGTTCCTTCGGGGCAGCCATATTCGGGTCGTTGTTCGCCAACTTCCTCGCCGGCCGGATCGGGCCTGCGCTGGCGGCAAGCGGGGCGCCGCCGCGCGCCGCGGAGTCCCCGCAGGCGCTGCACGCGCTGTCGCCCGAAATGGCGGCTCCGATAGTCGACGCCTACGCGGACTCGCTCGGCACGGTGTTTCTGTGCGCCGTCCCTGTCGCGGTTGTCGGCTTCATCGTCTCCCTCTTCCTCAAGGAGATACCCCTTCGCGAGATGGACGCCATGTCGGCCACCGACCTCGGCGAGGGCTTCGGTATGCCCAGCACCGAGTCGCCCGACAAGATCCTCGAGGTGGCCATCGGCCGCCTGATGCGCAACACGCCAGAGATCCGGCTGCGCAGCATCGCCGGGCAGGCGGGCTGCGAATCCGACATCGCGCTGCTGTGGGCGCTGATTCAGATCTACCGCCAGAGCCAGGTATTCGGCTCTGCGCGGCTGACCGACATCGCCGAGCGCCTCCGGGTACCGACCGAGGTCATCGGGTCGACGTTCGACCGGCTGGTGGACCGGGGTTATGCGCTGCGCACCGGTGACCAGCTGTGGCTGACCCAAGCCGGTGCCCGGCAGGTCGACTGCGCGTCGTCCGCTCTGGTGAGTCGGATCGTCGACAAACTCGCGACATCGCCGACCTTCGAGGGCAGACCCGATCGAGACGAGGTCGAAGCGGCGCTCGAGCGGATCGCGCATCAGGTCCTGGTGCAGCGTGACTGGCACGACGAGGGAGCCGTGCCGGTTACGGCCGCCAGGTGATCTAGCTGCGGCTACGACGCTTTTCTAGAACGTGTTCCACTTTTTTCCCGCGCGGCGTACGATTCCGGCCATGAGTCGAATTGGAGACTTCGCCGACGATGACGCCGCTGCCTGGGTAGTGAAGTCACCCGATATCGGGATGGGGATGGTCGGCTTCACCAACGCGGTCTACAAGAAGAACCGACTGCCGATGCGGGTCCGTGAGTTGGCCCGGATGGTCATCGCGCTCGACAACGAATGCGTGGTGTGCCAGAACACCCGCGACGCCGAGGGCATCGCCGAAGGCGTCGACGAGGACCTCTACGACCACGCGGCCGAGTGGCGGACGTGGCCCGGGTACAGCTCGCAGGAACGCGTCGCAGCGGAGTTCGCAGAACGCTTCGCCGCCGACCACACCGGCCTTCGCGACGACGAGGACTTCTGGAACCGCGCCGGCGAGCACCTCAGCGACGAGTTGATGACCGACCTGGCGCTGTCCTGCGCGATGTGGCTCGGCATGGGCCGCATGTTGCGAACGCTCGACATCGGCCAAACCTGCAAGATCACCTTGTAGTCACCGAATCTGAAGGAAGAATGGCTCCGGTGAATTCACGGGCAGCCAAACCACTCGCCGCAGCAGCCATCGCTCAACTCGAATCCGACGGGGTCGCCACGCTCATCGGCACGGTGGTGAGCTCTGCCGGGCTCACGCACGCCAAGACGATTCCGCTGCGCAAGATGGGCGCGTTCGCCGATCCGGGACTCGGCGCAAGCCCCGTGTGGCACGTGTTCACGATCGACCAGACTGGTATCGCGCTCGGCGGCGACCTCAGCGTGGTCGGGGACCAGCGGATCCGCATCGACCTGGGTGCCCTGCGCATCCTTGGAGACGGATTGGCCTGGGCGCCAGGCGCTTTCTACGACCAGGACGGGGAGCCCGATCCCTACTGCAGCCGCGGCGCACTGGGGCGCATCGAACGCAGGCTCGCCGACGCAGGCTTCACGGCACTCGTCGGCCATGAGATGGAGTTCCTGCTCGTCGGGCCCGACGGCAGTCGGCTGCCCGCCCACCTGTGGGCGCAGTACGGGCTTGCCGGGGTGCTGGAATACGAGGGTTTCGTTCGCGATGTGACCGATGCGGCGACGAGTTCGGGTGTGTCCATCGAACAGTTCCACCCGGAATACGGGGTGAACCAGTTCGAGATCTCGCTGACTCCGCAGTCACCGGTGGCCGCCGCGGACCAGCTGATGCTGATCAGGATGATCGTCGGCAGGGCCGCCAGGCGACACGGCCTACGGGTCAGCCTGTCGCCGGTGCCATTCGCCGGGAGTGTCGGTTCTGGTGCGCATCAACACTTTTCACTACAGAAGAACAACAAATCGCTGTTCTCGGACGGACCCGGCGCCAGGGGAATGACACCGGAGGGGGAGTCCGCGGTGGCAGGCGTGGTGGCGGGCCTGGCTGAAGCAGAGGGAGTGCTGTGCGGCTCCATCCTGTCCGGTTTGCGGATGCAGCCAGGTCACTGGTCGGGCGCGTATGTCTGCTGGGGCACCGAAAACCGCGAGGCCGCAGTGCGATTCCTCGTCGGAGGAAGCAGCAACCCGTTGGGCGCCAACGTGGAGGTGAAGATCGTCGACCCGTCGGCGAACCCGTATTTCGCGACGGCCACGATCCTCGGGCTCGCGCTCGACGGCATCGAGCGCAAGCTGACCTTGCCGCCAGAAACCGGCGTCGACCCGTCCACCCTGACCGACGATCAGCGTGCCGCTGCAGGCACCACACTGTTGTCGGCGAGTCAGGCCGACACCATCGACGCGCTCGACGGTTCCGCGCTGGTTCGCGGCATCCTCGGCGACCAGGCTGTCGACGCGATTGTCGCGGTGCGCCGCTACGAGCACGAAACATACGGAGAACTCGGCCCCGACGAGCTCGCCGACAAATTCCGGCTGGCCTGGAGCGTGTAAGAGCGCCCCGTCAAACGAGGTCAGTCGCGTCGAACACCCACGACGTATCGGCGGACGCGAATCCGTCGGTGAACGATTGTGGCGCCTGGGACAGCAACGTGTTGAAGTCCGAGTAGTCCTTCCAAAGGGTGATCTTGCCGTCCTGCACGCGATGCACCGATACGAACGCCAGCCGAACGGTCTCCCCGCTGGGCCACCCCCATGTTTCGGAGTGCTCGTACATCACGTCGACACCGTCGCTCAGCAGCAGGCCCTCGTGGTTCACGTACGAGGACAACGACTCCAGGCCGATTTTCAGTCGTGCCACGATGTTCTCGGGGCCGCGAGCCGAGACGGCTGGCATCGGCATGTCGACGTACAGGCAGTCGTCGGACAGGAAAGATTTGACGGATTCCCAGTCGCGGTCGGACAGCGCCTTCCACATACCGAGGACGATTTCACGGGTGGCCGCATCGGAAGTCATCCAGTCAACCTACGTCCACCCGTCGGGTTGTCGTCCATCGATGTCGGTGAAGCCGTACTCGCGGGCCAGGTCGGCCGACGTCACCGAGCCCTGATTCCAGCGTTCGCGGCCTTCGTCGGCGGCGATGGCGGCGACGCCCCGCCCAACGAAACGCGGCGATTCCGAGTCGGCGAACGACGGCGGCGCAGTGGGCAGCCCGCCACCGCGGTCCGGATCCAGCGCGCTGCGCCAGTTGGTCTCGGCGACGCCCCAGTTGTCGAGCATCATCTCCGAACGCAGCCATCCCGGCGTCACCGCGACCGCGGTGGCACCGTACGGCCGTAACTCATGTCCGTGTGCGAATGCGAGCCGGTTCACCGCGGTCTTGGCCAGGTCGTAGAACACCGAGAGCCGGAAGTTCTCATCGTTGTATGCGCGGGTGCCGTCGGTGACCTCGACAAGCAGCCCGCCGGGCCGCTCGATCAGCAGCGGGTGCAGGCAATGCGAGGTAATGAGATGGGTGTCGATGCCTAGCCGAAGTATCCGCAAACCAGCGTCCAGGTCGTGCTCCCATATCGGCCTGTTCCACGTCGGCGGCGGGCCCTTGAGCACCTCGGCGCCCCAGATGTCGTTGACCAGGATGTCGATGCGTCCGTAGTCGCCGCGGATCCTGTGCGCCAGCGCGCGCACCTCATCCGCCTCGAGATGGTCGACCTGGATGGCGACGCCGTGCCCACCTAGATCGTCGACCAGAGCGGCGGTCTCCTCGATGGTTTCGGGTCGGTCGTAGTCGGACTTCTTGCCGCCCGATGTCGAACTGCGACCCGTGCACACCACGGTTGCGCCTGCTTCGCCGAGCGCCGCGGCAATGCCCCGGCCTGCGCCGCGCGTCGCTCCGGCCACCACGGCCACCCGCCCGCGCAGGGCCTCTCCGTCCGGCGTCCAGTCCATCGGCATCAGTATTGCGCGAAACCAGAAGCGTCTAGCCGTGTTCGGCACTGACGGTGAATACTCGCGAATGTGACTCCGCTACAGCGATACATCGCAGAAGAAATCGCCACCGACCATGTCGACGGGTTGCTGTCCAGACGTGAGGCTCTTCGCAGGCTGGCGCTGCTCGGGGTGGGCAGTGCGGCGGCGACATCGCTGATTGCCGCGTGCAGCGAGAACAAGAAGCCGACAACGGAAGCGCCTGCGACGTCGACCGGTGCGGTCACTGCGAGCCAGCCGGCGACCGCGAGCGCACCACCGCCCGGCTCCGACAAAACATTGCCCACCGCGCCGATCACCTGGGCGGGGCCAGCGGGTGAGCTTCAGGCGGCATGGGCCGAGGCGCCGGACGCCCGCGGGGGTGTGCTCGTCATTCACGAGAACAAGGGACTCAACGACTGGGTTCGCTCGGTCGCGGGCCGGTTCGCCGGGATCGGCTACTCGGCGCTGGCCATCGACCTGCTGTCGGCGCAGGGTGGTACCGCGAAGTTCACCGACCCGGCCGAGGCGACGGCGGCCCTTGGCAACATCCCGCCCGAACAGCTCGTCGCGAACTTGAAATCGGGCGTCGGTGAGCTACAGCGGCGGGTACCCGAGAAGAAGCTTGCGGCGGTCGGCTTCTGCATGGGCGGGGGACTGGTCTGGCAACTGCTCGCCGCGGGGACGCCCGAGCTGGCGGCCGCTGTGCCGTTCTATGGACCAGCTCCCGACGATCCTGATTTTGTCGGCTCCAAGAACGCTGCGGTACTTGGTTTTTACGGCGCGCTCGACGAACGCGTGAACAAGACTGAGCCGGTGGCCAAGGCTGCGCTGGAGAAGGCCGGGCTGGTGCACGAACTGGTCACCGAGCCCGACGCCAATCACGCCTTCTTCAACGACACCGGTGATCGCTACAACGCGACCGCCGCCGATGATGCCTGGCGGCGGGTCGGGGACTGGTTCGGCCGCTACCTGGTCTGACACCGGGAACGTTGTTCACGAGGCGTTAAGCCGCCGGTCGCGGCGACGTCAGTGCTGGCACAGACGTGCCGGTTCTGATTCCGGTCATGCGCGTCGTGCAGGTCGCCAACTTCTACGGGCCTCGCTCGGGCGGCCTCCGAACAGCCGTGGACCGGCTCGGTGCGGAGTACTGCGCCGCAGGCCACGAAGTCTTCCTCATCATCCCCGGCCGGACGTTTGAGAGGGTCGAGTTGGACTCGGGGGTCACCCGGATCTCGCTGCCCGCCATGCTGATTCCATTCACCGGCGACTACCGTGCGGTGTTGCCGAAACCGGTGAGGGCGCTGCTGGAAGAGCTGTCACCGGACGCCATCGAGGTATCTGACAGGCTGACGCTGCGATCGCTCGGCAGGTGGGGCCGCCGTCACGGCATCGGTACGGTGATGATTTCGCACGAGCGGCTGGATCGCCTTGTCGGCCAGATACTTCCCCGTCGCGTCGCCCGCGGCATCGCGGATTACGCAAACCGGCAGACAGCAGCCGACTACGACGCGGTGGTGTGCACGACCGCGTTCGCCCGTGCGGAGTTCGACCGGATCCGCGCATCGAATGTGTTGACCGTGCCGCTGGGTGTCGACCTCGATCAGTTTCACCCGCGCCACCGCTCGAAACAGACCCGCCTGCGCTGGGCGCGGCAAGACCAGATGCTCCTCGTGCACTGCGGGCGTCTGTCGGTGGAGAAGCACGCCCATAGGAGCATCGACACCGTTGGCGCGCTGCGGCATTCGGGCGTCGACGCGCGGCTCGTCGTGGTCGGCGAGGGTCCGATGCGGGCGCGGCTGGAGCGCCAGGCCGCCCGCCTGCCCGTGGAGTTCACCGGGTATGTCGGCTGCCGCGACACCGTCGCGACCATCCTGGCGTCTGCCGACGTCGCGCTGGCACCGGGTCCGCACGAGACCTTCGGGCTGGCCGCGCTGGAAGCACTGGCCTGCGGCACACCTGCCGTGGTGTCGCGGACATCGGCGCTCGCCGAAATCCTCACCACGGATAGCGGTGCGACGGCGGACAACGATCCGCGTGCCATCGCGGACGCCGTATCGTCGATCATCAGCAGACCGGAAGCACAGCGGCGGATGAACGCACGGCGACGTGCCGAGCAGTTCACGTGGTCGCGCGCGGCAGCGGGCATGCTGGGAGCGCTCGGCGCGCTATAGGCGCTCGCTGGTCGAGGCGCTACGTTTTCACCATGGCGCAAGCCCCGACCAGCGGCCCAGTGGACGCCGAGCGGTCCAGGACGCTGTGGTTCGCGGTGCTGCTGACCCTGACGAACGGCTTCCTCGACGCGCACACCTATATCGCCCGCGGCCACGTGTTCGCCAACGTGCAGACGGCGAATGTCATCTTCTCCGCGATCCATGTATCGGAGCGGCAATTCTCATCGGCGCTGGCGCATGTTTGGCCGCTGCTGGCGTTCATCGCGGGCATGTTGCTGGCATCCCACATCAAATCGGGTCGCATGGAACAGATGCTGCCGTACTCGTTGCGCTGGACCATCGGCGTTCAGGCGGTCGTGCTCGCCATCATCGGTTTCGTGCCCGCCTCGGTAGACCACACATTCGTGACCGTGCCGATCTCGTTTCTGGCCGCGGTGCAGATCGGCCTCTTTCGTAACATCGGCGATCTCGCATACCTACCCGTCGCCACTACCGGCAACCTGATGCGGTTCATGGAGTCGGTGTACGACGGCGCGGTGGAGAAGCGGGCAGAAGCTCGTCGCCCCACCGCCGTCTACGGCATATTGATCCTCGCGTTCGCCAGCGGGGCGCTGGCGGGCGCAGTGGCCACCGACGCCTGGAGCGTGCGCGCGATCTGGCTGCCTGCGGGCTTCCTGGCAGTGACGCTCTGCCTGTTCATCATCGACGAGCGCGAGTGGATGCGGTGAGCAAGATCCGTTTGACCTGAACTAATTCGACCGGCTGATCGTGTCGTCAGCACGGGGTCGAAAAAGTGAAGGGGTCACGATGAAGAAGATCGGTATGTTCCTGGCGACAATTGCGCTCGTCGGAACGCTCACCACGGCGTGCGGCGGATCGAAAACGAGCTACGGCACCGCGACCGCGAGTGGATCTTCGAGCGAAGCCAGCGCGACCGAGGTCGCGAGCGGCCCGACGATAACCATTGCGAACATGGCCTTCGGGCAGCCGCTCACCGTTGCACCAGGCTCCAAGATAAACCTCGCGAACAACGACAAAATGGAGCATTCCGTCACGTCGGACACCGCGGGCGCCTTTGACCAGGATGTCGAAGGCAACAAAGAGGCGACAATGACGGCGCCGAGCCAGCCGGGCGAGTACCCGTTCCACTGCAGCTATCACCCGAACATGAAGGGCACGCTGATCGTCAAGTAGCGGGGTTTACTGCAGACCGGCCACGGGCATTCCCCGGCGATGGCTGATGCACCCGCCGTGTTGTTCGACGTCGACGGCACCCTCGTGGATTCCAACTATCTGCACGTCTACGCCTGGACGCGGGCCTTCGAGGAGGCGGGCGTCGCGGTCGAATCGTGGCGGATTCATCGATCGATCGGGATGGACGGGGACCGGCTGATCCAATCGCTGGCCGGCGACGCCGGCGAGGACTCCCAGCAGAAGGCCGACGAGTTGCACACCCGATATCTCAAGGAGGCTGCGCCGCTGCTGCGCGCACTTCCCGGCGCGCGGGAACTCCTGGAACGGGTGTCCTCACTCGGCTTGCAGGTCGTACTCGCCAGCTCAGCGAGCGAGGAGGAGTTGTCGATGTCACGAAGTGTGCTCGACTGCGACGACCTGATCTCTGCCGCGACGTCATCAAAGGATGTCGAAACCGCCAAACCCGACCCGGCCATCGTCGACATCGCCATGCAGAAGGCGGGGGTCGACGCCGACCGCGCGGTCTATGTCGGGGATGCGGTGTGGGACATCATCGCGTGCGGTCGCATCGGCGTGCCCGCCATCGGTCTCCTCAGTGGCGGAGTATCACGGGATGAACTCGAAAAGGCCGGCGCAGAAGCCGTTTTCGACAATCCGCGTGACCTGTGCGAGCACATCGACAGTTCGCCGATAGCTGCGCTCGCTGCGAAGTCGGTAAGCTAGCGCGGCGTCCAGGCGACGGGCAACCGTTTGATGCCGTGAATGAACGCGGAGTGCAGTCGGTCCGGCTCCTCCGTCGCGGTGATGTCTGGCAGTTGCCGGTGCAGTTCCTCGAACGCGACGGTGATCTCGCGGCGGGCCAGGTTGGCGCCCAGGCAGAAATGCGCGCCTCCGCCGCCGAACCCCACATGCGGATTCGGGTGGCGGCGCACGTCGAACGCCCATGGGTCGGCGAACTTGGACTCATCGCGATTGGCCGATCCGTACCACAGCGTGACCTTGTCTCCCGCAGCCATTTTCACGCCACCAAACTCGACGTCCTGCGTCGTGGTGCGGCGCATGTAGGCCACCGGTGAGGCCCAGCGGACGATTTCCTCGACCGCCGTCGGCGCCACATCGTGGTAGTTGCTCCACCAGGCGTCGCGCTGCTCGGGGTACCGGCTCAACGACAGCACACCGTGGCTGATCGCGTTGCGAGTGGTCTCGTTGCCTGCGACGACGAGCAGGATGAAGAACGAGGCGACCTCAGCGGACGTGAGCTGCTCGCCGTCGAGTTCGGCCTGCACCAGGCTGGTGGTCAGATCCTCGGCGGGGGAATCCCGTCGGTCCTCGGCCAGCGCGGTGGCGTAGGCACCGATGTCGACGGCTACACGGAAGAACTCGTCGAAGTCGGTGGCGATGTCGGGGTCGCCGTAGCCCAGAATGACATTGGTCCAACCGAAGATCCGCTCGTGGTCCTGTTCGGGAATGCCCATCAAGTCGCAGATGATCTGCAGGGGCAGGGGACCGGCCAAATCGGCGACGATCTCGCCCCTGCCGTCGGGATTGTCGGTCAGCATCGCGGTCACCAGACGGCGGGCCCGGTCGCGCACCGAATCCTCGAGCATCGCCAGCACGCGCGGGGTGAACGCACTGCGGACGATGTTGCGCAGCCTGGTGTGCCGAGGGTCGTCCATAGCGATCATCGATCCGAAGTACTCGGCCAGCTCGGGCGTCTGGTCACCGACGGTGATCCCGCCTGCAGAGCTGAAGACATCGGGGTGCCGACTGGCGTAGAAGACGTCGTCGTACCGGGTCACCGCCCAATGGCCCGCCGTCGGGGTGAACTCGTCGCCGACGAACGACTCGTGGAACGACACCGGGGCCTCTCGGCGCAGGGTGGCGAACGTGCCGTCACGCACATCGTCATCGAGGCCCCAGAAGTCCCATGAACTGAGGTCGATGTCGGACAGCGGCACCTCGGCAGGGGCGGCACCGTTGCGCCTGGTCGCAATACCCACGCTGCGAGTCTACGGGTGGGCTTCGTGGCCGGGCCGACCCTTGGTCCGCCTCTTCTCCTTCATCTCGGCCTCGAAGACGT
>Ga0207678_10003316_pt1 | contig 14518 bp, 9 predicted proteins | sample KBSC63metaG_FD_184319 | JGI IMG/M metagenome (GOLD analysis project Ga0207678, IMG submission 184319) | Corn rhizosphere microbial communities from Kellogg Biological Station, Michigan, USA - KBS C6-3 metaG (SPAdes) (version 2) | ecosystem: Host-associated > Plants > Roots > Rhizosphere > Soil ... | reverse complement strand
TGATGTAGTACTGCCACTCGTCGGCATTCGGATGCCAGTGCATCTCCCTGACAGCGCCCGGCGGCATCGACACCAGCGCCGCAGCGACGGTGGTGGCAACCTTGAAGGTCGTGCTGTCGGCGACGCGGATGCTGCCGGCGGAGCTCTCCTTGACCGGGGCCGAGCCGCCGAGCGAGTGGACGAAGGGGTAGGGCGGCGCTTCGGCGTGCTTCGCAACGGCTGCGCGATCGGCGGCGAGATCGCCGGGCACGGTCCCCTGGAAGATCCAGCGGTTGTGCAGCGGGATCTTTGCGAACGCGTCGGCCGGAACACCGAAGTTCTTCGCCAGCACCTCGGGCGGCGTGTGGGCGAACCAGTCGGTCACCAGGAGCGTGTTGAATTCATTGGCGTGGCCGTCGTCGAAACAGATCACGAACTCGCAACCATCGGGGCCCAAGCCCTGCAGCGAATGCGGCGCGCCCGGCGGAAAATACCAGAGGTCGCCGACTTTGAGGTCGCCGACATAGGGACGCCCCTGCGTGTCGAGCACGGTGACGCGGCAGGAGCCGTAGGTCAGGATCGCCCATTCGGCAGCCTGGTGCCAATGCAGCTCGCGGATTCCGCCGGCAGCCAGCCGCATATTGACGCCGGAGATCTCTTTCGAGATGGCGAAATCCTCGACCGTGACCTGACGGGCCCAGCCGCCATTCTGGATGCGCCTCGGCGCATTGTTGAACGAGGCCCAATCCATCGGCAGGCCGCCGACGTCCGTCGGGGGCGGGGTTTGGGCTGAGGGGAAGTGCTTGGCAAGGTCTGGATCTTGAGGACCGGGATCGGACAGGCTTCCCGGGCTCTTGGCGTTCACGGCGCCTTGCGGCGGCTCGTCCGGATTGCCGAAAGTTGCGGCCTGCGCGCTGGAGCCGACCATGGCGGCGCCTGCCGCGGACATGGCCAGCAAATCACGTCTTGAGAACATCTTGGGTCGCTCCTGAAAAATGTCGAAAGCCCTCCGTAGCGACGGGGCTCCAACTGACAAACCTAGTTTCCGGTCGCCGATTCAGCTTCCGTGAACGCGCTCTTTTTGCCGGAATGCACTGGCTGCTGCGGCCGGCTCCGAACATGTGCAATTGCGAAATTCGGCTTCGTTTTGAAAAGACGGCTCTGCCCGCACGATCCTTAACTGGCCCGGAGAATTGCCATATCGCGAGATATCGAGATGACAACGAAATCGGTTCGTCCCTACCGTGAACCCGCCGGCGGCTGGGGCGCACTCAAGGCGCTCAGCGAGGCGCTTCTGGTGCAGCGGGCGCCGCTGAAGGGTGCAGCGACGCTCAGCAGGATGAATCAGCCGGAGGGCTTTGATTGCCCCGGCTGCGCCTGGCCCGATCCGAAGCACACCTCGTCATTCGAATTCTGCGAGAACGGCGGCAAGGCGGTCGCCTGGGAGACGACATCGAAGCGCTGCACGCCCGAATTCTTTGCCGAGCATACCGTCACGGAGCTCGCGAGCTGGAACGATTACGATCTCGAAATGGTCGGTCGGCTCGCCCATCCGATGGCCTATGACGCCGCATCCGACCGCTATCTCCCGGTGCAATGGGGCGATGCGTTCGCCATGATCGGCCGCGAGCTGAATGCGCTGCCGGATCCGAACATGGCGGAGTTCTATACGTCCGGGCGAACCTCGAACGAAGCCGCCTTCCTCTATCAGCTGTTCGTGCGCGAGTACGGCACCAACAACTTTCCCGACTGCTCGAACATGTGCCACGAGGCGACCAGCGTCGGCCTGCCGGAATCGCTCGGCGTCGGCAAGGGCACCGTGCTGCTGGAGGATTTCGACAAGGCCGATTGCATCTTCATCTTCGGCCAGAATCCGGGCACCAACAGCCCGCGGATGATGACCAGCCTGCGCAACGCGGCCCGCCGAGGGGCCTCGATCATCTCGTTCAATCCGTTCCGCGAGCGCGCGCTGGAGCGCTTCCAGGCGCCGCAGAGCCCGGTTGAGATGATCACGCTGTCGTCGACGACGATCAGCTCGAAGCTTTTCCAGGTGCGTGTCGGTGGCGACGTCGCCGTCCTCAAGGGGATCATGAAGATCCTCGTCGAAACGGACGAGGCCGCCCGTGCGGCCGAGCAGCCGGAGATCCTGGACTGGGATTTCATTCGCGGGCACACCGCCGGCATCGACGCGCTGATCGACGACCTCAAGCGAACGCAATGGCCTGACATCGAACGTCAGTCCGGCCTGACGCGCGAGGACCTGGAATATGCCGCCGGCGCCTATATGAAGGCGGAGCGCGCCATCCTTGTCTACGGCATGGGCATTACCCAGCACCAGCGTGGTGCGCACAACGTGCAGCAGATCGCCAATCTTGCGCTCTTGCGCGGCAATGTGGGACGCGACGGCGCCGGCGTTTGTCCGGTTCGCGGTCATTCCAACGTGCAGGGCGACCGAACCGTGGGGATCACGGAGATCCCCAAGGCGGATTTCCTCGAGCGCCTCGAGCACCGCTTCGGCTTCAAGCCGCCGAGCGCGCCGGGACACAACGTCGTGACGGCATTGGAGGCAATGATCCGCGGCGAAGTGAAGGTCTTTTTCGCGATGGGTGGCAACTTTGCCGCGGCCATACCCGACTGGCAGGCGACGCAGGCCGCGCTGCGCAAGCTCGATCTGACCGTCCACGTCTCCACGAAGCTCAACCGCAGCCATCTGATCCATGGCCGCGCCGCCCTGATCCTGCCGTGCCTCGGGCGAACCGAGATCGACATTCAGGAATCGGGGCCGCAGTCGATCACGGTCGAGGATTCGATGTCGATGGTCCACGCCTCGGGCGGTCGCAACAAGCCGGCGTCCGAGCACCTTCTCAGCGAGGTCGCGATCGTCGCAGGCCTCGCCAAGGCGACGCTCGGCGAGCGCACGGTGGTCGATTGGGACGGCTTTGTGGGCGACTACGATCGCATCCGGGATGCGATCGAGGCCGTCTTCCCTATCTTCGAGAGCTACAATGCCCGGATCCGCATTCCCGGCGGCTTCCATCTGACCTCGACCGCGCGGGAGCGCATCTGGGCAACGCCGTCCGGCAAGGCCAATTTCCTGGTGTTTGAGGGCTGCGGCGAGGACCCGCCGCAGGCCGATCCGGATTTCCTGTGGCTCAGCACGATACGCAGCCACGACCAGTACAACACGACGCTCTACTCGCTGTCGGACCGCTATCGCGGCGTCTTCGGCCAGCGCGACGTGGTCTTCCTCAACGAATATGAACTGAAGAAGCGCGGGCTCGCGGACGGCGATCGCGTCGACCTGATCACGGAGTCGACCGATGGCGCCGAGCGGATCGTGCGCAACTTCCGCGTGGTTGCGTATTCGTTTCCGACCGGCTGCTGTGCCGCGTACTATCCGGAGACCAATCCGCTGGTGCCGCTCTATGCCCGTGATCCCCTCAGCTTCACGCCGTCATTCAAGGGCATCCCGATCCGCCTGGTGCGCTCGACCGCCCCGGCGCAATAGAGCAGGCGGGGTCAGGCGTCGGCGTCCCGACCGGATGGCGGCGATGACGCCGGCGTCGCGATCGGCAGCGTAAACCAGAACCGGGCGCCGCGATCGGCGCCAAGGCCTTCGGCTTCGGTGCTAAGGCCTTCGGCGTCGATGCGGCCGCCATGCGCTTCGACGATGGACCGGCAGATCGGCAGTCCCATGCCCATGCCGGACTCCTTGGTCGTGAAAAAGCTTTCGAACACCCGGCCGGCATGTTCGGCGGAGATGCCGGGACCGTTGTCCTCCACGGAGCAGCACAGGGTCGTCACGTCCTGCGCGGCGGTGGTGATGACGATCTTGCCATGGTCGCGTCCCGCCTGCGCCATCGCTTGCACGGCGTTGATGGCCAGATTGACGATCACCTGCTGGAGCTGGGTGCGGTCGCCGAGCACGAGTGCAGCTTCCGCGTCGGGCCGGTGCAGGATCGTTACGCCGCGGGATTCCATCTCGTGGCGCAGGAACAGAAGCGCCTCGCGAATGACATCGTCAAGCGACAGAACGGCACGCTCCGGCGCCTTGCTTGAAGCCATCCCGTGAACACGCGCCACGATGTTCGCGGCCCGCCTCGTATCCGTGGCCATATTCTCGATTGCGCTGCGGACCTCGGCCATGTCGGGAATGGGCCTGTTCAGCCAGCGCAGCCCGGCGGCGGCGTTGGTCGCGATGGCGGCCAAAGGCTGGTTGACTTCGTGCGCGATGGAGGCGGTGAGCTCGCCGAGCATCGAGACGCGTGCCGCATGCGCGAACTCCGCCTGCACCTGCCGAAGCCTCTCCTGGGCGCGGACGCGTTGCGAGATGTCGATCGTGGCGACCAGGCTTATTTCGAGATCATTGATTGGGCCGACGCGGGCCGTTGTGAAGAGAACGTCGACGACGCGGCCGTCCCACGTCACCATCTTGGTTTCTTCCTCGAAGTTCGTTTCACCGCGAAAGCGGGACTCCATGGCCCGCCGAAACGTATCCGGGCGTGCCTTCCAGGTGTCGGACATGGAACGCCCGACATAGCCGTCGACGCCTCCTCCGAACATCTGGATGGCCCGTTCGTTGGCTTCCTGAAACGAGAGCGCGTCCATGCAGGTCCGGAGAAAGTCGGGATGGCTGTCGAAATAGCTGCCGAGGTCCTTGATGCCCTCGGCTCGCAGTTTTCGGAACAGCACCACCAGTCTGCTGGCGTCGAGCTGACGGAGGGCGATCGGCATGCGGCCGAACAGGTGGCGGTAGCGCTGCTCGCTCCGCTCCAGCTCGGTGTGGTCCTTCTTCTGGGCGGTGATATCCATGACCGCGCCGATGAACCGAAATTGTCCGCGCTCTTCCGACGTTCCACGGGCGACCACGCGAATGTGCCTGATCGAGCCATCGCTCAGGATCAGCCGATGTTCCAGGGAAAAGTCGTTCCTGTCGTTCGTGGCGCGATCGAGCGCCTCGCGTACGGCATTGAGATCGTCGGGATGCGTACGCTTCAGGATAGTGTCGAGCGACGGCGGCAAGGTCGGCTCGAGATCGAAGATCCTGAACGTCTCTTCGGACCAGAACAGCTCGCCGCTGGCGACGTTCCAGCCAAAGCTGCCGGTGTGGCTGAGCTTCTGGGCCTCGGCGAGATAGGCGACCTGACGCCGCCGCAAGACGTCCTCGCGCTCGAGCCGGTGCTGCCGCCTGACCAGGCTCGCGATCGCAAGCAACGACAACACGACAATGACGACCAGCAGGGCGAGGGCGCTGGTGGTGAGGTCGATCCCGAGCAGGAAGCACGTGAATGACAACACGCCGAGCGCAACGCCTCCCAGGACCCAAAGGGCGGGATGGGCGTAGCGCGAATGGTCGGGCCACGATGCGCGACAGAGCGTCTCCGTGTGGCGGGCCGTCGCGGGTTCCTTGCCTTCGTGAGCGAGTCCGGGCTGGGCCAGCAGATTGAAGAGGTCCAAGAGATACTCGCCGGGCATGAGACCAATTCCCGAGCCCGGATGTCCGGACGCGGGATGCAAGCGATGTACCGCAGCGTGGAAAACCGGTCTTTTGCTTTTTCGCGGACCCTTTGTCAAAACGCACGGCGTCGCGATGCGAGCCTGCGCGCAGATCCGGGATGTTGCCGCGGGAAGGATTCCGCGACCTTAAGCCAACGCCGCGGTGGGCCTCGTCACGCCGAAACGCCTCTCGAACTCGGCGACATCGACAACGCCGCGCCGATGGGTCCCGTCGCCGATCTTGCGGCCGCCGTCCCAGGCCTCGACTTCGAACAGGACGCTCCTGGCTTCGACGGCGACGACCCGTGCGACCGCGCGCACGGTGCGGCCGACCGGCGTCGCCGCCAGATGACGGACGTTGACCATCATCCCGACGCTGACATAGCCGGTCGGCAGGGACGGCTGGATCGCCGATCCCGCCGCCATCTCCATGTGCAGGATCATCATCGGCGTGCCGTAGACCTCAGGCATTCCCGGCACCACGTGGCCGACCGTCATCTCCGCCGTGACGGTCACCAGCTTTTCCGCCGTCATGCCGACGCTCACCTGATCAAGCGGACTCATGGCCCAATCCGGCATCTGCTTCACTCGTGGAGGGGGCGGGTGTCTCGACCGCATGTGGCTTGCGGTTGGTGAACCAATTGCCGAGCCGGTCGAGATAGAGATAGACCACGGGCGTGGTGTAGAGCGTCAGGATCTGCGAGAGCATCAAGCCGCCGACGATCGTGTAGCCGAGCGGCTGGCGCAGTTCGGCGCCGGTGCCGTTGCCGAGCATCAGAGGCACGCCGCCGAGTAGCGCGGCCATGGTCGTCATCAGGATCGGACGAAAGCGGAGCGTGCAGGCCTGGTAGATCGCTTCCTCAGGGCTCAGCCCTTGATTGCGCTCCACCTCGAGGGCGAAGTCGACCAGCATGATGCCATTCTTCTTGACGATGCCGATCAGCAGGATGATGCCGATGATGGCGATGACGCTGAGATCCATGTGGACTGCCAGCAGCAGCAGCAGCGCGCCGATGCCGGCGGAAGGCAGCGTCGACAGGATCGTGATCGGATGGATCAGGCTCTCATAGAGGACGCCGAGGATGATGTAGATCACGATCAGCGCCGCCCCGATCAGCAACGGCGTGCCGGACAGGGACGACTGGAAGGCTTGCGCGTTGCCCTGGAACGAGGTCGACAGCGAGGCGGGCTTGCCGGTGTCCTTCTCGATCTTCTGGATCGCCGTCACCGCATCGCCCAGCGCTACGCCCGGTCGCAGGTTGAACGAGATCGTCACCGAGGGAAACAGGCCCTGGTGATTGATCAGAATCGGCGCCGGCATGATGACGCTGTGGACCAGCGTGCTCAGAGGTACCTGTTGGCCGGTGGCCGAGTTCAGGTAGATATCCTTGAGCGCGTCAGGCCCATACTGGAAGGCTGGATCGACCTCCATGACCACGTGGTATTGGTTCAGCGAGGTGAACATGGTGGAGACGATGCGCTGACCGTACGCGTCGTCGAGGGTGTTGTCGATCGTCGTGGGCAGGATGCCGAAGCTCGAGGCGACTTCGCGATTGACGGTGACCTGCAGCCTCGGGCCGGCATTGGCCTGGTCGCTCGCGACGTCGGTGACGAGGTCGAGCGCGCGAATCTTCTCCAGGAAGATCGCCGACCAGTGGTTGAGTTCGTTGGAATCGGCGTCCGTCAGCGTGAACTGATACTGCGTCTTCGACAGGCGCGCGCCGATCGTGATGTCCTGGGCCGACTGCATGTAAAGCTTGATGCCCTGGATATGGGCGAGCTGGGGTTCCAGCCGCGCGATCACCTGGTCGGCGCTGGCCTTGCGTTCGGGCTTGGGCTTCAGGACGATGAAGATGCGCCCCTGGTTGAGGGTCGCCGTCGGCCCGCCTGGACCGATATAGCTGGCCACCGATTGGATCGCCGGATCCTTTGACAGGATGTCGACGACCGCCTGCTGGCGTTCGGACATGGCGGGGAAGGAGATGTCCTGGGCAGCCTCGGTGATGCCGACGATCTGTCCGGTATCCTGTTGCGGGAAGAAGCCTTTCGGGATGATCACATAGAGATAGCCGGTCAGCGCGATCGTCGAGAGCATCACGAGCAGCGTCACGAAACGATGGCGCAGCACGATTCGCAGGCCGCGCGCGTACAGCGCAAGCAGGCCATCGAAGCCGCGCTCGAACATGAGATAGAGCCGGCCATGCTTCCTGCGCGATTCGTCCTTCAGGAGGCGCGCGCACATCATCGGCGTCAAGGTGAGCGAGATCACCAGCGACAGCAGCAGCGATGCGGTGATCGTGACGGCGAACTCCTGGAACAGCTTTCCGACGTAGCCGCCCATCAGGAACAGCGGGATGAACACCGCGATCAGCGACAGGGTGATGGAGACGATCGTGAAGCCGATTTCGCTGGAGCCTTTGAGCGCAGCCTCCATGGGCGTCATGCCCTGCTCGAGATGGCGCACGATGTTCTCGATGACCACCACGGCGTCGTCGACCACGAATCCCACCGCGATCGACAGCGCCATCAGCGAGAGGTTGTCGAGACTGTAGCCGAGTACGTAGAGGACCGCGAAGGTGCCGATCAGCGCCAGCGGAACCGTGATCGCCGGGATGATGGTGGCCCAGAAATTCCTCAGGAACAGGAATATGACCATCACCACCAATGCGACCGTCAGCAGTAGCGTGAATTGCACATCGGTAACCGCGGCGCGAATCGTGGCGGTGCGGTCGGCGGCGATCGTCACCTTGATCGCCGGCGGAACGGAGGCCTGCAGCTGCGGCAGCAGTTTCTTGATGCGATCGACGGTTTCGATGACGTTGGCGCCGGGGACGCGCTGGACGGCGAGGATGACGGCGGGGTCCTTGCCGTACCAGCCGGCCAGCAGATCGTTTTCGGGCCCCTCGATCGCCGAGCCGATGTCGCGCAGCCGCACCGGCGAGCCGTTGCGATAGGCGATGATGAGGGCTTCATAGGCGGAGGGCTTCAGCAACTGGTCGTTGGTATTGAGCGTATAAGTGACGCGCGGGCTGTTGAGCGTGCCCTTGGGCAGGTCGACATTGGCGCCGGCGATCACGGTGCGGACGTCTTCGAGGCCGATGCCGCGGGCGGCAAGCGCCTGCGGATTGACGCGGATGCGGATGGCGGGCTTCTGCTGGCCGCCGATACCGACCAGGCCCACGCCCGGCACTTGGGAAATCTTGGGCAGCAGGATGTTTTCCGCGTAGGCATCGACCGTGGTCTGCTGCATCGACTCTGACGTCAGCGCGATCAGCATGATCGGCGTTTCCGCCGGATTCACCTTCCTGATCGTCGGCGGGTAGGGGATGTTCTGCGGCAGGTACGGGCTCGCGGCGTTGATCGCGGAGAGCACGTCGACCGCCGCGCTGTCCACCGTGCGCGACAGCTCGAACTGCACCGTGAGCTGGGCGACGCCGAGTGCGCTGGACGAGGTGAGCTGCGTGACGCCGGGGATCTGGCTGAGCTGCTGTTCGAGTGGCGTCGCGACCGACGAGGCGATGGTTCCGGGGTCGGCGCCGGGCAGTTGCGCCGAGATCTGGATCGTCGGGTAGTTGACGTTCGGCAGCGCGCCGACCGGCAACAGGGGATAGGCCGCGAGGCCGCACAGCAGCAGGCCCGCCATCAGCAGAGCGGTTGCAATCGGCCGCAGGATGAAGGGCGCGGACAGGTTCATGGGAGCGCGTCCTGCACGGAGCTTTGCAGGTCGGCTTCGCGCGCGGCCTTGCCGTGCAGTTCCCGAACCTGGCTTCCTTCCGTCAGCCGATACTGACCGTCGACGACGACGGTATCGCCTGATTTCAGTCCCTGGTCGATCAGGGCCTGCCCCTCGCTGATCTGCGCGACGTGAACAGGACGCAAGGAAGCGGTCTGGTTCGGAGAGACGACATAGACATAGCTGCCGTTCGGGCCCTGCTGGACTGCGGAGCCGGCGACCGTCAGCGCATCCTTCTGAATCTTCAGCAGCAGCCGGGCATTCACCAGCTGTCCCGGCCACAGCCGGTGCTCGTGATTGGCGAATGTGGCCTTGAGCTGGACGGTGCCGGTCGTCCCTGCGATCTCGTTGTTGACGAGCAGCAGCGTGCCTTCGCCGAGCTTAATCTTGTTGTCCTGGCTGTAGGCGATGACCTTCAACTGGCCTTTTGCTTCGTGTTCCTGGATCACGGGCAGATCCGTCTGCGGAAGGGTGAACAGCAGCGAAATCGGCTCGATCTGGGTGACGACGACGAGACCGTTCGGGTCGGTCGGATGAATCACGTTGCCGACATCGATCTGGCGGACGCCGGTGATGCCGGGAATGGCCGATGTCAGGCGCGTGTAGCTGAGCTGGACGTTGGCCTCGTCGATCTGCGCCTGGTCCGCTTTCACGGCGGCCTTGAGTTGGGCCACCTGCGCGGTCTGCGTCTCGATCAGCTGCGGGGTCGCATAACCCTTGTCACCGAGTTTACTGTAGCGGGAGAGATTGGCTTCGGCATTGGTGAGTTGGGCCTGATCTCGGTCGCGATTGGCCGTCAGCTGCTCGATCTGGGCCTCGTAGGGACGCGGGTCGATCTGGGCGAGCAGATCTCCGGCCTTGACGGTCTGTCCCTCGGTGAAGGCGATCTTGACGATCTGTCCCTGAATCTGGCTGCGCACGACATCGGTGTTGTAGGCGATCACGGTGCCGATGCCGCGCAGATAGATCGGAACGTCCTTGCCGGTGACCGCGGCGGTGACCACCGGTACGGCCGCGGGCACCGGCGCGGCGGCGACGACCGGCTTCCGGTCCGCGGCGAAGAACCAGAGGCCGGCTCCGACGAGAATCGCGGCGAGAGCGACAAGCGCGATGGCGAGATTTCGTTTCATGAGACCGTCCTGGATGTCAGGGATTGCTTGAGCCGCTGATCGAAGTCGTGCTGCCCGTTGCGGCAGGGCCTTGCACCGGGACGGACGGACTGATTCCGGCGCCGCCGAGCTCGGTGGCTCCGAGCGGTATCCCGACGCGTCCGACCGTCGATGCTGAAGGCAGCGGAGGCGCCGCCGTGATGCTGCCGTTGCAGGTGACGGATGAGCCCCCGGACAGTCCGCCGCCGTCGAACAAGGCTCCGGACGAGGCGGTATTGCCGGATCCGGCACAACCCGCCGTGCTTTGCGCCGGATTGAGCGGCGAAATGCCGGGTGTTGCGATCTCGGTCGATCCCAGCGGAACGCCGACGGGCCGCGTGGATTGCGGGTTGAGCGGCGACGTCGCCAGCATGCCGGTGGAAGGCTGCATTCCCGGCATGGTCGTTTGAGCGGACGTCGCAGCCGGGACGAGCCACAGCATGCCGGCCGTGAGTGCCACGGCGAGCGGTATCAGGGTGAACCGGCGCGAGCTGGATCTTCCCGAGCCGACGTCGTTCGATGGGTGCTGCTCTCGCATGAAAAATGCTCCGGCTGAATGCTGTCGAGCACTAGAGAGGTGCGGAACGGTGGGGTATTTCCAGAACGCACGTCCCGCTACCCGGCAGCACGACGACAACGGGCATTCGACGCATCGTAAGCGGGCATTCGTCTTCGTTCGGCCGCGTCGCCGAGTTGCCTCGCCGATGACAGCGCCGTTGGCCGGCTTTGGCTTCGGCTCGCTTTCGCTATTTCAGAATGGCCCGCACATGCGCGAGTTCCCGGCTGCATGTGCCTGTGTCGCCGTTTTGTTCGGCGGTACGTGCGCGATCAAGCGAATCCAGCGCATCCGCGAAAACCGCTCCGCGGCCGCCTTCGGCCTCTGCAATCGAGCGAGGCGTCGGTTGATGACTGCGCAGCGCGCTGAGGCTCTCCCGCTGCCAGCCGTGGGCGCCCGCGTCTTTTTCTATGGCCTGATCCAGCTGGATCTGGGTTTTCGCGATGTCGTCCGCACAAGTGCCTGCACGCGCGGGCGAAGCTGCGCACAACAGGATGAGAAGCGCGATCTGGAGATTTGCTGTGGATGTCATGTGTCCGATCCCATGCATGGAGTTCAATCAGCATCAGATGCGACCTCTTGAATGCCAAAGCGGATCGTTCGTCTTTCGCGTATGAACGCCGGCCGTTCACAGTAATGAGAGGTCTGTACGCCTGACATATGCGCTGCGCTTTGAAGTGCGCGCCCTAGCTAGGCAGTGTCCCGAGGATGCACGAGCAGCCGTTGTCTCGATCGGCATGTCCCGACGTGCGAAGTGGCAAGGGCCGTTGTTTGCCGAAATACGCCGGCGAGTGTCGACACTACTGTCGCACCATTCCAACCTGGAGTGATCCCGACATGAAACACCTCAACGCTGGCCTCGCCTTCGCTGCCACTCTCTCCCTGTTCGCGACCGTCGCCCCGGCGCGCGCTGAACCCCCGAAGAACATCGTCCTGGTGCACGGCGCCTGGGTCGATGCGTCCGGCTGGAAGCCGGTCTACGAGATCCTGGTCAAGGAAGGCTTCCGCGTCAGCATGCTGCAGGAGCCCGAGACGTCGTTTGGCGATGATGTCACGGCGGCGAAGCGGCTGCTCGATCTCCAGAATGGCCCGACGCTTCTGGTCGGCCACAGCTATGGCGGCTCGATCATCACCGAGGCGGGTGTTCATCCCAATGTCGTCGGCCTGGTCTACGTCGCTGCGCATGCGCCCGACGTCGGAGAGGACGAAGCGGCGCTGGGCAAGAAGACGCCGAGCGTACTTGGAAAGACCGAAGGCGCCATCAAGGTCACGCCCGACAAATTCACCTATCTCGATCCCGTGCAATTCCCCAAGCTGTTCGCCCCCGATCTGCCGCGCGAGCAGGCGGAGTTCGAATCACGCTCCCAGGTTCTGGCCGCGACGCAGGTGTTCAGCACGCCGCTGACGGCGGCTGCGTGGAAGACCAAGCCGAGCTGGGGCATCGTTGCCGGCAACGACCAGATCATCAATCCGGATCTCGAGCGCTGGTATTACGAGCGCGCCAAGAGCCACACCACCGTGATCCCGGGTGCAAGCCACTCGGTCTACGAGTCGCATCCGAAGGAAGTGGCGGAGATCATCACCCGTGCCGCTCGCAGCATCGATCAACCGGCCACCCGCTGACGCGTTTTGCCGGTCCTGACGCACGGCCGGCAGAAGGAAGGACGGCGGGAGAGACAGCACTCCCGCCGGCCCGACTGCCCCTCCGGAGAATTCCATGAGCATGATCGAGACGACCGGCACGATCCTGGACTGGGACGTGACGACGGTGAAGCGGGCTGGACTGAGCCGCGATCTGCCGTCCGGCAATCCGGACCTGATGTGGGTCGCGAATTCGTCGACTTTGATCTACGGCGAGCGGGATGCCATCCTCGTCGACACGTTCCTGACCGCCGGGCAGTCGAAGACGTTGCTGGATTGGGTCGTGTCGCGGGAGCGAAATCTGACCGCGATCTACGTCACGCATGGCCACGGTGATCATTTCTTCGGCCTCGCGCCGCTGCTCGATCGCTTTCCGCGGGCACGGGCCGTTGCCGTTCCCGAGGTTGTCGACGAGATGAAGACGCAGCTTTCGCCGGCATCGCTCGACGGTTTCTGGCGCAAGCGCTTTCCGGGCGAGATCGCACAGCGCCTGGTCGCTGCAGAGCCTCTCGAAGGCGAGCTCACGCTCGAGGGACACAAGCTCGTCGTCATCGACATGGGACGAACCGACACGGCGCGTTCCACCGCCCTTCATGTCCCGTCTCTCGATCTGATCGTCGCCGGCGACACCGTGTACAACGGCATTCATCCTTATCTCGCCGAAACCGACACGCAGAGCCGGCTGGAATGGATCGCCGCGCTCGATCGGCTCGAAGCGTTGAAGCCCCGCTTCGTGGTGGCCGGACACAAGAAGCCGGAGAACGATGACGATCCGCGCAGCATCGCGGAGACCCGGCAATATCTGCTCGATTTCAACCGCCTCGACCAGGCGACGATTTCTCCGCGCGAACTCTACGAGGCGATGCTCGCGCTTCATCCCGACCGTGCCAATCCGGGATCGCTCTGGAGCGGAGCCAACGCCGCAAAGGGGCCAAGGTCATGACGAGCTGGCAGAACAACCGCGCCGCGCGCGATGCCCGCATTGCGGCCGGTGCCGGCCTGGCCCACGGCAAGGTCGTGGAAGCATCCGACGCAACGCGCCTGCTGGAGGCCGTGATCCGGCCGGGCGACCGGGTTTGCCTCGAAGGCGACAACCAGAAGCAGGCGGATCTCTTGAGCCGCGCGCTGCTGGCGGTCGATCTGTCCAAGGTCAACGATCTGCACATGGTGCAGTCGGGCGTCGTTCTGCCCGAACATCTGGACCTGTTCGACCGCGGGGTCGCGAAGCGGCTCGACTATGCCTATTCCGGGCCGCAATCGGCGCGCATCGCGCGCATGCTGTTCGGCGGCAAGATCGAGCTGGGAGCAATTCACACCTATCTCGAACTGTTCGCGCGCTACTTCATCGATCTCACCCCGCACGTCGCCCTGATCGCCGCCGTCAGCGCCGACCGTGACGGCAACCTCTACACCGGCCCGAACACCGAGGACACGCCCACCGTGGTGGAGGCAACGGCGTTCAAGGACGGCGTCGTGATCGCCCAGGTCAACGAGATCGTCGAGACGGTTCCGCGGGTCGATATCCCGGCGGACCGCGTCCATTTCGTCGTCAAGTCCGACAAGCCGTTCTTCGTCGAGCCACTGTTCACGCGCGATCCGGCGGCGATCACCGAGGGGCAGATCCTGACCGCGATGCTCGCGATCAAGGGCATCTATGCGCCCTATGGCGTGCAGCGGATCAATCACGGGATCGGCTTCAGCACGGCCGCGATCGAGCTTCTGCTGCCGACGTTCGGCGAGAGGCTGGGCCTGAAGGGCAGGATCGCAACCCACTTCGCCCTGAATCCGCATCCCGCGCTCATTCCCGCGATCGAGTCCGGTTGGGTCCGGCAGATCCACTCCTTCGGCTCGGAGGTCGGCATGGACGAATACATCCGGGCCCGATCCGACGTCTATTTCACCGGCCCCGACGGCTCGCTGCGCTCCAACCGCGCGTTTTGCCAGAACGCCGGACTCTATGCCTGC
>Ga0207678_10003315_pt1 | contig 14520 bp, 10 predicted proteins | sample KBSC63metaG_FD_184319 | JGI IMG/M metagenome (GOLD analysis project Ga0207678, IMG submission 184319) | Corn rhizosphere microbial communities from Kellogg Biological Station, Michigan, USA - KBS C6-3 metaG (SPAdes) (version 2) | ecosystem: Host-associated > Plants > Roots > Rhizosphere > Soil ... | reverse complement strand
ATGCCCAGGTATTCCTCGCGCGTTCGCGCATCGAGCGGCTCGGCACGGCGTGGCATCCGCCCGACTGGATAGCGAAGCCGTTCGAGATCGCTAGTGGTCGCCATATCGCTCATGCTCCTGAGTCTCTACGACCGAGAGCTTGTCGGTCGAGTCCATATGCGGAATGGTCACATGTTCACGCGCCGCCTCCGAGATAGCTGCCGGCCGATCGCGTGACTCTACAGCGATGGCCCGCCCGGCAGCTTGCCCAGCAGGCGTCCCAGCAGTTTGACTCCGTAGATCGCCGCGCGCTCTCGGGTCTGCTCGGGATCGACGGCATCGTTGCTGAACTTTAGGGCCCAGAGGTCTTTGATGGCGCTGTCTTCGCCGTCGGTTGGGTGAAGCGCAATCCAGTACAAAACCTTGATCAACTGATCCTTGGGCACGTCCTGCTGCTTGGGCAGCCCATCGTGCAAGTGCAGCACGGTCTCCGCATAGTTGACGTGCACCTGCGGCTCGAACGGAAAGTCCGCGAGCACGGCCGCATAGACGTCGACCAGTCCCCAGTGGGGGTGCTCCGTGAGCAGGTGCCCCCCGCAGCGCTTGCACCACTTGCGGGCGCTGCGCTCGGTCTTGTTGTACGTCCCCACGTGCTCCAGGCCGCGCGTGATGCTGAGCGCGCTCGGGGGCCAGAGCGTGAACGCGTTGACCGGCCCTGCCGACCATTCTCGGCACGAAGCACAGTGGCAGTATCCTGCGGCAACGGGTCCGCCCGTGACCTGGAGCTCGACGGCTCCGCAAAAACAGCGGCCCTTAAATGTCTTTTCCTGCGGCATGGTTCTTCTCCTTCGAGAGAGGGGTTGACCTGACGCAGATGTAGAGCACCGCTGCTCGTGCGAGAATGACCGCGCGTCCGCCGTTTCTGTCCCAGGCACCGGCTTGCAGCGGCGCCCGGCTGTTCATGAAGCTGGTTCGAGATCGTGGAACTTGCGCAAATCGAGCGTCACTATGCGGCCGTCGTCATGGAGGATGTCCGCGTGTCGCATGCCCCAGGCGATGTCACGGTCGAGATAGCGGTGGCTGCCGTGTACGGTCTGCATCCACAGATCGTCGGTGCCCACCACGGTCACCATGATTTCGACCTCCTGGGCGGCGAGGCTCGCGGCTGTCTCACCCGCCAGCGGGCTGCGCTCGTCGATCGTGTGCAGCACGGTCCAGGAGCGCGTGAGGGCGAGGATATTTTCGCGACTGAGCTGCAGATCGAGCATCCGATAAAAGGTCTTCCCCTCGAGCGTGCGCTCGGTGCGCACCATCGAGACCTTGACCGTGGCCAGCACGATGCGATTGCCGCGCCGGTTGCCCACGCGCAAGGACAGCGTCGGCACACCGTTCATCGGCGCGATGGCAATCTGCCGGGAGAACAGCAGGCTGGCCGTGGGGCGCGAGAATTTCGCGAACACCAGTCCCGTGGCGAGCGCGGTCAGCACGAGGCTGGCGCTGGACTCGAGCACCATCACCAGGTTGGCGGCGTTGGTGGCGGGGTACATTGATCCGTAGCCGATGGTGCCCATGGTCTCGACGCTGAAGAAGAAGGCGTCGAGGAACGAGCCCGGGCGCGCCTGGGCGACTCCGCCCACCCAAAGATACAAGAGCGCGAACAGTCCGTTGACGGCGAAGTAGCCGCCAGCGACGAAACCGATCGTCGCCGGCCAGGAGAGCTTCAGCAGCGCGTGATAGAAGTCGCGCAGAGGCGTTCGAGGTGCGCCGATGGTGCGCACCTCGTAGTTCATGGAGGCAGGGGCAGGAGCAGGACTCGACGCGTCGTTCACGCGCCCGAGTATGGCACTACAGGCCCATGCGGTTAGCGTAGTAGGTGACGGTCGTCGGCCTCGTCGCCCGGGTCGCGGCCCTGGCCAGCGCCGAGCCCGCGCTCACGGCCCAACGCGCCAGCCGCCAGCGCCCCAGCTACCGTGAAACACGTCATCCTCCGCATCGCTTGCACCTTCTGGCGGCGATCGGCGGCGTATGCCAGCCATCGCCGCGTGGCTCCGCGTCGTAAGCGGAGCCAGTGGACGGGCGATGGCTGCGGAGTGACAGGAAGCTGGGGCGCGGCGGAAATGGTCCGGTGTTACAGCAATGAACGGCGGCGCGTGCCCGCGCTGACCAGCGCCAGCACCAGCAGCGCACCGATGATGCTGCCGATCAGACCCGCCGAGTGCACGCGCGTCACGTCGTCATGGCTGACCATACTGCCCAAGAACCCGCCCAGCAGCGAGCCCACCATGCCGAGCGCAGAGGTCATGATCAGACCCATGCTCTGGCGACCGGGCATGAGGGCTCGCGCCAGAAACCCCACGACCAGACCAAAGAGAATAAAAACCAATAGTCCCACGGTGACCTCCGGTTGAGCCGCGTCGCGAGAGCAACCTTGTGCGTCTCGACGGCGGCAGCGAGAGGTAAGGGCAAGCCAAGTGCCAACGGCTTGGTCGGTGAGGAAAGCAAGAGAAAACACTCTGGAAAACCCGCTTATGGGCGCTCTTTGTCACTGCGCTGTGAATGACAAAGCTCGAGTGGCGAGTTGCTACTGCGCTACCGACCTGCCACATCTTTCCGAGGGCGCCGTCCCGCGCCGGTAGCATTCGAGAGGCTCTACCGGCCAAGTTGTTTCAAGGCTCGCGAAGCTCGTCGCGACGAAACGAGTGAGCTGAAATATCGGGCGAAATGTTGTTCAGAGCGGCGTGGTGCCCCAGTCGTCGGGTGCGATGCAACGCAGCGTGTCGCGTGCGGCTTCGCGCAACGGCAAGCTTCTTGCTCACTCGGCGCGCATGAATCTCGAGCCTGGCCTCCCGCATCTCGCCCGATTGTCAGCGGCTCTGTCTTCAGCTTCCAACCGACCGTTCTCCAGCTTTTCGGCCGCCGATCTCGCGTTCTTGAATCTGCCTGGAGCCGACGGTGACGTCGCACGTGGCGAGGCGCTGCTGCAGCGGCTGAAGGAGGAGACGAGAGCCCCGAAGGAGGAGCTCGAGGCCTGCTTGCCTATTCTTTCGCCGCCCATCACCGAACACAGCTATCGGAGCTACTGCAGCGCGCTCTGGGGCTTCTATCAACCGCTGGAGCGACGCCTGCGCACGACGCCGGGGCTGGAGCGCGCGATCGAGGATCTCTCTCGACGCTGGAAGACGGAGCTCCTGGAGCTCGACTTGGCAGAGCTCGGCGTGCCCATCCCCGAGCTGGCCCTGGCCGTGTGCAAAGACTCCACCGGCAACCGGCGAGGACGCTTCGATCTCTCGCACGCGCTCGGAGCGCTGTATGCGCTGGAGCTCTGCACGCTCAGCTTCCGTCATACGCAGCGCTACTTGAGCCACGTGCTGCCGTCGATGACCGCGCGCGCCTCCAACTTCTTGGGCTGTTATGGCGGCGAGACCGAGAGCCTCTGGGCCGCCCTCTGCGCGCAGATCTGCGCTGCACTCCGGGAGCTCAGCGTCGAGGCAGATGCGCTGGTGCAGGGGGCTGTCGAGACCTTGCGCGCCGCCCGGGCGTGGTTCCGCCAGACCTTTGCCGACCCCCAGCTGGCTGCAGGGGATCGACTCGGATTGAGCGCCCCACGCAAGCGGGCGCCGTCCTCTGCACGCTGGGCGGCGGAGCTCGAGCGAGCCGTGCTCCGCACCTGGCCGCAGCTGGGACTCAGTCTGCCGCCCTGGTCCGAGCTGGAGCGAACCCTGCCGCTGTGGGTGAGGCGGTCGCGTTCGGATACGGAACGCCGCGTGTAGAAGCGCCGGCGTTGCTTCTCCTGCGCTCGGACACCGTAGCGGCACGCCCACGGATATCCGCTTGCGGATACCGTGTTGCACCGAGAAACGTGCGTAATCGGCGCATAGACCCCCGCCGGGTCAAACCCGTTCCTACCTGTTTCAGCGGTGGGAAAGCAAGGGAAAATTTTTCCACAGAAACTTGACAAAAGTGTCAGGTAGCGGTGGTCGCATGTAGCGAAGGGTCGCTTGCTCCGTTAACATGTCGGTTCTGTGTTTCGCTCTATCGCAGCAATCGTTTTGGCCATTCGCTTTGCTCACCCTGAGGTCAGCGAGGTGGATGCAACGAGATACGCAGGCGCGCTACAGGTCGAAGCTCAAGAACATGACTTTGATCCGCTGACGGGCGTCGCGATCATCCATCACGAGAGCCGCTTTCACCCGCGCGCGGTCTCGCCGGATGGCGAAGACTACGGTCTGGCTCAGGTACGAGCGCGTCACGTTGGGGCGTGCCGAAAAGACAAGAATCCGCGCAGCAACCCTTCGGTTGCCTGCCGCGCCGTGAAGGAGCGCTTGCTGCAGCCTGAAGAGAGCATCCGGGTGATGGCGGAGCTGATCACCAGCCATCGCAAGCTGTGCCGAAAGAAGGCGGGCAGCACCAGCATGTTGAGCTGGCTCGCCAGTTACCAGGGGCGCAACAGCATCAAGGAAGACCGCTGGTGCACTCCGGGCGACGGCACGCATCAAGTGATCCGCTACCGCGACCGCTTGGTGCGTGAAGTGGCGCGGCACTCCCGAGAGATCGAGGCCGCTGATCAAGCAGCGACCGCGACCGCCTCAGCCAGGACCGAGGGCCATGGCCAGGTCGCGGACTCCCGTGAGCCCGAGCCGGTCGAAATCGTGCCCCCCGGGCGCGGCGGCTGATTCCACCGGGCCCCGAGCGCGGGAGAGATTAGACCCGCGTCGTCCCGTTCACGCCGAGCAGCCAGGCGCGCAACGTCGTGAAGGTCTCGCGCGCCGCATCTGCCATCTCGAGCTGCTCCTCCGCACATTGACCATGGTGCTCGAGCGCCGCACAGAAGGCCTTCCACATCTTTCCCGTCTCGGTGCCGTAGCAGCGCAGGTAAGACGACGCGCGGCTCATGGTGTCCGGCAGGCGCGTCGAGAGCTCCCGGTGGATCAGCTGAGCCCCCAGCGTGGCACCCTCCAGCACGTAGCAGCAGCCTAGGGCAGCGCTGAGGCTCTGGACGCAAGGCAGGGTGCGACAGCGGGGGAGGCTGATGACCTCTTCCGCGCTCAGCCCGAGCGTGAGCAGGTCGCGCGCCAGCCAGGGCGCCTTCTCGCGTTCCGCGCGCCGGATCCCGAGCTCGCGCAGGCCCGCCCGGGCGAACAACACCGGCTCCAAGGGGCGGTGGAAGCCCAGCAGCTTCTCCAGGTACGACCGATAGGTCTGTTCGTCGGCGTCGGGCTGGAGCAGCGGCACGATGCCCTCGATCTGCTCGTGCAACGCGCGCGTCTCGTAGCGGATGCGCTCCAACGCCGAGCGCACGCCGCGCACACCGCTGGAGCGCGCGCTGTTGCTCGATGAAATCCCGGCCGTGTCGAGGTCGTGCATGCTGACGTCGGCTCCAAGGCTATACTGGATTCGTTCTTGAAGGGCGCTCCGCTGTCGCGAGGCCCTCGAGTGGATCCGCCCTCGCGAGCGCGCGTTGCAGATGTCAACACGGCCCGAGAACAGGCCTGGTTCTCGTTGGCCAGAACGCCACACCCGGGCGCCTCGCGAACGGCGGCCGCCGCGAAAAAAAAGGCCGCTCGAGGGGTTGGGACGGCGTTGGGCAGGGGCCCGCTGTAGTACTCTCGAAGGAGTTGCATGCTGCCCCCGAATGCGCAGGCCTCGCTCCTGGATCCCCTGGTGGCAGACGGGGAAATGGCGCGTCGCATCGCCTCCTTCCCATGGCAGGACACGGCGCTCGGGCCCGCTTCGGGCTGGCCCGAAAGTCTGCGGACGGTAGTGCGTGTCCTGGTCACCTCGCGCTTTGCGATGTGGATCGGCTGGGGCCCCGAGCTGACGTTCTTTTACAACGACGCCTACGGCTCGATGACGCTGGGCGCGAAGCATCCCTGGGCGCTCGGGCGCCCGGCGCGCGAGGTCTGGGCCGAGATCTGGGGGGACCTCGCGCCGCGCATCGCTCAGGTGCTGGCCGAGGGCAAAGCCACCTGGGACGAGCGGCTGCTGCTCTTCCTGGAGCGCAGCGGTTATCGAGAGGAGACGTACCACACGTTCTCTTACAGCCCGATCTCCGACGAGAGCGGCAAACCGGCGGGCATGTTGTGTGTGGTCAGCGAGGAGACGGAGCGCGTCGTCGGTGAGCGACGCCTGGCGGTGCTGCACGATCTCGCCACACAGCTGGCGGGGATCGATCGTCCTCACGAGGTGGCCAGAGCCGTCGCCCGCTGTCTCGGCAGACATGCTCGCGACTTGCCGTTCACCCTGACCTATCTGGTCGACGCCGAAGGCGTCCCGTCCTTGTCGGCGGTCACGGGGCTGGCGGAGCAGCATCCGGCGGCTCGTGCCCTGAACGACGCCTCGTCAGCACGCGCAGCGGCCGCGCTCTGGCCCCTGGCGCAGGCGCTGGAGAGCGGCGCGCCGGTGCTGGTCGAGCTCCCTTCAGAGCTACCCTGGCCCAGCGGACCCTGGCCCGATCCTCCGCGTCGCGCCGTGGTCGCACCGATTCAGCGTTCAGGCCACGGCCAGCCCTGGGGAGTGTTCATCGCGGGCCTGAGCTGCGTGCGGCCCTACGACGACGGCTATCGCAACTTCGTGGGGCTCTTCGTCGGGCAGGTAGCGGCGGCGCTCGCCAGCGCCCACGCCTACGAGGACGAGCGCCGGCGCTCCGAGGCCCTGGCTGAATTGGACCGCGCCAAGACCGCGTTCTTCAGCAACGTGAGCCACGAGTTCCGCACGCCGCTGACGCTCATGTTGGGCCCGACAGAAGACGCGCTGGCGGCAGCTCGCCCGCTACAAGGGGAGGAGCTGGCTGCGGTGCATCGCAACCAGCTGCGGCTGCTCAAGCTGGTGAACAGCTTGCTCGACTTCTCGCGCATCGAGGCGGGGCGGGCCAACGCCAGCTATGCGCGCGTGGACCTGGCGCAGCTCACGGCCGATCTGGCGAGCACGTTTCGCAGCGCCATGGAGCGCGCGGGGCTGCGCTTCGATGTGCGGGTCACGCCGATCGAACTCCCGACGTTTGTCGACGTCCAGATGTGGGAAGGCATCGTCCTCAACCTGCTCTCCAACGCCTTCAAGTTCACGTTCAAAGGCGGCGTCGAGGTACGGCTCGAGCCAGCGCCCAATGGGCGCGCGCGCCTGAGCGTGAAAGACACCGGCATCGGCATCCCCGGACCCGACCTGCAGCGGGTCTTCGAGCGCTTCCACCGCATCGAAGGCGCGCGCTCGCGCACGCATGAGGGCTCCGGCATCGGCTTGGCACTGGTGCAAGACCTGGTGAAGCTTCACGGGGGCGAGATAGAAATGGAGAGCGAGCTCGGGCAGGGCACTTGCTTCCGCGTGACCCTGCCGACGGGCTCCGCGCATTTGCCCGCGGAGCGCGTGCGCAGCGCTCCAGCCGCGGTTGCGCCCGCGCGAGCGGCAGCGCCGTTCGTGGCCGAAGCTCTGCGCTGGTTGCCGGGTGAGAGTGGAGTCGCCTCGAGTCCCGCGCCGGAGCCGCGGCCCGAGCTGGCGGCTGGCGCTGGGCCGGTGCCGCGCCAGCGGATCTTGATCGCCGACGACAACGCGGACATGCGCGACTACCTCACACGGCTGTTGAAGCGCGACTACGCGCTCGAGACCGCCAGCGACGGGGCCACGGCGCTGGCCGCGGCGCGCCGCCAGCGGCCCGATCTGGTCATCAGCGATGTGATGATGCCGGAGCTCGACGGCTTCGGCCTCCTGCAGCAGCTCCGCGCAGATGCGTCCTTGCGCTCCGTCCCCATTTTGCTGCTGTCCGCACGCGCGGGGGAAGACGCGGTGGTCGAGGGCATCGAAGCCGGCGCCGACGACTACCTGGTCAAGCCGTTTTCGGCGCGCGAGCTCCTGGTGCGTGTGCGCACCCGGCTCGAGCTCGTGCGGCTGCGCCGGCGCCTGCAGGACGAGCGCGATTCGCTCTCGGCGCTGTTCGGCCATGCGCCCCTGCCGATCTCGGTCTTGAGTGTGCCAGACCTGGTGTTCGAGAGTGCCAACGCCGCCTACCGCCGGGGTATCGGTGGCCGTGAGCTGGTCGGCAAGCGGCTGTTCGATGCCTTGCCGGAGCTGGAAGGGCAAGGCTTTGCGGAGCTGCTGCACGAGGTGAGGACCAGCGGCAAGCCTTACGTGGGCTTCGAGGTGCCCGTGCGCCTGCACAAGTCCGGCCGCTTCGAGGATGCCTACTGGACGTTCATCTACTCGCCGGTGCCGGGAGAAAACGGCGTCATCGAGCGCGTGATCGCCATCGGCAACGACGTCACCGACCAGGTGCTGGCGCGCCACCGCCTGGAGTCGCTGGCCCAGGAAGCGGCTGCGGCCAACCGCGCCAAGGATGAGTTCCTGGCCATGCTCGGCCATGAGCTACGCAATCCACTGGCGCCGATGGTCACCGCTCTACAGCTGATGCGCATGCGCGGCCGCTCTTCGAAGGAGCAAGACGTGCTGGAGCGCCAGGTGGCGCACGTGGCGCGTCTGGTCGACGACCTGCTGGATGTCTCGCGCATCACGCGCGGCAAGATCGACCTGGACCTACGCCTGGTGGAGGTGTGCGAGGTGGTCGTGCGCGCCATGGAGGTGGCGAGCCCAGTGCTCGAGCAATCGCACCACCAGGTGGAGTTGCAGGTGCCGCGATCCGGGCTGCTGCTGCGCGCGGATCTGAACCGCATGGCGCAGGTGGTCTCGAACCTACTCACCAACGCCGCCAAGTATAGCGACCCGCACTCGCTGATCGTGGTCAAGGCGGAGCGCACGGACTCGCTCGTCCGCATCAGCGTCAAGGACCAGGGCATCGGCATCGCGCCGGGCATGATGGCGGGCATTTTCGAGCCCTTCGTGCAGCAGCCACAGACCATCGATCGCTCGCGCGGGGGGCTCGGTCTCGGGCTCACCATCGTACGCAGCTTCGTGGAAAGGCACGGCGGCAAGGTGCGCGCCGAGAGCGAGGGCATCGGCCAGGGCAGCGAGTTCATCGTGGAGTTGCCGGCGGCGATCGGGCTCATGGACGAACAGGGCGCCGCTCCGCCGGCGCCGGAGCGCACCCCGGCGGCGCGTGACAAGCGCATCCTGGTGGTCGACGACAACGAGGACGCGGCCGTGATCCTGATGCAGGCGCTGGAACAGCTCGGCTATCAGGTGAAAGTGGCGCACGACGGCCCGTCTGCGCTGGACGCCTGCGCGGTGTTCCAACCCGACGTGGCGCTGCTCGACATCGGGTTACCGGTGATGGACGGCTACGAGCTGGCGCAGCGCCTGCGCGAGTCGCGCCAGGGTCAACCCCATCTGCGCCTGGTCGCCATCACCGGCTACGGACAAGACAAGGACCGCGAGCGCTCGCGGCGCGCGGGCTTCGAACAGCACCTGGTGAAGCCGCTCGATCTGGCGAAGATCGAGCGGGCGATCGAGGGCGCGCGCGACGCGCACGGCTGACTAGGGCGCTGTGGGAGCCGGCGGCGTCGCTGGAGCCGGGCGTGCCGTTGCTGGACATGGTGCGCGTGAACCTTTGCACGCCGTCGAGGGCCGCGGGGACAGCTGCGGGTTGTTCACGACCTCGAGGTGTCCTACGCGCTCGGGCCGGCAGAGACGCTAGTCGTGCAGCGAGGCCTGCCGGCTCACGCTGGCACCGTCGTTCGACCGCAGTTCGCGGAAAATGAGCGTCGACAGGGCCGTGAGGGCGCCCAGGCCCAGCAAGGCCGAGTGGATACCGTGCACGATCTGTGGCGGCTCGGAGTGCACGCGGTCGGGGATGAAAATCGCGGCCGAGAGCGAGGCGGCGGCCACGCCGAAGCTGAGCGACATCTGCTGCAGCGTGCTGGCGATGGTGCTCGCCTTGCTGGCGTCGCTATCGCTCACGTCTGCGTACGCCAGCGTGTTCATGCTGGTGTACTGGAGCGACGCCAGAAAGCCGAAGCTGGCCGAGAGCAGCAGGATCGGCAGCACCGGCGTCTGGCGGCCGACCGTGGCGAACAGCGCAATCGCCGAGCCCATCAGCAGCGTGTTCGAGACCAGTACCTTGCGGTAGCCGAGCCGGTTCAGGATCATCGGCATGGTCATCTTCATGCCCAGCGCGGCCACCGATTGCGGCATCAGCAGCAGACCGGACTGTACCGGGCTGTAGCCGAGGCCCACCTGGTAGAGTAGGGGCAAGAGGAAGGGCAGACCACCGGCGCCGAGGCGCGTCAGGAAGCTGCCGGCCACCGCGGAGCGGAAGGTACGGGTGCGGAACAAGCCGAGCTGGAGCAGCGGATGCGTGCTGGCGCGGGCGTGCAGGAAGTAGGTCGCGAGCAGCAACGCGGAGAGCGCGAGCAGGGCCACGATCGACGCCGTGCCGAGCGTGTGCTCACCGAACACCTCGAGCACGTAGGAGAGCAACGCGGTGCCGGCGCCGAACAGTACCAGCCCCACCACGTCGAGCGGGGGGACCCGCTCAGCCCGGTATGCAGGCAGGTAGCGCCAGACCAGCAGCATACCGAGCAGGCCGATCGGCAAGTTGACGAAGAAGATCATGCGCCAGTGGAAGTAACTGACGATGAAGCCACCCACGACAGGCCCCAGCATCGGGCCAATCAGCGCCGGAATCGCCACGAAACTCATGGCGCGCACGAGCTCCGAGCGCTCGAAGGTGCGCACGATCGTCAGACGCCCGACCGGCACCATCAGCGCGCCGCCCATGCCCTGCAGGATGCGGCAGGCGACCAGTACATGGATCTCCGTCGCCAGCCCGCACAGCAGCGAGCCCAGTGTGAACAGGGCGATGGCCGAGGAGAAGACCTGTCGCGTGCCGAAGCGATCCGCCATCCAGCCGCTGACGGGGATGAAGATCGCGAGGCTCAGCGTGTAGCTCGAGAGCACTGCCTTCATGCTGAGGGGCGCGACGCCGAGCGCGTCGGCCACGGTCGGCGCGGCGGTGTTGAGGATGGTCGTGTCCAGCGACTCCATCAAGAAGGCCACGGCCACCAGCCACGGCACCAGGCGCTTTTGCGCGAGCAGCAGAGCTGGCGCGGCCCCGAGCTGCTGAGTGTCCACCATGGATTGAGCGCTCTCAGGTCACTCGACAGCGCCGTCTTCGTCCTCTTCCGGCGGCGGGGAGGGCCAGGAAGGGGACGGTTTCAGGATCGCCTCGACGACGGGCCGCAAGTCGAGCCGTGCGATGCTCGGCAAGTACTCGTCGAGAGCCTCCTGCATCAGCCGGTTCCAGATGCTGGCCCGGAAGAAGTGCTCGCCTACGTGCACCACGTAGTTGAGGATGAAGAAGCGGTACGCCTCCTTCAGGTACAAGATCTCGGGCTCGCTCAGCGGGTACACCTGGTGGTAGGCGCGCAGGAACAGTATGAAGCGCGACTCGAGCAACGGCCCCGTGGTGTAGCTGAACACCTCCTGGTCGCCGCTGTCGCGCACCACGCGACTCGCAAAATAAAAATCGAACAGCCGCGGCTCGATCCGGAACCAGTCATAGTCCCAGCGGCTGTAAAATTTGAAGCCCGTCGCGTCGTAGCCGACGGAGAAGTTGCCCGTGTTCCAGTCGATCAAGATCGGCAGCCGCGGCCACTCGAAATAACCCTGGCGCTCGGAGTTCTCCAGGAACGCATCACAGTGCCGCTGCAGCACGCTCTGCTGCGGGTCAGGGATGCCGCGCTCACGCCGCCAGTCGGAGCTGCCGAGCAGGTCGTACAGGCTTGCGATGTCGGAGCCGACGCTCTTCCAGGTGGGGTTCAGATGCCCGGCGGCGCGCAGCGAGGCCTTGTGAAATGCCGCCAGATTGCGCCCGAGGGACACGATCTCCGGCTCCGAGAGGCGCGCCGGCAGGAAGTCGTAGAAGTCCACCTTGTGGTAGAACGCGACCCAGCGCTGGCCTTGCTCAAACACGAAGGCCGCATGATCGCGCTCCGCGACACGCGCCAGGAAGTTGCGGAAGCCGCTGCTCTGCAGCATCTGCGACCACTGCTGGATGCGCCGATGATCCTGACGAAAGTGCACGAACGAGCCGTAGCCCGAGACCTTGGCGATGAACTCCTTGCGGTCCGACAACGTGAGCCGGTACACGTGATTCGTCGAGACGTTGACGCTGATCTCCTCGACCCCCACCAGATCGCGCCGGTCCCCGTACGCGCGCCAGGCGGCGCGCACAATTTCGGGGATCAACGAAGCACTCCCTGCCATGAAATATGTGCGGAAAGGATATCGGGTTGAGCTGCTCGGGTCGAGTTCTCTCGCCATCTGGGGCGCGCTACCCCCGTTGTCCAGTCGGGCTCTCGAGGCCGGAACGTTGGGTCCCAACGTCTGCCCGAGAAATGCCCCTACGCCGAAGAGGGAGATCGAGGCATAGTCGCGGGCGATGTACGCACACGGGTCTTCGATGACGCGTCGGTTTCGCTTTCTGTCCTTCGCTGTGGCAGGAGTGCTGTTCCCGCCAGGTATCAGCTGGGCCGCGCCGCCGGCGGCCGCAGCGCCAGCGGCGGCAGCGCCCGCGCCGGCCTTCCCGGGACAGAGCGAAGGCGACTACGTGGTCAAGGATTTTAGATTCGAAAGCGGCGCCAAGCTGCCCGAGCTGAAGCTGCACTACACGACGTTGGGCACGGCCCACAAAAATGAGAAGGGCGAGATCGACAACGCGGTGCTGCTGCTCCATGGCACCACGGGCACCGGCAAGAGCTTTCTGGCGCCTTCGCTCGGCGGGGAGCTGTTCGGGCCCGGGCAGCCGCTGGACGCCAGCCGGTACTACCTGATCTTGCCCGATGGCCTCGGGCGGGGCGGATCGAGCAAACCCTCCGACGGACTACGGATGAAGTTCCCTCGCTATGGCTACGGTGACGTGGTCACGGCGCAATATCGGCTGGTGCGGGAGGGCCTGGGGGTGAAGCACCTGCGGCTCGTGCTCGGCACCTCGATGGGTGGCATGCAGACCTGGATGTGGGGCGAGCGCTATCCCGATGCCATGGATGCCCTGATGCCGGTCGCGTGTTTGCCGGTGGAGCTCAGCGGGCGCAACATGTTGTGGCGCCGGGTGGTGATCGAGGCGATCAAGACCGACCCCGACTGGAACGAAGGCAACTACACCAAGCAACCCACGCACTTCACCCGGGCGCTGCCGGTCTTCAACATCATGACGGAGAGCGCCTCGCGGCTGCAGGATCAGGCCCCGACGCGCGCCAAGGCGGACCAGCTGTACGACAGCCTGGTCGCCGGCTTCTCCAAGCTGGACGCGAACGACTACCTGTACTGGTATGAGTCCTCGTACGACTACGACCCTCAGGCGCAGCTCGGAAAGATCAAGGCCAAGGTCCTGGCCGTCAACTTCGCGGACGACGAGCTGAACCCGCCCGAGCTGGGGGTGATGGAACGCGAGCTGCCGCGCGTGAAGAGCGCTCGCTTCGTGACCGTGCCGGCGGGGCCCAGCAGCCGCGGTCATCAGACCCTGGCGGTCGCGGCTCTGTGGAAGCAACACATCGCCGAGTTGCTCGCGTCGCTGGGGCCGAAGTCGTAGTCCGCCGTGGGGAGCTCTCGTACGCCCGAGCGCGGGCTGGGTCTGCTGGCGGCCGCCGCCGCGCTCGGCGTGGCCAATCTCTATTACGCGCAGCCGCTCGCGGCGCTGATGGCAAGCTCGCTCGGTATCAGCGCGAGCGCGATCGGCTCCTGCCTGACCGCGTGCCAGCTGGGTTATGCGCTGGCCATGCTGCTGCTCGTACCGTTGGGCGACGGCCGCGAGCGGCGTGGACTGATGGTGCAGACGGCGCTGGCCACCAGCATCTCCGCGCTCCTGGTCGCCGTCGCGCCCAACCTCGGGCTGCTGTTGCTCGCGAACTTGTTGCTCGGCTTCTGCTCCTGCCTGCCGCAGATGTGCGTGCCCTTTGCCGTGGCGCTGGCGCCGCCGGAGCGGCGCGGCGCCGCCATCGGCACGGTGATGAGCGGGCTGCTCACGGGCATCCTGCTCTCGCGCACCGCGAGCGGCTTTCTTGCGGCGCTGATCGGTTGGCGCGGCACGTTCGCCGGAGCTGCGCTGGTGATGGCCGTGCTGGCCTTCGCCTTGCGGCTGCGCTTGCCGCTGCAGCAGCCCGCCGAGCCGCTGCCCTGGGGCCGTATCGTACGCTCGCTGCCCGGCGTGCTGCGCGGCCAGCCGCTGCTGATCAAACACGGCCTGATCGGCGCGCTCGGCTTCGCGAGCTTCAGCGTATTCTGGACGACGCTCTCGTTCCAGCTCGCGGAGCTCGGCCATGGGCCAAGTACGGCGGGGTTGTACGGAGTGCTCGGCATCGCCGGCATCGCGGTGGCGGGCGTCGTGGGCCGTCGTGCGGAGAGCTGGGGACCGCCGCGCGTCAACGCCGTGGGCCTGGTGAGCCTGGCGCTGTCGTTCGCGGTGGCCGCGGCCGCGCCCAGCTCGTTGCTGGCGCTGGCGGTCGCCGCGGTGTTGCTCGACGCCGGCATGCAAGCCAGCCACCTCGCCAACCAGACGGTGATCTTCGGGCTCGCGCCCGAGCTGCGCAACCGTCTGAACGCCATCTACATGGTGCTGTTCTTCATCGGTGGCTCGGCGGGCACGGCGACGGCTTCGCTCGT
>Ga0207678_10003307_pt1 | contig 14534 bp, 14 predicted proteins | sample KBSC63metaG_FD_184319 | JGI IMG/M metagenome (GOLD analysis project Ga0207678, IMG submission 184319) | Corn rhizosphere microbial communities from Kellogg Biological Station, Michigan, USA - KBS C6-3 metaG (SPAdes) (version 2) | ecosystem: Host-associated > Plants > Roots > Rhizosphere > Soil ... | reverse complement strand
TGGCGTATCAGTACCGTCTGTCGCCTGCAAGGCCGCGCGCAAGCTCGGCACGTTGCTCGCTTTGGCTGCTCTATCGGGCGCGCTCGGCTGCGCGAGCGAAGGCGAGATGGTCGCGCGCATGGCGCAGACGCCGGGCTCCTGGCGCCTGCTGCTGGCGTTGTTGCTCGGCTTTGCGTTCTCGTTCCTGGGGTCGTTGCCGATGACGGGGCCGCTGGCGCTGCTGGTGCTGGACCGCATGGTCAGCGGGCAGCGCCGCGCGGCGTTCTGGATCACACTCGCGGGCGCGCTGGTGGAAGGCGTCATCGCGGCACTGATCGCCGCGCTGCTGCCGCTGGTCCTGCAGTACTCGACCAGCATCGTGCGCATCGCCAGGGTCAGCGGCGCCGTCGTGATCTTGGTCGTCGGGCTGAGTTTGCTGCTGCGCCCGCAGACCGTCTCGCAGCTCGAGACGAGGCACAAGAGCCAGAGCCTGCTGGCAGGGTTCCTGGCCACCGCGCTCAATCCAACGCTGCTCGCCACCTGGACCATCGTGGTCACGGCGCTACACGCCAACGGCTTGCTCGACGGCGGCTTCCGTGAAGGGCCCCTGTTTGGCGCAGGCGTGGTGGTCGGCGTGCTCGCCTGGCTGTTTGTGCTCGTGCTGTTGGCGCGCCTGGGTTCACCCGAGCGCATGAGCCGCTACCGCGCTGCGCTCGGTCGTAGTGTGGGCGCCATTTTGATCCTGGTGAGCGCGCTCACCTTCTTGCGTCTCGCGTCGTCGGACGCCCCGTCGAGCGACCCTCCAGCGCAGCGTCCCTGAGTTGCAGCGGCACCGAGCTGCAGCGGGGCACGCGGCCCCGCTGCAGCCCACCGAATCAGTGCCGGGCGATCAGGATTTGCACGCTCGGCATGTCCTCGCCCAGCCAGGCCAGGTCTCCGTCGCTGCTCGGCACGAGTGTCGCCCGCACGTTCACGGTCGTCACCTGTCCGGCGCTGACGCTCACCGGCACGGCAGCGAGGCTGACTTCGCCCAGGCGCGCAGCGACGTCCTGTTCCGACTCGAACGCCAGCGCCGGTTGCCACTCCAGCGAGTACACGCCCTGCGGCAGTGCGATGTTCGACGTTTGATAGAGGTTCACGACCTCGATCCGATCGACAAATTGCCCCTGCTGGTCGTGGAGCACGAAGCGACCCCGGACGGGCCGGCCACTGACCGGCGCGGAGTCGGGTCGAATCACCAGATCGAGCCGGCCCTCGCGCCCGGTTGCGGCCTCGGTATCGCAGCCGAGCAGGCTCGCGACGAGAACGGGCAACGAGACGAGTTTCCAGTAGATGCACGACATGGCAGACCTCCGTGACCGAGGAGCAGCGCAGCGCCGGGAGGATGTCTCCGATCCAGTCATCTGCGAATCTTCTCCGCGGTTTGGCTAGAGGATGCCGGCTGTTTCTGCCTGTCGCGCCGGCGTGGAGTCCCGTCGCGAATGGGTCGTGAGCCAGCTGCGCACCTGACTGGGTAGCCCGAGCGGGGCCCGCTCACCCAGGTCGATGTCCGCGGGGAAACCGACATGACCGCCGCGCGTGTGCCAGCGTACGTCGAGCAGCCCCGAAGCGCCTGCCAGCGCCGGCCGCACGCTGTGCGCGGGCACCATCGGGTCGTGCTCCGCCAGTACCAGCAGCGCTGGCACGGCGAGCGAGCCCAGTCGCGGCGCGACGCTCGCCTGCTGATAGTACTCTCGCGCGCTGCCGAAGCCGAAGCGCGGCACCACCGTCAGCTCGTCCCAGCGCAGAATCGTCCGCGCCCGCAGCACTTGCTCGACCGGGCTCGGCATCGGCCGCTGGCGCGCGGCGGCCACGTAGCTCGCCTTCAGCTTGCGCAGCACGTAGTGGCGGTAGACCCAGCGTTCGGGAGCATCGAGCGCGATCTGCGAGCGCTGCAGATCCAGCGGTGAGCAGATGGCCGCGACGGAGAGCACACGCGGGTCGTGCGCCTCCGTCGCATGACGCAACGCCAGATGCCCGCCGAGCGAGAAGCCGAGCACGTGCAACTCCCGAAAGCGGGCCAGCTCCGGGCTCGCCAGCGCGGCGTGCAGATCGGAGCTGAGCGCGGCGTGATAGAAATCGTCACCGAGGCCGTCGGCGCCGCGCAGGTTCAGGCACAGGCACGCGAGGCCTGCGGCATGGGCGTCGAGCACGGCCGAGCGCAGGTAGCTGCTCTCGGCGCTCCCGCCGAGGCCGTGGATGGCGAGCAGCAGCCGATCCGCCCGTTCGGGCAGGAACAAGCGCCCGGTGAGCCGCACCGAGCCGAGCTTTGCGTCCGCGACCTGGAGCGACCACGGCTCGGAGCGCAGAGCCGCGAGCGTGCGGCCCGCCCCGGGCCGGTGCTCGAGCAGAAAGGGCCGAAGCGTCCAGTAGTGCCCGCCGAGTGCGGCCGACCAGGGCGTCGTCATGGGCGCATTCAATCACCCGTGCGGTTTCTGGCAAGCCGAGACGCGGCGCTGAACGCTCAACGTGCTACACGAGGCGTGGCAGGATGGGTCGATGACGCCGAGGCCATTCCGAGTGCTGGGGGTTCAACAGATCGCGCTGGGTGCGCTGCACAAGTCGGAGCTCGCGCAGCTGTGGGGCGACCTGCTCGGCCTGCCGAGGCTCGGCGCATTCCGCAGCGAGGGCGAAAACGTGGACGAGGACATTTTGCGCGCGGGGCTGGGGCCTTTTGCCGTCGAAATCGATTTGATGGAGCCGATCCAGCCCGACGCTCGGCCCAAAGTCCACGAGCCCGCACTCAATCACATCGGGCTCTGGATCGACGATCTGGCGGCGGCCCAGCAGTGGCTGAGCGAACGCGGGGTGCGTTTCGCGCCGGGTGGCATCCGCAAGGGTGCCGCCGGACACGACATCTGCTTCATTCACCCCAAGCCGAGCGCGGACCAGCCGCTGGGCGGCTCCGGCGTATTGATCGAGCTGGTGCAGGCTCCGCCGGACGTGATAACCGAATACGAAAGACTGGCGCAGGCGTCCGCCTCGCGTTCGAACCCGTAGCTACCGATGCGACACCTACGTGCTTGGGTCCTTGCTTCCCTGGTGCTGGGGCTTGGGGCGTGCCCCAAGCTCAATCAGGACGATGAGAGCGACGGCGATGGCAGCGGTGGAGGCGGCGGCACGGCGGGCAGCTCCTCGGCCACCGGCGCCAGCTCCGAGACGGCCCTGGACGAGCTGAGCCATTCCGACCTGCAATCGTACTGCCAGGACCTGAATCAGGAGCTCATCACCCGCTTCGACAATCGCCGGCTGGTGACCTTTGCCTGCACGCGCATGTACATCCAGGGCAGCGACAGCCAGACGTGCCAGCTGCAGGTGAACGATTGCCTGCTCAACAACCCGCAGGTGTCACCGGGCGCTCCGCGCCCGACCGACTTCGCCCTGGATAACTCGGAGTGCGATCGGATCGGCCAGTGCGAGCTGAAGCTGCGCGAGTTCGACACCTGTATCGGCGACCGTTTCGCGCAGAGCGAGCAGCTGATCACGCAGCTGACCTGCAGTCTCGCCAATGACCCGCAGGCCGTCAGCGCTCTGCTGCAGAAGATCGACAGCCCGCGCGCGCTGCCGCCGAGCTGCGTCGGCGTCGCCAGCACTTGCCCGGAATTGCTCTAGCTCGAGATTCGCTGCCAGATTTTTGGCCCGGGCGCTCGGGCTGTGTATGACCCCCCAAGGGCACCCCGCCGGGCGAATCATGAGTAACGCTGAGCTATCGATTCCGGATTCGAGTTTGTGGGTACAGGACCTCGAGGGAGTGCTGGACCAGCTCGCGAAGCAAGTTCCGCTGCCCGAGGCCGGAGTGCTGCGCGGTGAGGTCCTGCGCATCTTTGGCGGCGGCACGCGCTTGCACCTGCGGGAGATCGGCCGTTGCACGGTCGAGGTCCGGCTCGAGGAGCCGCTGCGGGCGGAGCGGGGGGACCTGGTCGAGGTGACGGGGACCCCGGAGGTCGCCTCCGAGGCGACGCCGGTCGGGCTGCGCGTGGTCTGGAAGGGCGCCAGCGGCCAGAACCTGGGCCTGTCCCAGCGCTTTCGCGACCGGCGCGCCTTCACCGAAGAGCAGGCTGCCAAGCTTTCGTTCGAGACTCCGCGCATCAGCGGACGGCTGCGCAACGGCGGCCGCGTGCGGGTCGTGACGAGCCGCCACTCCCGGGCGCGCAAGGACCTGGAGGAGGCCGCCCGCCAGTACCGCTGGCTGAAGCCGGAGGCGACCTTCTTCGAGGATCTCGAGCCGAGGTCGATCGCTGCCGCGCTCGAGTCGCTGATTGACCTGGTGCAGCCGAACGACGTGGTGCTGCTCACGCGCGACGCGGGGGAAGTGGCGGAGCTGGACGCGTTCGAGGACGAACGCGTGGTGGCGGCGCTTGCACGCCTGACCAACCGTTGCCCGACCATCCTGGCAGTGGGCCACGTCGGTGATGACTTCATGACCGGCAAGGTCGTGACCTATCCGAGTGAAAACGCTGCGGCCGCCTTGCGGCTGATCCTGCGCGAGAGTCGTGCGCGCACCAGCGACACCGCCAGCGAGCTGCAGGCGCCGGTCGACAGCGACGACGCAGCCGCCGAGCTGGCGGACGCGCCCGAAGTTCCGGCTGCGACGCAGCAGCGCCCGCGCGCGGCGAGCTCCAGCCCGCTGGGCAGGTTGACGCGCTTGTTGCTGCTCGGCGCCGCTGCCTACGTGGGCTGGTGGGCGCGCGGGTGGTCGCACGAAGGCGTGCAGGCGCAGCGTCAGGCGCCGGCGTCGCAGACGCTGGCGGCGGCTCGCTGAGCGGGCAGTCCTGGAGTTGCGCGGGGGCGCGCGCTCACGAGCTCTTTCTGCAAGCCTTCAGACGCCGTTCCAGCAGCGCTCGTTCGGCGTGGGTCGGGGCCAGCTCGAGGGCGCGGCTCAGGTGGGTGGTCGCGTGTGACAGGTCGCCGTTGCGGCGGTGGAGCTCGCCCAGCGTGGCGTCCCACAGGTAGTAGGCACTCAGCCATTTCGGTCGCTCGATCGCCGCGAGCAGCGTCAGACCGGCGCTCGCGCCTTGCCACTCGGCGAGCGCGATGGCGCGGTTCAGCGTGTTGAGCGGGGATGGGGAGATGCGATCGAGCAGCTCGTAGCTGCGCGTGATCTCTTCCCAGCGCGTCTGCACGTAGCTCGGCGCGAGGCAATGCTCGGCCGCGATCGAGGCTTCAGCGTGGTAGCGCGAGAAGCTCTCGCCGCGTGCAGCGCGCTGCAGGTAGTGGACGCCGAGCTGGATCAGCTCGCCGTCCCAGCGCGAGCGATCTTGCTCCTCCAGCGTGAGCAGGCCACCCGCGACGTCGAGCCGAGCGTCGAAGCGCGCTGCGTGCAGGTACATCAGCGCGAGCAGCGCGTCGGCCTCGGGCGCGCTGCCGACCGGGTGGGTGATGAGCAGCAGCGCCAGACGGATGGACTCTTCACACAGCTCGCGGCGGATCGGCTGATCGGGTTGGCCGGAAGAGTAGCCCTCGTTGAAGAGCAGATAGAGCGCGTGCAGCACGCTCGGCAAGCGATCGGCGAGCTGCTCGAGGCGCGGCGTGTCGAGATCGGGAGGCTGCTCCGCCAGCTTGGCGCGAGCACGCTGCAGGCGCTTGTGCACCGCCTCCTCGCTCTGGAACAGGCGCAGAGCGATCTCCGCTGTGCTGAAGCCGCACAGCGTCTTGAGCGCGAGCACGAGCTGCGACTCCGGCGCCAGCGCCGGGTCGGCGCACACGAACAACAGGCGCAGCACGTCGTCCTTCACCTCTGACTCCAGGTACACCTCGTCGGCGGGGCTCGCCTCCGCCGCGAGCTCGAGCTCCGCCGGGTACGGCTCGTTGCGCCGATCGCGGCGCAGCGCATCGAGCAGGTGGTTGCTCGCGACGCGGTACAACCAGGCGCCGCGATCATTGGGTTGCGCGCTCGCAGGCCAGAGTTGCACCGCGCGCAGCAGCGCGGCCTGCGCCGCGTCTTCACACAGCTGAATGCGGTGGCTGCCGTAGCGGCGCGACAGCACCGACACCAGACGCCCGAACTCGTGCCGAAAATAGTGCTCCGGCAGCTCCAGCGGCGCCGGTGTCGTTGCGCCGCCGTGCTCGGGCGAGGTGCCGCGGCTCATCACGAGCCCGATTTGCGCTGGAAGTACTCGCGACCCACGAGTTCGCGTACCTCCACGCTGCCGCCGGCCTGGCGCGTGATCGGACACTCCCGGGCGATCTCGATCGCATGCGCGAGCGAGTCGGCCTGGATGAAGGTGTAGCCGCCGAGGATCTCCTTGCTCTCGATGTACGGGCCGTCGCTCACCGCGCTGGCCTTGCACACGGCGGCGCCACCGCCCGGCTTCATGTTCTCCTCGTTCTCGAGGATGGCGCCCTTGAACTTCGCCTTCCAGGCGCTCCACTGCGCCCACATCTCCTGCATCTGCTGCGGTGAGGGCTGGAAGGTGCCGAGCGCCATGCCGGCCTGCGGCGCCTCGGGCAACGTACGATAGAGAAACAGGAACTTGGTCGTGGACATGTTCTTCTCCGGGGTGTCCCACGCCGGGCTGGCGGGGTCTCGACTGGACGACGCGGCAGGCGGTCGGAATTGGACGCGGGCCCGCGAGTTTTTGCCAGTCCGCAGATATTGTTGAATTGAATTCACTAGTTGCGGAGCCATTCGCGGTGAACGGCACAAATGATGGGATGCTGTCGCATGCGCCCGTGGTCGGCGATCGTATGCTTGCCGGATGGCGGGAGATCGATCGCGCGGGACGGCGGAGCTGCTGGACGGGGTGTTTCGCCAGGCGTTGCTGCTGGCGCTCGGGGCGCCCGCGCTCACGGGCTGCGGGCCATCCGACGGGATCGAAGGCGATCCGTCCTTCGTGCCGGCATCCTGCGACAGCAAGGGGCAGGCAGTCTACCTGGAGGGCCTCGATCCCGCGGCTGCGGCGGACGGGATGCTCCTGACCTCGCAGTATGGCGACACGCCGATCCAGGTGGTGGAGCAGCTGGGTACCCCGTGTGCAGCAGCCTCGGATACGCATTACTGCCAGATCGCGCTCATGCAGTCGACGCTGCTGAACTTCGTACTCGGTACGTCGGGTCAGGTGCCGTTGCGCACCCAGCTTCGGGCCACGCACGGGGACCAGGTGGAGATCCTCACGTCCTACGATCAGGTGCGCGAGTTCCTGGCGCCAGTGAACACGCCCGCGGAGGCGGTGTTCATGGCTTCGGAAGGCTATGGGGTACGCTGTGGGCGCAGCGGTAGCCGGCCCGTGGCGGACGGGTTCGAGGTGCAGCTGTTTCAGTATCCCGGCTGCGACGGTCGCACTCGCTTTCTGCTGCACGTGGACCAGGACGGCAACGTCTCGAAGGTCTCTTCAGAAGTCGAGGAAGAACCGGATCCCGGCTGTGCCGTCGGGCGGCGACCCATGGGGCTCAGGCTGCGCTCTCGGCCCGAGCAGCGGGAGCTCGGCGCCTACTTCGCGCGCTCGGCCGAGCTGGAGGCGGCGTCGGTGCACGCGTTCGAGATCCTCCAGCGCGAGCTCGCGTCGAACGGCGCGCCCGTTTCACTGCTGACACGCGCCGTGGAGGCCGGTCGGGATGAAGTGCGGCATGCGCGCAGCGTCGCGCGCTTGGCGCGTGGCTTCGGCGGTCGAGCGCGCTGGCCGCGCGTCGCGCCAGTCTCGGCGCCGCGATCGCTGGAAGACGTCGCGCTGGAGAACGCCGTCGAGGGCTGCGTGCGAGAGACCTTCGGTGCGCTGATCGCGGCGCACCAGGCGCGCCGTGCCGGCAGCCGCCGTGTGCGCGCGCTCTATGCGCGCATTGCGCGCGACGAGACCCGCCATGCCGCGCTCTCACTGGACGTGGCGGCGTGGGCCACGCCGAGGTTGTCAGCTGCCGCGCGCCGCCGCCTGGACACTGCGAGCCGGCGCGCGCTGGAGGCCTTGCGTGCGAGCTTGCAGGCGCCCTTTGCCGAGGCGTTGATCACGGGCGCGGGTCTGCCGCGGCCCGAGGTGGCGACGGATTTGTTGCAGCAGCTGCAGCAAGCTCTATCGGCGCGTGGTTTGCCGGGCTGGACGAGCTGAGGCCTTCAGCTCGCGAGCTTGCTGACAATCCATTGATTCAAGCTCACGCCCTCGCGCTCGGCGTCTCGAGCCAACCGGGCATGCATCGAGATGGGTAAGCGCAGACGCAAATTGCCCGAGTAGCGCCGCTCCGGAGCGGGAATCGCTTCGCCGTTTTTGCGGGCCGCCTCGATCAGCAAGTTCAGGACCTCGCGGCCGTTGCGAGTCGCTTCCTCCAGGGTGGCGCCGTGTGTGCGGGCATTTTGCCATCCGGGCAATGTCACCACGTAGCAGCCATCTTCCTCAGACCAGAGCAGAACCATCTGATAGTCATCAGGGTTTGGGTGCTCCGATTTTGACCGCTGCGATGGCTTCTTCGATCTGGCCTTCTTGGTACTTTTTCGCATCGTCACCTGCTTTGCCGCTCAAAACCACGAAGCGCCCAGACGGGTGGATCCACTTTCGATGAGAGCCTTTAGCCGCTTGCCGCAGGAAGCCTGCTTTCCGAAGCAGGGCCTCCAAGTTCCTGATCTTGGGCGGCACGAGCCTATGGTACCACGGGCGGTGTCAGGCGATCACGACCTATTAGCCGGCAGATTTCAAGACGTTCGGCTCTCAGCACGCCTGTGGAGCTCGGAGCCGTGCGACCCAGTCCGTCCTCAGGATGAGCCCGCTCGCCGACTGCCGCAGCCCAACGGCGGCGTCAAGCGAAGCGCTGGTGATAGTCGTAGTCGCAGCGGCCTGCCTGGGCCGCTTCGATCACACGCTCCAGCTGGTCGAGGTTCTTGTACAGAAAGTCCACGCGTTGGCCGCCGATGGTGAGCCAGGCTCCGCCGTTGACCCAAGGACCCCACTGGTAGAAGCCCGCGACAACGGGATCGGGAGTGTCGTTCACTTGCCGGGCGAGGTCGCGCACCTCTTCGATCGAAAACGGGGCAGCCTCCCGATACAGCAGCCCCAGATCGATGTCCGAGCCCCGTTGGGCCTGGCCTCGCGAGTAGGAACCGCCCAACACCACGCCCTGCATACCGGAGAGGCGCGCCAAGCGTTGGCTGAGCGAGTCGATCAAGGCGCGCTGGGCGCTGGTGAGTGGGTGGGGGCCATGGTCAGTTGTTCGGCGCGCCGCACACGAACCACTTGAGCAACAGCGCGCGATTCTCGGGCGTGAGCTCGCGGTGGCCGACCGGCATCTCGCAGTTGTAGATCTGGGTGAACGACGTCCGGCGCTCGGCGTAGATCTGATCGTAGTTCGTCAGCAGCGTGCTCGAACGGCCATTGCCCGGCAAATGGCAGACCTCACAGTATTGTTCCATGACGCCGCTCACCTGCTGCGAGTAGCTCGGCGTGGCGCTGGCGCAGTCGGAATCGTCCGGCAGATCCATGGGGCAGTCTTCCTTGCTCGCGCAGCCGAACGCCGCGGCCAGGAGCAGCCCGAGTGCGCGGGGCAATACGGAACCGTTCGAGCGAGGGGGCCGAGTGTGTCCGACCATTCCGAGATCTCGTGAGCCGACCAGGTCTGTGGCACGGATGTACGTCGCGAGGCTTCAACCGTCCAGGAATCTCTGGCGCGAGGCTCCACCCCCTCGGCGCACTGGGGAACCGGAGCGGGCGGGCAGTGCCAGTGTGGGCCGAAAGCGGGCGTTTCTCCGCAGGCCGCGTCCTCGTCTGCGGCAAATGATCGCGGTTGCGCGGCCTGCCGCTGACGGCTAGGTCTGAAACACGTTACTGGCGGGTTGCTGTATGAACTCCTCGGAACCTTCCTCGGCGGGGCCCAGGCCCTCGCGTTTCTGGCGCTTGCTGCCGCTCGTCGTCTTGGGCGGCGCGTTCCTGCTGGCGGCAGCGCTCGGGCTGGAGGCGTATTCGTTGCGTGGCGCTGCCTCGCCCGCGGAGCAATACGCCTGGCAGCAGCACGCGGGTGGGGCGCTGCCCGAGTTGTGGAGCGCGCCTTCCTTCTCCTTCGTCGACCAGCACGGCAAGCCGGCGACCGAGCGTGAGCTCGCCGGCAGCGTCTGGATCGCGGACTTCATCTACACGCAGTGCACCAGCGCCTGTCCGTTGCTCTCCGCCAAGCTGGCCCTGGTGCGCCGGCAGCTGGCGGATCCGCGCGTGAAGTTCGTGTCGTTTTCGGTCGATCCCGAGCACGACAAGCCGGACGTGTTGCGCAGCTACGAGCAGAACTGGGGCCCCGAAGATGCGCGCTGGTCGCTGCTCAGCACCGACCCCAAAGGCCTCGGCGCGCTGGCAGAGGGCATGCGCGTGGCGGTCAGCCCCACGCAGGATCCCAACGATCCGATCCTGCACACGACCCTGTTCTTCCTGGTGGACTCCGCCTCCAAGGTGCGCGGCGCTTACGACAGCACCGACGATGTCGCGCTCGATCGGCTGGTTCAGGATGCCCAGCGACTCCTGGGAGTCGCGGCTTCTCAGACGGAGGTGGCCGCTCAATCTGGCGCAGAGCTCGTCTCCGCCCTCGGTTGCCGTGGCTGCCACGAGAACCCCAGGGTTGCGCCCGCGCTCGCCGGCCTGCTGGGGCAATCGGTGCAGCTCACCGGCGGCGACAGCGTGGTCGCGGACGATGCTTACCTGAGCGAGTCGATCACCGCCCCGGGCGCGAAGGTGAGGCAAGGCTATCTGAACCTGATGCCCGCGTATGGTGCCCACCTACAGGCTGTTCAGCTGAGCGCGCTGGTGAATTACCTGCACGAGTTGAAGGCGCCGGCCGCGAAGGACGGTCTCACGAAGCTGGCCGGAGCGCAGGAACCTGCTCGTATCGTTGAAGACCCTGTGTGCCACATGGACGTGCGCGTCACAGCGGAGACGCCGCACTTCGAGCACGCCGGGCAAATGCACTATTTCTGTTCCGAGGGCTGTGAAGAGAAATACCGTGCCAGCGTCGCCCGGCGCTGAACGCGCTCGGGGTCGTCGCCCCGCCGTCGCCGGCGCCCTGTTCCTTCTCGCCGGCTGCATGGCGCCCGAATCCGAGCGCCTCTCGTGCCGGGGCACGCTCCCGCCCGAGCCGGCGAGCTTCAGCTCCCTGACAGCGCTCGTCCTCGATCCGCTGAAAGGTTGTACCGCGTCCGGATGTCACGCCGCCGATACGCAGCAACATGGCGTGCGTCTGGACCAGCCGGAGCTGATCTACGAGGAGTTCGCCCAGCACCCGGACGACGTGTATGCGCTGCTCGCCTCGGGGCAGATGCCTGAGGACGGCGTGCGCTGGAGCGAGGACGACCTGCGCCTATTTCGCAGCTGGTACTGCGAGGGCGCCTTCCCTCCGTGATCCGCCGCGCCGCCACGCTGTGGCAGCAATGAGCTGACCTCGCTGGCCTCTTCTGCCACGTTGAGGCTGAAAGGCCATGCTCGACCACTCCCGTGCTCGCGCGTCGCGCGGGATGCCTCTGGCGAAAGGATCGCCCGACGTTTATTCGTGAGGCATGCGAGATGTTCGACCCGGCAGACCCTTTCCTCGTGGCGCGCACTTCGATGGGCGAGGCGTCAACTTTGCGGTTTACTCCAGCGTCGCGAATCGCATGGAGGTGTGCCTGTTTGACGCCGACAACCCTGCGCGTGAGCTCGAGCGCTTCGATCTGCACGAGGGTGTTGGGCATGTCTTCCACGGCTACGCAGAGGGACTGAAGCCGGGAGTGCTCTACGGCCTGCGCGTGCATGGACCGTACGAGCCCCACCTCGGGCATCGTTGCAACCCGCAGAAGCTGCTGGTCGACCCCTACGCGCGCGCCATCCATGGCGAGGTCGACTGGGCACAGCCGGTCTTTGCTTACGAATCCGGCGGGGACGATGCCGACCTGTCGCTGGATCGGCGCGACAGCGCGGCCGGCGTTCCCAAGGCAGTCGTCGTGGATGAGCGCTTCGATTGGGGCGACGATCACGCGCCCGAAGTGCCGTGGCGCGATACCATCATCTACGAGGTGCACGTGCGCGGCTTCAGCCAGCTGCACCCGGAGATCCCCGAAGCCTTGCGTGGTAGCTATGCAGGGCTCGCGCATCCCGCTGCGATCGGTCACTTGAAGAGGCTGGGGGTGACCTCGGTCGAGCTGTTGCCCGTGCACGAGTTCGCCGATGACGGCTTTCTCGAGGATCGTTCGCTACGCAATTACTGGGGCTACAGCACGCTCGGTTACTTTGCACCCGAGCAACGCTATGCGAGCGACCGCAGCCCCGGGGCTCAGGTCGCCGAGTTCAAGGCCATGGTGAAGGCCCTGCACGCGGCAGGGATCGAGGTCCTGCTGGACGTGGTCTACAACCATACCTGTGAGGGCAATCATCTCGGCCCGACCTTGAGCCTGAAAGGTATCGACAACGCGACCTACTACTGGCTGATGCCGGAGGCGCGCTACTACCTGGACTTCACGGGCACCGGCAACAGCTTGAACGCCTCGCGCCCAGAGACCGCGCGGCTGATTGTGGACTCGCTCCGCTACTGGGTGAGCGAGATGCACGTCGATGGCTTTCGCTTCGACCTTGCCAGCACCATCGGCCGCGTCGGTGCCGGCGAGTTCAGCCGCAACGCGCCCATCTTCCAGATCATCAATCAGGACCCCGTGCTGTCGCGAGTGAAGCTGATCGCGGAGCCCTGGGACTGCGGCACCGGTGGCTATCAGGTGGGAAACTTTCCGGAACCTTTTCGCGAGTGGAACGGCAAGTTTCGCGATGCCATTCGGCGCTACTGGAAGGGCGACCAGAACCTCGCGTCGGAGATCGGCTATCGCCTGAGCGGCTCGCCCGACTTTTATCAGGGCGGTGGCCGCCAGCCGCAGGCGAGCGTCAACTTCATCACGGCCCATGACGGCTTCACGCTCCATGATCTCGTCACCTACGGTCACAAGCACAACGATGCGAACGGTGAGCGCAATCAGGACGGAGCCGATGACAATCAGTCCTGGAACCACGGCATCGAGGGGGAGACCGACGACGCCGGCATCGTGGCGCTGCGCGAACGTCAGAAGCTGAACATGCTCGCCACCCTGCTCTTGTCGCAGGGGGTTCCCATGCTGCTCGGCGGCGATGAGATGGGGCGGACGCAGCAAGGCAACAACAACGCCTACTGTCAGGACAACGAGCTCTCCTGGTTCGACTGGAAGCTCGATGAGCGACGCAGGAGCCTGTTCGAGCAGACCCGGCGCTTGATCGCGCTGCGGCGCAAGCATCCAGTATTGCGCCACACGCGCTTCTTGACGGGCGACTTCATCTGGCACTCGGAGCTCAAGGACCTGGCGTGGCTGAGACCGGATGGCGAGGAGATGAGCCCCGAAGATTGGCAGCGTCCCTGGATCGCCTCGATTGGCCTGATGCTGGGCGGCGATGCGATCCGCATGCTGGACGACACCGGGCACCGCGTCGTGGGGGACGGTCTGGTGGTGCTGCTGAACGCGCATCACGAGCCCGTGACCTTTCAGCTGCCCGAGGAAGGGGGAGGCACCTGGCTCCTGGAGCTGGACACGGCGGACCCGACCAAGGCCGCCGAGACACCGTGCTCTGGCCAGTATCCGCTGGAGGCTCGCGCGCTGGCCGTGTTCCACCAACCGCTGCCAGCCGATGTCGCTCGCGAGGCGAAAGCCGCTCCGGCGCGCGTGCTGCGCCGCGAGACGCAGCGCCGCCGCCGCCGCGCCGGCGTCGTGATCCCGCTGTTTTCGCTGCGCTCACAGTCCGGCTGGGGTCTCGGGGAGATCGCGGATCTTCCGCGCTTTGCGCGCTGGGCGCGCGCAGCCGGCTTCTCGGTGGTCCAGCTGCTGCCCGTCAATGAGGTGTCGGGGGCCGATCCGAGCCCCTACGCCGCCCTGTCGGCCTTCGCTCTCGATCCCGTCTATCTCTCCCTGGACGCCTGCGAAGATTTCGTGGCTGCGGGTGGCCGTGAGGCGCTGCCGCCGGAGCAGCGCGCGCGCCTGGATGCAGCCGCCGGCGCCCCGCTCGTCGACTGGGGTACGGTCCGGGCGCTGAAACGCGAAGCCTCCACCCGGGCGTTCGAGCGCTTTCTCGAACTCTGGACCGCTGCCGAGGGCTTGCCGGGTCTCCCCTGATCGGTCATGGGTGCAGGTGGGCACGCCAGCTGCTGGGGTCCAGCGGTTGCTGGGTGATGGATCGGGGTTCGGAGTGTCGATCACGTATGCCCAACAGCCGTCGCCGGTCGGGCTCGCCCAGGCGTTCACGATCGGCGCCAGTTTCATTGGCGCCGAAAGGGTTGCACTCATACTGGGCGACAATATTTTTTATGGCCACGGACTTGTCGATGAACTCGCCAACGCTGCGGCACTCGAAGATGACGCCACTATTTTTGCCTATCATGTCGATCAGCCGAACCAGTATGGCGTGGTGAAGTTCGATGACGTCGGAAAGCCCATCGACTTGATTGAGAAGCCCCGCGAGTTTTTATCCAGATGGGCCATCACCGGTCTCTACTTTTACCCCAATGATGTGATCGACATCGCCGCTGGGCTACGACCTTCCCACCGCGGCGAGCTCGAGATTACCGACATCAAT
>Ga0207678_10003302_pt1 | contig 14538 bp, 14 predicted proteins | sample KBSC63metaG_FD_184319 | JGI IMG/M metagenome (GOLD analysis project Ga0207678, IMG submission 184319) | Corn rhizosphere microbial communities from Kellogg Biological Station, Michigan, USA - KBS C6-3 metaG (SPAdes) (version 2) | ecosystem: Host-associated > Plants > Roots > Rhizosphere > Soil ... | reverse complement strand
GATCATTGAGTTACGCGGTCAAGGAAATCTTCCTGACCCTGCAAGGCGAAGGCGCCCATGCCGGGCGCGCGTCCGTGTTCTGCCGCTTTGCCGGCTGCAACCTCTGGAGCGGCCGCGAGGCCGACCGCGAGGCCGCGACCTGCAAATTCTGCGACACCGACTTCGTCGGCACCGACGGCACGCTCGGCGGCCGCTATGCCTCGGCCGCGGAACTCGCCAACACCGTCGCCGCGCAATGGACGGCTGCCACCGACAGCAACCGTTACGTGGTGCTCACCGGCGGCGAGCCGCTGCTCCAGGTCGATGCCGCCCTGATCGACGCCCTCCACGCCCGCGGCTTCGAGATCGGCGTCGAGACCAACGGCACGATTGTGGCGCCTGAGGGGCTCGACTGGATCTGCGTCAGCCCCAAGGGCGGCAGCGAGCTCGTCCAGCGCCGCGGCCACGAGCTGAAGCTGGTCTATCCGCAGGCCCTCGCCGCACCCGAGACCTTCGAGAGCCTCGCCTTCGAACGCTTCTCGCTGCAGCCGATGGACGGACCCGAGGTTGCCCAAAACACCGTGCGTGCGATCGACTATTGCCTGCGCCATCCGCAATGGCGGCTGAGCGTGCAGACGCATAAATCGCTCGGCATCAGATAGGATTGGTTTTCGAACAGATGTGGGAATTGACGAAATCGTTCCGCTTCGAGGCGGCGCACTCATTGTCGGGGACGACCTTTGGCGCCGCAAGCGAAGAGATCCACGGCCACTCCTTCCGCGCCGAGGTGACGTTGCGCGGCACGCCCGACCCTGCGACCGGCATGGTGGTCGATCTCGGCCTCGTCCAGCGCGCCATCGAGGACGTGCGGCTCACGCTCGACCACAAATACCTCAACAAGATCGAGGCGCTGGGCACACCGACGCTGGAAAACCTCTCGCGCTTCGTCTGGGAGCGGCTCCAGCATATCGGCAAGCTCACCCGCGTCAGCATCCACCGCGACAGTTGCAACGAGAGCTGCACCTATTACGGTCCGCAGGGTTAGACTTCGTAGGGTGGGCAAAGCGAAGCGTGCCCACCAATCAAGACGACAGTGAATATGGTGGGCACGGCGCAAGAGCGCCTTTGCCCACCCTACGAGACCGGTTTTGGAATTGGACATGGACATCTCGACAATCGAAGACCGCAAGACGCGCGCCCGCGCCTGGTTCGAAGCTTTGCGCGACGACATCTGCGCGAGCTTCGAGCGGCTGGAGGATGACGCCCCCCAAAGCCTTTATCCGGGCGCGGCCGGCCGCTTCAAACGCACGCCCTGGCAGCGCACCGATCATACCGGCGCGCCCGGCGGCGGCGGCGTGATGTCGATGATGTCCGGCCGCCTGTTCGAGAAGGTCGGCGTGCATTGCTCGACGGTGCACGGCGAATTCGCGCCCGAGTTTCGCGCGCAGATCCCGGGCGCGGCAGACGACCCCAAGTTCTGGGCCTCCGGCATCTCGCTGATCGCGCATCTGCGCAATCCGCACGTGCCCGCCGTGCACATGAACACCCGCTTCGTCGTCACCACAAAAGCCTGGTTCGGCGGCGGCGCCGATCTCACGCCGGTGCTCGACCGCCGGCGCACGCAGGACGATCCCGACACGCTCGCCTTCCACGCCGCGATGAAGGAGGCCTGCACGGGCCCGAACGGTGTTGCCGACTACGACAAATACAAGAAATGGTGCGACGAGTATTTCTACCTGCCGCACCGGAGAGAGGCGCGCGGCATCGGCGGCATCTTCTACGACTGGCACGACAGCGGCGACTGGGACGCCGACCTTGCCTTTACCCAGGATGTCGGCCGCGCCTTCCAGAAAATCTACCCTGACATCGTCAGGCGCAATTTCGCGAGCGCCTGGACCGCTGAGGATCGCGAGGAGCAGTTGATCCGGCGCGGTCGCTATGTCGAATTCAACCTGCTCTACGACCGCGGCACCATCTTCGGGCTCAAGACCGGCGGCAACGTGGACTCCATCCTGTCGTCGCTGCCGCCGGAGGTGAAATGGCCATGAGCACCGCGATGCCTCCGCTGCCGCGCGCCATGCTGATCGACATGGACGACACCATCCTTTCGGCCTACGGCCGGCCCGAGATCGCCTGGAATACGATCGCAGAAGAATTTGCCGACGAGCTCGCGCCGCTGCCGCCGCAGCAGGTCGCGACCGCAGTTTTGGCCTTCGCACGAAACTTCTGGGCGAATGCGGAAGCCGCGTGGCGGATGAAGCTTGGCGAGGCACGGCGGCTCACGGTGCGGGGCGGCTTCGCCGCGCTCGCCGCCGACGGCCACCGCGCCCTCTCCGACGATCTCGCCGATCGCCTCGCCAACCGCTTCACGACCTATCGCGAAGAAGCGATCTTCGTGTTCCCCGGTGCGCATGATGCGATCGACTCTTTCAAGGCACGCGGCGTCAAACTCGCGCTGGTCACCAACGGCGCCGCCGACATGCAGCGCGCCAAGGTCGAGCGCTTCGAGCTCACGCATCGCTTCGATCACATCCAGATCGAGGGCGAGCACGGTTTCGGCAAGCCCGAGGAGCGCGCCTATCTGCACGCGATGGAGGCGCTCGGCGTCACCGCGAAAGACACCTGGATGATCGGCGACAATCTGGAATGGGAAGTCGTGACGCCGCAGCGCCTCGGCATCTACTCGATCTGGATCGACGTGCATGGCGACGGCCTGCCCGAAGGCTCGGCCGTCAAGCCCGACCGCATCATCCGCTCGCTGACCGAACTCGTGCCGGACCAGCCGTAACCCAGGCGAAAACAAAACATCGAAAACAACCCCATGCACAGTAGCCGGCTGCTGCAATTTCAACAGCTTGCCGCAAACGCAATGCATTGCTGATTTTACGAAATCATTTGACGCGTCGGGCAAAACAGGCGCATGATGCCATCATCGCCGCGCCTGGGACGGAATAGCCCCTGGTGACCTCGAGCGATCCCCCACTCGAACCTCTGCCATCGACGTTTCGGCAGTCTGTGCAAGCCGCAGCCAATTCACGGGTCCCATAGCCCGTGATCGGCCTGTCATGACGGCTTGCTAGCCTCCCCTCTCGTCGATCAACCCCGAAAGGACCATCCATGGAACTGAAAACCGGCGACGTCGTGATGCTGAAATCCGGCGGCCAGCCGCTGACCGTCGCAGAGGTGAAAGGCGACGACATCCTCTGCCTCTGGATGGGCTCGGAAGGCGATCTGTTCCGCGAGACACTGCCGCTGGCCGCGCTCGACCGCCTGGAAGTGGAAGATCACGACGAGGATGAGGACGAAGACGAGGATGACGAGTAGGCACGCCTAAGCGGCCTGCGATTGCGAGAAAGGGAGACCTGAAGTCTCCCTTTCTTCACGTCTTCAGATCCGCTGATCAGAAGCGATAGTTCACACCAACGCGGGCGATGTCGAAGCTCGGCTTGATATCGACGTGAGTCGCGATGACGCCCGTCAACCCGGCCGGCGATTGAAGCGAGCCGGTCAAGTTGTAGCCTTTCGTGCCGAAACCCATGTGCAGATACTCGCCCTTGACCGACCACCCTGCCCCCAGAGCATATTCGAAACCGCCGCCAACCGCGTAGCCGATCAGGACGGCGCTGTCAGAAGCGCTCATGGAGCCCAGCGGTCCCAGGGTTGGCGGGAAGAGGGCAGTGACGATACTGCCCGTAGCGTTCGCACTGACCTTGGTATCGGCCAACGCAATACCGCCGGTCGCGTAGAGCAACGCCGGCCCAAACGCATAACCCACTCGGCCACGGAAGGTCGCATACCAATCGGTGCTGACGGACGTGCTGCCGCTGAAATTGCCGCCGATGAAGACGGGAACAGCAATAGCCGAGTTGCCGGTGCTGGCCTTTGAATTGAGATACTGCCAATCAGCCTCGATGCCGAGCACCGTCTGCTCAATCTGCCAGTTGTAGCCGGCCTGGATGCCGGCGGTGACCCCATTACCGTTGCCGGACACGGGGTTGAAGGCATAGATGCCCGAACCGCCATTCGAGTTCACGATTGTCCCGGTGGCGTTCGACGCACCGTAGCTGCCCCAGCCATAACCAACGTTGCCGCCGATATAGAATCCCGTCCAGTTGCCCACCTGAGCGGGAGCCTTCGACGACATACGGACCGGCGCCAGATCCGCAGCCTGGGCTGTGATCGGGCCGAGAGCGACTGTCGACAGCAATACAAGCGAAAACTTCCTCATTTCAACACCCCCCTTATTGAGCCGCACTGGCGGCCTGCCAATCATCATGAAGCAAAACCAACGCAGCATCAAAGCGCGATTGAATGCGCGAATCAGATCGCCCAATCGTTGCGCTCGGAGCCGGCGACGCCCTTCGCTGCTCGGGGCGGACAATGCGACGCCGTGTCTGCTCTGTTTGGTGAAGCGGACCTCGAGGGACTGCCTCTCCCGGCTTCCTAATCTAGCGAGAGGGAGCTCGTGCCAAGTGCAAGGCGGCCTCAACGCCGCCTTCCAGGATCTGCTCCGCCTGCGCAGCGTTGGGCACGGCCCGCGCGAACTGAAGGGTGCCCACCATGAGGCCGAAGATGGCGGTCGCGCGGCGGCGGCTCGCTGATGCATCTGCGTCAGGAAGCAGTGCGGCCAATGTCGCAACGTAGCTTCGCAGCCCCTTCTCGTAATCTTTCCTTGTGGACAGGGGCTGTCGGGCGATTTCGGGGAGCAACGCCGCCGAGGGGCATCCGCCCGTCGGGTCTTCGAGGTGAGCACGGTTCAGGTATCTCCGGATCGCGCCCTCAAGGTCCGGGCCGCTCCGCTGATCCTCATCGAGGCGATGTTGCTGGTCGTCGAGCGCGCTCGCCAGCGCCTCGCGAACGAGCGCATCTTTGGATTCGAAGTGCGGAGAGAATGCGCCTTTGGTCAGGCCGGCCTCGTCCATGATCCCGGCGATCCCGGTGGCGGAGATGCCGTTCCGGCGCATGCACTTCGACGCCACATCGATGATCTGCCGTCGCGTCGCCGCCTTATGACCTTTCTCGAAGCGCATCTTCTCTCCTCTCCACCAATATCCCGCAGCCCTTACGCTGCGGCCGCTTCCAGCAAAGCTTGGAGGTCGCGATCAAGTTGCTAGGCCACTGGATCGACATCATCGCGGCCAAACCGACTGAAAACGGATGCTGGTCGATCACGACGTTAGATCGCACTCGACTCTGCGCCCAAGATGCCCTCGATGCCGCGGGCAAGGTTTAGAAGCCCTCGGTCGCTCCCTAAGGGGGCATCCAGCTCAAGCCCAATCGGCAGCCCCGCGCGAGACAAGCCAACAGGAAGGCTGACACCGGGCAACCCCACGCTGCTTGCCGACACGGTGTGGTTCGCCAAAGCGAGGTAGCTAACTTCCTGCCCCCCGATATGGACGGTCGCCTGCTCCTCGATCAAAGGCGCCGTGCAGGGCGTGGTCGGTTGCAGAATGACCAGCGCCCCATGAGAGACGAACGCCGTGTTGAGTCGGCGCTGGATTTCCGGCCGGCTCACGTCGAGCGCAGTCTGATAGGCCTCTGCCGAGGTAGCACCTGCGCCACCCGGCAGCACGATGTGCCCCCACGCCTGCCGAAGTTGGGGCTTAAGGCCCTCATAAATGGCCTCGAACGTGGTCGGAATGTCATGGCGGCGAAGAAATTCCGAAATTTCGCCCATCGTCTCATGAGCGAAGATGCCCCATGTTGCGGTTTGGACGAGGGAATTGAAATCGTCGCCAAGATCTACTTCAACGATCTCGGCGCCGGCGTCCTGCAAGCGCCGAACCACCTCGCGGAAGCGGGTCTCGACTTCCGAGTCCACCAGATCCAGGAACTGTCGCGGCGCGAAGGCCAGCCGGACTCCCTTCAGGTCGTAGCCGCCGTTGGAGAACTCCGCAGCTTGTTCACCGGTCACGACCTGATCCACCAAAATGCAGTCCTCGACGTTTCGGGCGAACACGCCCGTCGTATCGAGCGTATGGGAGATCGGCGCAACGCCGTCGCGTGGCCAACGTCCAGTGGTTGGCTTGAAGCCCACGACCCCACAGAACGATGCGGGTACCCGGATGGACCCAACGGTGTCACCGCCCAAGGACGCGGGAACGATGCCGGCGGCCACGGATGCGGCGGAGCCGCTCGAGGAGCCGCCCGACACGCGATCTCGTGCGTGCGGATTCTTCACCTGGCCATAACGTGCGTTGTGACCAGTCAAGCCGTATGACATCTCGACGAGGTTGTTCTTGCCGAAGACCAAGGCGCCTGCCCCCTTAATGGCCCGGACAGCGTCGGCATCTTCGCGCGGCACGAAGTGAGCGAGGCCTTCGACGCCCAGGCTGGTAGGTAGCCCTTTCGTCAAATAACTGTCCTTCACCCCAAGCGGCACGCCAAGGAGCGGGGCCGCCGATCCGGCCGCACGCGATTTGTCTGCGGCCCTCGCGGCCGCGAGCACCCCGGCCTCGTCGATAGTGATGAAGGCGTTCAGCTCGGCAAGCGCTCGGGCGCGCTGTAAGAGCGCCGCGGTGTAGGCCTCCGAGGTGATGTCGCCGTTGCGAATCGCTGCTGCAGCGGTTGCGAGCCCAAGCGAGTCGACATCTGTGGTTTGTCGCGATGCGACGTGGCGTGAGGCCGTGGTCGTGTCGTCCATGAAATCCTCGCTAGGAGCTGTTTGGCGGCACCCGGCCGCCGCCCAACAGCGGCTCAGCTCGATGCCATTACGGTCACAATATTAAATTACGATCGTAATTCAATAGAAGTGGTGGCCTCGCCGGGGACACATGAGCGTGAGGTGCCGATGGATTACGGGCAATGATTGGTTTCAACGGCGATTTCTGCTTTGGGTCACAAGCCGGCATCGACCCAGGGCGCTGGAACGTCTGCTAAGGGGCTAAAAGGCGACATGCGGCCTGTGGAGTCGGCACCGCTCCACGCCGGGTAGCGGCCAGCTCAAAGCTCGGAGACCAATTCCACCAAGATCTGACGCAGCCACGCATGAGATGGATCGTGATCGTAGGAAGCGTGCCAGAGCAGTGAAACAGCTACGTCCTGCAAATCCACCGGAGGCTGGCTCAGGCTAAGCTTGAGTTCTGTGGCGAACAACCGAGCCAGCCGCGCGTGCATTGTCACGACGACAGGTGCGCGTGCCACCAAGGCAGGGACAGTGAGGAAGCGAGGCGTGGTCAGGACAACCGTCCGCCGCAATCCTAGTTTCTCAAGGGCGTCGTCTACCACGCCGCGCACAGTCCGGCCCGGCCGCAGGCTCGTGAGAACATGAGGTAACCGCACATAATCTTCGAGCGAGATTTGGGCGTCGGTGATGCCCGTTATCTCCGCGTTGAACATGCACAGATAGCTCTCGTTGAACAGCAGACGCCGCTTGTGGTGGATCTGGCCCTGAGGAAAGACGTCATAGCCAATAGCGAGGTCCAGTTCGTCGGCATCGAGATCATCCAGAAGTCTCGACGAGTCGATGTTGTAGAGCCGCAGATGGACGCCAGGCGCGACCTCGCGCAGGCGTGCGAGGAGAGCGGGAAGGACCAGGATTTCCATGCTGTCTGGGAGTCCGAACCTGAAGGTCCGCTCTGCCGTCGCTGGATCGAATGCGTCGTCGCGTGAGACAATCGTTTGGATTTGAGACAGCGTAGCCCGCACCGGCTCTACCAGCATCACTGCACGAGGAGTGAGGCGCAAGCCGTCGGGCCCTCGCGTCAGAAGCTCGTCGCCGAACAGGTCACGCAGGCGGGCGAGGTTGTGGCTCATCGCCGACTGACCAATGCCTACACGGCCCGCAGCTCGCGTGACGCTACGTTCGCGAAGCAAGGCATCGAGGTGAACCAGTAGGTTTAGGTCGAGATGGCTTAGATTGACGGCATCGATACCCATCATCGATCCAATCTGTTTGATCAATGAGCATAGGCCGCCCATCTTATGTGGCAAGGGAACGGAGGGCGTGGCCCACCGCCCAGCTAAAGGAGATCAACATGTCAATCCGCAGTAGCCTTTTAGCCGCCACACTAGCCTTAGCCGCTTTTGGAACCGCTCATGCAGATAGCCTCAGGCCAATTCAGGCAAAGAGCATCGATCTCGGCGGGGTGTCCGGCGTCGCCTATTACACCGTTGAGCGCGATGGGTTCCATGTCGTGACGACCCTTGCTCAGGGCGAGACGGGAACGCCAATCCGCGTAGTCTCTGTTCTTGCGCCAGGCCAAAGCGTTGTTCTCTCAACGTCCCAGCAGCCACGTGCGCTTGAAATCAGCCGGGCGGGCAACGAAGTGTTGGTCCGCAAGGCGGCGCCCGTCACAAATTAAGGTTCGAGCCTAGCGGGCGCGGTAATTTTCGGCGCCCGCTCTAACCCCGGAAGGCGTCAGGCGGCCCTTACGCCGGCGATGGTGAAGCGCACCAGCAGGTGATAGCTCGCCAGCATCGGCGTCGGACCCGGTGGTGAGATCAGCCGAGAGTCTTGCGACGTTCCGCGTCGACTTGAGCCCGCCATTGCTTGACGAGATCGCGCCGGCGACCGGGATAGCGTTCCGTCCTGAGCTTGATCTTTTCTATCCGATCCGCCCGGAATGAGCGGAAGTCTTTCCTCATTTCGCACCAGCCGGCAATGATGCGCCGGGAATCGAAAAAGCCGACGCCAATTGGCCAGATGATCCGCGTGGTCTTCGCGCCTTGCGGGTCGCGATACACAATGGAAAGCTTGTGTTGGTCGCGCATGGCTTGCCGCACGACGCGAAGGTCGACGGCTTCGGGCTGCTTCGACCTGCGCCCCACGTGAAAGGCACTGTCGTCCAGCTTGTGTTGCAGCTCCGAGGGAAGGACCGCGCCAATTTTAGCGAGCGCGTCACGCGCCGCCAGCGCGAACTCGTCATCGGTCTGGCGAGCTACCCATTGGGCGCCCAGCGCCAAGGCTTGGATTTCCTGTTCCGAGAACATCAGGGGAGGAAGGAGGAAGCCGGGTTGCAAGACATAGCCAAAGCCAGGCTCACCGTCGATTTGTGCGCCCAAGCCCTGCAAGTCGGCGATGTCGCGATAAATCGTTCGCAACGACACACCCGCCTCAGCCGCAAGGTCGTTGCCCGACACCGGGGTGCGGTGCCGCCGCAAGATCTGCATGAGGTCGAATAATCGTTGGCTCTTCGACATAGACCAAGTCTAGCACGAATCCTGCCAAAAAATGGCAGTAGGCATCGCGGGCCACGGGCGGCGGGGCTTTACTGGCCCAGACGGCATTTACATCGCTACCAGAGCCTTTCCGGCGAGCATGTGCCCGGCTTCAAGCGCCGCGATGAGCGGGATCGCATCGTTCAGACGCACGGTCTCAGCAACTGGCAAGCGCAGCTTTCCATTCGCCGAAGCGACGGCAAGGCCGTCAAGGATATCAGCCCGCGCGGTGCAGACGATCGGCTTGAGTTTCCGGTTGAAGATCGCACGGATGAACTTGATTGGCGCTGGATTGATATCGAGATACACGCCGCCTTCGCGAAGCAGGCCAACCCCGGCAGCAACCGCCATCGTTCCCGCCGTGTCATACACTACGTCGAAGCGTTCACGGATCTTCGACAGATCGGTGGCCCGATAATCGAAGAGAGGCTGGACGTCCAAGTCACGGGCTCGCTGCATCGCCTGCGCACTGCATGTCCCCGCGACGGTCGCCCCGAACATCTTTGCGAGCTGCACCGTGGCCTCGCCGACAGCGCCGGTGCAGCCGTTGATGAACACCTGGCTGCCGGATTTCAGGGCAGCCTTGTCCACGAGGCCGTTCCATGCGGTGACCCCCGGCGTAGCCAGGCAAGCCGCGTCCTCGAACGAGACTGAATCCGGCCTCCTGGCGACGAAGGTTTGGGGAGCGATGACGGCTTCCCCAAGCGCGCCGCCATGCTTTATCTGCGCCATGCCGAATACGGGATCGCCAATCTTGAAGCGCGTGACACCAGCGCCGACAGCGGTCACGATGCCGGAAAAATCGCTGCCCATGGCACGCGGAAATTTCTTCCCCGTCACCATTTTGAGATAGCCATTGCGCACCTTCCAATCGATGGGATTGATGGCGGCGAACTCGACCTTGACCGCGACTTCGCCGGTCCCCGGAGCCTTCAGCTCGAAGGCTTCGAGCTTCATCGTTTCAGGGCCGCCGTAGCTGTAATATTGAATCCGTTTCATGGTCGATCGTGCCTTAGTGCGGTTGGACGGTCGCCGTGTAGGCGGCGAACGGAGTCGCGTCGTAGATCACTTCGGTCGACGCGATCTTGCCGTTCTTCACCTTGAGGAGTTCCGCGACGACGGCGTTGGCAACCGGATGGGTGTCCGCGCTGTAAACGACGACAGCCTGATCATCGTCGCCGTAGACGGCGAGAACCGTGACCTTCTTGATCATGCGGGCGAAACCCTCGTGGAATTCGCGAAACTTCTGCATGCCGGCGATCCGCCCGCGTGGCGACGTGCAAACAACGTCGTCCGCCGACACGGAAGTAATCGTATCCACGCTCCTGCTGGCGATGGCCTCGATGTAGGTCTTGGCGATCTGCAGCGCCTGGCCGTTGCTCTGGGTTTTCATCGTCTTCCTTTCAGTAAAAATGCCCTGAAAGAAGACCTAGCGCAGGCCAGTGACAGATTCTGGCAGTAGGAAATCGGCGCAGCCGAAGGCGCCTTCGCGCCGCGAGCGGCCTGCCTCCCCTGTCCTGTCCACTGCCCCGGACCTCGCGCTCCGCCAACCTTCATTTGAATGATGACGAGACAATTGGTCGCAACCACTTTCCACCGAAAGACCTGAATGAGGTCAGGAGAGATGAGCACCTGTCCAGCATGCGGCAGTGGATCAACTGCCAAACTGTTTGAAGTGACCGCAGATCAGGCCTCTCGATCCTTCGTCAGTCCGCGCCAGTATCCGGATCGCTCTCGAAAGTTAATAAGCCACCTGTCGCTGCTCTGGGGCCGCGACACCTGCGATATCCGCAAATGCGCGGATTGCGGATTTGGATTTGCAGATCCGTTCGTCGCGGGCGGCGCCGAGTTCTATAACCTGGCCGCGCCCCACCCTTCCTATCCAACCATGAAATGGGAGTATGAGAGGACGATCGAGGAGCTGAGCGGCCTCGGCACTGCCGGAAAAACGGCGATCGATGTCGGGGCCGGGTTTGGCTATTTTCTCGATCACATCAAGGACAAACTCTTTCGCGCGTCCGATATTTACGCGGTCGATTACAACGAAGCAGCGCAACAGGCCTTGCGATCGAAAGGCTACAAGACCTTTTCGGTCGACCTTCGGGAGGATGGCTTCACTCCGATGAAGGAGGCCTTCGACATCATCTTCATGTTTCAGGTGTTCGAGCACATGGACCGGGTGGATGACGTCTTCGCGCGATTGAAATACCTTCTCAAGGCGCAAGGCTCTGTCTTCATCGCCGTGCCGAATGATATCCGAACGCACTACATGGAGGGCCACGGATCGCTCATCGACATGCCGCCGAACCACATTGGCCGCTGGACGAAGGACGCGTTTGACGCGGTATGTCGACGACACGGCCTGCAATTGAGCATTTGCGAGCGGGAACCATTCAATCTCCTGAAGTTCCTCAGGGAAGACATCGTGGACAGCTTTTTGCGCAGGGCCGAGAAGCCGGGCAGCGTCAGTGAGTTCGTGCGCGGCCTGCCGCGAAGCAAAGCGCAGCGGATTGGGCAGGCCGTGATCGCACTTGCGCTTGCACCATTGCGCTTGCCGGCATGGGCCTACGCGGCCAGGAACTCATCGACGCTCGGCAGTGCGCTCTGGGTGAAGATCGACAAAGGCGCGTGATGAGCGGCCACGGTCGAACGGGCCGCTCGCCGCCGCAGCGCCTGCTGACTCATCACCTGCTCTTCGGTCTGATGGCGTCAACAGTTCCCTGTATGAAGGCCTGAAGTTTCCCGACGTCCCCTTCCGTCAACTTGCCGCTGAAATCCGGCATGCCCTGGTCGCGGAATGGACCGTGGAAGAGGATATGCCTCAGATTGGTGATCTCTTCGGCGCTGGCGTAGCCGAGATTGATGATGTTGCCGCCGCGGCCGACGCCAGGCACGCCGTGGCAGGCGACGCAGGCTGCCGCGACATAGATCTCGCCGCCTTCCCTGATGTCCTTCGGATCGTACTTCACGCCCTGCAGCAGACCTTCGGTCTGATATTTGACGAACGCTGGCAGCTTCGCCGTGCCGCCGAGTGCGTATGTGTAGATCGTTCCCGGGTTCTGGTACTCGGTCGCGCGGTGCGTCAGGCCGTAGGATCCGCCCCAGCCGACAGCAATCGAGATGTATTGCCTGTCGTCGACCATGTAGGTTGCGGCGGCCGCCACCGCGCCGGTGCCGGTCGGCATTTCCCACAGCTTGGTTCCGTTTGCCGCATCATAAGCGACGAAGCGGCCATCCGCCGTCCCCTGGAAAACCAGGTTGCCGGCGGTGGTCAGCGTCCCGCCGTTCCACGGCGACACGTGCTCGACGCGCCAGACTTCCTTTTGATGCACCGGATCCCAGGCGAGCAGACGTCCGAATGGGGCCGACTTCGGAGGGTTGAAAACGAAACCGATATTCCCGCCCAGCAAGCCGCCGAGCTTGCCCGGCGCAGCAGCATTCTGCACGAACGACTTTTCCGGCGACAGATTGACCGGGATGTGCTGCGCCGGAAGGTAGACGAGGCCGGTCAGCGGATTGAACGACATCGGCTGCCAATTGTGAGCCCCGTCCGGTCCCGGAATCGACTCGTATTGATCTGCGTCGCGCGCCGCCGGCAGCTCAATCGGCCGTCCGTTGGCGTCGTATCCCGTCGCCCAATTCACATCGACAAAATTCTTCGCCGAGATGAACTTGCCGTTGGTGCGATCGATGACGAAGAAGAAGCCGTTTTTCGGCGCGTGCAGGATCACCTTGCGCGGCACAACGTCGATCTTGATGTCGGCCAGGATCATCGGCTGGGTCGATGTATAGTCCCAATTGTCGCCGGGCGTCTCCTGATAGTGCCAGATATACCGGCCCGTGTCGGCGTTGAGCGCGACGATCGAGCCCAGATAGAGATTGTCGCCACCCGACGGACTGCGAAGCTTGCGATTCCAGGGACCGCCGTTTCCCGTGCCGACATAGACCATGTTCAGATCGGGATCGAACGTGATCGAGTCCCATGGCGCGCCACCGCCGCCGTTGATCCAATACTTCCCTGAGGGATCCCAGGTCTTCGCCGCGGCTTCCATCGAGGCGTCTTCAAATGGCTTCGATGGATCGCCGGGCACGGTGAACCAGCGCCAGAGCTGATGACCGGTCTCGCTGTCGTAGGCCGTGACGTAGCCGCGCACACCATATTCGGCACCGCTCTGGCCGATCACGACCTTGCCGTTGAAGACGCGCGGCGCGCCGGTGATCGTGTAGGAATGATCGTGATCGATCAGCGTGTCCGTTTCCCAGATCTTGGCCCCGGTCGCTGCATCGAGCGCGATCAGGCGCCCGTCATAGGCGGCTTCGAAGACCTTGCCCTTGTAGAGTGCGAGGCCACGGCTGACAGCGTCGCAGCACCCGCGATAGGTCTTTGACCGGTCAACACCCGGATCGAACGACCAGATTTTTATTCCGGTCCGCACGTCAATGGCATGGACCACATTCCAGGGGGCCGACTGATACATGATGCCGTCGACGACGAGGGGCGTTGCCTCGATGCCGCGCGATGATTCCAGATTGTAACTCCAGACGAGCCCGAGATCCCTGACGTTGTCAGTGTTGATCTGATTGAGCTTGCTGAACCGCGTTTCGGCGTAGTCGAGGCCGACGGTCGGCCAATCCCTGGATCTCTTCGTATTGGCTTCAATGAAGGCACTGTCGACTCTCGAGATATTCGCCTTGATGCGGTCCGGCTTCGCGTCGGTCCCGGTCTGCGCCCATGCACTGGAAGGGAGAGAAAGACCCAGGAGAGCAGGAAAGAGAACAAGAACGGCACTGATCTCACGGAAGGCAATCTGAATCCTGGACCGATTGCGCGACTTTTTTTCAGGCCATTGGCACTCTGTGTTGGATCGTCCCATGCCTCACCTTCCTCCGTGCATGTCGAGACCACGATGCGTGCGCATGCCTGCGCCCGCTTCCGTTGATATGAAGTCTCAAACCTGCCTCGACGGTGCTACTGAAGCATTTCAGTCCTGACATGCCCGATTGCAGTTGTAAGAAAGCGTCCCGCTTGGCCCACCGGCCCACGGCCGTCATCGGCGGAAATCTTTTCAACCCTCGGCAGTCAGGATCGGGCGTTTCGGCTAGCATTTGGTGGCGTGCAAGCATCGGGACGGAATGTCCGTCCTTGAAAGGACATCGCGAACGCCAATCGGACCGGAGTCATCTATGCGATCAGCGACCTTGCCGCCGCCGAGATCATCACCAGCCCGCCGGTGATGACAGCGACATCGAGGATCGCCGTGTGGATATGCACCGGCATGCGTTCGACAAAAGCCTTTGCGAGGAATGCGCCGGGGATCGCAATCGCGCCGATCAGCAGCGCGAAGGCGAGCACCTGTGCGGTGACGGCGCCGGCCAGCCCGAACACCGAGATCTTGATGA
>Ga0207678_10003297_pt1 | contig 14554 bp, 13 predicted proteins | sample KBSC63metaG_FD_184319 | JGI IMG/M metagenome (GOLD analysis project Ga0207678, IMG submission 184319) | Corn rhizosphere microbial communities from Kellogg Biological Station, Michigan, USA - KBS C6-3 metaG (SPAdes) (version 2) | ecosystem: Host-associated > Plants > Roots > Rhizosphere > Soil ... | reverse complement strand
GGTGCAGGCTGATGTCAGCCAATGCATGCCGTCCGTGCACCCGCTGAGCCCAATTTTGCCCAACGAAAATTTCGCGCACGTCGCGAATTTGCTAGGGCAGCCGTCGAGGTTGAAGACAGCGCCGAAATTATAGCGGTGCCACCGGTTGCGAAGATTGACATTCGAAATAGTGCACGAGCGTGCATTGACGCCTATCGGGGGGGCGCAGACGAGACATGAACGCCACCACCACAGATCTGTTGAAACGTCTCGTTCGCGAACACGGTCGTGAATACGCGCCGCAGTACGCGATGGCGCCGCGCGCCGAAGAGCGCGGCGCAGGCGTCTCGATCAAAGACGTCCGCCCGGAGCCTATTCCATCAACTTCAAGCTGACGACTCCGGCGACGATCAGACTAATACTTACTAGTCGAACCGGACTGCTCGATTCCCCGAACATCTGAATTCCGAGAAATGCCACACCGACGACGCCCACTCCGGTCCAGATTGCGTATGCCGAGCCCATCGATAGCGTTCGCATCGCGAAACCAAGAAACACAATGCTCGTGGTCATGCTGGCGACGGTAAGAACCGTCGGGCCGAGCCGCGTAAATCCGTCAGCATTCTTTAAAAAAATTGCGCCCGCGATCTCGAACACGCTAGCGAGAACCAAATACACCCACGCCATGGCCCCTCCTTAGGGGCCGTCCCCGCCGTGTGTTTGATTTGAGGCCGTCCTCAAACTCAAGACTAAAACATATATTGAGTTCCAACCACCCGGATTTTTAGCCGCATCTTGGCCGGGCGGCTCGAGGGCTGACGCCCCCTCGCTGAAGTAATTGTATTGCAATGGGCCCGACAAAACCGCGTCCGCAGTTCTCTCTTTTATTCGGGAGTGGCTTTGTTCAGGAATGGCGCGCCCGGAAGGATTCGAACCTCCGACCCCCAGATTCGTAGTCTGGTGCTCTATCCAGCTGAGCTACGGGCGCATCCTCGCAGCGCGAGGGCAAAAAGCCCCGTCCGGCAAGGTTGCCGGGGCGGCGAAGCCCCTCTCTAGTGGCTCGCGCCATTAAGCGCAAGGCCCTCGTTCCGGTTCTCGGACCCGGCATAATTCGCTCATCTATGAAGCTGGACAGCTCGCCAAAAGGTGCAGCCCGCGTCAATGCGGGGAACGGTCCGGCAGCTCGATGCGGAAATGCGCGGCATTCGAGCCGTCGACAAGCGTCAGTGTGCCGCCATGCGCCTGCACGAGTTCGGCGGCGATGACGAGGCCGAGACCCGTGCCGCCCTTTTTGGTCGAGCCTTGAAACGCCTTGAACAAATTTTCGCGCGCCTTCTGCGGAATGCCGGCGCCGTTGTCTGTCACATCTATGACCACCTTCCGGCCCTCGCGATGTGCGGCGACGCGGATTTCGCCGTCCGTCTTGTCCTCGATGCTTTCGATGGCCTGCATCGCATTGCGGACGATGTTGCTCAGCGCCCTGAACAGATGCTCGTGGTCGGCATCAACGCGGAGCGAGTCATCCATGTCGGCAATGAACGCGATTGAACCCTCGCGCGGCAAGCCTTGGCTGTCCGCCACTTCTTCGACGAGCGGCTTTAAGAGCATCAGCTCGCGGCGCGGCTCTTCTTCCGTGACCCGCCCGAACTTCAGCGACGCATTGCAAAACGTGATGGCACGGTCGAGCGTGGCGATGAGCTTCGGCACGAAGCGCTGAACCGTCGGATCAGGAATGTCGACAAGACGGTCTGAGATGAGCTGCGCATTCGCAAGCATATTGCGCAGGTCGTGATTGATCTTCGAGACGGCGAGGCCAAGCTGGGCGAGCCTGGTTTTCTGCGCAAGAAGACCGGAGAGCTGCCGCTGCATGCTCGCCAGCTCCCGCTCGGCGACGCCGATTTCATCGACGCGGCCGGTGAGAGGCATGATGCGGCTGGCATCCTCCGGATCTTCGGAGAAGCGCAGCATATTGCTCGTCAGCCGTGTCAGCGGCTTCACGAAAAGCCAGGTCAGCGCGAAGTAGACGACGGCCGCGGTGAGCAGCGACAAGATGATCGATAGCCAAAGGATGTTGAGGCCGTACCGCATCATCGCCGCCCTTAGAGGCCGCTCGGGAATGACGATCTCGATCAGGTCGTTGCTATCGGGGCCACTATGTCCGACGACGCGAATAGTTCGGTCGTTGTTGGCAAAGAGAGTCGCGATTGCGTCCTCGACCTGTTTGAATTTGAGGCCGATGCCTTCCCAGAAGGAATCCGGCTCACGCTGCAGGTAGTAAACGTAATCGATCGACACGTCGTCCGGCGGGGCGAGAACCAATCGGCGCTCGTTTTCACGGCGCGATGCGATGGCGCGCACTTCGGCGGTCCGCAACAGATCTGCCCGAAGCCCGGACGGAATTTGCCCACCGGGAAATGCGTCGGATGCCAGTGCCGCGAGTTGCGCCGCCGTCAGCCGTTCCTGCAGCCACGTCATTCTATAACTCGCGACCGAAGGCAGGAAGATCAGCGTTTCAGCAATCAGCACGAACACGGCCGTCAGCAGCAGCAGTTTCGCGGGCAGCCCAAGGCGGGCCCAAAAGCGCGTTATTGCGCGCCGGGGCGCCCCGGCCGCTGAACTCTTCGCCGCCGAATCGTTGCCGTGCTGTCCGTTGTTATTGAGAATTGCGCGATGCACCCAGTTAAGAATCTCCAGTCGTGAAAATCATTAGCCGAGCTTCGCCAGCAACGCGATGATTTTGCGCACGAAGGGATTACTGGGCTCTGTTGCAAAGTAACGAAATGCAACGCGTTTGTTAATTTCCGAGAGTGTCGGATAGGGCGAGATCCATTGCGTCATGGCTCGGATTTTAAGGCCCTGGGACATTGCAAGCGACCACATCTGAATGATCTCTCCGGCACTGGCCCCAACGATCGAGACGCCAAGGATGTGGCCCTTCTTCGAAGTGACGACCTTGATATGGCCATCCGTTTCTCGCTCCACCTGCGCCCGATCGTTCTCATGGAAGGGCCACCGCAGCGCGTTGATCTTGCCGTGCTTTGCGCGCGCTTCTGGTTCACTGAGGCCGATATGGGCGAGCTCGGGATCGGTATAGATGACCCGAGGCACGGCACGGCCGGAAGTTCTGGGGCGGAGGCGGAACAACGTCCGGCGCAAGACGATGCCAGCGTGGTCCGTAGCGACATGACCGTATCGAGGGCCGCCTGCCGCATCGCCAATCGCGAACACGCGACGGTTCCTCGTTCTGAGCCCTGAGTTGACTTTGATCGCCTTGTTTGCGAGCGCGATGCCGGCCGCCTCGAGTCCTAGATCGGCAACATTGGCCTTGCGGCCAGCGGCAAGAAGCAGGTCGCTGCCTTCGATGGTTTCCATTCCGTCGCGGCTCTCGATCTCGAGCGCAATGCGCCCCTGACCGCCTGAGACACGGGTAATGCGGACGCCCTCGCGAATGACGATGCCTTCGTTGGAAAGTCGCGTGAGCAAGACGACGGCGAGTTCGGGATCTTCCTCGGCAATGGCATGGGCGGCATCGAGCACTGTCACCCGCGAACCGAGACGGCGGTGAGCTTGCGCCAGTTCGAGACCCGTCGATCCGGCACCAATGACGATCAGATGCGGAATTGAATCGGCATTCTCGAAGATCGATTCATTCGTGAAATAAGGAACGTCGGCGAGCCCCGGGATTGACGGGATGACGGGCGAAGACCCTGTCGCAATGACGAAGCGCCGAGCCCGAATGCGATAGTCGCCGGCGCTCACCGTTGACTTGTCGACGAACCGCGCAGCCGACGTGATCACGCGCACGCCGAGGCCCGCGAAACGCTCCACGGCATCGTTCGGCGCAATTTGTGCAATCACGTTTTTAACGTGCTCTTGCACGGCACGATGATCGATCAGCGGCTCGACGCCCCGTATACCGAACAGCGATGCGGTTCGCATCGCGTTGGCCCGCTTCGCCGCGGCAAGCAACGCCTTCGACGGCACGCTGCCGTAGTTCAATCCGTCGCCACCCATTTTGTGTTTTTCGATAAGGACCACGCGCTGGCCGTAGGCGGCGGCAGCGGCGGCAAGCGTAAGCCCGCCCGAGCCCGCGCCGATGACGCAGAAATCGGCCTCGATTATTTCGTTCTGCGCCGCAGCGCCGGAAGCAGGACTATCCTTGGGCATGACGGCCTTTCCAGAATTGGAAGCACGATGGCGGAGGCGATCTGACACGCTGATACGCTAAAGCGTCAATTACGGCGCCACCTTAATCGACCGCCGTATTCTGAGCGTCTGAAGACGTGGGGTTTTCAGCTCCTTTTCTTACGAGTTCGCTTGCCACTGTCATCGCATCACGATGTCCGAGCGCAATGAATACGGGGGACAAAGTCGGCCTATCGTATGACCTTTGCTGAAGGATCGTTGTCGTCTGGGATTCACGGGATCGAAGCCCGCTGCCACCGGCGACTGGATTTAAGGACGGCTTGCGCCGAAGCCTCGGACAAGCCGTATGGCCGTAGTCCCGCCGCCGCGTTGACTTGCTCAGATGTGGCAACTATAAGGGCCGGACTTCCGGAGAAGTGGGGTTTCTGCTGGGGCGTTATCCAGGCGTTGCCGCTTTTCTTAACCTACGGAAAACAAAAGCAATTTGCCAGCTTGTCCCTTCGGACGGAGCGGCCAAGAGACTTGAACGGAGATATCCGTGAAACGCACGTATCAGCCGAGCCGCCTTGTTCGCAAGCGCCGCCACGGCTTCCGCAAGCGCATGCTGACCGCCGGCGGTCAAAGGGTTCTTGCACGCCGCCGGTCCAAGGGCCGCAAGCGCCTCTCGGCGTAAACCGGGCCAAGGCTCGTGTAGCCGTGAACTCTCGCGGGCGGAGGCAATTATTCCGATCCTGCCAACCCTCAAGGCGCGTACCGAATTTCTCGCGGTACGCGGCGGGCGCCGTTCGTCGACCCCTGCATTCCTTATTGAAATGCGGGAGCGGCCGATGATGCCTGGACACGGCGACGGGCCTCGCTTCGGGTTCACGATCACAAAGAAACTCGGCAATGCCGTGACTCGCAATCGCATTCGCCGCAGGCTCAAGGCGGCTTTTGCCGCTGGCGCGGTCGGTGCTGAGGCTTCGTGCGATTACGTCATTGTCGCTCGACGTACCGCGCTCGACCGCCCGTATGCTCTGTTACTTGAGGATGTTACGCGCGCTCTCGCAGCACTTCGCGGCAGCAATAAGCGCGGCCCCCCGGTCGAGACCCGATCCGCGCCACGGACTGCGGACGGCAAAAAAGGTTCAGCGTGACCGGGTGTCCCCTTCCGTTTATGACGAGTTTCCGCCATCGCTTCCGGGGTCGCACAAGGCGCCCGCCCCGGTCGGCGCTCACCCGAGGTCTTAATGAAATCTCCGAACGATCCTAAAGACCAAAACAACTTGATGTTCGCGGTTGCGCTGTCGATCGCCGTGCTGATGGGGTGGCAGTATTTTTTTGCGCGTCCGCAAATTCAGCATGAGCAGGCTCGCCAGGAGTTCAATAAAAAACTCGAAGCGCAGAAGGATGGCACGTCGTCCTCCGAAGCCCCGCCAAGCGTCGCCAACGCGCCTGTAGCGTCACCCAGCGCCAACGTTCCGGCCGCAGGTCAGCAGACTCCGACAGCGACCCCGCTGACGCGGGACGAAACGCTCAAAGCCTCGCCGCGGGTCCCAATCGTGACGCCGTCGCTCAAAGGCTCGATCGCGCTGAAGAGCGGCCGCATCGACGACCTTATACTGACGAAGTACCATGTCACCGTCGACCCAAACAGCGAGAAGGTGACGTTGCTGTCGCCTGCCGGTTCGCCTGAGGCCTATTTCGCCGAGTTCGGCTGGGTCGCGCAGGGTGGAACGCAGGTAAAAGTTCCGGATCGCGATTCGCTCTGGTCATTGGAGAGCGGCACTGCGTTGACGCCTGACACACCCGTTACCCTCGTGTGGGACAACGGCCAAGGCCTCGTCTTTCACCGCAACATTTCCATCGACAAAGACTACATGTTCAAAGTCGTGGACGAGGTCGAGAACAAGACCTCGGCGGAGATCACGTTGCTGCCATACGCGCGTGTGCACCGCAGCGGCCACCCCGCATCGCAGCCGTATTACCTGCTGCATGAAGGCCTGATCGGCGTGTCGGGCGAACACGGGCTGCAGGAAATAACCTACGCAGATGCCATCAAGAGCGGCGTTCCGAAAACGATTGAAAACGTAATCGGCGGGTGGCTCGGCATCACAGACAAATACTGGGCGACGGCGCTGGTTCCCGACCAGAAGGCCGCGTACAGGGCGATGTATTCGGCACTCAAGGCGAACGACGCGGCAAACAAAGACGCGTTTCAAGCAGACTATCTGCTCGGCGCCCTCGTTGTTCCGCCGGGCGCCCGCAAAGGCGTCGATGCGCATCTCTATGCCGGCGCCAAGCAGTCGACGCTGATCGACGGCTATGAGAGCGCCCTTAACATTCTGCAATTTAACAAGATGATCGACTGGGGCTGGTTCTACTTCATCACCCGGCCGTTGTTTAAGTTGATGGAATTCATCAACAGCATCGTGCACAACTTCGGCGTCACGATTCTTATACTGACAGTGCTCGTGAAAGCGGCGTTCTTTCCGCTTGCCAACAAGCAGTACACGAGCATGGCGCGCATGAAAAAGCTGCAGCCTGAGATGCAGCGCATAAAGGAACTTTACAAGGACGACGCCCAGCGCCAGCAAAAAGAGATCTTCGATCTCTACAAAAAGGAGAAGATCAATCCGCTGGCCGGATGCTGGCCGGTCCTGTTGCAGATCCCCGTCTTCTTCGCGCTTTATAAGGTGCTGTTCGTCACGATCGACATGCGCCACGCGCCGTTCTTCGGCTGGATTCAGGATCTCTCGGCACCCGATCCGACTTCGATTGTAAATCTGTTTGGAGCCTTGCCGTTCGCCGCGCCGGAGTTCATGCACATCGGCATCTGGCCGATCATCATGGGCCTTACGATGTGGGTTCAGATGCAGCTCAACCCGCCGCAACCGGATCCCATCCAGCAGCAGATCTTCACGTGGATGCCGCTGGTCTTCACGTTCTTGCTGGGAGGTTTTCCGGCCGGCCTCGTAATTTATTGGGCTTGGAGCAACACACTGTCGATCTTCCAGCAGTTGCATATCAATAAGAAGAACGGTGCACCCGTCCACTTGATGGACAACATCAGGCGCACGGTCGCGCCAATCCGAAAGCTGTTATTTGGCGCGAGCGGCGACGCTAGCAAGTGAGGTCCGGGCCAAAGACGCTCACGGCGCGCTTACCTGATCGAGAGATGCGATGACCGTCACGGACCCCATGTCGGCGGCAGCGATTGAAGAAGGCCGCCGCCTCTTCACACGTGCCTGGACGTTTTCGCGCGGCTCGCCCGATCTCGATCACTTGCCGCCCGACGACCGTCCGGAAATCGCCTTCGCCGGGCGCTCGAACGTCGGCAAGTCGAGCCTCATCAATGCGCTCGTCGGACAGCTGCGGCTGGCGCGGGCTTCGAATACGCCGGGTCGCACGCAGGAGCTAAACTTTTTCACCGAACCCGAGGCCGGCGTCTACCTCGTCGACATGCCGGGTTACGGGTTCGCACAGGCGCCGAAAGACAAGGTCAAGGCCTGGAACACCACGTTGCGGGGTTATCTTTCAGGGCGGCGAACGCTCCTGCGCGTCGTGTTGCTGATCGATGCGCGGCACGGCCTGAAACCGGCCGACGACGAGATGATGGCGCTGCTCGACACGGCGGCCGTCTCGTATCAGGTGGTCCTGACGAAAGCCGACAAGATCAGTCAGACCGATCTCGCCAGCACCATGGCGCGGACGCTGCAATCGCTCGCAAAACATCCCGCCGCTTTTCCGAGCGTTATCGCGACGTCGGCCGAGACGGGCATGGGATTTGAAGAATTGCGCGCTGTGATCGCCAAGCTCCTCGACGAACACGGCGGCCAGTAAGCCGCCGCGCGATCGCCGACCGCATGGACGATCAATGGAAGAACTTCTGCACGACGATCTTTAAGACTGCGAAGCCCGTTTGACCGAATGTCGAAAGCGCGCCGCCGACGACCGCAGCAACGGTCCAACCCAAAAGTCGGAGCACCGTGCGTTTGATATTCCTGCGGACCTTCACCTCGACGATTTGATCGGGCAGCGCCGTCTCGGCGGCGACGCCGTCTGCGCCGACGGTCCGCGCCGACACGATGATCTGCAGCTGCGACCAGCCGCGCGACTGCGGCGTGACGAGGAATCGCCAGCTCGCGAAATCGTCGCTCGGAAAACCGATATTGTTTTCGATCCACTGCGTTTCGGGCGACGCCGTCTCGATGAAAAAGCCGCCTTCGGGCGCGCGAAGCCGCACAGCCATCGCTTTCGTCACCGTGACCTTGTGCTGCCAAACCGGCCCGCCACCTTCGAGGCCTTCCGTGAATGCGTCGACCGACGCCTTGGCGATGCGGATTTCGACGCGCGCCGTTTTTCCGACGCGCATCGTGCGCGGGATATTCTCGGCAATCTTCCCGGCTTCGACCTTCACTGGCTTGCCGCGCCGTTCGTTTGCACCGCGCTGCGGCCGCTGCTGCGGCGCCGGAGCATTCTGCGAGGGACGGCTGCTGCTGGGGTTCGGCTGGGGGCTTGTGTAGCCCGGCGACGGAACCGGAGCACGGGCACGCGCACCTTGCGGAGCACCCTGAGGATGCATGCCCGGCCTCGGCGCCCCCGGAGGGATCGGCGGCGGACTGGCCGTGCCTTTCCTCTCGCGGATGAAGTCCGGAATGTCTCGACCGGAACCTAACGCTCCAGGCTGCCATGCCGGCTTATGTTCAGGTGCCGGATGGCTTCCACCGCTCGGCCATTGCGCCGCCGGATGCGACGGAAACGGCAGAGCCGGATCAACGGCCGCGGGCATGGCCCCGGACCCGCGCTGAGGATGGAACGGCGGCGCAGCGGGAGCTGGTGCCGGCGGCCCTTTGCCGCCCGTCGCGGTTTGCGGAACACCAACAGGCGACGCCTCGCGATTTTCTTCGGCGGGAGCCACGGCCGCTTGCTTTGCGTCCGGTTGTATCGGGGTCGCAACGGGTGCCTGGGTTGGCGGGGCTGTCGCGGCGGGTGCGGGAGGCGCCTTTTCTTCCCTTTCCACGGTCTCCGGCACGGCAACAGGCTGCGATGGTTCCGATCGCGGCATGTCCTTCATCATGTCCCGCAGCGATGGCGTCGATCGCGACTGCACACGCTCACGAGCGCGGGCGAGAACATCGTCGGCAACGGGAACCTGTGCAGGCATGTCTCGTACCGGAGCCAAGGCCGACTGCAAGGCACGGATGGCGCCGTCGAAGTTCAATCCGTGCGCCTGCAAAATCTCAGCCGCCGTGCTGCGCGCGTCGCCGACGATGGCGGCGAGCACTATGGCGCCGTTGATTTCGCGTCTGCGGCTGCCCCGCGCGGCGGCGGCTGCTGCTTCGAGAATACGTCTGACGTCCTCCGATATGGCCAGACCGCCGCGGGATGGGGCCTGACTTTGCACGCCGCCCTGATAGGCTCGCGCTGTCACATCGGCGCGGAGCCGTTCGATGTTGATATGGCTCGCATCGAGAACTGCGATCGCGTCGGGATCGTCGCACAACGCCCCAAGCAGATGCTCAAGCGTCACCTCGCCCGCCCCCGTCGCTTCGGCGAACTCGGAACCGCGCGCCAGCGTCGAACCGAGATCGGCCGACATCGGGATTTGAGCAAGGTCGGTGGCTGTCACGCCCACGTAGTCTCCCAAAACGAAAGCAAGGACCGGCCAAAGCCGATCGTGAATACGTGTCGGAAACACATCTGAGTGGCGAAGGTATAGCATTCGCCCGGCCGTGGGCAGGCGACAATGCCATTCGTCCCCAGACCAGCGCCCGCCTGCGTCAGGAAGGCCCGTCTGTTGCAAAACAGAGGGAAATCCGTTGAGCATTTGGCTGACGGGCTATAAGACCGCGACAAAGACAACCGGCGATGGGCGCCGGATCGATTCTCCGCGCCACGTCAGGTCAGGTCGATGCCGATTGGGGGAACCCCGTGACGTTAGGAAAAAGCTTCACCGGAAAGGATGCCGCGCCCGTCGAAGAACGGCCGTCGGCGCACCTGCAGGCCCGCATCCTGGCCGAAGCCATTCCACATTTGATCCGTTACGACGAGCAGACCGTCGTCGTGAAGTTCGGCGGCAGTGCCATGGGCGATGCCGAGCTTTCCAAGGCGTTCGCACAAGACATCGTTTACCTGAAGCAGTCCGGCATCAATCCGATCGTCGTCCACGGCGGCGGTCCGCAAATCGCCAGCATGCTGCAAAAGCTCGAGATCAAATCCGACTTCGTGAACGGGCTTCGTGTCACCGACAAGCCGACAGTCGAAGTCGTCGAGATGGTGCTCGCCGGCAAGATCAACAAGGAGATCGTCTCGGCGATCAACCGGCAGGGCGGTAAGGCCGTCGGCATTTCCGGCAAAGACGCCAATCTGATGATCGCCAAGAAGATCACCGAGATGCCGGATCCGCAATCCAATCTGATGAAGGCCATCGACATCGGCTACGTCGGCGAACCGCTCGAGGTCAACCCGCACATCGTCGAGGTGATCTCGAAATCGGATCTCATTCCGGTGATCGCGCCAGTCGGCATCAGCCGCGACGGCGAAACGCTCAATATCAACGCCGACACATTCGCGTCTGCTCTTGCCGCGCGCATGCAGGCCAAACGCCTGCTGTTGCTGACGGATGTCTCCGGCGTGCTCGACAAGAACAAGAAGCTCATCCCCGAGCTTACGATCGAAGACGCGCGCGAGATGATCAAGAACGGCACCATATCGGGCGGTATGATCCCGAAGATCGAGGGTTGCATCGAAGTCGTCGAGGCGGGCGTCGAGGGCGTCGTCATCATTGACGGCCGGGTGCCCCATTGCGTGCTGCTCGAACTCTTTACCGAGCATGGCGTCGGCACTCTCGTTCGGCGCGCCGACCGCAAGAAGGGTAAAGCCTGATGGGCCCGCTGGCCTCAGTGTCTGCTGTGGCCGATGCACTCGAGGCCGTTGTAACGCGGCGCGGCTTCCAACACGTCGACACCTGGATTTTCGATCTCGACAACACCTTGTATCCCGCCTCATGCAATCTCTTTGCCGAGGTCGACCAGCGCATGGGCTCCTACATCGCCAAGGCGATCGGCGTTCCCTTCGAGCACGCGCGGCATTTGCAGAAGGCCTACTACCGCCAGTTCGGCACCACGCTCGCCGGGCTGATGAAGGTCCACAAACTGCTACCCGGTCCGTTTCTTGACTACGTGCACGACATCGATCTTTCCGTCGTGCCGGAGTTGCCCGAGCTTGCGGCGGCGATTGCAGCGCTGCCCGGCAGGCGCTTGATATTCACCAATGGTTCGCGACGCCACGCGGAGAAGGTGGCAACTAAGCTCGGCGTGCTGCATCTCTTTGAGGATATTTGCGACATCGCCGCCCTCGACTATGTTCCGAAGCCGGAGCGTCAGGCCTTCGACCAGCTGTCGAAATTGCACGCGATCGCACCGGCACGCGCCGCGATGTTCGAGGATATGCCGCACAATCTCGTGGTCGCTTCCGAACTCGGCATGACGACAGTCCTGGTGCATTCCGATTATATCGACCACCCGGCGCAACTGAAGATCAGGGAATGGCGCGAGCTGCCCGCCCACATTCACTACCTGACGCGTGATTTGACGGGCTTTCTCAAAACCGAGATAACGCCAGCGGCGCTGTAACTGCAGCCGGCATTGCCGCGAGGCCGGCCCTACGCGGATGCGCCACGAATTCGGCCGCCAACCGATCCAATTGCTCGAAATTGGCGTTCATACTGTCATGACGTCCGCCCAGGACTTAAGCGCGTTGTTGCACCGCGTGGCTCGGAAAGACCGGGCGGCGTTCGCTGAGGTTTATCAAGCGACAAGCGCGAAACTTTACGGCATCGCTCTCCGTATATTGAAGCGCCGGGACATTGCCGACGAGGTGCTGCAAGAGGTTTACGTGAAGATCTGGGAGCGGGCGGCTGACTTCAGTCCCGACCGGGCATCGCCGATTTCATGGATGGCGACGATCGCTCGCAACCGGGCGCTGGATGAAGTGCGCCGCAAGCGCCCGGTCGCTATTGAAGATCATCCCGAAGTTCAGAATTTCGCGTCAGATGATGAAACCGCGCTCGCCGCCATCATGCGCAGCGAAGATGGACGTCGATTAGCAGACTGCCTGACGCGCCTTGAACCCGATCGCCGGCAAATGGTCGTGCTTGCCTACTGCGAAGGCTTGAGTCGCGACGAACTTGCGGCGAAGTATGGTCAGCCGGTCAACACGATCAAAACCTGGCTGCGCCGATCGCTGGCATCGTTGAAAGGCTGTCTCGGCTCATGACCAATGACGAAGACATCGATGGTCTCGCAGCCGAGTATGTGCTTGGCACGCTCGACGTTGGCGAACGCGCTTCGATTGCTGCCCGCCGCACGCGCGAGCCAGCCTTGAATGCGGCGATCCTCGATTGGGAACGCCGCCTCGCGCCTCTGACCGAAACGGCGCCACCCGTAACGCCGCCAAGCGGCCTTTATGCCAAGATCGAAGCCCGCCTCGATGGCGAAGACATTGCGCCCGTCGGCAACGCCGCGATTGTCGAACTGCGCCGCCGCGTGAATGTCTGGCGTGCCACAGCGCTCGCGGCATCGGCGCTTGCGGCAACTCTTCTCATGACCGTTGGCGTGCGCGAGTTTCAGCCAAGGCCAAAACAACAAAATCTCGTAGCGGTATTGCAGAAAGACGCGACATCACCGGCGTTTCTTGTGACCGTCAACGTCGATGAACGTACAATGACGGTCCGTCCCGTGGCCGCGAAACATGAGCCCGGAAAAAGCTACGAATTGTGGCTGGTGCAGGACAGTCTTGGCGCGCCGAAGTCCTTGGGCGTAATCGATGAACCGCACGCAGTGATGCGTCCTTCATTAGCGGCTTACAAACCCGACGTGATCAGAGACGCGACGTTCGCCGTCAGCCTCGAACCTGAAGGCGGCTCGCCGACCGGTGCGCCGACCGGCCCCGTGGTTTTTGCGGGCAAACTCATTCCAACGACAAATTAGCGTCGCCTGTTCGGCGAATTCCGCATCATCGGATTGGATCACCGCCGATGAAAAAAAATCCTAGATGAGATTTCCGAAACCTTCTCCGACATCATCCGTAACTCCGGCGCGCTCCGAAATGGAGGCATGAAACATGAACCGGAGAAAACCCATGTTGAAGATCGTTCGCGCCTCATTAATCGGCGCATCTGCTTGCGCTATGGCGCTGTCGTTCGGCGCAATAGCCAACACACCTTTGCTCGCCAAGACGATGGAAAAGACTGTCGAGGTTGGCGGCGCCGCTATGTATCCCTCGAAAAACATCGTCGAGAACGCCCTCAACTCCAAGGATCACACTACCCTTGTCGCTGCCGTCAAAGCAGCGGGCCTGGTCGATACGCTCGCAAGCAAAGGTCCATTTACGGTTTTCGCACCAACGAACGCCGCGTTCGACAAGCTTCCGGAAGGAACGGTGCCGAACCTGCTCAAGCCTGAAAACAAGGCCCAGCTGAAGAACGTCCTGACCTATCATGTCGTTGCCGGCAAATATTCTGCTGCATGGCTTGCGAGACAGGCGAAGGCCAACGGCGGCAAGCTCGAATTGAAGACGGTCGAAGGTGAACCAATCACCATTCAAGGCGACAAGATGGGCGGCTGGTGGGTCATCGACGGCAAGGGCGATAAGGCAAAAATTACCATCGCCGACGTCAATCAGTCGAACGGCGTCATCCACGTGATCAACGGCGTGCTTCTTCCGAACTGACGCCAGTCTATGAGATCTCTGCGAACGGTGCAGACGAACGCGTCATTCCCCCGGAGCGCCTTCGCAGAGTGACGGGGACCGGCCGGATGGGTACCTAGAAAGCCCGTCCGGCCGGACTTTTTATATGTTGTGCTACGGCCAAATCAGCCACGACCAACGAACGGCATGGTTGTCGCCATCAGCGTCATGAACTGCACGTTGGCATCGAGCGGCAAGTTGGCGATGTAAAGCACGGCGTCGGCGACGTGTGCGACATCGATGCGTGGCTCGACCATGACGCTGCCGTTCGCCTGCAGAATTCCGTTCGCCATTTTGGCCGTCAAATCCGTCGCGGCATTTCCGATGTCGATTTGCGAGCACGCGATATTGTGCGCCCGGCCGTCGAGCGAAATTGATTTCGTGAGCCCCGTGATGGCGTGCTTGGTCGCCGTATAGGGTGCCGATAGCGGGCGGGGTACCTGCGCCGAGATCGAGCCGTTATTGATAATGCGGCCACCCTTCGGGTCTTGCGCTTTCATGATGCGGATCGCTTCGCGCGCGCAGAGGAACGCGCCTGTCAGGTTGACGTCGACGACGCGCTGCCATTCGGCGAGAGCCAGCTCGTCAAGCGGCGCACCTTGCGAAAATGTCCCGGCATTATTGAACAAGAGATCGAGCCGCCCGAAACGGTCGCGCGTTTTCGCGAACGCTGCTTTGACCGCCACTTCATCCGTCA
>Ga0207678_10003296_pt1 | contig 14558 bp, 9 predicted proteins | sample KBSC63metaG_FD_184319 | JGI IMG/M metagenome (GOLD analysis project Ga0207678, IMG submission 184319) | Corn rhizosphere microbial communities from Kellogg Biological Station, Michigan, USA - KBS C6-3 metaG (SPAdes) (version 2) | ecosystem: Host-associated > Plants > Roots > Rhizosphere > Soil ... | reverse complement strand
TCGATCATGGCGCCGGGCAGCGTCCGTCCAAGGGCCGCGCCGTCCGCCGCGCCCGCCAGTCATGCGTCGATGGCGGTGGCGCCGGTGTGCGCCCCGACGCCGCAGGACGCGTGGACGCTGGCGCAGCAGGCGGTCGCGACCGGAGACGCCGGCCTCGTCACGGAGCGGCTGTCGCAGGACTTCCGCGCCAGGAACGCCCTCGAGATGGCGATCGGCGCGTCGATGCTGGCGCAGATCGGCGGGCTGTCGGGAGACGGATCGGCCTCGGCAGAGAAGGCGGCCGCGGCCAAAGCCGCCGAAACGCAGCTCCTGATCGAGCTCGACGCCATCCTCCGGAAGTACAAGGCGCCGACGGTCAGGGAGATCGGCACGCCGCTGATGGTGAAGATGAACGATCCGGCAACGCAGGCGAAATTCTTGCCGGTCGATCACATCGCCCTGGCCCGCGACATGGAGGCGTTCTTCACCAAGGTGGAGAAGGCGGCCGAGGCCGCTGGCGTCAAGGGCGAGAAGGCCGAGCTCGCCGAGCTGGTCGTCGGCTACGGCGACATCACGACGCCGGCTGCCGGCATGAAGGTCACCGGCGACACCGCCACGTTGACCTCAGGCAAGGCGACGATGCGCTTCAAGAGAATCGGCGGCTGCTGGTTCATCGACGCGCACGATTAGCTGGTCTTCCGGTCGCGCTCTCACGCGCGGACGCCGTCACTGGCGTGCCCAGGTAGTAGCTGGTCATCGGCACGTGCGGGTAACCCATCGATCGATGGGTGACGTCGTTGCGATAGAGCGGATCCTGCATCAGGCAGACACGGCGGCTGGTGGCCGGAATCGCCGTCGTGTAGATGCGCAGCGCGCCGCCCGCGACGGTGACGATCTCCTCGCGCCAGTCGCCGGTGATGTCGGCGACCTGCTGCACGCTGCCCTCGGTGGCCGCCAGCTCCGCGCCCTTCCACTTGAAGATGCGGCCCTTGCTGTGCAGCTCGCGGAGCGGATCCGCGTCCCACCAGACCAGCTCGTTCTGCGGCGGCGGCGGGCCGTCGAGAGCCTGGCCGTCGGCGGTGTAGAAGAACCGGTCGCCCCACAGCTCCATGCCCGGATGCGCCGGGTCGATGTCGCCGGCGAGGCCGCCGGCCACCTGGTTGTCGATGATCGGCTCCGGCGTGCCGAAGATCAGGTTGCCGCTCTTCGCATCCCAGAGGCTGACGCCGTTCTGCGGATGCGGGTCCTCGAGCGTGTACCAGATCTCGAGGCCGGGCCGCCGCGGATCGATGTCCGACAGGTAGAAGCGATCGCCGTGCCCGAGGCCGGTGCTCCACATCGTGCGGCCGTCGTGGTCGATGGCGATCGAGCCGTTCAGGATCTCGTCCTTGCCATCGCCGTCGATGTCCCCGGTCTTGATGCTGTGCTGACCCTGGCCCTGGTACTTGAACGGGGCGCGCTCGTTGGTCCACCGCCACAGCTTGCGCAGCTTGCGATCCTGCAGCGTCCACGCATCGACGCGCATCATGCCGTAGGTGCCGCGGACCACGAGCAGGCTCGGCGTCCTGCCATCGAGGTACGCGACGCCGAGCATGTGCCGGCTCGATCGGTTGCCGGTGTAGTCGGCCCATTCGGTCGTCTGGCCGCGCTCGATCCACGGCGCATGGTCGATCTCCTTGCCGCTGGCGCCGTCGTAGACCACCAGCCACTCGGGGCCGTCGAGGACGAAGCCCTTGCCGCCGTCGAACGCCTCGGCCTGCGTGGCCGCGTAGGGCGCGCCGCGCACCGCGACCTCCGCCTTGCCGTCGCCGTCGAGATCGCGCACCACCATCGGCGAGAACCAGATGCCGTGGTTGATGTTCCAGCCGAGATCGATCCGCCACAGGAAGCGGCCGGTGCGGCCGTCGTAGGCGTCCAGCTTGTAGGTGTCGGTGCTCGGCCGGACGCGGCCCGGATCGATCGTGCCGGCGGGGTGCTTGACGACGAAGTCGTAGGTGCCGTCGGCGTTGAGGTCGCCGATGCCGACGCGATGGACGCTCTTCACGTCGTCGCGCACCTGGATCGCACGGAACGGGCGCGTCGTCGCGCCGGCCGGCACCGTCACCTCGAGCGGCGCCTCCATGGTGCGCGCATCGGCGGGCAGCACCCAGTAGGTGAGCGCCCGGTCGCGCGGCGCGGCCGTGTCGACGTAGTCGGTGGTCGCGACGATCGGCCGCGTGGTGATCTTGATCGCCGCGCCGCCTTCCGTCCGCCGGAAGACGTCGAAGGCGACGGTGGCCGCGTCGCTCTTCAGCAGGCGCCACGAGAGATAGACGCCGCGCTCGCCGATCGGCTGCGCATCGAGGCCGCGGTCGAGCGTCTCCTCGATCCGCGTCGCCGCCCAGCCCAGGGGCACGTTGGGCGTGTAGAGCGGATCGAGCGCGTAGAAGCTCAGATTCGGCGGGATCTCGTTGGCCGACAACGGCCGCATGGTATTGGCGTTGTCCGCGGGGGGGCGGACCGCTTCCTCCGCCGCGGGCGCCGGTCGTCCCTGAACCTGCGCCCGCAGATGAAGCGCGCCGATCGCGACGATCCCCATCGCCGCGACCGCCGCGGCGGCCACACCCCCCGTGGTTCCAGCCGGTCTCATGCGCGGAGCCGCATCAGAAGTCGACCCGCACCTTGAGCTGCGCGACGCGCGGCTGGTTGGTCTGCGAGCTGACCCGGCCGAAGTTGGCGTTGGTGATGTTGGTGTTGATGCCGCCGAACACCACCGTGTTGAACAGGTTGAAGACCTCGGCGCCGAGCCGGAGCTTCAGCTTCGCGTGCAGGACGAAGTCGCGCTGGATGCTCAGGTCCTGGTTGACGCTGCCCGGGTTGCGCAGGTCGAAGGCCATGGTGCGCGGCGTGTTCCCGAAGGTGAACGCGGGCGCCGACACGAACGCGTTGCGGTCGATGTACGTGGGCGGCGCCGTCCCGAGCACGTCGCCGTCGCCGTAGTCGCCGTTGATGCGGACCGGGCCCGAGAAGGCCGGGTTGAAGTCGGCGTAGCAGGTGCCCGCGCTGGGCAGGTTGCAGGCGCCGACGATCGAGCCGAGCGGCCGGCCCGAACGGATCTGCGTGATCCCCGACACCTGCCAGCCGCGGACCAGCGCGCCGACGAAGGCGTTGCCGCCGCCCGGCTGGCCTTCCTTGCCGAACGGCAGGTCGTAGACCGCGATCAGGTTGAAGACGTGCGGCTGATCGTTGACGCCGATCGCCCAGTCCTGCGCGAAGTCGTAGCCGGTGCGCGCGGCGAGGTCGTCCTCGGTGCGGCTGTACGTGTAGTTCGCGTTGACGACCAGGCCATGCACGCGCCGCTGCTCGATCGTGAGCTGGAGCGAGTGGTAGATCGAGTGCGCGACGTCGCCGTAGACGTCGGTCACGCCGGAGTACTGCGGGAACGGCCGCAGCATCTGGGCGATCGTGCCGGAGAAGTTGGGATAGGGCAGCGCCACGTCGGGGATGATGGCCCGGGCCGCGGCGATGCTGGTGGCGCTGGCGGTCTGCGTCAGCAGGTTGCCGAGCACCAGGTAGCGCGGATCGAGCTGGTTGCTGTAGATGCCGCGGCCGCTGCCGCCGAGGAAGTCGCCGTGGCTGCCGGCGTAGGCGGCGCCGACCGTGATCTTCGACGTCAGCGCGTACTGCGTGCCGATGTTCCAGTTCTGGTAGCGAGGCGGGCGCCCGCCGATGTCCGGATCGCCGTAGGTGACGCCGCCGCCGGAGGGCCGTCCGGTGACGAAGCCGGCATTCAGCGCCGGGTCGAGGAACGGCGGCGCGGGGTAGGACGGCACGCCGTTGTTCCAGTTGAAGGCTGGCGCGAAGCCGTTGGTGCTGGGGAACGACGCGTTGGCCGAGAGCCCGAGCGTGCCGGTGCCGTTGCGCGCGCCGGCGCGGCCGCCGACGGCGCCGCGCCGCGAATACATGATCCCGTAGGACCCGCGCAGCACGGTGCGATCGTTCAGGCTGTAGGCGCCGCCGACGCGCGGACCGACGTTGCCGTAGTGCGTCTTGATGGGCGTCCGGCACTGGCAGCTGTTGTCGCCGAAGCCCGCGAACTCGATGGCGCCTGGATAGCCGCCGACGGCCGGGTTCGGCAGATCGGGGTCCATGAACGACCAGCGATCGTAGACCTCGGTGTAGGGCTGCATGACGTCGTAGCGCAGGCCGAGGTTGAGGGCCAGCCGCGCGTTGACCTTGAAGTCGTCCTGCACCCAGGCGGCGTAGGTGTGGAAGCGGCCGCTCGTCGCCACCTGCGAATCCTCGATGACGTTGGCCGCGTTCAGGTCGCCGAGCAGGAAGCTGGCGTAGGCGTTGCCGGTTGCCGCGTTGAGCGTGCCGGCGGTGGTGAAGCCGGCCGTCTGCGAATTGCTGAAGGCGAACGTGGCCAGGCTGCCGTAGGTGCGCTCGCGCTCGTTGGCGTCCATGCGCTGCGCCTGGAAGCCGAACGTCACGCCGTGGCGGCCGGCCGTCCACTGCAGGTTGTCCTGGAGCGTGTAGTTGTTCAGGTACTCGGTGAAGGCGCGGGCGTCGGTGCCGCGCCAGTTGGTCGGCGCGTTCGGCCCGGCGAAGCTCACCTCGGGAAAGGCGCTGTCGGCCTCGCCCGGCGGCAGCCCGGTCAGGCCGGCCTCGATCGGGTAGCGGCCCTCGACGGTGGCGTTGAAGATCGGCACCGACAGGCGCGCGAAGCCGAGGCTGGCCTGGTTGATCCAGCGCGAGCCCATCACGTAGGTGTGCTTCACCTGCGCGGTGGTCGGGATCTCCTCGACGAGGCGCGTCTCGGCGTAGGGCAGCGGCAGCTGCGTCTGCGGGTTGGTGCCGCCGCGGTAGGGCGTCGCCTGGCTGCGCTTGCCGTGCGCGAACAGCACCGCGATCTGGTGCCGCGACGACAGCCGCAGATCCACCTTGCTGGTGACGTTGTTGTTGTTGAACCCGATCGGGAGCAGGCCGCCCAGGTAGTTGTTCTGCAGGTTTCCGTTGGACGGGTCCGGCAGATACGACTGCAGATTGCGCGAGATCGGCGAGATGCGGCTGGCGGGGATGACGTTGCCGGGGAACGGATCGCGGACGAAGCCGGTGCCGTTCGGGTTGGGCCGCGTCGTCGCCGGATCGTAGATGACGACCGGCAGCGCGCTGAAGTCGCCGTTGCGCTGCGCCGCCGTCGGGATCGAGATCAGCCGCGACTCGGTCTGGCGGCGATCACGATAGCCGTCGTAGGCGACGAAGAAGAACGCCTGGTTCTTGCGCAGCGGTCCGCCGGCGGTGAAGCCGAACTCGTGCTGGTTGTCGTCCGGCTTGGCGGCGGCGAAGAACGCCTTGCTGTCCAGCCCCTTGTTGCGGAAGAACTCGAAGGCGGTGCCACGGAGCTGGTTGGTGCCCGACTTGACCACGTAGTTGGAGGCGCCCTGGCCGTTGTACATGACGGCGGTGCCGCTGGTCTCGACCTGGAACTGGTCGATGGCCTCGACCGAGATGCCGAACGACAGGTTGCGGCCCTCGCCCTGCACCACCGAGTTCGTGATCGGCACGCCCTCGACGTAGGTGTCGTTGGTGAAGTCCTGGCCGCCCATCACGTTGCCCCAGCGGCCGACCGACTGCACGCCGGGCATCAGGAACATGAACGCGGTCGGGTCGCGCGGGCCGCCCGTGTTCATCACCAGCGGCAGCGCGGTGTAGACGTCGTTGCGGATCGTCTGGCCGAGGCGGCCGTCGGCGGTCCGCAGCATCGGCGGCGTCGCCGAGACGGTCACCTCCTGCGTGATGCCGCCGACCTTCAGCGTCACGTTGAGGCCGACCACCCCGAGCGCGTCGACGGTCACCGATTCCTGGACGAACGTCTGGAAGCCTTGCAGGACGACGGTGACGCGGTATTCGCCGGGAGCGAGCGGCGAGATGACGTAGACGCCGGCACCCGTCGCCTGCCGCACCGTGTCCACGCCGGTGCTCAGGTGGGTCGCCGTCACGGTCGCGCCCGGCAGGGCGGCGCCGGAGGCATCCAGGATGCTGCCCTGGATGGAGCCGCTGCCGCCGATCTGCGAGGCCGCCAGCGCCGGCAGCATCACCACCAGGGCCAGCGCCATCGACGAGATCCCCAACCGCCGCATCATCACCGTCCTCCTGCCCGCCGCGCACACGTCACCCCGCCCGAAACGGGCAGCGGCCGGATGTCGTGTGTCAGCGGACGGAGTCTGGCGTGAGGACGCCGCGGCGACGAGTCGCCAATTCTGGCTACCTGGGATCGCGTCTTGGCAGCCGGGCGGGCTGGCCGGGACGCGACAGGTGCTTGGCGACGGCTTCGGTGCGGGAGTGCACCTGCAGCTTCTCGTAGATGCGGCGGACGTAGGTGTGGACGGTGTCGTAGCTGATGGCGAGGCGGGCCGCGATCTCCTTGTAGAGATAGCCCTGGGCGAGGTGATCGAGCACTTCGCGCTCGCGCGGCGAGAGCGCGTCCTCCTCGCCGGCGTCGGCCTCCCGGAACGACTGCACCACCTTGCGGGCGATGTGGCCGGTCATCGGCGAGCCGCCGCGATGGACGTCCCAGATGCCGCCGAGGAGCTCGTCGGGCGGCGTCCGCTTGAGCAGGTAGCCGGTGGCGCCGGCGGCGAGCGCGGCGAAGATCAGGTCGGTGTCCTCGTAGACCGTCAGCATCACGACCTGCACGGACGGCACGAGCACGCGCAGCCGCCGCACGCACTCGACGCCGCTCATGCCGGGCAGGTTGATGTCCATCAGCACGACGTCGGGCCGCACGCCCGGCAGGTCGGCGATGGCGCGCTCGCCGCTCTCGTGCTGGCTCACGCAGGCGAAGCGGTCGGCGCCGTCGATCAGGCGCGCCATGCTGGCGCGGACGCGCGCGTCGTCCTCGACGATCGAGACCCGGATCGTCTCGCGCTGCGCCGATGCGGCTGGGTCTGCCACGGACGGCAGCGTACGGCCGGGACCGCGCGCCGGCGAGTCGCCAGTAGTGGTGACCTTGCCCGCCTTCATCGCAGCGGTACCTCGAGCCGGACGCGCGTGCCGCCGCCCGGCTGGCTGTCGATCGTGCAGCGGCCGCCGATGGCGGCGAGCCGCTCGTGCAGGTTGCCGACGCCGCGACCCGGCGCGGCCCGATCGGCCTGTCCGGCGGTCGCGTCGGCCCCGGGCGTGAAGCCGCGGCCGTCGTCCTCGACGGCGAGCTCGAAGCCCGCGTCGCGCTCGACCAGGCGCAGCCACACGATCCGCGCCTGCGCGTGCTTGACGATGTTGTGCAGCGCTTCCTTTACTGCAAGAAACAGGTTGTGCCGGACGTCGGAGCGGAGCGGGTGCGGCGGGAGCTGTGCCGGCACGTCGAGGCGGCACTGGATTCCGGCCAGCGTCAGGTATTCCTGCGCGAACTGGCAGATGTAGGTGATGAGGCCGTCGAGCGAGTCGTGCCGCGGATTGACGGCCCAGACGATCTCGTCCATCGTCCGCGTCAGCTCGCGGGCGGTGTCGGAGATCTGTCCGAGGTGGCCGGCGACTTCGTCCGGCGATTCGCGGCGCGCCAGCTCGCTGAGCAGCGTGATCTGGGTCAGGCCGGCGCCGAGATCGTCGTGGATGTCGCGGGCGATGCGATCGCGGTCGCGCTCGATCGCGCGCTGCAGCTCCAGCCGCTCCACCTTGCGGCGGAGCCGGCGGGTGCTGACGAAGCGCACCGTGCCGGCGACGAGGACGAGCGCGGCGAGGCCGGTGGCGATCTGGAACGGGCGCGTCTCGTAGACGTGCGGCAGGACCACGAACGGCACCGCGGCCTCGGCGCGGCTCCAGCGGCCGTCGCCGTGGCTGGCGGCGACGCGGAACCGGTACGTGCCGGGCGGCAGGTAGCTGTAATGCGCCGCGCGCTGGGCGCCGGCGTCGACCCAGTCCCGCTCGAGGCCTTCGATGCGATAGCGGAAGCGCACCTGCTCCGGCGTCGCGAAGCTGAGGCCGGTGTAGCGGAACTCGAGCCGGTGCGGCCCTGGCGGAATCTGCAACACCGCCGCGGGCTCAGCCCCGGGGCTGAGATTCTGCAGCGCGACGGGGCGCTGATCGAGCAGCAGCTCCTCCAGGATGACGTCGGGCGGCGGCCGGGCGACGCCGGCATTGCGCGGATCGATCGACACGAGGCCCTTCGGCGTCGCGAACCAGAGCCGGCCGTCGCGGCTCGTCGCCGCGGCCGGCTGGTAGTTGCCGCTGCACTCGAGCGCGGGCAGACCGTCCGATCGTCCGTAGCTGACGACGTCGAGCGGGCTCGCCGCGGCCGCGTCGAGTGACGCCTTGCTGACGCGGAAGATGCCCTGGTGCGAGCCGATCCACAGCTGCCGCGACTGGTCCTCGAGGATCTGGCAGATGATGTTGCTCGGCAGGCCGCGGCTGGTGGTGAAGCGTTCGAAGCGGCCGTCGCGCAGCCGCAGCAGGCCGCCGCGGAACGTGCCGGCCCACAACGCGCCCTCCGCGTCGATGTGCAGCGCCCAGACCGCCTGCGAGGCGCGGGCATCCGGCGGACGGAAGCGCGCCAGCCGGCCGTCGCGGAAGCGGTAGATGGTGCCGTCGCCCGAGCCGATCCACACCGCGCCATCGGGCCCCAGCGCCAGCGCCCGCACGTCGCGGCGTTCGAAGCCGTCGGCGGGACCGAACAGATGAAGGCGGCCGCCGGCGAGGCGCGCCACGCCGGTCTTGGTGCCCAGCCACAACCCGCCGTCGCGGTCGGCGAGCAGCGTCTTGATGCCGTGCACGTGGACGCGCGACGGGCGGATCCGGTGTCCGTCGAAGTAGAAGAGATCCTCGCGATCGGCGCTCAGCCAGATGCGCCCGGTCGCGTCGGGCACCACCGAGAAGACGAAGCCGCCCGCCATCGCGTCGGGCACCGGATAGCTGGCGAGCGTGCCGTGGCGATAGCGCTGCAGGCCGTCGCCCATCGAGCCGATCCACAGCGCGCCGTCGCGGTCGGCGGCGACCGACGCCACCGCGATCTCGCTGCGGCCCTCGGTGGACAGCGTCTGGAACCACGCGTCGCGGATGCGGACCAGCCCGGCGCGCTCGATGGCCAGCCACACGTTGCCTTCGCGATCCTCGAGCAGGTCGCGGACGCGCGTCGCCGGCAGGCCGTCGGCGCTGGTGATGCGGCGCGCCACGCCGTCGGGCCGGACGTGCAGCACGCCCTTGCCGAAGTGCGTCAGCCAGACGCCGCCGCGGCGATCCTCGAGGAAGTTGACCGACACGCGGAACGGACCGGTCAGGCCGCGTCCGGCGTCATCGGTCCAGATCCAGCTCCGGTCGCGGGCCTTGCGGGCACGGCCGTTGGCCACCGCCCACAGCCCGCCGTCGCGGGTGAAGCGCAGCATCGAGACGTCGAGCCGCGCCTCGCCGTTGGTCGGCGTCATCGTCTGGAAGCGGCCGCCGTCGAACACCGCGATCTCGGCTTCGGTGCCGACCCACACCCGGCCGGCGCCATCGCGGGTCAGGCACTGAACCTGCCGGCCGCGCAGGCCGGTCATCGGCACCGCCTCGAAGCGCCCGTCGCGCAGGCGCCAGAGTCCGCCATCGACCGAGCGCACCCACAGCGCGCCGGCCGCGTCCTCGGCGAAGAGCGGCATGGCGTCGCCGGGCGGACGGTGGACGTCCCACGCGCCGGTGGCGTCGCCGCGGCGCCTGATCACCGCGCCGTGGTCCAGGACGAACACCGGCTCGCCGCCGCTCGATCCGGCCAGGAACGCCTCGAAGTCGAGCGGGCCGCCGCCGGTCCATTCGCGCTGGAAGACGCCGCGCCGCACCGAGGTCAGCGAGCCGTCATAGGTGTTGGCCCAGAGGGTCCCGCTGCGGTCGACGAACAGGTGCTCGACGCGCGCGTGCGCGAGCGCCGGCGTGGTGTCGGGATCGAAGGCGACGAAGCGCAGTCCGTCGAAGCGGAGCAGCCCGTTCTGCGTGCCGATCCACAGATAGCCGTCCGGCGTCTGGGCAACCGCGTTGACGTAGCTCGTCGGCAGCCCGCGCTCGGTGCCCCAGACGTCGATGATGTAGTCGCGCGACGGGGCCGCCGCCGCCGTCACCACGGCGGACGCGACCAGCCAGAGCGTCAGCGCGAAGCTCGGTCCGAGGCGCATGGAGGCGCCGAGGATACACCTGGCGGGACACCGTTCGGGGCGCGAGCGATGTCAGCGTCGGTGGCGCAGCTGCGCGAGGAGCTTGGACAGATCGGCCGGCGGCGGCGCCGTGACCTCGATGCGCCGCCGATCGATCGGATGCGCGAAGGCCAGCTGCAGCGCATGGAGCGCCTGGCGATCGAAGGCGATCGGATCGCGGCTGGCGGGCCCGCGGCCGCCGTAGCGCCGATCGCCGACCAGCGGGTGACCGCGCAACTGGGCCTGCACGCGGATCTGGCCCTGCCGGCCGGTCGTGAGCCGCACTTCCAGCAGCGACGTCGACGCGAAGGCCTCGACGACCCGGTAGTCGCTGAGCGCGTCGACCGCGTCGCGATCGTCCGGCCGTGCCGCCCGCTGCCGGCAGGCAGCCTCGTCCCACGACAGGCGATCGTGCCAGGTGCCCATCGACGGATGCGGGTGCCCGTCGACCAGCGCCAGATAGACCCGCTCCGGCGTCCGTTCGGCGAACTGCTTGACCAGCGCGCCGCGGGCCCGCGCCGTCAACGCGAACAGCACCACGCCCGAGGTGTCGCGATCGATGCGATGGACGACGAACGGCTCGCGGCCGCCGTGCGAGCGGTAGCGCTGCTGGAGGAGATCGAGCACCGAGGCGCCCTCCGCGTTGCGGGCGGTCACCGGCTCGGCATCGTCGAGCGGCACGGTCAGCATCCCGGCCGGCTTGTTGACCACGATCAGCGTGTCGTCCTCGAACACCGTGTCGAGGCCGTGCCGGGCCCGCGGCGCGGCGCCCCGCGCCGCCGATCCCGGTCGATCCATCCACAGGCGCACGACCTCGCCGGCCGCCACCGCGCGCGCGCCGTCGGCCGGGGCCATCTCCGCTTCGTCGACGAAGACGCGCCCGCGGGCGAGGGCATCGGTGGCGCGGCTGCGCGAGCCGGCACGATCGGCGGCGGCGAGGAACTTGTCGAGCCGCTGGCCGGCCTCGGCGGCCTCGACGGTCCACGTCCGGCCGCGCACGCGCTCGTCGCGCGATGAGCCGAACGGCTTACCCGATGCGCCTTCCGGGGTGGAGGTCATGATCGATGACGAAGTGGGCCCGAGCAGCGATCGTATCAACGTTGGCGGTGGTTGCGGGCGCGATCACGGCCGCCCCGGCCGGCGCCCAGGCGCTGGGCTACGGCATCGCCGGGCCGGCCGGCTACAGCGGCTTCTTCGGAAGCTCCACGCTGCTGGTGCATGCCGCGGGTGGCGGCGAGTTCCTGGTCGGGGGGCGGGTCGGCGCCGGCGGCGAGTTCGGGCTGCTCGCCAACGCGGACGGCGGGATGTTCGTGACGTCGGTCAACGGCGTGTTCCATTTCGTGCCGAGCGTCGTCACGCCGATCAAGAGCCGTATCTCACCGTTCGCCAGCGGCGGCTACACGCGGTTGAGCAGCGGTGAGGGCGCGTTCGACGCGTGGAACCTCGGCGGCGGCGCCGATCTCTGGCTGAAGCCGCGGGTCGGCCTGCGCGTCGAGTTCCGCGATCACATCCGCCCGGACGGCCGCGGCGGCGTGCAGTACTGGGCCTACCGCGTCGGCGTCGTGTTCCGGTAGGTCGTGGCCGGAGCGGCACCTGTGGTCGAATGGACCGCATGCCCGCCCGCGACGACGCCCGCCCCGTCTACTCGACCGGCGCCGGCCGGCTCTGTCCGGACTGCGGCGCACCCACCGCCGCCTGCCGCTGTGCCGCCGGCGGCGACGAGGCGGTGCCGGTGCGGATCGTCGCCACGCTGCGCATGGAGAAGGCCGGGCGCGGCGGCAAGACGGTGACCGTGGTCGCCGGCCTGCCGCGCAACGCCGCCTTCTTGAAGGGACTCTGCGCCGAGCTGAAGCGCGCCTGCGGCAGCGGCGGCGCGGTCGGCGACGGCACCATCGAGATCCAGGGCGAGGCGCGCGATCGCGTGCGCGCCCACCTGCGCGGCAAGGGCTACGGCGTGAAGGGGTGAGCTGCTGGCAGCCGACCTAGGGCTGCTGAGAGGCTGGCTTGCTCTTGGGCTCCTGGAACGACCGCTCGATGGCGTCGTTCACGTCGGTGGACATCGGATGATCGCGCCACAGCCAGCGCATCATGTCCGGAAAGATCGCGCCGCCCTGCTTCGAGCCGTGCTTGCCGATCCCCCACGTGTAGTTGACGTCGTAGCCCTTCTCCGTCAACGCCTGCATCAGTCGCACGTTCTGGAAGAACCAGTCGCGCCGCTGGTCGTAGACGCCGTTGCGCTGGCCGCGGTTGTCGTTGCGGCCGTCCTGGAGGTAGACGCGCAGCGGCTTCTTCTCGCTGGTGCGGACGATGTCGGCGTAGCCGTCGCCGCCCCGGATGTTGGTGAAGCTGCCGACGATGCTCAGCACCTTGCTGAACTGATCGGGCCGCTGCCACGCCACGGTGAACGCGGCGATCGCGCCGGAGCTGACGCCGCCGATGCCGCGCCGCGCAGGTTCCTTGGCGATGGTGTAGTCCTTGTTCAGGACCGGCATCAGCTCGTCGACGATCACGCGTGCGTACTTGTCGTCGAGCGTGTTGTATTCGGTCGGGCGGTTCGTCGTGCGGTCGCCCCACTCCTGCGGCGTCGGCTCCGGCTGTTCCGGGGTGCGGCCGGGATTGATGAAGACGGCCAGCATCACGGGGATCTCGCGCCGGTAGATCAGGTTGTCGAGCACGTTGGGGGCGCGGATGTCGCCCTCCATGTTCTTCAGCGCCTGGCCGTCGTTGAAGATCATCAGGCTGGCCGGCACGGCGGCGTCGTACTGCGCCGGCACGTAGATCCACCAGGTGTGCTGCGTGCCGGGATAGGCCTGGCTGGGCAGCACGAACGGTCCGCGCAGCTCGCCCTTGGGCACGCCGTCGCGCGGCAGCGAATCGGGTCCGAGCTGGTAGTGCATGTCGGTGTTGGGACCGGCGGGAGCCTGCGGTGACGGCGGCTGTGCCGCGACAGGCGCCGGCGAAGGGGCTGGCGATTGCGCGGCCGCGGTCGTGGACACGGCGGCCAGCAACAGAGCCAGCCAGTACAAGGCACGTCGGGTCATAGGCATACTCCCGCCGGAAGTATAGGCCGCGGCGCCGCGCATAAGGCGCTTGACTTGTATTAATGAACTAGTATTATTTGTCAATGGGCCTGGTCGCCATCGATACCCGCGACAAGACGCCGATCTACGCGCAGCTCGAACGCGGCCTGCGCGCCGCCATCGCGACCGGCCGGCTGCAGACCGGCGACCAGCTCCCCACGGTCCGCCAGCTCGCCGTCGAGCTGCGCATCAACGCCAACACCGTCGCGCGGGTGTATTCGGAGCTGGAACGGGCCGGCGTGCTCGAGACGCGACGTGGCGTCGGCTCGTTCGTCGCCGCGTCCGCGGAGCGCGCCCGATCGCCGCGGGAGCACGAACGACGCCTGCGCGCGTTCGTCACACGGGTGATGGCCGATGCCGACGCCGCCGGCTTCAGCCTCGACGAAGTGGCGGCCGGCCTGACCTCGCACAAGGGAGACGCGTGATGCCTTTCAATCAGACGGAACACCGGCGGGAACGACTGGACGTCGCGCTGCCGCGGCTGAACGTCATGTCCGCGGCCATCATGCTCGCCGCGGTGGCGGCAGGCCTGGCCGGCATGCGCGCCGCCGGCCATTGGGCGCCGCTGGCGGCGGCCGGTGCGCTCGGCTTCGTCCTCATGCAGGCGCCGCAGCTCGCCCAGCAGTGGGAGCGGGCGGTGGTGCTGCGCTTCGGCCGCTTCGTCGGCCTGCGCGGCCCGGGCCTGTTCTGGATCCTGCCCTTCGTCGATCGCGTGTCGACGTGGATCGACCAGCGCACCATCACCACCAGCTTCGCCGCGGAGCAGACGCTGACCTCGGACACGGTGCCGGTCAACGTCGACGCCGTGCTGTTCTGGATGGTGCACGACGCCGAGAAGGCCGCCCTCGAGGTCCAGGACTACGAGCAGGCGATCAGCTGGGCGGCCCAGACGGCCTTGCGCGACATCATCGGCCGCACCACGCTGACCGATCTGCTGCGCGGCCGCGAGCGCATCGAGGACGAGCTGCAGCAGCTGATCGATCGGCGCTCGAATCCGTGGGGTGTCACCGTGTCCTCGGTCGAAATGCGCGACGTCGTGATTCCCGGCGCGCTGCAGGATGCGATGTCGCGCGAGGCGCAGGCGGCGCGCGAGAAGCAGGCGCGCATCATCCTCGGCGAGGCCGAGCTCGCCATCGCGCACTCCTTCGCCGAAGCGGCGCGCTCGTACCACAACAACCCGACCGCGCTGCACCTGCGGGCCATGAACATGCTCTACGAGGGGCTCAAGGAGAAGGGCGCGCTGATGCTCGTCCCGAGCAGCGCGCTCGATTCGATGGGCATGGGCGGGCTGATGGGCGCGGCGGCGCTGCGCCAGAGCACGTTGACCGACACGACGACCCCGGTGCCGACGGACGGATCGGCG
>Ga0207678_10003295_pt1 | contig 14558 bp, 14 predicted proteins | sample KBSC63metaG_FD_184319 | JGI IMG/M metagenome (GOLD analysis project Ga0207678, IMG submission 184319) | Corn rhizosphere microbial communities from Kellogg Biological Station, Michigan, USA - KBS C6-3 metaG (SPAdes) (version 2) | ecosystem: Host-associated > Plants > Roots > Rhizosphere > Soil ... | reverse complement strand
AAAAGGCATACGAGAACGACTCGTCCGCGATCGCCGCACTCGGCGCCATAGAGGAAGCGTTTCTGGCATCGGCCACGACAAGCGTCGCGGCCGGCACGTTTGCACCGATCACGATACTTGGGCGCGAAGCCGTCGATGCCGGTGATCCGACCGAGCCGCACCGCGTGGTCACCGCGGGACGACCGTCCGCAGCCGATCTCGTCGGCGAAATCGGACGCGATGCCGCTGGCCGCCCGACGCTGCTGCCCGGTCAGCTGATGCGCGCCGGTTCCGGATTCGTCATCGTCGAAGCCTGGAAGCTCGCCGCCGATCCGAAGGCGTGGCTGGCGCTCGGCGCCGCGATGCTGAGCAAGGAAATTGCACCGCAAAGCGGACCCGGCATTGCCATCAAAGCCGATCCGGTGCCGCTGGCGGCAACCATCATTCTCATTGCCGATTCCCAGTCGTGGTCGAAGCTGGAGGCGATCGATCCTGGCATTGCGCGACACTTCCCGCACGTCGCGAAGCTTGCCGCAACGGCGCCCGTTGCGGAGCTCAGCGAAGCAGAATTTGCGAGGGGCGCTGCGCGGCTTGCGGCTGAACGCGGGCTGAAACCACTCAACTCGAATGTCGCGCCGCTGATCTACAAGGATGCCGTTCAGCGTGGCGGCGGGCGCGTCTCGCTCGGCAGCATTCCGCTGCTTCATCTTCTGCAAGAGGCCGATGCGATTGCCACCGCTAATTCGGCTTCGCAAATCCGGGCTATCGATCTGGACGAAGCTCTTGTGCACCGCGCCGATGGCGATGCTCCATGATCGCCCACGTTGCCGAGGCGTCCGAACTCAGCGGCCGCGTCGTCTTGTGGCTCGATCCGGAGACCGGGTGTACGCCGGCGCTGCTAGAAGCCCCGGTTCGCCTCGCGGCCGCATACGGCGCGGAAATCGAAACCGTGGCGGTCTCTGAGGTCCACGAGTTGGATAATGTCCCAATCCGCCGCGTTGGGTACGCCGAAACGGCCGACGCTTCGCTTGAGCCCGGCACCTTGGCGGTTGGTGCCCGGCGCTTCGCGCTTCTGACGGATCGATATCGGCGCATCGTCGAAGCGATGGGCAGCATGCATGGCGTCAGGGTTCGTCACACCGAAGTCAGCGGCGATGCGATCGATCAGATTTCGGAAATGTGCCTGTCGCGCGGGCCCTGGAACATCGTCGCGCTGGCGCGGATGCCGGCGCTCGGCGGCCATTCGTTGCTGAGTTCGTTGCTCGCCAATGTCAGCGGCGCAACGGGCTTTCTTCTTTGCGGAGACCAGCGCAGCCACGCCGGGTCGCCGGTTGTCGTCGTCGTTGAGGATGGCGATCGCCTGCCGCCGATGCTGCGGGCGGCCGAACGCCTCGCGGGTCCAGAGGGCATCATCCGGATTGTTATCGCAGCCGACACTGTCGCCGGACATGCTGAACTCGAGTCACTGGCGCGCTTGCTTACGGCCGGCGTTAAGGGTGTCGAATTCGACAAGGCCGGTCCGACATTTGGCGTTCCCGGCGCGTTGGTCGAGTTGCTGGCATGGATGAAGCCAAGTCTCGTCATTGCGCGGTTTGGCGGCTTATGTCTCGCCGACGGGCGTGAATTGTCTCGGGCCTCGGCCGCGACACGGGTGCCGATCCTGCTGGTGCGTTGAGAGGCGCCGCTTAGCTCGTCCCAAAGAACCCGGGCCCCGAGGCGATAATGAGCGGATCGGCTTTGCCGATGGCCTTCAAGTCGCGGCCTTCATAATCGACCGCCAGCAGCACATGACGGATTGTTTCGAGGCGTGCGCGGCGCTGGTCGTTGGCTCTGACCGCGGTCCACGGCGCGATCGTCGTACTCGTGAAGCGGAACATCTCGATCTCGGCCGTGGTATATTCGTCGTATTTCGAGAGCGCCGCGAGATCGACGTCCGACAGCTTCCATTGTTTCAGCGGGTCCTGACGCCGCTCGTAGAAGCGCTTCAACTGCATTTCGCGGCCGATCTGCAGATAGAACTTGAACAGCTTGATGCCGTCGCGAACAAGCAGTCCTTCGAACTCCGGCGCCTCACGCAGAAACGTTGCGAGCTGATCCTCGGTGCAAAAGCCCATGACGCGCTCGACGCCGGCGCGATTGTACCAGGAGCGATCGAACAGAACGATTTCGCCAGCCGTCGGCAGGTGCACGGCGTAGCGTTGAAAATAAAGCTGGCCGCGTTCGGTTTCTGTCGGCTTGGTGAGGGCGACGGTGCGCGTATTGCGGGGGTTCATGTGTTCGTTGAAGGCTTTGATGCATGAACCCTTGCCGGCACCGTCGCGGCCTTCGTAGAGGCAGAGAATGCGGCCGCCCGTCTTGATGTTATGCTTTTGCAGTTTGGCGAGTTCGATTTGCAGCGCGTGCAGGTCTTTTTCGAAGAGCTTGCGCTTCATGCGCTTGTCGTATGGGTAGCCGCCGGACCGCATCGCGGCGTCTTCGATCGCCTTCGGCAGTTTCGGCGCGTCGAGCGAAAAGTCTTTAGGGAATGCTGAGGGCCGCCGAGATTTCTTCGGCGCGACGTCCAACGAAGGCGCGCTCGATGCCGCCGCGTTTTCATCGGCGGTCGCCGCTTGCTTTGCGTTTTTGCCCTTAGCCATTCGTTTTCTCCCGGCGCCGCTGTGGCAGCAGAGAAATTATCACGATGCACGGCCTTGACCGCATGATCCGGTGAAATGGTTAGCCCGGCCGCAATTGCATACAAAAAAGCCGGCAATCCCCCCGCGGACCACCGGCTTTCTCTTGTTTCGCGGGCCAAGCCCCCAAGGCCCGCGAGGAATTATCAGCGCCGCTACTTCGAACCCGACGCGGTTGCCGGTACGGCCGATGTGATGGCTGGCGCGGCCGGAGTTTCGACCTCGGTGCGTTCGCGACGGCGCGGTGCGACCGGTTGGAAGGCGCGCCGGGCATGAACTTCGCAGTAAGGCAGAAGCGGTACCTTATTGCGCCCGCAGAAATGGAAGTCCGCCATCTGCGGATCGCCAATCGGCCAACGGCAACTGCAATCGGTCAGCGTCTGGATCGATTTGCGCTCGGCCAGGGGAATTTCGATCTCCTCGGCCGGCGGCACGTAGGCTTCCGTATCCATATAGAGGGCTCGCACGGCGGGATTACCGGCTTGTGCGAACCGCGGTTTGACGGGTCGTTTGGCATTGGCCATGCGCGTGCGCGGCCTATGCGTTTTCATTCGGGAAGTGGTGGCCCGGCCGGAAAGTCCGAGCCTGTGTACCTTGCCGATCACCGCATTTCGCGTGACACTTCCAAGGCGGCCGGCGATCTGGCTGGCGCTAAGTCCCTCCGACCAGAGTCTTTTTAAAAGCTCCACGCGCTCATCAGTCCAAGACATCGGTCGTATGCTCCCTCTCGAGCCGCATCAGCGGCGGTACACCCCCCGGTGCCCGCAGAATCACGATCGCAAACGAGCCCCAACGCGCGCGCAGTCGAAGACAACGCGACGGCGAGGGACGACGGTCCCGACCGGCTACAAACGCAGAAACTTGGGAAACGCGAACAAAACGCGCCGCATAAGATACGGGCAACGCTAACAAGCGATAGCCCAGGCGCGGTCGAGTCCGATACACAACGAGAAGCAAGCGCTCAGCGCCGCCATATCTCGTGGCCCGACAGGCAGAAGTTACAACATGCTGAATCCCGTCTACAAGCTAGAGCTTTGCGATTAGGGGTATTGACAGGGAGACGTGGCGACCCGGCCACAGACGATTCGCGACAGGGGATATGTCGGGTTTTGCCGTTCGTTCGACGCCGTTTCAACCGGTGGGTTGTAGCGTTGGCCTTGCGCCCGGCGGTCAGGGTTCTGGCTCTGCGCATTCGTTGACAGCGCTAACGCCGACGCGTATCTAGAGTTGTGTTCGAGCCGCCGGAAGTGGGCGGCTTTTTGATTTTCTGCTTCAGGGTTATCCACGCACATGTCTTCTTCCCCCGGGGCGCTGGGGAAAACACCCCGCGACCCTTCCAAGACGAGCGAAGCATCCACCGCCGTGATGGGCATCTATGCCCGTCAGAACATCGTCTTCGCGCGCGGCGAGGGCTCGTGGCTGATTGCCGAGAACGGCGATCGCTATCTCGATTTCGGTTCCGGCGTCGCAGTCAACGCGCTCGGGCATGCGCATCCTCGTCTCGTTGCGGCGCTTCAGGCGCAGGCTGAAAAGCTCTGGCACACGTCGAACCTCTATCGTGTCGAGGGCCAGGAGACTGTCGCCGAGAAGCTGACGCGGCTGACGTTCGCGGAGCGCGTCTTCTTCTGCAACTCGGGCGCCGAGGCGTGCGAGGGCGCGATCAAGATCGCGCGCCGCTATCATTACGTATCGGGCCGGCCGGAGCGGCTGCGGATCATCACGTTCCGCGGCGCCTTTCATGGCCGGACGCTGACGACGCTCGCGGCCGCCGGCAACGAACGATATCTCGAAGGGTACGGGCCGGAAGCCGAAGGTTTCGATCATCTCGATTTCGATGACTTCGACGGCATCGAGGGTGCCATCACGCCTGAGACCGCAGCAATCATGCTCGAGCCGATCCAGGGCGAGGGCGGCGTTCGGGTCTTTTCAGCAGAACAACTGCAAGCCGTGCGCGAGCTTTGCGACCGGCACGGTCTTCTGCTGGTGCTCGACGAGGTTCAGACAGGCGTCGGGCGCACGGGCAAGCTCTTCGCGCACGAGTGGGCCGGCATCGTGCCTGATGTCATGGCGATCGCCAAAGGTTTCGGCGGCGGCTTTCCGACCGCCGCGGTGCTGGCGACGGCCGAGGCCGCGAAGGGAATGACGCCCGGCACGCACGGTTCGACGTTCGGCGGCAATCCGCTGGCGATGGCGGTCGCCTCAACGGTGCTCGACGTCGTCTCGGAGCCTGGCTTTCTTGAAGATGTCCGGGCCAAGGCCTTGCACATGAAGCAGGGGCTTGAGGGTCTCAAAGATCAGCATGCCGAGGTCGTCGAAGATATCCGTGGCGTGGGGCTGCTGATGGGGCTGAAACTTCGCAGCCACGTATTGCCCTCACAGGTCACGAAGGCTGCCGCCGACGAGCGGCTGTTGGTCGTCGGCGCCGGCGATAATACCGTCCGCGTACTTCCACCGCTTAATGCGTCCGACAAAGAAATCACCCAGGCCGTGCAGGCCTTGTCACGCGCCTTGACGCGCGTTGCCCTAGAGATGCCCTGATGCGCACCCTTTCGAAAGAGCTGGCGAAAGCTTCTACTTTAACGACCGCAAAGCTGCCGCCCCGGCACTTCCTCGATATCGCCGATCTCGACTCGAAAACGCTGCGGCGCATCGTCGATATGGCGCATGCGATGAAGCGGGCGGGTAAGCGCGTCCCGGCGGAGTTCCGGCCGAAAGGCATCGAAGACTGCGTCCTGCTGCTGATCTTCGAGAAGCCTTCGACGCGGACGCGCGTGTCGTTCGATATCGGAATGCGCCAGCTTGGCGGCGGGGCGTTGACGCTCAATCATACGGATCTGCAGTTGGGCCGCGGTGAGTCCGTTGCTGACACAGCGCGGGTGCTGTCGCGCTATGGCGATGGCATCATGATCCGCGCCAACGCCCACGCGACCTTGCTCGAGTTGGCGCGTCACGCGACGATTCCTGTCATCAACGGCCTGACAGAAAAGAGCCATCCCTGCCAGGTGATGGCCGACATCCAGACGTTTGAAGAGCACCTGGGTCCGATCAAGGGCAAGACGGTCGCGTGGATCGGCGACGGCAACAACGTTGCCGTATCGTGGATGCAGGCCGCCGTGCGCTTCGGATTCACTTTAAAGCTCGCCTGTCCGAAGCCGCTCTTTCCGGAAGAAGACGCGATCGCGTGGGTGCGCGGTGAAAAGGGCAGCGTCGAAATCGGTACCGATCCCGATGCTGCCGTGAAAGGCGTCGACTGCGTCGTCACCGATACGTGGGTATCGATGGGGCAATCCGATGCCGCCCGTCGCAAGAAAATGCTGGCACCCTATGCGGTCGATGCAAAACTTATGCGCAAGGCTGCCAAGAACGCGATCTTCATGCATTGCCTGCCGGCTTATCGCGGACACGAGGTGACCGAAGACGTGCTCGAAGGGCCGCAGTCCGTCGTCTTCGACGAGGCGGAAAACCGGCTGCATGCGCAAAAGGCCATTCTAGCGTGGTGTTTCGGCATTTGAGGCGGAAGGTGTAGGCGATGCCGGTTGATCCGCGGCCGGCGGCGCCGGAAATTGCCGCTGACGACACGGTCGTCGTCTTTCGTACGGAAACATCGAACACACGCGGCCGTCTCGTGCGCCTCGGGCAAACGCTCGATGCAATCATCGCTCCGCATAAGATGCCGGATGCCGCCAGCAAGGCCCTTTCGGAAGCATTGACGCTCGCGGCGCTTTGCGGCTCGGCGCTGCCGGCCGAAGGCAATCTCAATCTGCAAACGCGCTCGAACGGCGCAGTTTCAATCCTCGTCGCCGACTATGCCGGCGCTGGGCGGCTTCGAGGCTATGCGCGCTACGACAAAGCCAAGCTTGCCGAACGCGAGCAGCTGAAGAACCCCAATGGCGGCGGCGGTATTCTCGGTGACGGGCATCTCGCCATCACGCTCGATCCTGGACCGGGAGAAGAGCGCTACCAAGGCGTTCTTGCGTTCGAAGGCGCGCCGCTTGCGGCCACCGCTGCCGCCTACTTCGAGCAGCGCGAAGCCCTGCCGACGTTCATTCGACTGGCCGTCGCGCGCCACTACATCGGGGCACGTCAGGCCGCGTCATCAGAACAACGGTGGCACTGGCGCGCCGGGGGACTGATGGTGCAAAGCCTAACCGCAGGCCCGCGCGATGATGACGACAATGCCGGGGAAGATTGGCGGCGGGTTCAAATGCTCGCTGCGACCGTCGAAGACCACGAGCTTTTGGACCCCGATCTGACGGCGGAGCGGCTGCTGTTGCGCCTCTTTCATGAAGAGGCCGTTGCGATCGAGCGCGTCATCCCGCTATCGAAGTTTTGCCGATGCAGCCGGGACAAGGTGGAAAACGTTCTTCTGGCGTTTGGTGCGGCCGAACTTTCCGACATGCGCGACGACAACGGCAGAATCGTCGTGACGTGCGAGTTCTGCGCGACGCGCTATACGTTTTCGCTCGATGAGCTAAGGGCTCGAAGTTAAGCAAGCAACGCGCGAACGCTAATTGCCGAGCCCACCATTAGCGACCTTACCGACTTCGCCGCCTTGCTCGCGCGGATCGCTGTTTTGCGGCTTGTTGCCGGAGACGTCATACTCTGTTTTGGAGCGCGCGCTGGCGATTTGTGAGCCGTCGAGTTTGCAGCTCCCCGACTTATCCATCAGCACGAAGGCCGGGTTCGGCTTGTCGACGAATTCGGAGCGGGTGACCTTACCGTCGCCGTTCGCATCGTAGTATTGCAAGTCCGCCGTCTGGAACAAGCGGTCGATCGAAACAAGGTGGCCCCATTCGCTCGCATCGAGCGCGTCGTCATGGTTCGCATCGGCGCCATTGAACAGGTCTTCGGTGTAAGACTTCCATTCGTTGCAGGTTACGACGTTGTCGTGGTTGGTATCCCAGCTTCCGGCCGCTTGCAGATAGGCGCGATCCACATCCGAGACTTTGTTCCCACCGAATGGATTGATCGAACCAATCGACGGCATCGGAGTCGTCGAACATGCCGAGAGCGCCATCCCGCCGATCACGGCACAGACTGCTGCGAAGCTCAGTTGAAAGCGCTTTTGCATGGGACTTTCTCTTGGAGGCATTGAATCTGGTCGCTAGCTTGCAGTCGTACTCCTAACACTGGGTCGAGAGCACGGCAGCGGCAGAAAAAAGCCGTGTGTTCGTTTACATCGCGATGAGCATGTCGCATCGGTGTCACACCGAATACGGACGTTCTTCGTAACGTGTTGATTTCAAATAATCAAATCGAAGATTTATGTGCTGTGGGAGCGCGAGGAACGCAGCCAGCCGGCTTAACCTCAATGGCAATCATCTTTCGGCCCACGCTCCGAGGCGTTCGAGAAACCCCATGCACTTAGTGATTTCGCTTTCGGCGATCCATTCATCCGCCGTGTGCGCCTGCGCGATGTCGCCTGGTCCGCAGACGACAGACGGAGCGCCAGCATCCTGAAAGAGGCCGGCTTCGGTCGCGTACGAGACGGTGTGCGTTTCGTTCTGGCCGGTTAGTTTCAAGGCCAGCGCCACGACCTCGGATGTCTTGTCGGCACCGAAAGGCGGTACGGCGTTCGTCTGCGTGATCGTGATGTCGGCTTCCGGCGCCACTGCGCGCATCTCAGGCAGGCATTCCGCCTCTGCGAAGTGCCGCAACCGCGCTTCGATCGCAGCCGGATCGAGACCGGGCAGCGCGCGGACCTCGAAGCCGAAAACGCAAGCAACAGGAATGATATTGGCTGCCGTTCCGCCTTCGAGTTCCGTCACCTGAAGCGTCGGATAGGGTGGCTTGAAGCGTTCATTGCGTGCTGTCCGTTTCAAGCCGGCCTCGATACGCTCGATTTCACCCACGAGGCGCGCTGCGTAGGTAATCGCGTTGACGCCGAGCGTCGCCATGCTGGAATGCGCGGCTCGACCCTTGACGTCGACCCGCCAGCGCACCGGCCCCTTATGGGCATCGACGACCTGCATGCTCGTCGGCTCGCCGACGATGACCATGCGCGGCTTCGGCAGCACCTTGCCGAGTTCGGCAATCATCGGGCGAACGCCGACGCAGCCGATTTCTTCGTCATAAGAGAATGCGAGATGGATGGGCGTCACGAGCCGCCGGCGTTTGAAATCCGGTACGGCCGCAAGCACAGCCGCCAGAAAGCCCTTCATGTCGGCGGTGCCGCGTCCGTAGAGCCGTCCTTGATCGACCCGCAACGTAAAGGGGTCGCTGGTCCACGTTTGGCCATCGACCGGAACGACGTCGGTGTGGCCAGAGAGCGCGACACCGCGTTCGCCCTCGGGTCCGATGGTCGCGTAGAGCGACGCCTTTTGCGCGTCGCTACTCTCGATGCGGGTCGAGCGGACGTCGTGCTGCAGAAGATAATCTTCGATGAAGGCGATGATGCCGAGATTGCTTCTGTGGCTCGTCGTGTCAAAGGCGACAAGACGGGCCAACAGTTCGACCGGCGTGTAAATCGGGCCTCGCGCTACGTTCATCGCTTGCCCGTAGTGGTTCAGTTCATGCTTCGGCGTGTATAGGGACTGTCCAGCGAAAATGCCGGAATGGCGACGTCGAACAGTTCGCCCGCATCATCCGTCATCTGATAGCTGCCGACCATAATTCCCTGCGGCGTCTTTAGCGGGCATCCCGAAGTGTAATGAAACGATTTGCCTGGGGCGATGACGGGCGTTTGGCCGACGACGCCCGGTCCGCGCACTTCCTCGGTGCGCCCAAGGGCGTCGGTGATCCGCCAGATGCGCGACCTCAGCTGCACCGTTTCCGTCCCGTCGTTGATGATCTCGACGGCGTAGGACCATACGAAGTGGCTGTCCTCCGGTGACGACTGCTCCTCCATGTAGTGCGGCTCGACGCGGATGCGTATGCCGCGCGTGGTCGCCTCATAAGGATGAAGCGTGGCGCGGCTCGTCCGCTTGATCGTCATTGCCGGCGTGTTCTTCGACATGGTTACCGTCAGCCGTGGGCCGCCCTCAGCGCATTTGTCAGATCGTCGGCTATATCTTCGGCCGCTTCAAGGCCGATCGATAGGCGGATCATACCATCACTAATTCCGAGCTCGTCGCGCTGCGGCTGGGTGAGCCTGAAATGCGTGGTTGTGGCCGGATGCGTCACGATGCTTTTGGCATCTCCTAGATTATTGGAAATGATGATTAGACGCAGCGCGTTGAGGAAGCGGAACGCGCCCTGTTTACCACCTTCAACCTCGAACGCGATCATCTGGCCGCCGCCGGGCATTTGCTTGGCGGCCAACGCCGCCTGGGGATGGTCGGAACGACCCGGATAGAGGACGCGCGTCACGCCTTTGGCGGCAGCGAGAAAATCGGAGATCTTGGCGGCAGTTGCGCATTGCGCCTGGATGCGGACCGGCATCGTCTCGAGGCTCTTGAGCAAAACCCAGGCGTTGAACGGTCCGAGTGACGGGCCGGTCTGCCGCAGCCAATCCTGCACATACTTGATGATGAAGTCGCTCGAACCGAGCACCGCGCCGCCAAGACAGCGGCCCTGGCCGTCGATGTGCTTGGTTGCGGAATAAACGACGACGTCGGCGCCGAGCGCGAGTGGGCGCTGCAACATCGGTGTCGCGAAGACGTTGTCGACGATCGTCAGGATGCCGTGCTCGTGGCCGATTTTGCTGACGGCTTCGATATCGACGAGTTCGAGGTTCGGGTTCGAAGGCGTTTCGAAGAAGAACATTTTTGTGTTCGGGCGGATCGCGGCGCGCCAGGCATCAAGATCCTTGCCGTCGATCAGTGTCGAGGTAATGCCGAAGCGTCCGCAGATGGTTTCGATGACGTTGCGGCAAGATCCGAACATGGCGCGGGCCGCAACGATGTGATCGCCGGTTTTGACATACGACAAGACCGACGCGGTGACGGCCGCCATGCCGGTCGCCGTCGCGCGACACTCCTCGGCGCCCTCGAAAAGCTTGAGACGATCCTCGAACATCGAAATCGTCGGATTGCTGTAGCGGGTATATTGATGGCCTGGGCTTTGCCCGTTGAAGCGCGCTTCGGCCTGTTCGGCGGTATCGTAAACGTAGCCCTGCGTCAGAAAGAGCGCTTCCGCCGTTTCATTCCATTGCGACCGGGCAGTGCCGCCGTGGACGAGCGCAGTTTCGGGTCGCCAAGCGCGCTCAGCAGATTTTTGATCGTCTTTCGCCATGTGGCCAGGCCTTTCGCGCCAATAAAAAACCCGGTGTCCACGAGTGCCGGCGGTCGGAAAGCCGGGCGCGGGAAACCGGGAGCGCACACGGCCTCTTTAGCGATTTATTTAACGTGGCTGCAAGCCGGCCGGCCAAAGGACCACGGGATGGTTCGGGGATTACCGCTGGCGCCCCTTGGCGTCAAGGGTGGGTTGCGATAGAGCCGCGAGAGGGCAGACGAGGTCGATATGTCGAAATCCGGGATCAAACCCGCCGCAACTGCGCGTTCCACCGCCGTGCCTTCGGCCGGCGCGGGGATTCTGCCATCGCAAGCGATCGTGCGGATGGTCGCGGCTGGCGAAATCGCCGTGGCAGAACCGCTGGCTGAAGGTCAGGTACAACCTGCGAGCCTCGATCTCAGATTGGGTGCCGTTGCTTATCGGGTGCGGGCGAGCTTTTTGCCGCGGCCCGGCGGCCGTGTGCAGTCGAAGCTCGATGATCTCGCACTTCATACGATCAGCCTCAGTCAGGGCGCGGTGCTTGAAACGGGATGCGTCTATATCGTGCCGCTGCTCGAGAGCCTGGCGCTGCCGCCGGCAGTCGAGGCTTCGGCCAATCCGAAAAGTTCGACTGGGCGCCTCGATGTCTTCACGCGCGTTATCGCCGACGGCGTCGGCGCTTTCGACCAGATTCCGCATGGCTACGCGGGACCGCTGTTCGCAGAAATCTGCCCGCAAACCTTTCCGGTCGTCGTGCGCAAAGGTTCGCGGCTATCGCAGATCCGCTTTCGCATCGGCGCTGCTGCCGATAGCGACACGGTTCTTCGCGAATTGCAGTTGCGGGAGCGTCTCGTTTCGGATGCCGACGCAGATATATCGGGCGGTATCGCGCTGACGGTCGATCTCGCAGGCGACGGCAAAGGGCTGGTCGGATTTCGCTCGCGCCGGCATACCGGCGTCGTCGACGTCGACAAGGTCGCGAGCTATCCCGTCGAAGACTACTGGGACCCGATCTACGTCAAGGACAAGCATCGCCTGATCCTCGATCCGGATCAATTCTACATTCTCGCGTCAAAGGAAGCCGTGCACGTGCCGCCGACGCACGCCGCCGAGATGGTGCCGTTCAATCCGCTGGTCGGTGAATTCCGCGTCCACTATGCGGGCTTCATGGACCCGGGTTTCGGACACGCGCCTGCGGGTGGCAAAGGTTCGCGCGTCGTGTTGGAGGTTCGCTCACACAAGGTCCCGTTCATTCTCGAAGACGGCCAGATCATCGGTCGGCTCGTCTACGAGCGAATGACTGAAACGCCGGAGATGCTCTACGGGCAAGGCTTGAAATCGAACTATCAAGGCCAGGGCCTGAAGCTGTCGAAGCATTTCAAGTAGGTTGCCCGGCGTTTGCGGGAAATTGTCATCCTGGCCGTAGCGGACGCGCATTGGCGCGAACGCGAAGAGCCGGGGCCCAGTGTCTTGCACGTTTGGGATCACCCGCTGGGTCCCGGATCGATCTCCGGCTGCGCCTTCGATCGTCCGGGATGACAAGAAGAGCGCTGCAACTTCCTGCGCACTCGGCCGAGGATGACAACGAAACTGGCGGCCGAGACGTTGGTCACATTTCCAGTATCGTCTTAAAGCCGCCGAAGATCATGCGTTTGCCGTCGAACGGCATGGTGGACATCTCTTTTGATAGGCGCGGGTCCGCCATCACCTTCTTCATCACGGCGTCACGTTCGGCCCGCGATTTATAGATGATCCACGAAAACACGACGATCTCGCCATCCTGCAGCTTCACCGCCTTGGGAAACGACGTCAGCTTGCCGACCGGCACGTCGTCGCCGATGCACTCGACATATTCCAGCGCGCCATGCTCGAGCCAGATCTTGCCCGCCTTGCGAGCCAGCTTCTTGTAATCGGCAAGCTTCTTTTGAGGAACGGCGAGTACAAAGCCATCGACATAGGCCATCGGTAGGTCCTCCCATTGTGCAGCGAACGTCGTTCATTCTGCGAAGTCGCGAGCGGCTGATGATACCATTTCACAAACTAGGAATTGGTGCAGGCGATAACTAGAACCTTGCGGCCGATGTCTTTTCGGAAAGCGCGCGGCTTCTACCGCTTCTTCGCCTTTTCGCTGGCTTTGAGAATCGAAGAGACGACGCCGGGGAAGCGCTTTTCGATTTCGGCGCAGCGGAGCGCGTTGACGACCTCGGTGCCACGCCGCTCGGACTTGACCAGGCCTGCCTCGCGCAAAATCTGAAAGTGGTGCGACTGCGTCGACTTCGGCAAATCGGCGGGTGCGGCCTCCGAGCAATTAAGCCCGCAGCTTCCACGCGACAGCTTTTTCACGATCTCCAGGCGCGTCGGATCGGCGAGCGCGTACAGCACGCTCCCGATCGTCACGTCCTCAATTGCCGGATGAACAAAGGGTCTTTGCATGAGCAGAAATATAGCCACATAAACGTGATATTTCAATAGTTCAATGATCTTGAACTACGGAACTATGGATACTAGATGCCTTTGCGTCCGAGGCGGCACGCCAACCGGCAGCCAGCCTGAACATGACGGACAGGCAGAATTTGTGAGGACACCATGTCTAAATCGCTTGCTGGAAAAATTGCACTTGTTACGGGCGCCAGCCGTGGCATCGGCCGCGCCATCGCGGAATCGCTTGGGCAGGACGGTGCGCTCGTTGCCGTGCACTACGGCAAGAGCAAAGCGGCGGCCGACGAGGTCGTCGCCAAAATCAAATCCCAGGGCGGCGACGCCTTTGCCGTTGGAGCTGACCTCTCCAAGAAGGGCGCGACGCAAATTCTCTTTGCGGCGTTCGATCAGGAACTCACCACCCGTACCGGCGACACGAAGTTCGATATTCTCATCAACAATGCCGGCATCGCGCCATTTGTCGGGTTCGCCGATACGACGGAAGTCGTGTTCGACGAGATTTACACTGTCAACGTCAAGTCGCTATTCCTCATCACGCAAGAGGCGGTGAAGCGGTTGAAGGAGGGTGGCCGCATCATCTCGATATCGACTGGCGCCGTCCGCGTGCCGTTCCCGGCCGTCGCCGCCTACTCGATGTTGAAAGCGCCACTCGATAACCTGACGAAGTCGCTTGCAGTCGAGCTTGGCGCACGCGGCATCACCGTCAACGCAGTCGCGCCCGGCGTCATCGACACGGATATGTCCGCATTCGTCCGCTCTGCCGACGGGGAAGCTTTTGCCCTCGGCAAACAGGCCCTGAAGCGTGTCGGCAAGTCCGACGACATCGCCGATGTCGTGTCGTTTCTGGCCGGCCCGAAAGCGCGTTGGGTGACTGGACAGGTGATCGAAGCGACCGGCGGCAGCGCCCTTACCTTCTGAGTCTTCGTATTTTTTCTACCCCGTGTCGTCCTCAAACTGGCGCTGGAACCTGCGGTTCCGGCGCTTTTTTTGTGTCCTTTTTAAATCTCTCTCTTGCTTTCAGGCGAGAAATGCTGCTTTTTTCGCGCGCCTCATTCGAAAAAGGCCCAAAAACAGCATGTTTCATGGCTTTGACGATGTAGTGTTCGAGACGAAACGATTCGCTTATTGAGAGGGAAATCCAATGGCAAAAGCACCGGCTGCGGCCGCGAAGATCGAAACAGTCACGCTGAAGCACATGGCGGCGGCGCTGGCAGAGTCTCATGAAATTCCGAAGAAGCAGTCGATTGCGCTGCTCGAAGATCTCGTGGTTGCGATTGCAAAGCATCTCAAGAAGGGCGCCCGTATCCGCATCGGCGG